>ENA-UOJG01001017-UOJG01001017.1-human-gut-metagenome-genome-assembly--contig:-C47-NODE-1017-length-33119-cov-243.914045_pt1 | contig 33119 bp, 23 predicted proteins | sample MGYA00242340_ERZ723887 | MGnify/ENA metagenome assembly ERZ723887 | reverse complement strand
CAGTCATGAATAATATATTAATATATTTGCGATTTTGTGCATAAAAGTACAGGTTGATGTACATGGCTTTCTGCACAGCGTCTTGTTAAGAAAAACAGTGAATTTCAGGCGATTTCGAAGAAAACCGTTACCATTTCTCAACAGTAGTATACATAATACAGAGGGCAAAGTCAATGCATAAACCTGTACTTTGGCGGACAGTTAAAAATAGTGCATAAATATACATTATCGCCGGAGGCGTATGCGCATGAAAAAAGACAGCGGACTTAAGCGGCTGAGCCGCACAGATCTGGTGGATATAATACACCGCTTGCAGCACAACGAGGTTCAGCTAAAGGAAGTAAATGTGGAGCTACATTAACGAAAGGATACAAGAACGACTATTTCGGTGAAAAGGGGTACTTTTTTTCAGATTGTACGTTGGACTGTGCCTTCTGTTCGAGCAGGGTGAAGTACCATTATACCTCGGGTTTGGGAATTATCATTTTTGTGCGCAACAACTGCTACAAAGAGCTTCAAGGACAGAACCCGTAATATTACATTCAAAGAGAGGGAAAACATGGCTTTTTTTGACAAGTTAAGCAAGACAGTCACGGAAGTCAGCCAAAAAACCATAGCTAAAGCTAAGGAACTGGCTGATACTTCAAGACTAAACTCAATGATTTCCGAAGAGGAAAAGGTTATCGCCAATCAGTATTTTCAGATTGGCAAACTGTACGTCTCCGTCCACAAAGACGATTTTGAGGATGATTTTGCTGGAATGATAGGTGCTATCGCTGAAGCAGAAGCAAAAATTAAAGACTTCAAGATGCAAATCCAGGACATTAAGGGAGTACAACGCTGTGAAAAGTGTGGTGCGGAAGTCCCCAATGGAGCGGCATTTTGCAGTTCTTGTGGAGCTACCATGCCGAGAATCCGAGTTCCGGTTTCCAATGATTGCATAAAATGTGAAAACTGTGGTGCAGAAGTGAAAAAAGGTATGCGCTTCTGTACTTCCTGCGGAAAACCGACAGATGCGGCTAAAGCCGCTTTTGCTGTGCCCGTAACTGAGCCGACGATAATTGTTGAACATAATGAAGTATGTCCTAACTGCGGTGCAAAGGTCGAAGATGGTTTGGCGTTCTGTGCCGAGTGTGGAATAAAGCTGCAATAAGGGAGGAAAACGATATGCAGAAAACAAGACTTGGTATTTCGGTTGGATTGCTCGGAGCAGCAATCTATTTCATGGGGTTATTCAGTGGTTATTTGTTAGCGGTTCTTCTTGCCGGATATGTTTTACTGTTTGAGGAAAACAGTTGGCTGCGAAAGAATGCAGTGAAAGCAATGTCCGTAATGGCAGTTTTTTCGCTGCTGATTACTGTGCTGAACCTCGTTCCCAACGCTATCGGCTTTATTAATGATGTTGTTTCAATTTTTGGTGGTAGTTTCTATGTGGCATTCCTGTCCAATTTGATTTCTGCTGCCGTTGCGGCACTCAACATTATCGAGAAGCTGTTGATAATTGGGTTGGGTGTGAAAGCCTTGACGCAAGGAACAATTGCTGTTCCTGTTGTTGATAATCTGATTAACAAATATATGGGATAAGATGCCAAAGGTTCAGTGGATGACGGTACTGCATCCACTGCTCTTTCTTCATTATAGCGAAGGGAGAGAAGAAAATGTGGCTAAGTTTTGCGGAAAATGCGGCTCGAAGTTAGATGAATCCATCGGGCTCTGTCTTAACTGCGATGCCGATAAACTGAATAAACAAACCGAAACGCCGGAAGCGGTTGAGAAACCAAGACCGAAGCAGGACACGGCTTTAGGAGCTACGGCTAATGCCGATAACTCTATAAATAATCAAAGAAGGAGGGTTTCATTATGAAACACACGTCCAAACTGTTGACAGCTCTGCTGTTGACAATGGCATTTCTTGTTTCCGCATTGCCTGTCCATGGCATACATGCCGAGCCGGAAACTGCCACCGTTCAAAAGAAGGCTGAACTGGTGTTCGTTATTGATTCTACCGGTTCAATGAGCGGCGCCATCAAAAATGTCAAGACAAGGATAACATCCTTTGTCAACTCATTGGAGACGCAAGGAGTAAACTTGCGAATAGGCATCGTTGAATACCGTGACATAGAGGCGGATGGAATGGATTCAACAATTATCCATGAGCTGAATCATTCCCCTTGGATGAACAGCACTTCCGAAATGGTTGAGGTGCTCAACGGCATCTCTGCCGGTGGCGGCGGTGATGATCCGGAAACGGTCATTGATGGGTTGGGCTACCTCGTCGATGGCGAAACGATTCCGTGGAGCAGCGATTCATATAAGTTTGCGGTCGTTTTGACAGATTCAGGTTATAAGATTGCAAACAGGCATGGATTTAACAGCTTGCAGGAAGTCGCAGATGCGCTTTTGGCAGCCGGTATCACCACCTCTGTCGTTACAGAAGAGAGCGAGTTTTCAACCTATGATGCGTTACCCGCCACAACAGGCGGCATCAAAGCGGATATCTCCTCCGATTTCAGTACTGTCCTTGCGGATTTAGCAAACCAAATCCTCGGACTCACAGGAAAGGCAAAGAAGGCGATATACGTTTTACCCGGATACTTAGGCTCCGAGCTGTACGATGGTCCTGACGGAACAAACGGAGGAAAACGTCTGTGGTTTCCACAAATTCTTCATCTTCTTGATTTAGATACCTTAGTCGGGCAGGAAAATCTGAGGAAGTTCTTCCAAGATGAGAATGGGAGCGGAACTCAACTGCATGTTGACTACGAGCGAGACGAATACGGTGCGTTCGGCTGGTATAAAAAACTGGTAAAGAAGCTCGAAAAGGAATTTGGCGGTGAAAACGGCGAGTATGATGTGAGATTTTTCCCATACAACTGGCTGGAAGATCTGAATGACAGCGTTGTAAAATTGGAAAAAGATATCTGGAAAAATGGTTACAGTAGTGTCATCTTTGTAACCCACAGCACAGGCGGTTTGCTGGCGTCTGCGTTCATAGCGAAGAGCAAAATCAATAAGCGGTTGGTTTCCAAAGCCATATTGATAGCGGCTCCGTTGTTTGGCACATATGCATCTTTGCTGCCAATAGAAAGAGGCGACTCAAGAAAAACCATTAACGGAATTGACACGTCCTTTTGGATTGATGCTCTTACGTCAAATTGGTGGGTTCGTGGATGGGCAAAAAACTCACCAACTACATACCAGCTATTGCCGAGCGACGAATATCTCCGCCAAGTCCCATTGCTTGACAGTTCCAGCAGCAATTGGTGGACAGCGTGGTGGAATTCAGAATCTGTTGACTCTGTCGATGGATATTATAACGTTCTCAATCGCAGCCCACGGATAAACCCAAAGTTGACAATTGGAATTGAAAATGAAACCGAAAACAAACCCAATCGTAGTCACAAATACTTCCGCGAAGAGGCATTGCATGGAGATGTTGTAACCCAGTGGTCGCTTGCAGCCCTGATGGAGGTTGACACATTGCTGATCTGTACAACATCAGGGCATTCAACAACTAAGACAGCCAGGTATAGAAGCGACCGTAACGGTGGGAAAAAACTGGCTGATATCGTATATGACAGAAATGGAGACGGAACTGTTCAGGGGATGAGCGCGACAGGGTCGATTGATGGGTTCGTGAAACTAAGAACCTGTTTCTTTTCGGCAGATCATGGTAAATTGACTAAAGATCCCAAGGTGCTTGATCAGATATGCACTGAAATCAAGGGAATGCGTAATCACAGTGAGAAGCATTATACAGCGGACACTGTCGGCATTAGCCAATTGGTCAAAATCCGTTATGAGGCGGATGCGCTGGTTACTGCCACCATCTACGATGCAGATAGCAATATCGTAGCGCAGGCATCTTCGGAAGGCATAAGCGGTTTTGATGAGAACGATTTTATCTTTGATTCATTCGCAGATGTGGAGGAAGACGGAGAAAGGACGGAAGCCTCGATCTATATGCCGAACAGCGGATACAAAATTGTGTTCACGCATGGAGATTCCGCAGGTGTAAGCGTGAATTTCAACGCTTCTGTTTCTACTCTGGTTGATGATGGATGGAAAGACTTCAGCGTGATGACTTCCGTTGCAAGTACACATGACTCAGGGCTGATTACATCTTTTGACGGAACCGCCCAGGTAATCGACAACGATACGATCATCGAGATCGTAGGAGGAACGGCTGAGGACTGGTTTACGGAATGGGAAATTCCTTCCTCGATCAAGGTCAACAAGGGCGATGTGCTGCCAATAGAGATTTCCGGAAGCGAGGCAGAAGCTGTTTCTGATAAATTGGTTTGGCATTCAGCAGATGAATCGATAGCGCATGTTTCCGAAAGCGGCGTACTTACGGCGGTAGGATACGGCAAAACAACTATATCTGCAACCGACGGCAACAAGGCTGTAACAGCCAAAGTTACAGTTATGCAAAATGCAACGGCAGTGAGTTTTTCCGATGTGGAAATGGTTATTGGCGAAAGAACGCTTATCAGGCCGTCCTTTGAGCCTGTATCAGCAACCGAAACCGATCTGACCTACTCAATGGATAAAGAAGGCGTCATTGAGATAAATGAATTCGGCGTTATGCACGCACTTGCCGAAGGAAGCGTTATCGTAACCGGAACCACTGCATACGGCGTGTCGGGACAGTTCACTGTCACCGTAAAGGATGATACGAACTACGGCGTTGAATCCATTGCCCTTCCTGCAACGGTTAAAGTCGGATTGAACAATAAAATCACCTTGGATGTAGCGTTTAATCCCGTGAATGCAACGAACAAAAACATCAAATGGTATGTTGAAGACGACAGCATTATCCGCCTCACTCCGGGCGATGCTCAGGCGGAAATTATCGGCACAAAACTTGGCTCAACGAAAGTGACGGCAGTTTCAGAAGACGGAGGTCATGTAGCCGAATGCATTGTCACGGTTACAGAGAAGGAAGTGGGGCCGCCCGAGACAGGTGCAGTCAGCATGGTACTGACAGGTGCCATGCTCGTTGTAGCAGGAATTGCTGTAAATATGGGAAAACGCAGAAAAAAGCATTGACGATTTTATTGCTCATTGGCTTCGAGCCAAATTCGAGGTTCCTTCGGATGATTAAGTTCAATTGATGTGAGCGGGTATCATTCTACCGAACCTCGAATCCTGCGTACATGGTTGACTATGGAATATCAATTGTAACCTATTCCATTCAATAAAGAGAAAAAAGGAGATTTTATTATGAAACGCAACTACAAAAAATCCATTGCAGCACTGCTGCTGGTTGTCCTGACCCTTGTCAGCGTACTGCTCACCGGCTGTAAATCGGCGAGCAGCACAAGGGTACACGATTCTACTGCCAAAAAAATTATGGCGGCAATCGACGACTATGATTTTAAGACCGCTTCAAGACTCTTCTTCAGCAGTGAAGCTACGAGTGAAACATTGAAAGATCTCAATAGTGCCTTGCCCACAAAGCTTGATGCCTTTCTGGATGCATACAAGAAAGGCAGCTTGGAAAAGGGCGTTTTGCTTGCCTTCTGCGAGATGATAGGAGAATGGCAAAATAACGGGATTTACACAATGGAGGACGTTCTTGATGAAACGATTATCACAGTTGAAAAACTGGAAGCCTCTAAAAAGGGCTATAAGAATGGCTTGACCGCCTACAATGCCGGGAAATGGCTTGAGGCAATCGGATTATTCTCGTACGTTTTGCCTGAGGATGAAAACTACGAAGATGCTTCCGCAAAACTTCAGGAATGCATGGAAAAGGTCAATGCAGAAATTGAAGAGAAGCTGGCGGCCAACAAGTACGAAGATGCCATAAAGCTGATAGCCAACGTATTGCGCTATTTCCCGGACGATGACACATATACTGCTATGCAGGAGGATGCCGAAAGGTCATGGGCTGAGTATACTGTTGCGCAGGAAAGGGATGCCGCCATTGAGGAAGCTAAGAGCGAATACAATAATGGCAATTACGCAGAAGCATTCGGCATGTTGGAAGATTATAAAGAGGCGCATGGCAGCGACGATGTACTCAGCAGCGCGTATGATGCGCTCAAAGAAAGCTACATTACAATGGTACTGCAAAAAGCAAGTGATGCAATGGCAGCGAAGGAATATCTCCGTGCACTCTATATCCTCTATGACGCTTCAAAAATCATGCCGGACGAACGCTTTACCGCCAAGTATAGCGAGCTTAACGCTGTAAAGCCCACATACCTGTGTGAACTGACGTGCTCGGACAGCGAAAAATTTTACCGGGCAGAGTACGGCAAAACCTATACGGACGTTGTAGGCAATACTTATGATTACAATTACGGTAACTTGTTTTATGTTGAACATAACTGGGGTGATGGCAAGGGTACATATAGTTTGAACTACAACTATGCAAAGCTCAAGTTCACTCTTGCTGTTGACGACCGAAGCGATAGCATGGAAGCTGTATTCAAAGTTGTTGGGGATGGAAAGGTTCTCTATTCAATTGATATCAGCAGACGGTTTAATCCGGTTGTTGTTGAAATTGACGTTTCAAACGTTAACTGGATTGAATTTTACGTTGGAGAAGGCTCCGACTATTTTAGTCCAATTTACGCTCTTATCGCAGATGCACAGCTGACAAAGTAAAAGACCACCGGCTTTGGCAAGCAAGGTCTTTTGGAGCCAAAAGACACCAGGCGGAGACTCTGACGAGTCCCCGCCTTTTGCTTGATGGGGCGTTCCCCATACCCCCCTGTAACACAGATTTCATCTGTGGCTGCGCGATGTGCCATCGCTATTTTTCCTCGCGCTGCCGCTCGGTGGTCTGCCGGTTCTGTTCGTCCAGCCCCAGCAGACAGGCGGCGTTCGCCTTGTGGATCAGCAGCTCCCGCATCCGCTCCTGCGCCCGGTGGTACTCGGCGTAGGCCGCCTTTTTCTCTGCCATGAGCCTTGCAAATTCTTCGTTCAGGCTCCTGACCGTGGGCAGCTTTTTCAGGCCAAACGCATCAAAGGCTTTCTTCGCCGCCTTGTGGATGAGGATATCCCCCTCATGCTCCGCAAGGTATTTTTTTGAGTACCCCGCCTTGCGGTAGTCGGTGTAAACGCTGCGGGTTCTGGAATAGTTCATGATGTGCGTCCGCAGGGTCTGTATCTCGCCCATACGCGCTTCCGCCGCCTTTATGGTCGCCTTCAAAGCATAGAACCGCTTCTCCGCATCGGCGGCGGCGTCGGCCAGCGCATCAAAGTCGGCAAAGCCGTTTTCCTCCAGATATATCAGCGTCTTTGCCATCTGCTTGAGCTTTACCACCTTCATCGCCTGATCGTAGCGGTAGCCTTTCCCCGAATTGAGCTTTGCCTCAATATCGGCAATCAGCGTAGCGCGCTCCCTGCGCTTCGGATATTTCTTTTTGACGAATGGCTTGTGCGTCCTGCTTCCCGCAAGGACCGCGCGCAGCTCCTGCTCGGAATATCCCTCGCCCAGGGACTCCAGGCGGATGCTCTGTTTCTGGTTTTCGTGCCGCAGCGACAGCCTGCCCTTTCGGGCGACGGAATAGCCGGAATCCTTCAAAAGCGCCAGCAGCGCGTCGAAATCCTGGGGCTGCTTTTCAAGCGCCGCGTCTATCGCCATGCGCAGAAGATCGCGGTTGGAGAGCTTGTCGTGACCGCCCAGCCACTTGTTGTAGCTCAGACCGTGTTTCTGCGGATTCTCCACCACGGACAGCCGGTGCTCGGCGCAGATCAGGTCGGACAGCCTGCGGACGGCGCGGTAGCTGCCGATGAAGTTCTTGAACTTCCGCGTACAGTCCAGCGCCGTGGAGTTCCAGTAGATATGATTGTGGATATGAGATTTGTCCGTATGAGTGCATACGATAAAGGCGTGATTGCCTTTCAGAAAGCGTTCCGCAAATTCATAGCCGATACGGTTCGCCTCCTCCGGCGTAACCTCTCCGGGCTTAAAGGACTGCCGTACCTGATAGGCGATGACGTCGCTTTCCTGCACCCGTCCGGTCAGCTCCCGGTACTCCCGCTTGGACAGGGCAAATTCGGAAACGGCGGTCTCCGGCTCGCAGGCGAAGGCAGAGATCAGTGCACCGCCCTCAGTCTTATCCGGATTCATGCCGTACTCCGTCCGGTCGGCAAGGCACTGCGCCAGCGTCTTGCCCTTGTTTAAGTGCATGGGTATGATTCGTGTGGTCGCCATATTCCCTCCATGGAAAAAGACGCAGGAGAGAGCCTGCGCCTTTTCACATTCCGCATATTCCGTTTATCCGTAGATTCGCTCCTTGAGCAGCATTCTCATACCGATAAACCGCGCTGTGAGCTTCACCGCCAAATAGTGCAGTCCGTAGGGGGAGAGCAGAAACGCAATGCCCAGACAGATGCAGCCGTTCTGCACGTTGCCGTCCACAAAGTAAAAGAAGCCTGAAAGCAGGAACAGGGCGGAGGCGATGACACAGACCACGGCGGAAGCCTTGAGCGCCAGCGTGAGCGCCCATTCCACGATCCACAAAACCAGCATAAGGGGCGCAAGCAGCAGTTTCAAAATGAATTTCATAGTCGTTTTCCGTCCTTTTTGATTTCATTATACAGAAAGAGCTGCCCTAAAACAAGGATGCCGGCAGCATGGGCTTATCGTATATTTCTGCCTGCTCACTGAATGGTGGACAGCTTCATAAGAATTTTGTTGGCAAGTCCCCATAGCTGCTTCTGCTTTTCCAGAATCTCCGCAAGGTCGGTGTCGTAGGCTCTGCCGCTCTCGTTGAGCCGTTTGGCGATCTGATTGATGTTGTTGCTCGTGTAGCGCAGAAGCGATATCATCTGCTTCAGCTCCGGCAAATCCAGCCTGATCACCAGCCCGTCCAGCGCCATCTTCCGCAGGAACGCCTCCTGATTGGTAACGCCGATCCGCGCCATCTTTTCCTTCAGCAGCCGGTGCTCCTCCTCCGTCAGGCGAACGGAGATGCGGATGTTCCGGCGCATGAACTGCGCGCTCACAGGGACGGCTCCTTTGCCTTTTTGACTGCCTCCGCCGCCGCTTCGGGCGGTCTGCTTTTCAGTCTGCCGAGCACCGAGGGCCTGCGCTCATGCGCCCTTGCGTCCTCCCGCGCCAGCTTGGTAAACAGGTCAACCAGCCCGCTGTGGCTGTTCACCGCCAGATAGCAGTTCCGATCCGTCCCCCATGCGTCGGGGTTCTCCGAAACGGGAACGGTCTTTGCCCATTGCTTGTTGTCCGCTGAGAACCGCCCATCCCAATCCTTCTGCCGGATGGTAATCGCCAGCACATATAAGATGCGCTCATGCCCGAACTGCTCCGCTACCTGCGCGACGGCTTCCCTGTGCAGGACGTTATCGCAATAATGCTCGGAGATCGCCTTCTCAATGGCCTCCTTGCAGGCGGTATTGGCCTTGTTGGAGGCGCGGTAAAGCTCCAGCTCGCCGTTTTCACGGGCGTGCTCGGCGGGAAATCTGTAAACGGGAATATCCTTCATATTGGTGCATCCTTCCTTTCATTAAGCTGTAGTGAAGCGGCTCCGACAAAATCCGTTCTTCGTCGGAGCCGCCGTTTTTTATCGTTCCTCCTTGCCCCTGTGCCTGATTTTGTCCTCGGCGCAGGGCTGGGACAGCGGCGCTTTCAGCTTTGCCAGCACGGAGGGACGCTCCGCCTTTGCGCTCTGCACGGCGGGCGCGTCCTCCGCCATCTGCTCCATGGGCGTGCGCTCGTCGATGTTCAGCTCGGCGTTCAGCTCCGCAAGCCGCGCGGATTTTGTCCGCAGCTCATCCTCCTGTGGGAAGGGCTTGCCCAGCTCTGCCTTTGCCGTCTCCATCTGCGCGGTGAGCGCATCCAGCGTGTTTCTGACATTCTGCAATCTGTCCGGCATGGCGTTCAGGGCGTTGTCAATGCGGGTGAGGTTGCCCCGCGCGTCCTTGCCCAGCGTCACGCGGTGGTTCATTTTGCCCTTGAGGGTGAGAACAAAGTCCCGCCCGAAGTCCTCCACGGTCAGGGACATGGCAAAGCCCCGGTAGCTGCCGATGGGAACGGGCTCCATGCCCTTTGCGTCCTTGAAGGCTTCCAGAATGGCTGCGCCCGCGTTGTCCTTGTCGGTGAGAAGGTCGCCCTTGACCTCCATGCCCGCAAAGCCGTCCACGGGGTGCGGATGCCCGGCGAGCGTCTGCATATCGGCGGTGAAGCCCTCCACGAAGCTCTCGTTCTGCCGGATCTGTTCGGGGAAATGCCTGAGCAGATTGTCCTCCAGACGGAACTGCTGGCTCTGATGGCTGGCCTTCATGAGCTTCAGGCGGGCAACATCCACATCCAAGTCCATCTTCTCTTTAATTCTCTTGTCTCCGGCGCACAGCGCCTTGATCTCTGCGTAGGAAAGAGCAGTCTCGTCCACGTCCTCGCAGGAGCGAACAGGGGATTTTGAGGTCATGATCTGGGAGATGAACTTCTGCTTATTTTCTACCGTCTGCCAGAGGTAGGCGTCGAAGGTGGATTCCGTGACGTAGCGGTAGATGTGTACCTCCTTGTTGCGGTTGCCCTGACGGATGATGCGCCCGCTGCGCTGCTCCAGATCGCCCGGTCGCCACGGACAGTCGAGGTCGTGGAGCGCCACGAGCCTGTCCTGCACGTTCATGCCGGCGCCCATTTTGAAGGTACTGCCCATGAGCACACGCACCTGACCGGAGCGGACTTTTGCAAACAGCTCCTTCTTCCGCGTTTCGGTGTTGGCTTCATGGATGAATGCGATCTGCTCGCGGGGGATTCCTCTGGCAACGAGCTTTTCCCGGATGTCGTCATATACCGTGAAGCCGGGTTCGTCGGGATTTTCCTTGTCGATCAGCCGCTCGACGGCGTTGAGCTCCGGGCTGTCCAGATTCCCGCCCGCCGTCTTTGCCGCCTTCGCTCCGGTCGCGCCGGTTTTCGGGGTGGACAAATCGCAGAACACGAGCTGGGTCAGCCTGTCCGCCTGCCCGTCCTGCCAGATGCGGTGGATGTTGTCCACGCAGCGATTGACCTTGCTGTTCGGGTCGTCCGGCAGGTCGGGGTTGATGATGCGCTGGTCAAGCCCCAGCTTGCGCCCGTCCGAGGTGATCTTGAGCATATTGTCCGTGCCGGGGTCAACAAGCTGTGCGTGTACCCTTGCGGCGCGCTCGGACAGCTCCTGCACCATCTGCTTCTGTATCTCCGTGGGCTGCGCCACCTCGTTGTGATAGATGGGCGTGGGCGTAGGCAGGTTGAGCTGGTCGGAGGTCTTGATATCCGCCGCCTCCTTGAACAGGGTCATGAGCTCAGGCAGATTAAAGAACTTGGCAAAGCGCGTCCTCGCCCGGTAGCCCGTACCCTCGGGAGCCAGCTCGATGGCAGTCTGCGTTTCCCCGAAGGTGGAAGCCCAGCAGTCGAAGTGGGCAAGCCCCTTTCCGCGAATGGCATCGTGCTGGAGATAGCGCATCATGGTGTAAAGCTCGGTCATGGAATTTGAGACGGGCGTGCCCGTGGCGAATACCACGCCGCGGCTGTCGGTGATCTCGTCGATATACCTGCACTTGAGCAGCATATCCGAGGATTTCTGGGCGTCGGTGGCGGAAAGCCCCGCCACGTTTCGCATCTTGGTGTAAAGAAAAAGATTCTTGTAGTTGTGTGCCTCGTCCACATACAGGCGGTCTACGCCCAGTTGCTCAAAGGTCACAACGTCGTCCTTTCGGGAGCTGTCCTGGAGCTTTTTGAGCTTGGCTTCAAGGCCGCGCTTGGTGCGCTCCAGAGACTTAATGGTGAACCGCTCCGCCCGCTGGCTTTTCAGCTCCCGCAGACCTTCCTCCACCTCGAAGATCTGCTCCGCCAAAAGCCGCTGCTGCCGTTCCATGGATACGGGTATCTTCTCAAACTGCGAGTGACCGATGATAACGGCGTCGTATTCGCCTGTGGCGATACGGGCGCAGAACTTCTTGCGGTTCTTCGGCTCGAAGTCCTTTTTCGTAGCCACGAGGATGTTGGCGGAGGGGTACAGCCGCAGGAACTCGCCCGACCACTGCTCCGTCAGGTGGTTGGGAACGACAAACAGGGATTTGTGGCATAGCCCCAGCCGCTTGGATTCCATGGCAGCGGCTACCATCTCGAAGGTCTTGCCCGCGCCTACCTCGTGGGCAAGGAGGGTGTTGCCGCCGTAGAGCACATGGGCGACCGCGTTGAGCTGATGCTCCCGCAGCCGTATCTCCGGGTTCATGCCCGCAAAGGTGATGTGGCTGCCGTCATATTCGCGGGGTCTGGTGGAATTGAACAGCTCGTTGTACCTTGCGACCAGAGTGTGCCGCCTGTCGGGGTCGCGCCATATCCAGTCCCGGAAAGCGTCCCGGATGGCCTGCTGCTTCTGCTGGGCAAGGGTGGTTTCCTTGCTGTTGAGCACGCGCCGCTCCCTGCCGTCCGCATCGTGCTTGGTATCGTAGATGCGCACGTCGCGCAGATTCAGGGTATCTTCAAGAATCTTATAGGCGTTTGCGTGCTCCGTGCCGTAGGTCATATACGCGGCAATATTGCTGTAACTGACCGCGCTCTTGTTCCTGATGTTCCACTCGGCGGTAAAGGCGGAATAGGTCACGTCGATCATGCGCTGCTGGTAGAAGGGCGTCTCGAAGGTCTCCCACATGAACTCCCGGATATACGAGGGGTCGATCCACGTTGCGCCGAGACGCACCTCAATTTCCGAAGCATCAAGGTCTTTGGGCTGCGCGGCTTTCAGCGCTTCCACGTTTCCGGCGTAATCGCCCTCAAACAAATTCTGAGCAGACTGTGCGATACGCAGCTTTTCCCTTACATTGCCGGAGAGGTACTCGTCGGCGGTCTCCCAGCGCTTATTTTCGGGATTGCGGAAGATAACACCACGAAGATCGGAGGCGAGAGCGTCCTCGTCCTTGCCGGTGAGCTGCGCCATATACGCCATATCCACGCAGGCTTTTTCGGAGATGGACAGCGCCAGCGCCTCCGAAGCGGTGTCCACGCTGGTCACGGCCTCGTGCGCCCGTATGGTTCGCCTGGTGAACATATCTGCCTTGCGCTTGAGGTTTTTGTCCTCGTCCAGTTCCTCCAGAGAGCAGAGCAAATAGTAGGAGCTGTCCTCGGCAAAGGCCAGGGCGTTGGCGCGTGAATTGATAAGCCCATACTTTGCTGTGAAGCCGTCGTAGAGGGTATTCAGCTCCGCCTGCGTCTGCCGGATGGTATCATCCGAAATAAAGCCGTCCATCTGCTCAGATATGAGCTTCTGCACGCAGTCCCGCAGCTCCACCATGCCCTTGGCACGCTCCTTTGCGGTGGCGTTGAAGTCAGGCTTGGTCATGATGCTGTTCTGACGGTAGTACAGCTCCCCGTCCACCACGGTGTAGGAGAAATTCCGCACATTCGGGTCTGCCGGGATGGTCTCCACGATGGTCTCATCCTCGCCCAGATCGGGCAGCTCCGCTTCCGCGTAGGTTCCACGGATATTCCGAATTGCGCCGCTGAGCTGCTCCGCAAGGTCTGCGCCCTCGATGGGCGCAACGGTAAAGTCCTGCCTGCCGTACTGCGTGCTTTCCGAGGTCTGCCGTCCCAGCACCATCTCCGGGTGGTCGATGAAATACTGATTGATGGCAAAGCCGTCTGCGTTCGCTCCCGGGTTTCGCCAGATACCCGTGTGTACCCAATCGGGTTCGATTTCAATGGGTCTGTCCCGCTTTTGAAGAAAGATAATATCCGAAACGACATCCGTACCGGCGTTGGCGCGGAACGCATTGTTGGGCAGGCGGATCGCGCCGAGGAAGTCCGCGCGCTGGGCGATATACTTCCTTGCGGCGCTGTCCTTGGCGTCCATGGTGTAGCGGGAGGTGACGAAGGCCACCACGCCACCCGGACGCACCTGATCCAGCGCTTTTGCGAAAAAGTAGTTGTGAATGGAAAAACCGAGCTTGTCAAAAGCCCGGTCGCTGACCTGATACTGTCCAAAGGGTACGTTGCCCACGGCGAGGTCGAAGAAGTCCTTTCGGTCGGTGGTTTCAAAGCCCGCCACGGTAATATCCGCCTTGGGGTAGAGCTGCTTTGCGATTCTGCCGGTAATACTGTCCAGCTCCACGCCGTAGAGCCTGCTGCTTTTCATGCTCTCCGGCAGCATACCGAAGAAGTTGCCCACGCCCATGCTGGGCTCCAGAATGTTGCCGGTCTGGAAGCCCATATTCTCCACCGCGTCGTAAATGGCGCGGATAACGGTGGGACTGGTGTAGTGGGCGTTGAGGGTGGAGGCGCGGGCAGCGGCGTATTCCTCCGGGGATAGCGCGGCGTACAGCTCCGCAAATTCGGCTTTCCAGTTATCCTTGCTTTCATCAAAAGCATCTGCAAGGCCGCCCCAGCCCACATAGCGGGAGAGAATTTCCTGCTGTTCAGGCGTGGCCTGTGCGCCCTCAAGCTCCAATTCCTTCAGAAGATTGATTGCCGCCATATTTGCCCGAAACTTTGCTTTTGCGCCGCCGACGCCGAGGGCATCATCGGTGATGCGGAAGTTTTCTGCGTTCCGGCGAAGATTGTCCTTGTACTCCTCGTACATGGCTTTTTCGGCGGCTTCACGGTTGGGGAAGGTCTGCCACTCGCCGCCTACCTGCACGGAAATGGGATTGGCGTCCACGACCTCCTCAAAAGATGGAGGCTCCGGCTCGTCAAAGCGCAGGGTGCGAATCTCTACATCATAGGGGAGGTTGTTTTTGTCGGCGGGATATACCGCCACGGTTTCCTCGATGTAAGCAGGTTCCTTTTCCGGCTGCGGATACCGCTCCATGAGCCGCGCGAAGCTCTCCCTGCTCTCCGCGCGGGAGATGGGATAGAAAAGCGTCGGGTCGCTGAGGGTAATATCAAAGACGCCGACGCTCTCGATGATATAGGGCTTTCCATTTTCCAGATACACCGTATCGCCTACGGAATACGGGAACGGTTCTCTCTGCGGGGCAGGAGCCGTTTCGGGAGCTTCTGCAACTGCTTCCTCCGGCTCACGCCAGAGGTATTGATCCACATCCTCATCCGAAACATGAATGAGGTCGCTGAAATCGAGGTTTTCCAGCTCGTTGGAAATAAGATCCTGCAAAGAGCCGTACTGCCGGGTTTCCAGATGCTCATCATCCAGATAGCGCTCCAGCCGATAATTCACAAGGTCAATGTTCACCTGAATGGGGATCTCGTCATCGGTGACGGTGGTGTAAGCGACGCCAATCTTCGCCGGGTCGCTGAAATCCGCCTCCGAGCCGTATTCGCTCCGGCAGAAGTCGGAGATCAGTCCCTTTGCCCGTTCCATAAGCGCCTGTTCCGCCTGCCCTTGCAGCTCCAGCCGGTATGCCTCCGCCTGCCATTCGCTTGTAAATTCCTCGGTCACGCCGTCTGCATCCACATAATAGCCGTGGGTCTCGTCGTCCCACACGGCGTACAGGGTACGGAAGCCCCGGTCAAGGCTCACCACATGGAAGCGGTCTGCGGGGTCGAATGCAGGTTCTTCCTGCTGTGCCTTTCTTTCCTGCGCCGCGATCCGCTCCACATCCGCAATAACCTGCCGGATGAAGGGGCTGTTGCGATTAGCTTCCGCATCCACAACCTGCCCATTTACAATACCGCGTTCAGCAAGCGCTTCCCGGATGGCGATGGGGTCAATATTGTCAAAGTTGTCCTGTTCCTGCTCGGTGTAGAAGTTATCGGATTGAATGAGCTGCGCAATGCGCCGCTGCACCTTCGGCCACGAGAGCATAACCGGCTCGGAGCTGCCCACGGAAATCCGGAGGGGCTTTGTGCTGTCGGCTGCGCCGTACTCCCGCGCCAGCCATGCGGCGGTTTCCCGTTCACGCCCGTGCTGCGCCATATACCGAACAACCGCCTGCTTGCTTTCAATTTTTCCGTTCCAGCTCTGCAAGGCAGCGTCGATGTCCTCCTGCGTCACCTTGTAGGGTGAGGGCGTTATCGTGGTCGCCAGCGTGGGATACAGTTCGTCCAAAAGCTCCTGATGGAGCCGGTTGTGGAACGCGGGCATATCGAAATAGAGCCGTGTGAGCTGCAAATTGCCGGATTCTGTGACGATGCGCCGGATGGCCGCCGCGCCCTCCAGATAGGCGTTTTGACGGTCGGAGTTGCGGCAGGCGTGGAGAAATGCTTCATCCTTGGAAAGCGCGTTGCCCACGCTCAGGCGGTATCTCTCGAACAGCTCCTGCACCGTGGGCTGAGCCTGCTCTGCGGCGGGGTCGCGGAACACCCTTGTGCCATCTGCACCGAACTCCGCTTCCTGCGCGTCGATGGCGGCTTCTGCTTCATGGTCGATAGAGCGCAGCGTGTAAATATGGCGCTCACCTCTAAAGTCCGGCGCTTCGGTAATCGTCACGTCATACTTACCGCGCAATTTCTCTACATACATCTCTAAATTGTGCGACGGTACGCCGCACATCTCCACACGGCCAGCGCCGGGGATATTGCGGGTGGTCAGGTTCATATCCAGCAGCCCCGCCGCCTGCTTTGCGTCCTCGCCGTACATCTCAAAGAAATCCCCCACCTGAAACAGCACGAGGTTGTCCGGGTGGGCTTCCTTTACGGCATTGTAGTCATTCCATGCTGCGCTTCGCTCTGCGGTCTGCCGCTGAAGCTGCTCAAAGCGCGCCTTTTCCTCCGGCGTCAGGAAACGGTCTTTGCGGATCAGCTCAGAGATACGCTTGGCGACGTTCGCCCAGTTCAGCTGGATTTCCGGACAGTCCTGCTTTTTCAGGCTGACGCCCTTGCCGCTGTGATCCTCACCGCTGTGGGATGCGCCGGATACCGCGTGGGAGCGTCCCCCAATGCCGTATTCATCTTTCAGGAAATCCGCCTGCTCCCTGGGGCTGTGTTTCTCTTTGAAATAGGCGTAGATACGCCCCTTGCTCCCTTCAATATTGCTGCCGCGGGTCAGGGTCGCGGCGATCTCGTCCTCCGTAATGAACCGCTGCACGGCGGGAATCTCCGCCATTTCGGTGCGGTATTCTCTGCGGGGCAGGGACAGCTCCCGCAGGCCCTGCTCGATTTTGTCCGGCTTGTGATAATGGAAGCGCAGCAGGCTCCTGTCCTCCAGGTAGTCGGATCGGAGCTGTGCAAAATCGTCCATGAGGACTTCACGGAACGCAGGGTCTCTCAGCCGCTCGGCAAGCCGCGCCGTTTCCTCCGGGAAACCGCCGCCCCGCATATCCGACAGGCAGGAGAGGTAGCCCTGCGCCCGCGCCTTTTCACTTAAATCCTGCCGGAGATACCATACGGCCTGCGCCAGCTCCGCGCACTCATGCCCCGGCGCTTCCGCAAGCTCCACATTGGCGGCGTATTCGCCCTGCTCCAAAAGCTGTCCGATGCGCTCCGCTGCCTCCTGCCAGCTTACGACCTTTGCGGAGGTCAGGTATCTTGCCGCATCCCCATTGGCGATGTGGATGCCGTCCTCGGCGTACCACGCGGAATATCTGCCGTTTTCCGTGACGACGCCGTTGCCGCCGTGGAAGCTGCTTTGAAGAAACGCCGCGATTTCTTCCACGCTCTTGCCCTTGGAGAACTCCGTGGCGATCTTCATGCGGGCGTAGTCGGCGTTGCCCTCCATGCGCAGAATGTGGTCGATATCCGCCTGCGGGATGGACATGGAAAAAGCGGAGGGCGTGTAGCTCTCCGCTTCTGCGATATATGCGATTTGCTCTTCCTCCGTGGGGAACAGGCTCAGTTGGTATGCCTGCGGTATCGGAGGCTGCGCCGGTTCCGCTTCCGGCGCGTCATTGGTCAGTTGTACACCAGCTCGCTGAGAATGATCTCCTCCGCCTGCGCCTTCAGGCTGTTCATCAGCCCCACCCATTTCATCTGGTCGCGGGCTTTCAGCTCCTCCGTCACGCCCGCCGACTTCATCAGCTCCGGCATCATCTGCTCCAGCCTCCGGTTCGCCGTCTCGTCGATCTCCCGCAGGTGCGGGAACAGCTTCTCCGACAGCACCAGACGGCTGTACAGCCCCGGTCTGTGCTCCTGAAGGTAGCTCCTGCGCAGTCTCCCGTACTTGCCCAGGGGTCTCGCGTCCTCCGGCGTCTCGCTCAGCGTCAGGTCGGGAATCAGGTAGTCCCCGTTCTTGGTGTAGGTCAGCTCTGTCATGGTTCCGGCTCCTTTCCGCGAGTTTCTCGCGCTCGTAATTCTTGATGGTGACTTCGATCTGCCGCAGCACTTCTCCGTTGATCCTGCTCACCGCCGTGCCCAGCTCGGCGGCGGCTTCCGGGGTGTTGAAATCGAAGATGCTCAGGAAATCCTCATGCTCGAAGCGGTCGTCCGCTTCAAGCCCGCAGCGGGACATGAGCGAGTAGGCAATGCTGACGGCGGCGGCGCTTTGGAAGGCCGCTCCTACGTTAAATTCATCATACCCGTAAAGAAAGGAATCGTCAACGATGGCGAGGATATCCCGCTTATAGTCTCTCCAGTATTCCTCCGCAAGCTGAGACGCGATGCGCTCAAGCTGATCTATCAGCCCTCCTTTTCCGACCACACCGTAGCGGCTTTCCAGCATGGCGCTTACCGCGTCCGCGTGTTCCTCCCGGTATTCCCAGAGGTAGCGGCTCTTTGGAAACTCTCTGCCGCCCGTGTCCGACACGTCGAACACATACCGAAGCCTCGGCCTTTCGCCGCTGCTGTCTATGAGGGCGATGCCCTTGGAGCCCCTGCGGACATACCGGCCCATCTTTTCGTTCCAGAAGTCGTACTCCGCGCAGGCGGTGGCGTCCGGACGCTGGGCGTGGATCATGACCTGCTCGGCGTAGGGGTATTTGTACAGCCTTGCGGCGGTGGTGAGAAAGCCCGTCCAGCCCCGGTAGCTGCCGGTGATCTGCCGCTGCGCCTCGTCCGCCATCTGCATATACGTTTGTAGCTTGCTCGGCATATTGCTCCTCCTTCATGGCATAAATTTAGAGCGCCCGGAACGGACGCTCTATGTAAGGGCGGTATTCAGTTTTCAGTCGGGGACTATACCGCAGTCAGTCCCTCCGTGATTTGTTTGAAAAAGTCTGCGCTCCAGATATTCAGCACGGAGGAATCGTGAATGAACGGCTCCACATCCTGCCTTGCCTGTGCGTAATCGATGCTGTCGAAGCGTTCCGCCAGCATCGCTTTGATTTTCGGCAAGGAACAGTCCGCATCGGCAGAAATATATCCGGAATCAATCAATCGTGCCTGAAGGTGTTTTTGATTGACCGCCGCACCCCTTGAAAGATAGAATACATAGTCGTACAGATCCCTGCCTTTGATGCGGCTCTGCCACGCACGGCAGATGACAGCATGGATTTTCCCTGCGAACAGGGAGGGCATATCGTACAGCCGCACCTCATACGGCACGGGCAGCAGCCGGTATTTGTGCTCGAATGAGGCGAAGGCGGGCGGGTTAACGTCCACCTCGAACTTAATCTTGACCGCTTCATTCTTCGCTACGCTTCCCGCCACCTTTTCATCCGCGTAGAACAGCAGGAGATGTTCCTTCGTGTTCCCCTTCAGAAAGGCGGAGCGGATGGTGCTTTCTTTTGTCTTTTCCTTTTCCTGAATCTCCACGTTCAGCCCAAAGGCTTTCACTTCCTTCTCCAGCACGGGAAAGTAGGCGGTCAGGTCAAAGTCCAAATCCTCCGCTTCCAGCGAAAAATCCAGATCCTCGGAAAAGCGGTCGAGACCGTAGAAGATTCGCAGGGCGGTTCCGCCGTAGAACGCCGCTTTTTTGAAGAAGCCCGCACGGGACAAGCCGCAGAGCACAATTTCCTGCATGATCTCCTTCATAGCGTTCTTTCTGTCGTAGATATTCTCTACATGGTAGCTTTTCAGCATCTGTTCAATGGCGCTGTTCATGTCAAAGCCTCCTTAAAAGCGAGCAGAGCTTCTTTACGTTCGTGGAATGATACGCTCCGCTGTATTTGCAAACCTTATTTCCGTCCAGCTTCCCAAGCTCCGCTTCCTCAATCCGCAAATCTTCCGTCAGCAACCGAAAAAGCTCCTGTGTGTTCGGCATGGGCGGCAGGGTATAGAGTTGGTCGCACAGTGCCTTTTCCGGTTCTGCGATCCGGTAGAAATAATCGCCCTCCTGCACGAGCCGAATCCCCAGCGGGAACGCCTCGGACGGCACATCCCGATAGGTGAAGGTTCCGAAGGGCGTTTCATACTTCTTTTTCTTTTTCTTTTCAAAGGTGGCGCAGGTAACGGCATATACCGCCTCGGGAATCAGCCCGTAGCGGCTAAGGGCATATTCAAAGGAAATGTATGAAGGCCCGTAAATACTGCCCGCAAGCAGGTACGCAGGAGCGTTCCGGTCAGTTTCATATAGTCCCCTTGTAATGGGAAAGCATTCGCCCCGCTCCGCCATACGCGCCAACTTTGACTTCGGAGAACCGTATTCCCGCAGTTCCTCCAGTAGCATTGCTGTTGTCTTTATCATATTTTCACCTCGCAGTCTTATTATACGCAACTATCCGGTGAAAATCAAGTGATTTCAAAAAATAGTGCGGATTCTTTCCTGCTCATTCTGTGCGTTTTCCGGAGAGAATACGCCTCCGTATTGACACTTTTTCTTTTGTGATGCGCTCTGTTGAAAATTTTTGCGGGTACACGCACTTTTCTTCAATAGAATAATCACAGCGGGAGCGACCCGAAAGCCGCTCCCGCCGCATCCGCCTTATTCGTCCGTGTCGAAGTCCGGCACCAGCTCCATCTCCGCGAAGTCCTCATCGGTGATTTCGCCCAGCTTTTGCAGGGCGCTGTCGGTCAGATCCCGCAGCTCGGCTTCGTCCTCGTCCAGGTATCCGCGCATTTCGGTGAGGGCGGCAATCAGCCCGCTGCGGCTGTCGCTCTGGTAGATGCACATGAGGTTCATTTCATCGTTGGTAAAATTCATCATAGCAGCTCTCTTTCCGCGCGCCTTGAACGCGCTGTCTTTTTCGGCTCGTTAACGGGAGGACAGAGCTTTGCCAGCACGGAGGGCTTCTTCTCCTGCCGTGACGCTTGCACCTGTTCCGCCTGTTCTCGGCGCACCGTCTGCGCCAGCTCCATGAGGGAGACGGGCTTGCCGGACTTTGCCTGTTCCTCCAGCTCTGCCACGGTCTGCTTCGGCCCGTTGTTGATAACGCCGTCGATCATGCCGTAGTCGTCCTCCATGGCCATCTCCGCGTTTTTGAGATAGTTTTCCGGCTTGAGGAAGTCGGGCAGCGCCTTGAAGCCCCGGGAATCCACGTAATGACAGGATACCATGCCGTTCTGCTTCAGCGCCACGATGTCGCTGACGGACAGGCTGTGGCCGCGAAAATCCTCCGGGCGGCGGAGGTTGAAGGTCTCATACAGCACGTCCAACCTGTCCTGCGTATCGCCCCTGCGGTCAAGGTTTCCCGCATAGACGGCGGCGTAATTCTCCTTTTCAATGGAAAGCCCCTTCTGCGCCAGATACTCGGCGTTCATAAAGCGGAGCTGCGCCGTATTATCATTATCCCGAAGCTGATAGATGGCAAAGCTGTCGGCGGGGTTACTGAGGAACGCCTTTTCATAGTCCGGCGGCGCGAAGCGGTCTTTGACCGTCTCCCATTCGGAGGCTTCCACGCCGAAGATGCCGTCAAAGCTGCGGACTTCCTCTGCATCGAAGGCCATGGCCTCGGTGTTGTCGGTGTGAAGCATATACACGCTTACATCCCGTTTCATGAGCTCCAGCGCGCGCTCTTTTGTCAGCGGCAGCATATTGGAATCGGTGTAGCCGTAGGCGTTCATGCTCTCAACAGAAATCGCAGGGTCGGGGACGCAGCCATTGTCCGGCGCTGTGACCGGCTCCGGCTCCTGCACGGCGATCTCCTGCACCGGCTGGGCGGCAAGGCTCTCCGTCTCCTTGTCCAGCCCGCGCTCCTTGCAGATTTCCGCATAATGGCGGTCGATATCCGTAATCAGGGAGGATGAGGTTCGGTTGATGGTCTCCAGCGATGCACGAAGCTCGGTCAGCTCCCTGTCCTTGGCCCAGGTCGCCAGATACCCGAAGCTGTTTTCGCCTGTCTCAATGCCGTAATAGGCGCAGACGGCGAAGGAAATGCTCTCCGCCTGAATCTCCTCGGCGGCGCGGGAGAGCTTTGCCTTTTCCGGGTACTGTGCGTGCCAAAACTCCTTCACGGTCTGCTCGCCGCCCGTGAAGTTCAGCCCGTCCTCGCCCAGATACAAAAAGCCCTGCTCCGGCAGCTCAATGGGTGCTGCTGTGATGACAGAGGCGGCGTGATTGACGGTGACATGGCTTTCAAGCGTTACCGGCATACCCGGATCGTAATCCGAGCCGCGCAGGTCATACGCATACAAGCCCTCCGGCAGCTTATCCCGGTCGATGCGCCCGTTGGAGAACAGCGCGGGCTTGCCGAACAGCTCAATCTCCTGATATTTTTCTCCGATTTCGTCCTTATTGTGGAGCCTGGAGTGTGCGATCTCATGGACGGCGGCGCATACCGTCTGTACCTCGCTCATGCCTTCTCTGAGGACAATGCGCTGTTTGTCCACGGAGAAGTAACCGTCCATATTCTCCGCCAGCTTCTCAAAGAAGATGGGGACGGGCGCGCTGCGGCGCAGAGCTTCCATGAACACCTCGTAATTCCGCACGTCCCCCGTAAGGTTCGCCGCCAGCTCCGGCAGGGGCTTGCCTGCGGTCTGCTGCACGTCGAACACCACCACGGGCTTGTACATGGGGATCTGCACCGTCTTTTCCTCCGTGATAATATCGCCGTTCTCGTCCCGCAGGGGGAGCTTGGTGTCGGGGTCTAACTTCTGCTGCTCGATTTTCTTCTTGAAGGGCGTGGGGGCGATGATCTTAATGCCCTTTTCGCCCTTTTTGACGTTTCTTCCGAACTGGTCGCGCCATTTGTTGAAGCCCGCCACATGGGTGGCGTCGGGGCGCTGCATATAGATGAGCATGGTGTTGTTGACGCTGTAGCGGTGAAAGCGGCTCATGGTGGCAAGGTACTGCCTGTATCTGTCGCTCTCAAACAGCTCCTTTATGCCCGTCTCGATGCTGTCGGTGATGTCCTTGAGCCGTTCCTTGTTGGTCTGTTTTTCAGCCATTTCGTGCATACCTCCTTTGGATCATGGTAAAAACAGCGGCTCCCGCAGGCGAACGAAACGCCCGTGCGGGAGCCTGTGAGGGTCACTTGGTGAAGTCCAGCTTATAGGAGGAACGCGCGCCGTCGTCCTCCAGCACGATGAATGCGTCGTAGGTCTTGCCGGTTTTCTCGGAATAGACGCCGCTGGCGTAGGCGCGTCCCTGCGCCAGAAGCGAGGAAGCCATCTTCTTCGTCAGGCTGATCTTCTTGGCGGCAAGGAAGCGGTTGTCCCGCCACAGCCCGAACTTGCAGCTCCGTCTCTCGCAGAAATAGCCGTTTTTGCTCTCCGTGACCTCTGCGCCGCAGCGGGGGCATTTGCCCACAACGGGTCTGCCGGAGGGGAACAGCACCTCCGCGCCGTCCACAGGCGCAGCGTCCCGAACCAGCGCTGCGACCATATCGCGGATGCCGGCGAGGAACTCGTCCGCGCCCAGCTCGCCGCACTCGATCTCCTTGAGGCGGTGCTCCCATTCGGCGGTGAGCAGCGGGGACTGGAGCTGTTCGGGCAGCACGGTAATGAGGGACACGCCCGCTTCGGTGGGAACGAGGCGTACAGATTTCTTCGCCTTTTTGCGCTCCGCAAAGCCCGTGGCCACCAGCTTTTCAATGACCGCCGCCCTTGTCGCGGGGGTTCCCAATCCCTTTCTCTCGGCATCTTCCGGCATATCCTCTTTGCCCGCCGTCTCCATGGCCGACAGCAGCGTATCCTCAGTGAAGTGCTTGGGCGGGGTCGTTCTGCCCTCTTTGACCGCGCAGGAGGAAACGGGAAGCGACTGTCCCTCGGAAAGCTCCGGGAGGGTGCTGTCCTGTTTGCCCTTTTCCGTGTATGCCCTCCAACCCATATGAAGGATTGTTTTCCCCTTGGCGGCAAAGGCATTTCCGCCGCAGTCCAGCCTTGCCTCGGTCTCCAGATAGACGAAGGGCGCGCTGACCGCCATAAGCACCTGACGGGAAACAAGGCGCAGGATTTCCCGTTCGCCTGCGGGCAGCGCCTCCAAGTCCGTTTCGCCCGCCGCCATCGTGGGAACGATGGCATGGTGGTCGCTGACCTTTTTGCTGCTGCACACCTGCCCCGAACAGACGGCTGCGGGCGGCTCCGTGCCGCAGACGCCAGCGCAGCACAGCGCCAGCGCGTTTACGCCGCCCTCCATATCGTCGGTGAGATAGCGGCTGTCGGTGCGGGGGTAGGTGCAGAGCTTCTTTTCGTAGAGGCTTTGCAGATAATCCAGCGACTGCTGCGCCGTGTACCCAAGCAAGCGGTTCGCATCCCGCTGGAGGGTGGTCAGGTCGTAGAGCGCCGGGGCTTTCTCCGTCTTTTTTGTCTGCACGACGGAGGTAACAGCGGCGGTTTTGATGTTGCAGTCCCCGGCAAGCCGCTCCGCCTCCGCCTGCTCCTTCATGCGTTCACCTGCGGCGGAGAAGCCGTCAAAGTCCAGATGGACGGTGTAGAAGCTCTCCGGCTGAAAGGCGTTGATTTCCGCTTCCCGCTGCACCAGCAGCGCAAGTGTGGGCGACACCACGCGCCCCACGTTCAGTGTGCGGTGGTACATCACGGAAAACAGGCGGGTGGCGTTGATGCCCACCAGCCAGTCCGCCTTGCTGCGGCAGAGGGCGGAGGCGTAGAGGTTGTCGTACTCCGCGCCGTCGCGGAGATTGTCAAAGCCATCAAGGATAGCCGCATCCTCCATGGAGGAGATCCAGAGCCGCTTCACGCGCTTGCGGCAGTTGTTGAGATTATACGCCGTGCGGAAAATCAGCTCGCCCTCGCGCCCGGCGTCGCAGGCGTTGACCACCTCATATACATCGTCCCGGTGCATGAGGGCGCGCAGAGTGTTCATCTGCTTCTGCTTGTCCCTTGATACGGTGTACTGCCAGCTATCCGGCAGGATGGGCAAGTCCTCCCTTCGCCATTTGCCGTACTTTTCGTCGTAGGCGTCTGCGTCCGAAAGCTCCGCAAGATGCCCGAAGCACCAGGAAACGAGATAGCCGCCGCCCGAAAGAAAACCGTCCCCGCGTTTGCCTGCGCCAAGAACGGCGGCAATGCTCCTTGCCACGGAGGGCTTTTCACACACAACAAGCCGGTAACAGGTCGTATTCATCATTGGTTTTTGTCCTCCTCACTGTCAGCAGTGTTTTCATCTTCAAACTCGTAATCCTCATCTTCCTCGTCCTCGCCGTAGTCGTAATCGTCCAGGTCGTCTGACCCACGGGTGTCGGCCTTTGGCTTGCGGAGCTTGAACCAGTACAGCGCACCGCCGCCGCCCAGCAGGAGCAGGAGGACGACCACAACAAGCCCCGCACCGTTGGCGCTCTTTTCGGGCGCGGTCTCCGCAGGCTCGGCGGGCTGTTGCGTGGGTTCCGTAACTTCCTTACCCGCGCACTCGCTCATATTGGTTCTGCACACCTTGCAGCCCGTGTTGATCTTGCCCACGGCGCATTTGTCCGTGCAGGTGCAGGCGGGGACGATGCTCTCGCCGTCCTTGGTCAAAGCCAGCAGGTCGGCCTCGTCCACAAGATTCAGGAAATGGACGTTCTCATTGCCCTTATCGTCCCGGTCGATGATGAGATAAAAGGTATTGCCACCCTTGGTCGTCACGGTGATGAACTGCTTGCCTGCGCCGAAAGCGGAGCCGATGTCGTCCATGAGCGTCAGGTTGCCGTCCGGGGTCAGGGGAGCGGAACCTCTGGCAACGGCGTAATATTGCAGCAGTATATCCAGCAGTCCCGCCATATCCGTATCGCTTCCGCTGTTTTCTGTCGGCGCGTTCATGACGTCAAGGTATTTGCCATATACATAGCCTGTCTGCTCCGGCACGACCACCTTGTACCAGCCGTTGCTTTCCTCCAGCACCTTCACCTCCGCGCCGTTGAGCAGATGCCCAATCACAGTGTAGTCCGTGCCGGGGCCGGTGCGCAGGTTCAAATAGGTGCGGACGTTGACCACCTTTCCGGACTGCTCCCGTCTGGCGGGAAGCGTCCAGCTCCGATCCCCGATGGTCACGGTACGGCTTCCGTCCGCATTTTCGGTCACAATCACGGTCAGGATCTGTCCGTTTGGGGTCTGCTCACCGGTATTCGTATTCTCCGGCTGTGTAGTTGCAGTTGGGGTTTCCATGGTCGGGTCGCCCATTGTCGAATCGACCATATCGCCGCCTGCATAGGCCGTAACGGAAAAGACCGTCATGCAGAGCACGACGGCCAGCGTCACGGCAAAAAATCTCCATTTATTCTTCATCCACAAAATCCTCCGTTTTTCTGTATTCGTCGGGCAGCGCCGCCGTGGGACGCTTTTCCAGCATCGCCATCAGCGCCGCGAGCTGCTCGATGGTCAGCCCGTTCTCGCGGACAATGCCCACAATATCCGTGTTTTCCAGCTTCAGAATCTGCTCGTCCAGGGCTTTGAGCCGTGCGGTCAGCGATGCGAGCTTTTCCGCCAGCTTCTCGCGTTCCTGACGCAGCTTTTCAAGTCGCGGGTTCATAACATCCTCCTTTTTGCGTTGATATGGTTGTTGTTAAGGTAATCTGCCGAACTGGAGAAAATGGCTTCGCCAGTAGCTCGTGTCGATGGAAGCGTAGTGAATGGGGTCGCCGCAGTGGAGCATCCTGTTATTGCCCACATAGATGCCCACATGGGACGCGCCTGCGGTGTCGTAGGTCTTTTCAAAGAAAATAAGGTCGCCCGGACGGGCGCTTTCCGGGGAGACATAGGCGCATATGCCCCGCAGCCCCTCCGCGCCCAGCCTGCCGAAGCTCCAATGCAGGCCGCAGTTGTTGTAGACATACGAAACGAAGCCGGAGCAGTCGAAGGAGGTGTCCGGCGTGCTGCCGCCCCAGATATAGGGGTAGCCCAGATACTTCTCCGCTTCCTTGATGATGGCGGCGAACTGCTCGTCCGCCAGCGCCTCCGGGGGTATCTCGTACTTCTCATACTGGGTGTGGTAGTACCGGTTCACATACGGGGAGCCGGGGAACAGGTCGGGGCGGTTGCCCAGCACGCTCATATACACGGCGTACATGGAGAGCTGATCGTGGGACATGATATGCACCGGCACATGGGAGAGGTTGAAATTTTCCAGCTCCACATGGCAGATATAGTAGGTGTAGGGAACCTCCGCCTCGTACTCGTAGCTTTGCAGGTTGCCGTTTTCGTCGGTGTAATAGCCGATATGCGTTTCGGTGCGGTATCTGGTTTCCGTGGTGACGGTTTCCGTTAAGATATACTGCTTTTCAAACAGCGTCTCCAGAATCCCGCCTATTTCGTCAATCGTCCATTCTCCGCCCTTGAGGGCGGTAATCATGGAAATGAGCACATAGGGGTCGTGCTCAATCTCGTCCAGGTCGAAGTGGTACTCGTCGTAATCGTGGGTGCTTTCGTAGCTGTTCAGGTATTCCCGCAGCTCGTCCTCCATGGCGCAGTAGGCGGCTTCCGCTGCCAGCATATCCGCATCCTCCAGCGGATAGGTGGAGGATGCAACACCGGATATTCCTCCCTGAAACAGCGTGGAGCAGGAGGAAATGCAGGTCATGAGCAGCAGTATCGCGGCGGCGATACCGCCCGCAATGAGAAAGCCCTTCTTGTGTCGGACAAAAAAGCTGCCGGCCTTTTTGCTCCCCTCGGCGGCGCGCTTTGCCGCCTTCGCGGTGGTCTCGGACGCTTTGACGGTATTCCTCGCGCCGTTCCCCGCTTTTGCGGCGGCGTATTCCTTTTTAATGGCCTGCTTCTGCTGCCAGCGGGAATAGGGGTTGGAAGCCCTGCCGTATTCCTGCTCGTACTGTTTGTTCAGCGCCTTGAGATTGGCTTTGTCTGCGGCGGCTTCCGCCTTGTCCGCTTTGCGGTAGGGCTTTTCCGCATGGGAGCGGTGCGCCGATTCCGCAATGCGCCAGGTGCGCTCCGCCGTCTCGGTCAGGGTGTTCGCCGCCTCCGTGCCGGGGTTGTCATCGCCCTCCTCCCGGAGCTTGCGGTGGACTGCGCTGCGGACGGTATCCAGCGGCGCTTTCCTTGCGGCGTGCGCCAGCTTGGAGGGCGGACGCTTTTTGTCCGCCTCCTCAAAGAAAAGGCGCGTCGTGACCTTGCCGCTCTCACTGTCCACAACGCGCTTTTTGACCTTAACGGTTTTCTTGGGAATTTTCGCTTCGGCCTTTTCCAGCTTAACCGCCGCCCTGTCCGCCTTGCGGACAGCTCGTTCCAGCTCCGGCAGGGCGCGTTCTTCCTCGGTGAAAATCAGCCTTGGCGAGCGTTTTGCCATATTCATCACCTCCTGATGGGACTGCTGATGGATTAAAAGCGTTATTCAAACAGAATTTCATCCGTTCTCTCCAGAAAATGCCGCTTGCCCGCCGGGGTGATGAGGGTATAGTGTCCCAGCTTGCCGCGCTCGGTGTAGAAGTCCCTCACCAGAAACAGACCGGCGCTCTTTTTGACCGCACGGGGAAAGAGCTTGCGGTTCTTGTCCCGGAACAGATACTTCTTTTCCTCCAGATACCGGGTAAACTGCTTTTCGGGAACGCCCAGTTCCTTGGCGGTGGTGCGGATATTGGTGCAGTCCGCAGGGTCAACAAAGGCGTCGTAATACTCCGCCTTGGGTAGGGCAAGACGGAGACGGCGGTTCAGCTCCCGGTTTCGGGCGTTTTCGCTGCGCAGGCGGTTCAGGTACTCCGGCACGGCCTCGGGGTGCGCCTCCAGCGCATCCAACAGGCTGTCCGTCATATACGCGCCGTGCTTGCGGATGGAGGGAATGACCTCATGGGTGATCCAGCGCTTGAAGGCTCTCGCTTCCGGCTTTTTGGAACAAAGGATCAAATGATAGAGTCCGGCTTCACTTACAGCATTTATTTCAATCGTCTTATCGGCGTTCTGGGGGTGGGGTACTTCAAGTAACCCACCTTCATCCGAGTCCAATCTGGACATTGCGCGCGTAACCTGGTTCAATCCGAGAGCTTTGCACACATCAACCGCAACAAACCAAGGAGCTCCGTCTTTCAGCACGGAACGCACCCGACCAAAATCTGCGCTTTCAAAAATCATAAGGTGGTTATCCATAGTCTTTTCTCCTTCCTTACACTGTAATTGCGTCCTTCGCTTCCTCCCCGGTTTGTTCGGAGAGGTCGGACAATTTTGTCGTGATGATTTTGTACAGCTCCGTATCCTTGGGGAAGCGGTCTACGAAGGGCAGGATCACGCTGCCGTAGAACAAAAGCCCCTCGCCCTCGGCGGATTGGGTCACATACGAGAGCTGATGGGGCGAGATGTTGAGCTGCTTCGCCAGAATCTGCCGGTCGCCGGAAGCCTGGTTGAGCATATACACATAGTCGGAGTTTTCAAAGATGTTCTCCACCTCGCGGCTGGAGAGCAGGTCTTTGACGTTCTGGGTGATGCCCGTGGGAACGCCGCCCCACTTGCGGAAGCGCTTCCATATCTCCACCGTATACGCGGCGGTCTGCTCCTCCTTCAGAAGAAGGTGCATTTCGTCGATATAGTAGCGGGTGGACTTGCGCTGCTCACGGTTGATCGTGACGCGGTTCCACACCGCGTCCTGCACCACCAGCATCCCGATCTTTTTGAGCTGCTTGCCCAGCTCCTTGATATCGAAGCTGACCACGCGGTTTTCGATATTCACGTTGCTGCGGTGGTTGAACACGTTGAGGGAGCCGGTGACGTAGATTTCCAGCGCCGTGGCGATATACTGCGCTTCCTTTTCGTCCTGCCTGCGAAGCTCGTTGTACAAGTCCTCTAAAATAGGCATCTTTTCCGGGCGGGGGTCGCTCAGGTATTCCCGGTAGACAGAGCGCACACAGCGGTCGATGATGGTCTTTTCCACCGGCATGAGGCCGTCCTTACCGCCCACGATCAGCTCGCACAGGGAGAGGATGAAGTCGGATTTCAGGCTCAGCGGGTTTTCGTCGTCGCTGTAATTCAGGTTCAAATCCATGGGGTTCAGGTAGTCGGTGGAGGTGGGCGAGATCTTCACCACCTGCCCGTGCAGGTGCTCCACCAGCGGGCCGTACTCCGCCTCCGGGTCGCAGATGATGATATCGTCGTTTGTGACGAGGAACACGTTGGCGATCTCCCGCTTGGCGGAGAAGGACTTGCCGCTTCCGGGCGTGCCTAAGATCAGGCCGTTTGGGTTTTTAAGCAGCTTTCTGTCTACCATGATGAGGTTATTGGAAAGGGCGTTCAGCCCGCAGTAGAGGGCTTCCTTGCCGTCCTGAAACAGTTCCTGGGTGGTAAACGGCACAAAAATTGCCACGCTGGAGGTGGTGAGCCCCCGCTGGATCTCGATCTGGTTCAGCCCCAAGGGGAGGCTGCTCATGAAGCCCTCCTCCTGCTGAAAGTCCAGCCGCGTGAGTTGGCAGTTGTACTTCTGGGCGATGGAGCCCGCCTGAAAGACGTTGTTGCCGAGGCGCTGCCTGTTGTCCGCCACGTTCACCACAAGGAAGGTCAAAAGGAACATACGCTCGTTGCGGCTTTGCAGCTCCTGCAAGAGCTTTTTCGCCTCCGTGCCGTAGGTGGCAAGGTCACTTGGAATAATATCCATATCGTAGCCGGAGCGCACCGCCTTTTTCTGCTCCTCAATGGTCATCTTCTGCAAGTCGGTGATCTTGCGCTTGATGGTCTTGATTGCCTTTACCTGATCCACGGACCGGACGTGCATACTGACGATAAGGGAGCTTTCCATATCCAGAAAGTCCGCCAGCATCCGGTCGTTGAGCTCCGGCGCTAAAATCTGCAAGAAGGATACGCAGCCGGTCTTGCTGCCCACGCCGAAGCTGCTGCCGGTCTTGAACTCAAAGGCACTGGGCGCGATGAAGTCCTTCACCGACAGCCCGGAGGGAGCCAGCCAGTCCCAGGAGAAGCGGAAGGGCTGCGGCTCGTCCATGTGGAGCATCCCGTGCAGCAGGCGCAGGCGCTCCATCCCGTTCAGGGCTTCCGCCTGCACGCCCAGACGGCGGAAGTTGTTGAGGATATCCGTCTCGATGCGCTCCAATCGGGGCTTTGCCGCCTTCAGGCCGTCCGCCTCCACGCCGAAGGTCAGGTACTTGGTCTTAATAAGCCCGTTGTTGCCTCTGGCAAGCTGGCTTTGCAGCATCCCGGTGTACTCGGTGCGGAGCTTGTCGAAGCAGTCGCCCTGCAAGGGGATGGCGATGCGCCGGGCGTAGGTATCCCGCGTGGCGGAGAGGTTGATGAAGGAGAGCTGGAAGCGGATGGAGGAATCAAAATAGTTGAGGAAGTCGCACCAGCCGTCGAAAATGGCGGTCTTGTCCTCATTCTGGTTGAGCTGGTAGTTGATATCCTGAAACTGCACGGTTTTCGTGTAGTAATTGTCCGTCACGCGGCACACGCCGTCGGGGTACATCCGCTGAAAGGGGATGCTGTCCTGGGCGGACTTCTTTCGCTTATCCTGACGCTTTGCTCTTGCAATCGCCGCGTCGATCTGCTTTCGCTCGGCTCGTGTGAGCTTTCTTGCGGGGGTTTTGTTTGTGGACAATCGCGTAGACCTCCTTATCCAAAATATCCTGCCGGTTCAGCAGGTCGTAGAAATTGTTCGTCCTGTACGGGCGCTGTTTGGGGCGCAGGAAGCACACCTGCACGATGTTGCGGATGAGCTTCTCCGGCGGCTGACCGTTCTTTTCATACATGGCCAGCAGGAAGAAGGGCAGCATGACCAGCATCATGCAAAGGGCCGCCGCGCTGCTGCCGATATGGCCCTTGAGCAGAAAGAAAAGCGGTACGCCGATGAGCGCGCCGCCGCCGAAGCACAGAATCTGCCGTTTTGTTAAATTGAACATGACCTTGGTTTTCACCGCGTTCAAGTCCTTGGGTACGGGAACGTATGCCATATTTCATCACCTCCGTCAGTGGGCGTGGAACAGGCTCCTGGCAAGGGAGCTCGTCTTAAACAGCGTGAAGCACAGCAGCACCGTGTACCCCATGCACGTCCATATGGCCGCCGAGACGCTGCTCTCCACCACGATGTTCTGGATCAGCACCGCGTAAATCGCCACGCAGACGATGATGAGGAAGCCCTGAAACCCCAGCGCCAGCAGGCTTCTGAGGTAATTCTGGCCCATCTGCCCCCATTCCCGGTTGGCCATGGTCGCCATGGGGATGGGCGCGATGGAGGTCACGCAGTAGATCTCGATCATTCTGCCGTAGCAGATGATGAAAATGCAGATGGTCAGCGCCCACATGGAAAGATGCACGACCACGGACTCCAGCCACAGTCCCAGCAGCGACCAGACCTCCATATCCAGGAGCTTTGCTTCAAATCCCGCGATATGCTCGTTGAACGTCAGAGACGTGTCCGATATGATAATGCCCGACGCGCTGTTGACAACGCTCTGAGCAGCCTCGAACACGCCCATGACGATGTTCCATGTGTTGGTGACGATGAGCACGGCGCAGGCGGTCTTAAATATCCACTTGAAGAACATCCAGGTGTCCACGTCGTGCATATTGTTCTTTTCCGTAATGAGCTGAATCAGCTCCAGCGTCATGACAAAGGCCAGGACAACGCCCGCGATGGGCAAAATCACATTGTCCGACAGCGTTCGGATCATGCCGTAGACGCCGCTGTTCCAGCTCTGGGGCGTAGCGCCCACCTGCCCGGCGATGCCCGCCACGCGGCTGTTCACGTTGTCAAACAGTCCGTTCACGTTGTCCATGATGCCGCTGACCAGCAGCTCCTTCAGCCATTCGGTGAATTTCTGCCATATCAAATCCAATGGGCTTTACCCTCCTTTCCCGCAGCGCCCGCCCCGGGGGCGGACGCCGCGAAGGATTCGTGCGGGCGATTAACCGAACAGGCCGGACAGCAGGGGTACGAGAATGACGCCGATGAGCGCCACGCCGCCGCCCGCCATGAGCTGTTTCATGCCCTGAGATTTAGCGCCGGGGTTGTCGTTTCCGTAGCCTTCCAGCAGGTTAATGGCTCCCCAAATGCCGAGACCTGCGCCAAGGGCAATAACCAAAGTTTGAAGAACGCCGACAGCAGAGTTGAAAAATTCCATATTTGTGTTGCCGGAATCATTGG
>ENA-UOJG01001012-UOJG01001012.1-human-gut-metagenome-genome-assembly--contig:-C47-NODE-1012-length-33259-cov-12.211752_pt1 | contig 33259 bp, 25 predicted proteins | sample MGYA00242340_ERZ723887 | MGnify/ENA metagenome assembly ERZ723887 | reverse complement strand
TCTTTTCCCGCCCACAAATTTTCTTTCAATTGGGGCTTGACTTTTTAGCAGGTTTTCAGCAGCGTAAAATATATTGATAACTGGAAAAATTCCAGTCAGTTAAATTCAGATTAAGAAGGCTTTCCCTTGATATTTCTTTTTAGCCATGATAAAGTAAATTTGCGACGCAAGTTAATATGTCCATTCAAGCGAGCGTGCGTTTTTACTTTTGGTAAAAGCGCAGGCTCTATTTTGGCATTCGCTTGAATGACTAAAAACTTGCGTCGCAGCAGGGAGTTTGCGTTTTTCGGTGCGCAACTTCGTGTTGCGCACTTTTTATTTGCATTCAGCACTACTTGACTTCCCCAGCTAAGCAGGTATAATTTAATTGCACGATAATCTTCGCGAGCGACAATAAATTAATGTGCATTTTGCTGTCTTAGGTGGAACTTATTTTATGTCCCAAATATCTGCTTTTAGTATTCAAAACTGCATAACAAGAGCTTTTCTCATCTTAATGAGTTCGCTTTTTCTGCTTTATCCGGGAACGCAGGGATTTGGTGAAATCGCACAGGCGAAATATCAGATATTTCTGCTCCTTTGCGGCGGATATACGGCTCTAATGCTACTTCTTCTGGCGGAGAGCGCGCTTGTCAGCGGCAAAAAGTGCAGAAATCTCAAAGCGGTACTGAAGGAAACGAACTGGACGCAGCGATTCCTTGCGCTCTATCTGCTATTCACTTGGCTTTCCGCCCTGCTCTCACCGTACTTTCCCAAAACGGTGATCGGCGTCAGCCGCTATGAGGGCGCGCTGACGATCAGTATTTATGTCGTCTGCTTTTTCCTTGTGCGCGCTTACGGGCGGATCGACCGTGTCCTTATCACTGTATTTGGCGCAGCGGTGACGCTGTTCGACCTTCTCTGCATCGCGCAGCTCTACGGCGGCAATCCGTTCACGCTTTATCCCGTGGGCTATGACTATGCCGATGCGGGCGTCGCCTACTCCGGCGCGTATCTCGGGACGATCGGCAATGTCGACCTTGTCGCCGCGTTTTTCTGCCTTGCCATTCCGGCGTTCTGGGCGGCGATGCTGCGCAGCCGCGACTGGCAGCGCTGGCTGCTTTCAGTCCCGCTCGCGCTGTCGCTGTTTGTGCTGGTTAAAATGAACGTGCTGGCGGGTTTTGTCGGCGTATTTGCCGGTGGGGCGATTAGCTATGTGGTAATCGCGCCCGTGGGAGAAACGCATCGGCGCGCCTTGGCAGCAGCTTTTTTTTGCCTTGTGGTGGGATCGCTTGCAGCGCTGTATTGCGTTGACTTCGGCGGGATGTTCCACGAACTGCACAGTATCATGCACGGAGAGATTTCCACTACATTCGGCTCGGGGCGGATCCACATCTGGGAGCAGGTCCTCAGTGCCGTGCCGGAGCATTTTCTGTTTGGCACCGGACCCGACACCATGCTCTACGGCGGGCTGGAAGCCTTTACCCGCTATGATGAATCACTCGGCGGCACCATCATCGGGCGCATCGACGTAGCGCACAACGAATATCTCAACATTCTCTATCATCAGGGCATTTTTGCACTGGCGACCTACCTCGGCGCGCTCGCTGCCGCGGCAAAAAAATGGCTGAGAGACAGCGGACGCAATGCGCGCGTTGCAGTGCTGGGCACGATGCTGCTTTGCTATGGAATTCAAGCCTTTTTCAGTTTCAGCATGGTCATGACAGCGCCTTACTTCTATTTGACGTTGGCGTTGTTTGATAAAAGTGATGTGTAAGAAGGAGGAAATCAGTATGCACAGTCAGAAAATGCGATTGATCAGCCTGAATCTGGTACTCGTGATGCTTCTCACGATGCTGCCGGTGCAGGCTGCGGACATTGTCATTGATGATGATGGCCCGATGTACACCGTCGTGCTCAACGGCAACGGCGGCACGTATGAGGGAGACGAGACGCTCTCCATCAGTTACGGAAGCAGCACGCTCTATCTGGAGGATTATATCTTTACCAGAGAGGGTTACACGCTGCTCGGTTGGAGCAAAAACGAGGATGCGAGCACCCTTGACTACACGCGCTTCGGCGAACTTTACGCCAAAAACGCAGGCAAGGATTCGCAGCTCTACGCCGTATGGGGCAAGGGCGAAAACTGCGCGCTGTATCGCAACAAGCCGGTCGATATCGAATCTTATCCGGTGGACAGGTATTACGTTGCGGACAGTGAAACACTGCCTGCCGACGATCCATACAAGTTGATTGGTTGGGCAGATCACGACAAGGGGTTTCATGAGGTAGGCAAAGCAGCCGACGCCGGTGAAATCTACGAGCCCGTTTATAGATACAACGCCGTTCTGCTTGACGGCAATGGCGGCAAGAGCAATTTCAGTGCGGAACTGTTCTATGCCGGTTCGCCAAATGACAAATATCTCAGAACGACGATGTTGGTTCGCGGTAAAAACGTTCCCTGCTACAGCAAGGACGGCTATCTGCTCACCGGCTGGGAAGACCGTGACGGGAATCTTGTCGCTGCCGGAGATAATGTTGTCGGCGCATACCCGGCAGATGAGGATGGCGTTATCACGCTTTATGCCCGCTGGAGCGAGGCAGATCAGCTTGGAAACGGCGTAAGGCTCGTCATCGACGGCGATGACATGACCGAGCTGCTGGATCGGGATGACAGCTTCTATGGTAACGGCTGGGGATTTTATCCCAAAAGCAACGAGCTGCGAATTTACGGTGACTCCTATTATGGGGACGCCATCGCATACGATGGTGATTTGAATGTCCGGTGCAGTGGCGAAGTTGCCACCGGTCAGATCGAGGTCAACGGACGACTGTACGTGTATGCAGGCAGCAATGATGCCGCGCTGCATGTCAGAACGAGCGGCGTTTCCGCCATCCGCGCTTCAGAGGTGAGTCTCTCGGACAAGAGTGGCATGACTGCCTGTCAGATCACGGCAGAGGGCGAGGGCGTCATCGGCGTTGACGCTCCGATCATCCGCATCAACTGCGCCAATGTGACGATCACCGGCGATCCCGCCGTGCGCGCGGATGCAACGATCGTACGCGGCAGAGGCATTGACTACAAGGTATCTGAAGACCGCAGGACCCTGACCACTTTTGCCATCGAAAATAAGATCACACTTGACGGCAACGACGGTACGTTTGACGGTCAGGAAACCGTTGATGTCGACTACGATGTAAGCAACAAGCTCGATCTGAGCAAGTACGCCTTTATACGTGAAGGCTACGCACTGATCGGCTGGGCGGCGGACGAAGACGGCAGCAAGTTTATGACGGAATATGACGGTGTGATCAGCAGCACCTCGTATGATACGCTGTATGCCGTCTGGATCAAAGTGCCGAAGAGTTATGCCATCTTCCGTATCGCTGGTTATTCGGACAGGCTGACAGGCGCATTTGACAGTGTAGAGGTATGGAAAAACAGCATTTTCTACAGCTATGACCTGAGCAGCGGCTTTGTTATGCCGGAAACCACGGAGGGAGCGACCGTCTGGGAAGACATCAATACGCATAACCTGTATTACGGCGGCGAAGAAGTCGTTCCTGAAAACGGTTCACGATTTGAGAGATCCCATGGAAAAGAGCCCAAAAAGGGCGAGCACACCATTCTCCTTGACGGCAACGGCGGCACCTACGCTTACCGCACGGGCGGTGTCACGTATGAAGTGAACAGACAGATTGCCGATTACAATGCCGCCGAGGGCACGACGGTCAACTATGCCTGCCGCTTCACCCGGCCGGGCTATGAACTTGCCAGCTACAACAGCGAACCCGACGGCAGCGGCAAGGAGTATGCGCTCAACAAGTGCACGGTCACGTCCGATATGGATCCGATTCAGATTCTTTACGCCCAGTGGGAGGAAATCGGAGAGAACGGAAAATATATCACAATCGACGGCAAGCAGTACGATGCTGCGCAGGATTGGAGCGGCAATGGCTGGTACTATTGGTACAACGACGTAGGGTCAATTTCGCTTCTCGGCTATCACGGCGGCTCGATCGAATCGGATGTTGCTCTGCGAGTCAGCTGCTCCAAGGGACAGAACATCGTTACCGGCAGCATCAGCGCGCCGGAACTGAATGTTAATCTGAGTGGCAATCAGAATAGCGGCAGTGTGTCGCTGGCGGTGAATGCCAAAGAGGGCGCAGCCCTCAGCTCGCAGGGGAATATGCAGATTCAGCCGACATATAATGCTGCACTTTCCGTTACCGGTGCAGATGGAAGCCCTGCTGTCAGCGCGGGTGGAGACCTAACGCTCAATCTATATGATGAGGGCCGGATCTCTGCGCGGGGCGGTAATACTGCCGCCATTTCAGCGGCATCTATCAGCATGAGCGGCAGGCGTGGATATCTGATCACCGCGGGTTCAGATCCGGACAACGCTGTCGAAGTGGACAGCTATTCCGGTCAGCAGTATGTCTCCTACGAAGTCCGCACCAGAACGCTGACGCTGCACGGCAACGGCGGCACGGCGGACGGGCAGGACACATATGTGGTTCAAACAAAAGATTTCAGGCTCGCTCTCAGCGATTACGCCACGGTCTTCACAAACGACGGAAAGTTGTTGCTCGGTTGGTCGAAATCGGCCGACGCCACCGAGATCGACTATGCCGCACAATCCGGTAAAAATTTTATGTTTGATGATGATTCCTTTGCAGAGGACCTCTACGCCGTATGGGAGAGCGATAGCCGAAAGGGCGTTGTGCTGAACGACTACGGCCAGCGTGACGATACGGTCAGCCCCTTCGACATCAGAAGCTATGTCTATCACGAGCGCTTTGTCGGCGCGGTCGATGTGGGCACGCAGTATACGCTGCCGGATTCCTATAAGGCGGGCTACCGCTTTCTGGGCTGGCGCTCCGCACAGGACGGTGAGCTCTACTCCGCAGGTACGGAGATCACCGTGGAGCAGAGCGTGACCTATACCGCGGAATACGAGGTCCTGTCGATGACGATCAACGGCAAGACCTACCGCATGGACCGCGCGCACGGCAGCCGCAGTCTCGGCTGGAAGTATGAGCCGAACAGATTCTCCAACTGGGTGAGGCTCTTCCTCTATGAAGAAAACTACTCCGGCGGGCCCATCAGCATTCCGTGCAATGTGGAACTGATGGCCGCAGGGAAAATCACCGGCACAGCTGGCCAGCCCGCGGTTTCCGTGGACGGCAGCGTACTGATCGAGGGCTACCGTTACAGGGAGGATGATCTGAGCCTTACGATCACCGGCGGCACGGGCGCTCCTGCCGTGCGGGCAAGCGAGAGAATTTACGCCTTTCCAAGCGCAGTCCCCATTACTTTCCAGGGCGGCGACGGACAGCCTGCACTGGTTGGCAAGAGCGTCCAGACCGGGTGCGCGATGCTTGCAGGCAGCTCGGAAAGCGATGCTGTCCTTACCGGCAGATATCACGGCGAGAGCTTTGTCCGCGTCAGTGACGAGCTGCTGACCGTTACCGTCCAGCCGGGGCAGACGGTCCCCGCTCTGCCCGAAGCGGACGGCGTCGTGTTTGTCGCGTGGCGCGCGGACGGACGCGGCAGCGTGTGGTATCGCCCCGGCGATGTGATCGAAGGCGAGGAAGTGACCCTGCATGCGAACTATATGTGGGACGACAGCGGCGCAGTGATCCTCGACGGCAACGGCGGTACAACAAGCAGCGGCTCCAAGTATTATGTGGCACAGGTCTCCGGTGCAGACCTGCGCCTGACGGAATCGACGGCGCGGAATGGATTCACGCGCGATGGCTACACCCTGAGCGGTTATAATGATCGCGCAGATGGCAGCGGCAGAACCTATACGTTCCGTCAGCTTGCAGACGGCAGCGCATGGGACAGCCTTGTCGGCAAGGTTTTGACGTTCTTCGCCCAGTGGACGAGGAACGGCGATCCCGTTACGCCTGAGAAACCCAGTAAGCCGACCACGCCCACGCAGCCGACTACGCCCCCGCAGACCACCACGCCGGACGGCTCAGCAGACATCACGGTATCCGGCAGCACGGTGAAGGTGGAAAACGTAGACGTTGACAAGCTGGTGACCGACAACGGCGACAAGAAGACCGCTGAGATCGACCTTTCCGGCACCAAGAGCGGCATCACAGATGTGACGCTGCCCACTGATGCGGTGAAGGAGGTTGCCGCCTCTGAGGCCGAGAGCCTGACGGTCAAACTGCCCGATGTGACGGTCAGCTTTGACGACAAAGCGCTTGCGGCTGTCGCTGAGCAGAGCAGCGGCGCCGATCTCAGCCTGAGCGTCAATGTAGGCTCCGCCAACAACAGCAACCTGACCGACGCACAGAAAAATGCCATCACGGGCGCACGTGAGCTTTCTGTGATTGAGGTGAGTCTCAGCTCAAATGGTGAGAAGATCAGTAACTTTAACGGCGGCAGCGTGACGATCGACGTGCCGTTTGAGTGGTCGATGAAGGGGCTTCTTCGCGCCTACTACATTGACGACAACGGCAATAAATCCGCAATCGATGTGACCTATAAAAACGGCGTTGCGACGCTGGTGCTGAACCACTTCTCTACCTATGTGGTGGAAGCAGTCGATGCACTTTCCTTTACGGATGTTTCGGTCAAGGAATACTATTTCGATGCGATTGCATGGGCGGTGAAGAATGCGATCACCGAAGGCGTGAACGACACGATTTTTGAACCCGGTGCAAGCTGCACCCGCGCGCAGATGGTGACCTTCCTGTGGCGCGCCAACGGCTCGCCCGAGCCGATGGTGACCGAGCTGCCGTTTACCGACGTTGCGGTGGACGCCTATTACGCCAAGGAGGTTCTCTGGGCGGTCGAAAACGGCATTACGACCGGTACGAACGATACGACCTTTGATCCGGACGGCGTCGTCACCCGCGCCGAAGCAGTGACCTTCCTGTGGCGCGCTGCCGGAAACCCGGCAGCGGATGGGAAGCTGTTTGCCGATGTGGATAGCACGAAGTATTACGCTGAAGCGGTGCGCTGGGCGGTCGCCAACGGTGTGACCAAGGGCGTAAGCAATACGTCCTTTGCGCCGGGCAGCGCCTGCACCCGCGCTCAGATCGTGACGTTCCTGTATAGAGATTGCATGAACGAGTAGAACCAACACTCAACAAAATGTACGGCGGTTCTCATTGAACCGCCGTACAAATAAATGGGAGTGAGTTTCATTTCGTGTTTCACTGTTAGATGATACCGAAAGATTCTATAGGGACCGCTTCAGTGAAAGATCGCTATGAAAGATGTCTCCGCCAAATGACTTTTATTGACTACAGCAGCGCAAAATATGATAAGCAATGATCTTGATTTTAGTTGGATTCTGTGCTACTGACCGATTTCATGAAGCATGTTTCCAATCGTATATGGGAAGAAACTCTGACCCACACCGTGACCCACACGGGGAAACGAGCGGACAAAAACAGTGGAGAGGATAGGACGTACCTCCCGCAATATACCGAGCGGAAAGGCTCCAAAATCCCTGAAAACCGTCAAACGGAGCGCCCCGATAGACTTCGTAATCAGCAGGTCATGTGTTCAAGTCACACCACCAGCTTCAAAAAAGCATCGAAAGCCGAAGCTTTCGATGCTTTTTTTACTACAAAAATTGTGTGCATGCGAGAAGGTATATGCCGATACCCACGATAACAACAAGATCTACGAGCGTGATGACGGTAGCAACAAGCAAGTGTCTGCTTGAGAGTGCGTCCGCTCCATCACGGTCGGCGCCAGAGCAGCGCATTTTCTTCCGCGCTCGCGTCACAGCGCTCTTCCGCTCGCGCGGCGAGAGGTATCGCGGATGATATAGTACGTCATCACCAGCAGGAGCGGGAAAAAGGCGAGGCCAAGCAGCAGCGTCAGCTCGAACCGAAGCGCCTCGGGGAGCGGGAGGGAAATCACTTCAAAATACGCCAGCAGATGATAGAGAAACAGCCCGAGCGATAAAGCATAGACACTGAGGCGGAAGGTCTGTCCACGGATCTCCTGCCAGGTAAAGCGGACGGTATTGTAGTCGAGCAGAATCAGCAGGAAGGGCATGGCGGCACCAAGAAGGGGAGAGAGTGCCGGGTCATTTGTTGTAAAGCCGCAAAGCGTGAGTGCGCCGGTGGCGAGCGACAAAAGCACGTTGATCGCGGCTTGCACTGCGCTGCGCCGGTCCTTTTTCGGGCGAGTCATGCCCAGCGATCGATACTCTGCATCGGAATAGTCCCGGCGATGCAGACCGCGTTGCGTCCTTTTCTGCTTCCACAGCGCCACGATCTCATACACGAACAGAAGGAAGGTAACGGCGAAGAGGAAGCTGTAGATCATCCGCTGCGTCAAAAGTGACAGGACAAGAAAGACGACGGCGTTGCCCGCGAATATGATTGCCGAGGAGGGGCGAGGCTTCAAGGGGTCAGAAGGCGGGGAAAGTCTTGAACTCATACGCTTTGCTCCTTTCTGCATATCGTGAATGAATTAACAGTGCGCTCTCGCTGCAAAAGCAGGAAAAATCCTGTACCTGAAGGAAATGGCTCTGATCTCAAATTACCCTTTTTGACTTATTATACAATATCTGCTCGCGTTTGTAAACGGAAGCCTCGAAAGTCGGCTGACAGCTTACTTTTCGTCAGTTTTGCTAAATAACTTTCAGCTTTTTCTGCTGGACAAGTGCAAAAGAACGTAGTATCCTATAAAAAATAGCCGAGTAAACCAGACGAGGTATCACACAAACTGGTCAAACACAACAAAATAAGGAGGAACACGCATGGCATACCGGGAAAGCTACGCAGGCAGGATCAACCGCAAGCTGAACAAGAAGCTTCACGTCGTCGAGGTGGCGTCCGGCCGGCAGAAGGCCGACCTTGTGCTCAAGAATGCGACGTATGTAAATGTATTCTGCAATGAGCTCAGTCACGGCGACATTGCCGTAGCCGAGGGGCTCATCGCAGGCATGGGCGAGCATTACAAGGGCACACTCGAGGTCGACATGGGCGGCAAGCTCGTGCTGCCCGGCTTTGTCGATGCGCACATCCACCTGGAAAGTTCGCTCGTTTCCCCCAAGGAGTTTGCCAACGCCGTCATTCCGCACGGAACGACCACCGTCATCACCGACCCGCACGAGATCGCAAACGTCATGGGAACGGACGGCATCGAATACATGCTGCAAGCCACCGAGGATCTTCCCGTAGACGTGCGCCTCATGCTGCCCTCCTGCGTGCCCGCGACGCCGCTCGACGAATCCGGCGCGGTGCTCGACTACCGCGCGATCGACTCCTTCTACGAGCACAACCGCGTTGAGGGTCTTGCCGAGATGATGAACTACGTCGGCGTTGCCAACGCCGACGAGCAGGTGCTGGAAAAGATCGTCGCCGCGCAGGCGCACCACAAGAAGATCGATGGCCACGCGCCGGGGCTTGCGGGCAATGACTTAAACGCCTACATCGCCGCGGGCGTCTATTCCGACCACGAATGCAGCACCGTTGAGGACGCCATCGCCAAGCTTGAGCGCGGGCAGTACATCATGATCCGCGAGGGCACAGCTGCGCGCAACCTTGATGCGCTCCTCCCGCTGCTCACACCGCAGTACTACACCTACTGCATGTTCTGCACCGACGACAAGCACCCGAACGACCTCCTTGAGAAAGGCCACATCGACTACATCGTGCGCCGCGCCATCAAGGCAGGCGTCGACCCGATCATCGCCGTCAAATGCGCGAGCCACCACGCCGCGCGCTACTTCCTGCTCAACAACCGCGGCGCGATCGCGCCGGGCTTCCTCGCGGATTTTGTCATCATCGACAACTTTGACGATTTCAACATTCTTGAGGTCTATAAAAAAGGCAAGCTCATGTTCGACGGCAAGACCGTCACGCCCTTCGAAGCGCCCGAGATCGACCCGCACCTCGTCAAGCGCTCGCATGAGACGTTCCACGTCGCGCACCTTGAGGCAAAGGACTTCATCGAAGGCCGTCCGCGCGCCGTGCTCGGTATGGTACCGGGCGAGATCGTCACGACTGACGCGGGCTACGCTGAAAAGATCAGCGTTGAGGACGATATTCTGAAGATCGCCGTCATCGAACGCCACAAGAACACGCACCACATCGGCATCGGCTACATCAAGGGCTACGGGCTCGCCTCCGGCGCGGTAGCGACCTCCATCTCGCACGACAGCCACAACATCATCGTCGTCGGCACAAACGAGGAGGACATGGCCGCGGCGGTCAACCGCGTGGTCGCGCTTGGCGGCGGCATCGTCGTGATGGACGGCGGCAAGGTGCTCGGCGAGGTGCAGCTCCAGATCGCTGGCATCATGAGCGAAGCGCCGCTCATCGAAGTCAACGAGGCGCTGGAAAATGCCAAGGAGCAGGCCTTCAAGCTGGGCGTTTCGCGCGGGGTCGATCCATTTATGACGCTCTCGTTCATGGCGCTGACCGTCATTCCGACGCTGCGCCTCACCACGCGCGGCGTGTTCGACGTCATCAACCAGCGCTACGTGTGATGCTCGCAGCAGAAAGCGTTCCGGTGCAATACAACGAACCATGCAAAATAATCGCCCCGCCATATGATTTGGTGCATACGGCGGGGCATTGCTATGGAAGCGTGTTCTTTCATTCTGAAAAAGGCCGATCCGTTCGGTAAAGCGGAAGCTCCTTTAAGGGCGGTCAGTTTCTTTCTGATGCTTTATTATTTTGATCAAACGTGATAGTCCTCCAACGATCAGCGAGCCAATGGCAAGTTCAATCGCCATCAAAGCCCAAAGCATTACAGTTCCATCGACTCCGTGATCCGCAAGGTGGTTGGTCCAAAGCCATACAACAGCCGATGTCAGCGCAAAAATGCCCGATAAAATATATCCTCTTTTCCATTTCAGAAACATTGATCTAATAAGTGCTCCAGCCAAAAACGGTAAAACAAAAAGTATCAATACCGTACTGTTCATCTCGCCACGCTCCTTTCGTCAGCTTTCGATTTGTTCTATTAAAGGTATCACGAAAGTGCAAGGAATGCTACCATTTCTGCCAAAAATGCTCGGGGCAGTTCGCCCGATCGCTCTTGCCGGCAATCATGAAAGCCGCGTAAACCTTACTCTCACCATTGCTGCGCAAAATTTTGCTTGCAAATGGGACGGCTATCGCATATAATAGCTCTTGCACCTGCCGGTGTGATGGAATTGGTAGACGTAGCGGACTCAAAATCCGCCGCTGGCGACAGCGTACCGGTTCGAGTCCGGTCACCGGCACCATGCCGGAGCAAAGAAGGCTTTGCTCCGGCGCTTTTTTGTAAGTTCTCGCAAACAGAAAAAGCACGTCGGTTCAAACCGACGTGCTTTTTGTCCTGTAAGATGACTTTGAAACTTTTCAGCGCCGACCGCCAAAGCCGCCACCGCGGCCTCCGCCAAAACCGCCGCCGCGGCTTCCACCGAAGCCACCGCCTCGGCTGCTGCCGAAACCACCGACACTGCCGCTGCCAAAGCCTCCGCCGCGGCCTGTGCTGCCAAAGCCTCCAAACGAACCGCCCGAGCTCGAGGGTCGTCTCGGCGGCTGGGGCGGGCGGCGATTGCCGCCGGAGCTGCCGCCGCTATAAGGCGGTCTCGGCCCTCCCTGCGGGGGCCTCGGGCCGCCCGAACGGGGCGGGCGTGGGCCGCGCGGGGGACGGCGTCCCCAGAAGATGGGACGGTACACCACCGTCGGAATGCCCATGCCGGGCATCATGTAGCGGCGGCGATAGCGGCGATAACGCATGCCATCAAGCATGATCCAGATGATAAAGAATATGATGAGGATTATGATGAACATCACACCGTTGGCCGCCTCGTCCAGCGCCGCCTCACTCTGCTGATACTGCTGGCTCAGCTCCACATGGAGCGCGGCGCAAAGCGAGCGCACCGCCGCGTCATAATCGCCCTTCTGCACGTTATCCGCCATGCAGGAGGCAACAAAGCTCTGCGAAAGCCTGCTGAGCAGGTCGTAAAAATTGCCGCTTGCAAGCAGATAATAGTCCTGCTGCTGCTTTGCGATGACCAGGATCGCATCATTTTCCGCAAGCTGCATCTCGATGGCGTAATCATACGCCGCATTCTCTATGTCGTTTGCGGATTCGGTCGTGACAACGGCCATGATGCTGCCAAACATTTTGTCCCAGTTGGCATTGTAGAGGCCGATGGCCTCCTCGGTCTTGTTGGAAAGAACATCGGCATCATCGCGCACATACTGCGTAAAGGCCGCCGTGGAAAGTGAGGGATCGAGTTTTTCCCCGCCCTCCGGCGTAGAGACGGCGGGCGCCTTGTGCAGTCCCCATGCGCCGGAAGCAATGATCGCCAGAATCAGCACCGCGATGGCGACGCCGCGTTTTTGAAAGAATTTCATGTGGTTCTCCTATCCGGAGCGCTCTCAGCTTCTCAGCTCCATGAGCTTCTGCTTCAGCTCGCCCTCGATGCGGCCGAGCTCGACCTCCGCTTCTTTGCGTTTCTGTGCGCCTTCGCGCTGAATGTTCACGACTTCGTCGAGCGTGGAGACAAGCTGCTCGTTCGTGTGCTGCAGTGTCTCGATATCGACGATGCTGCGCTCGGCCTCCTTGGCCGTGGCGATGGTGCCCATCTTGAGCATATCGGCATTCTTCTTGAGCAGCTCGTTCGTCGTCTGCGCCACGGCGCTCTGCGCGGCCGTCGCCTGACGGCTGTGCTCCATGCCGAGCGCGAGCACCATCTGGCTCTTCCAGAGCGGAATGGTGTTGACAAGCGAGGACTGGATCTTCTCGACCATCAGCGTGTCGTTGTTCTGCAAAAGTCTCGTCTGCGGGCCCATCTGGAGCGACACCATGCGCGTCAGCTCCAGGTCGTGCAGTTTCTTTTCAAAGCGGTCACACTTCTGTGCGTAGTCGTTGTAGGCCTGCGCGTCCTCAGCAAGGCCGCTCGCCTCCGCCTTCTTGCGCAGCTCCTCGAGCTCGCCGGAGCGGACTTCCGCAAGGCGCTTCTTGCCCGCGATGATATACATCGTGAGTTCCTTGTAATACTTGAGGTTCAGCTCATACATCTGGTCGAGCATTGCAATGTCCTTCATCAGCGCGACCTGATGCTTTTCAAGCTCGGATACGATGCGGTTCACGCTCGTTTCGGTCTTGCCGTACTGTGCGCGCATCAGCTCAAGCTTGTCCTTCTGCTTGTGGAAAAGACCGGCAAGCCCCTTCTTCTCTTCTTCCTGGCCGAAGCCCTTGACCTCAACAACGAGGTTCGAGAGCGTTTCGCCCACGCCGCCCAGATCCTTGTTGCGCACAGAAGAGAGGGCACTTTCCGAGAACGTCGCCACGCTCTTCTGCGCGGCCACGCCGTAGTTGAGTACGAGGTTCGTGTCCTTAATGTCGATCTTCTGGGCAAACTCGTCGACAGCCTTCTTCTCCTGCTCGGAGAGCATGCTCTCGTCTACCTTGACCGGCTCGACTTCCTTTTTCTGCTCCTGCTCGGGTTCGGGCGCGTCCGGGGTGAGCGTCAGCTCAGGGACGGCTTCCTGCGCCGCTTCGGTGGGGTTCAGGGTCAGCTCGGGCATCATGTTGTCACTCATATCATTTCTCCTCCGTATTCTGGCTTTCCGCCTGTTCCTTTTCGTGTTTTTTGATGCGCTGGATGCGGCGCAGGCACAGCAGTGTGGCCATCGCCCAGATCGCCGTGGAATAGTATAAGCTGCTCTTGTGCAGGCGCAGCGCGCCCACAAGGCTGACCACACACATCACGGCAAAGACCGCGCAGAAAACGGGGTCGAGCCACACGCCCTTGAGCCGCTTGAGAATCCATGCATTGACCTTGGCGTTGAACGCCATTACTTTCTTTCGCATCGTCTTCTCCTTTACAGCTCGAGCTTGATGTCGCCCTGCGAGGCGGTCGCCGTGCCGCCGCTTGCCTGCACGCCGTCGCCTTCGCTCAGCCCCTCGCGCTTCATCATGTTTTCAAGCACCGTGATGTCGGTGGAAATATCCATCGCCTCGCTGCCGAAGAGCATATCGAGCTGCTTTTCAAAGGCGGCGACGATGGTACTCATCATACTCTCCACACGCTGCATGGTGTTATCGATATTCTCACCGTTCACACCCTGCGCGCCCATGCGGTCATAGGCATTCAGGAGCTTGAGCGTGGTGGGCAGATAGTAGTCCATAAATTTGCGGATCTGCGGCAGCTTTTTGGGGTCTGCCTTGACCTGCGCGAAGATCTTCGCGCTCAAATCCTCGAGCCGGTCGATGTCGGCAGAGATCTTCGCGTCCTTGATGGAATCATTCAGGCGCTTCATCTCGGAGATGGCAAGATTGCCGTCCCGGATCATCTTGTCAAGCTCCGGATTCCCGGTGGTCTCCTCCTTTTTCGGCGGGTCAGGCACAGTGACCTCGACCGTGCCGCACACGGCGTTCATAATGAAGAACACCACCCCCGACACGACCGCCACAAAGAGGAAATGCGGTACGCGGTAGAGCGGAAACAGCAGCGCATAAATGACCCATGTTCCCGCCGCGGCATAATAGGGAACGGTGGATCTGCGTTTGACGGTTGCCAAGGCGATCGCCTCCTGTTTTCATAAATATTTTGACTGATATATGATATCACATCGCATCAGCGCGGTCAAGCAAAGCAAGCGCTTGAAACATTGCAATATCGCACTTTTTACAAAAGAAGGCGGCGTCCGGTCCAGGACGCCGCCTTCTTGCAAAATACTGCGTTTTTCTTATTCGTTGCGGATGGCTTCGAGCGCCGAGATCTTAACCGCCTTGTTCGCCGGCTGATAGCCGGACACAAGGCCAACCAGCACCGAGAACACCAGCGCAAAGATGATAAGCTCGGGCTTGATGACGGAAACGCGCGTCACGTTCTCCCCGCCGATGAGCGCCTGCTTGATGAGCTCCCACGTCACTCCTCCGCCGCCGAACGCGCCGAAGGAGAATAGATTGATGCCGACGGAGATAATGAAGCTGAAAAGGAGTCCCAGCACGCCGCCGAGAAGGCCGATGCTGCCCGCCTCCATGAGGAACATCGCGCGGATATCGCGCACATAGCAGCCGAGCGCCTTCATAATGCCGATCTCCTTCGTGCGCTCGGAGATGGACATGATCATCGTGTTCGTAATGCCGATGGCCGCGACCAGAAGCGAGATCGCGCCGAGGCCACCGAGCATCAGCTCGATCTGGCGGGTCTGCTTGTTGAGCTCGTCGCGCATGCTCTGCATAGAATACGTACTGTAGCCCAAGTCCTTGATGGACTGCTCCACATCCGACACGGCGTCGAGGCTCTCAGCCTTGACGTTGATGCTTGAATACTCGAACTTCGTGTCGGTCTTGCCGGTCAGGTCCTGAATAAGAGCTTTGAGCGCATTGATGTCCATCATCACGCCGTCGTTCGTCTCGTAGCCCTTGCCCTGATCTTCCTTCAGAACGCCGACGACCTTGAGATCGACGCTGTAGGGCGTCGTCTCATTGCCGGAGTCGTCCCAGGAGGTCAGGAGCATCTTCACGTCCGTCTTGAGCGGGTCAAAGAACGGGTCGGGGACATTTTCCGTGTCGATATTGCCGTTTTCGTCCCAGTTCCAGCGGCTGACATAATTTCTGCCGTCCGGCATGAGCGTATCCTTAAAGGTATAGGCAAAATACTGGCCCACGACCACCTCGTCGCTGCTCTGCGGATAGCGCCCCGCGATCAGCTCAAAGCCCATGTCCTCAAGGGCGCTCACGTCAATGCCGACAAAGGTGCCCCAGTCGGCGCTGTAGCGGTCGTTGATGCCCGCCTTGAACGAAATGTTGTAGTTGTCGAGGCTTGCCTTGGGCATGACGGCCTGCACGCCCGCGATCTCGTGGAAGCTCTCCACCGCCTTTTCGTCGAGCTTGGTCTGGTTCGCTTCGCCGGTATTCTGGTTGTAGCCTCGGTAGACCTGGATGATGGAAAGGTCTCCCATGTTCTTGAGCATCTGGTCGTAGGACTCCTGCATGCCCGCGCCGATGGAGACCATCACGATGATGGACGTGCAGCCGATGAACACGCCCAGCACCGTCAGGATCGTGCGTCCCTTGCGCCGCGACAGGCTGTCGAAGCACATTTTCAGGATATCTGCGAATCTCATTTGTTCTGCTCCTCAGCACCCGTGGCCGCAGTCTCCTTCGCCGCGGCGTCCGCTGCCTCCTTCTTCTCCTCGGCAAGCTCCTCTTCGTCCCACTTGTCCCAGAGCGCCTGCTCGGCCTTCTGCTTGGCCTTCTTCTTGCGGATGCGCAGCACGATGAGAAGGACGATGAGCGCAGCAACCACCGCGATGATGATGTACTTCCACGGGAAGGTGTTTGCCGGCTCAGGGTCGATCATGCCGGGATCGTCCATGCCGGGGTCGGCCGGCTCGTAGGCCATGGCTTCGACCGTCGCTTCAAAGACGCGCTCTTTCGTGTTGCCGTTGGAATCCTCGTAGGTGATAACGATCTTGACCTGATTCTCGCCCTCCAGCTGCGGGGTCACGGCGAAGGCGATGGTGCCGTTCTTGCCGCCGTCGATCGTGCCGACGCGCTGATAAGGCGTGGGAGAATCAATGTCGCCGGAGATGGTCGCATCAACGTTGCTGATGGCGCTCTTGCCCTTGTTGACATAGTCGATGGTCAGGCTCGTTTCCTCGCCGACGTAGCCGGTATAGGAGGTCTTGGGCTCGCTCAGCTCAAAGCGATCGGGCTGGTAGAGCGGCACGCTCAGGGAAAGCGTTGCGCTGCCGGATTTTCTTGCGTTCTGATCGACGTATTCGTAGGTAACGGCGATCTGCACGTTCTGTGCGCTCGCGCTGATGAGCTGTGCGGCCTTCATCGGCACGGTAACGCTCTTGCTGCCGCCCGCGGCGACAGAATCAAAATAGAAGGTGTTGGTCGAGCCGTTGAGCATCAAATCGCTGCCGCCGGTGACGGTGACCATGACATTTTCGATTGCAAGCTTCTTGCTGGTGTTGGTGAAGCTGAAGCTCAGGTTCGTGCCCGAGCCTGCCGCAACGGACGAGCCGCCGTAGTTGTACTTCGAGAGAATAACAACGGGCGTGGGGCTTGCGATATCTTCATTCTGCCCATCGTTGCTGACGGCGGAAAGAACGTTGACGCTGCCGCTGGCGCTGCCGTTGGTGAGCTGCGTGCCATCGTCATAGTAGAACGACAGCGAGGCGTCGATCGTCTGCATCTGGGACTCGACCTTGTCGAGCGCCTTGACCGTTACGTTGACGGCCGTATCGCGGCCCGCACGGATATCGTCGAGCATGTAGTCCTGGCTGCCCATGATGAGGAGCGAACCGGAGGATTTGAGCGTCAGAATGGGGTCGCGCATGGCGGTGGTGCCGGCGTTCTGAATGTAAACGGTGATGACTTTTGTCTCTCCGGCAGCAATGGCCGAGACCATGCCGTCAGAATTGAACACGGCGCGCGGCGCGGGGATCGTTTCCGGCGTCGGCTCAGGCTCCGGCTTCGGCTCGGTGTAGGGCACGCACTCGCGGATAATCACGCTTCCGTCCTGATAAGCGCCCTCGCCTTTCTCGTTAGTATAGTAAATTGTAAATTTCAGCGTTTTTGCATCGTCACCCGTGTAAGTCAGGTGTTTGAGGTTAACGGTATATGTTGTGCCATCTTTACCCGCCGACGGAGCCTGCGGATAATAGGTACTGTCACCCTGAAAACTGTCGACGCTGCGAATAAGCGAGATCGAATCGTTTCTTCCATCTGTGCGGTACAGGTAAAGCGTGACCGTCACCTCGTCACCCATCGCAACACTTGATGAGCTGACATCATAACCTGTAATCATAAAGGGGCCTTCATTCGTCGCTTTGGCAACATTCATCGGCAGCAGCGCCGCGCACAGCACAAAGGCAAGGCAGAGCGAGAGCAGGGATCTTGTGATGCGTTTCATAGTTCGATTTCCTCCGTTATTCGATGTAGGGGGCGGCGTCGATCTCCGCCTTGACCTGGTTTTCTACGTTGCTGACGATCCTGCCGTCGATGAGCGTCACGATGCGGTCGGCATATTCGGTCATCTCCGGGTCGTGCGAAACGAGCACGATCGTCTGGTGGAAGCGCTTGGCAAAGCCGCGGATCATGTGCATGACCTCTTTCGTCGTCCTTGTGTCGAGGTTGCCGGTCGGCTCGTCGGCAAATACCACCTCGGGGTGCGTGACGAATGCGCGCGCGATGCCTACGCGCTGCTGCTGGCCGCCGGACATCTGGTTGGGAAAGTGATCCATGCGGTCTTTGAGTCCCACGCGGCAGAGCATTTTCTTTGCCTCGAGCAGCCGCACGTCCGGGTCGATGCCCTTGAACATGAGCGGCATGGCGACATTTTCCGCCGCCGTCAGCTCCGGCAGCAGGTTGTAGGACTGAAAAACAAAGCCGATGTGCTTCTGCCGGAAGGCCGCGAGCTGATTTTCGTTGAGCTGTGAGATCGGCACGCCGCCGATGCGCACCACGCCGCGCGTGGGCTTTTCGAGTCCCGCCAGCTGGTTGAGCAGCGTCGATTTGCCGCTGCCGGACGTGCCGAAAATGCAGCACACCTCGCCGCGCGGGATATCGAGGTCGATATTGTGCAGTGCGACCACGTGCTCCTGCCCCATCATGTAGACCTTTCGGAGCTTTCGCACCGAGATGACGGGCTTCTGGTCATTTGCCATCGCAGATTCTCCTCAATTCTAAATTAGGCTTCTATTATAATCGCATCGTATGAAGAAGTCGTTACAATCAGGCGCGATTTGGTTACAATTTTTTTAAGATTTGTTTAATTGTCGCGCAAATCTCCCTATGTTATGGTTAGACGAAAAAATGAGAAAAAAGTTTCACGCTGTGTGGAAAAACGGCAGACTTTTTTGAAGTCCGCCGTTTTTTAAGTTTCTGCCGCGCTCAGTCCAGCGGCACGTCGGGCAGGACGTAGACCGTCATCTCTTCGCCATTTGTGTCGATGGACACGGTGTCGTCGATGGGCTGCGTCAGCGCCGCATCCGCGTAGAGCGTGCAGCCCATGCTGCAGCAGATGGTGACATACGTCCCCCTCGCCACATGGTATTCATTCACCCACCAGTCTTCGCCCCCTTCTTTCGTGGGGAGGCAGACCGTCAGCAGGCAGGAGGGTCTTGTGTCGTCCGTCGCGTACACGACATCGTTCAGAAGGTAGCGGCCTGACTTGTAGGGTTCTTCTTTGTAGGGCTCGTTGTAGCTCCAGTTGTAGAGCGTCGTGCCCATCTCCGTCGCGCCGCCCTCGCCGTCCTCGATGTAGTCGGTCACGGACATGGCGAGCAGCTCGCCCGTCTCGGGATCGGCGTAGTAGAGGGTGGTATAGTAGTAGCCGCCGGCGTCTTGAAAGCGCGTGGTGGTCGAGAGCAGCACCGCGCCGTCCTGCTCGCTGCGCTCGTCGAGCGTTTCCTCGGCATTTTTGGCGGCGGGATCGGCGCACTGCGGCAGTATGTCAAGGAGATACTCCGTCCCCTCGCCCGGAATGGGATAGATGTTCAGGCTCGCGTTATCGTCGCTGGTCATGCGCGTGGCGTACAGTCCGCCACGCCCCTGGCTCCACAGCTCTTCCTCGCCCGGGCCGCTGTTGGCGGTATAGTTATAATGCGAGGACATGAGAAGCGCTTCCCCGCCCCCGTCCGTGTACTGCAATCTTGCGTTGTAGGTCACCTCGCCGTCCCGGTCGGTGCCCTGAATGTTCACGGTCACGGCGTCGTACTTTGCAAGCAGCACGCGCGGATCGTTGACCTCGCGCAGCGTTTCGAGCGTCACGTCCTTCGGCGTGTCAGCGCCGATGGTATCGTCCTCTTTGTCGTCCTTGCCTCCCTGCGTGCCGCAGCCGGCAAGAAGTGCCGCGACGCAAAGCGCGGCAATACCAGTTTTCTTCCAGTTTTTCATCTTTGTTTCCTCCATTTTCGTTGCAGGCTCGTCAGTCGGAATCCCCGCTCTTCACATAGACGGTCGTACTGCCGCCCTCCGGCCATTCGATCTCAGGGGTTTGATACTCCTGCGTCAAGGCCTCGTCATAGTAAAGTATGACGCCCTTACCGCTGCTCGGGGAAAAGTACGCTGTGCTCGGCACGGTAAAGTGCTGCTCGTGTTCCTGCGCGGTGCCCGGGTCCCATACGAGCGTGATTTCATGCTTGGGAACATCGTCCGACAGCATCTGCGCGTAGAGGTCCTTCTCCGGCTCATAGGGGCGGTCATAGCTGAACGTATAGCTTCCCGTGGCAAAGCAGGTGTCTTTTCCCTGCAAGTCTTTTCTGTGCCGCTCCGACTTGATCGATATCAGGTCATCGGAGGTTGGATCGACATAGAGCCATCGCAGCGAGTAGTCAGTGTCATCGTCGGTGATATAATGTTTGATCGGAAACACGAGCTGGCCGTCCTGCTCATACGGCTCTTCGACCTCCACCGTGATACCGTCACCGGCCACGGGCAAAAACGGTTCCCACGCGGTGCTTTTCTCGTACCATTCATTGCTTCCGCAGGCGATCACACTGGCAATTCGAGCGCTGCCGTCATCATTTGTTCCAGCGATAATGCACATACCGTCCGGCACTTCATCCAGGCAGACATTCACGCTATAAATATCGTCTGCGCCGTACGCATCAGAATACCAGCCGTGGCTCCAGTTTTGCAGCCGGCCTTTTTCATCGCGCGTGTACTGATCGGTGCTTTTGACGTCCTGACCGCCGTTGCTGCTGTCTGTGCTCTCACGCACAACAGTCACCACCTCGTGCCGCTCAAGCAGCGTGGGGATCTTATTTCTCTCACAGATGTGTTCGTAGGTGATCTGATGCTCCTGCGCCACATCGTTCTCTGTTTCCGGCGCGCCGCAGCCCGCGAGCAGCAGCGCGGCACTCAACGCGGCGAGCGCCGCCCCTTGCCAACGGTTCATCATTGTCTTTCTCCCTTCTTGCCGCGCGTGCGCGGTGCTTTTCTGTTCCTTTACTTTCTTAGACGAAGAAAACGCAAAAAAGTTTCACGCTTCCGCTTTTCAGAAAAACTTTTCCGCGTTCCCGCTCTTGCTTTTTTCCCTGCCGCGGCATACAATGAGGACAACTTTTTACCCGGGAGGGGCTTTTATGAACTATATCGGCATTGACCTCGGCGGCACGAACATCAAGGGGGCGCTTGTGAGCGCAGAGGGCAACATTTTGCAGGAATGCTCCATGTCGACCTGCGTCGACCTCGGCCCTGAGGCCGTCGCGTCGCGCATCGGTCAAGTCATCGCGCAGCTCTCTGACGGTGAGGCCGCCATCGGCGGCGTGGGCGTCGGCTGTCCCGGCACGGTGGACGACGCAAGCGGCATCGTCCGCTTTGCGGCAAACCTGAATTTTATCAATTTTGACCTCAGAAGCGCGCTGCGCGCGTATACGGCGCTCCCCATTCACCTCGGCAACGACGCAAACGCCGCGGCGCTGGGCGAAGCGCTCTTCGGCTGCGGCAAAGGCGCGGAGAGCACCATTGTCGTCACGCTCGGCACGGGCGTGGGCGGCGGCGTGGTGCTCGGCGGCAAGCTCCTCACGGGCTACACCGGCGCCGCGAGCGAGCTTGGGCACATGGTCATCGCGGAAAACGGCGAGGAATGCACCTGCGGCAGCCGCGGCTGCTTTGAAGCTTACTCCTCCGCAACAGCCCTCATCCGCGACACGAAGCGCGCCATGGCCGCGCACCCCAAGAGCCTTCTGCACGCGATCGCCGCGGAAAACGGCGGTGTGGACGGCCGCACGGCCTTTCTTGCCAAGGAGCGCGGCGACGAAGCGGGCGCACAGGTCGTGGAGGACTACATCGAGCATCTGGCCTGCGGGCTCACAAATCTTGTCAACATTTTCTTCCCCGAAGTGCTGGCTCTCTCGGGCGGCGTTGCCAATCAGGGCGAGGTGCTGCTCGCGCCGTTGCGTGAAAGGGTGCGCGCACGTTCGTTCGGCTCGCGCTATGCCGTCTCGCACACGCGCATCGAGCTGTGTACGCTCGGCTATCGTGCGGGCGTGATCGGCGCGGCGATGCTCGCGCGCGTCTGACGCAAAATTCTATTGCAAAAGCCCTCCGCAGACAGGTTCTGCGGAGGGCTTTTTTTATCGGTGCGGGACAGATCCCGCCGCGCCTTCGATGAGAAACTGCACCTCGTCCACGCCGCTGAGCGAGAGGATCGACCGCTCGATCGCCTCGATCATCCGTGTCCGCTCGTCTTCTCTCTCCGGCAACGCGCCGTGCGCCGGAAGGTTGAGATAACAGGCGCCGTTTTCAGTGCGCGAAGAGATCACCGAAAAATCCTCCGGAAGGAGCGAAACGAGCGAATCGTCCTCCGGCCCCTGCGCAAGCGCTTCGAGCAGCGCGTTCACGCGCGTCTGCCCTTCGTAGAGGGCAAGGGTCTGCTGCTCGGCGCGCAGTTCGCCGCGCGCCGGATCCCAGAAGTAGAGCGAAACGGTGATCGGCCGCAGACCGCTCTCGCGGGAAGAGAGCAGCGTGTCCGCCGAAAGGAGCACCTGCGTTTCCCGATACGGGATCTCGCGCCCGTCCGCCGTGATGCTCACCGCGTTCACGTTGGGCAGCTGCGTCAGCGTCAGTGTGATGCAATAGTCCGCAAGCGACAGATCAATGCCGGACAATCGCGCATATTGCGCGCTCAGGTCGATCTGTGCCCGGTGGCCGGATACCTTGAGCGACTTGAGCGTTGTCCCATCCGGGACGGCGGATCTGAGCGACTTGTCCTCAGGCCCCGTGAGCAGCGCCTCCATCAGGGCGCGGACGCAGTCCTCCGTTTCCATCGTATCGTCAAGAGCAAGGCGCGTCCGCTGCGCGCAGATGGCGTCTTCGCCGCCCGCGGAAGCGGGATCGCTGAGGAAATAGACTTCGTAGCCGCTCTCGTCCATCTCCTGCACGCGCTGCGCGCAGGCGCAAAGGAGCGTGAGCGCCATAGCAAGCACCGCGGCAAGAAAAATGCATTTCTTCATCGTTCCTCCCCTCCCTCTTTGCAGCGCGGCAGGCGCACGGTGAATACTGTGCCGCCGCCCTCTCTTGCGCGCACCTCGATACTGCCGCCGCGGCGGCGCGCCGTGTCGGCCGCGATGGAAAGGCCGAGGCCGGTGCCGCCCGCTGCACGGGAGCGCATCTTGTCCACGCGGTAAAAACGGTCGAAGATGCGGGGCATGTCCTCCTCCGGAATGCCGATGCCGTCATCACTGACGGTGAGCAGGCAGTTGTCCTCGTCCCCCGCCAGAGCAAGCTTCACAAAGCCGCCGGGGTGGTTATATTTGATGGCGTTTTCCGTCAGATTATAGATGATCTCATGGATCTCATCCTCGCTTGCAAGCGTCTGCCCCTCGCGGCGCACCTCATAGGAGAGGTCGACCTTCTTTTCCTCCGCCACCAGGCGCAGCATGCGCACCACGCGCGCAACGACAGACGAAAGATCGACGCGCTGCGCCTCCGGCAGCAGGCCGCTGTCAAGGCGCGTCAGGCGCAGCAGATTTTCCGTAATGCGCGCAAGGCGCTCAGATTCCTGCTCAATGTCGCCGACGAATTCGCGCACGGTCTGCGCGTCCATATCCTGCGTCTGCAAAATGGAATCAGACAGCAGGCGAATGCCCGCAAGCGGCGTTTTGAGCTCGTGGCTCGCATCGGATACAAAGCGGCGGCGCGCGTCCTCAATGGTCTGCAAGCGATCCGCCATGTCGTTGAACTCGGCGGCAAGCTCGCTGATCTCGTCATTTCCGCCGACTTCGGCACGGTGGCTGTACGAGCCTTCGCGCATTTTTCGAATGGCGTCGGTCAGCACGCCGAAGCGCCGCGTCAGCACGCGGGATAAAAGCACGCTGATCCCGCCGGCAAACACCAGCACCACCACCGAAATGGTCACAAGGTTTCTTTGCAGCGACAGCAGCAGCGCCGCCTGCTCGGTGTCATATTCGTAGGCGTAGACCGCGCCGATCGTCTGGTTGTGGTAAATGACCGGTGAGGCCGCGCGGCTTTTGAACGCCTTGTCTGAAAACTCCGTGTAAAAAACGTCCTCCCCGCGCAGCGCCTGCACAAGCTCCGTATAAAAGGCGTAGCGCCCGATGGCGCCGTCGGTCTCACGCGTATCGTACAGCACACGGCCGGACGCGTCCGTGACCAGAACGCGTGAAATGCCGCTCTCTTCCACAAGCGTCATCGCGCCTGCCACATTTTCCTCGCTCAGCTCTTCCAGTCCCGCAAGCGCCGTCACCATCACCGAAACGCTGCCTTGCAGTGAGCTTTGCTTGGAGCGGAACGTCAGGTTTTCCGACGTGATGAGAGGGTATGTGTTCAGCAGAAGCAGCACCGCCAGAATGATGGCGATATAGCCAAAGCTGAATTTGCGCTGTAAGCTCGTATGCGCCTGCATGGCGGTGCCTCCTTTCCTCTTTCTCACGTGTTGCGTTCAGTCCTTCAAATAGTACCCCACGCCCCACTTCGTCAGAATATGCTGTGGGGCGGCAGGATTGTCCTCAAGCTTTTCGCGCAGCCGCCGAATGTGTACGTCCACCGTGCGGTAATCGCCCGCGTAGGTGTAGCCCCAGACAAGATCCATCAGATTTTCGCGCGAATAAATGCGGCGCGGATTTCTGACAAGCAGCTCGATGAGGTCATATTCCTTGGCCGTCAGCTCGATGATCTCGCCGTTTTTCATGGCGACGCGCTGCTCGGGATCCAGCGTGATGCCGCCCGCAGTCAGAAGTGAGGGCTGCTGTTTTTGCTGCGGGGCGGCATTCGCCCGGCGCAGCAGCGCGCGGATGCGCGCCTTGAGCTCAAGAATATTGAACGGCTTTGTGATATAGTCATCCGCGCCGGACTCAAGGCCGATGATCTTATCGGCGTCTTCGCTGCGGGCGGTGAGCATGATGATCGGCACATTGGAAAATTCGCGAATGCGCATGCAGGCCGTCAGCCCGTCCACCTGTGGCATCATCAGATCGAGGATAATGAGGTCGAATTCCTCTGTTTTCGCCATGTCGATCGCCGTGGCGCCGTCGTAAGCGGTCTCGACCGTGTAGCCCTCGTTTTCCAGATTGAATTTCATGCCCTTGACGAGAAGCTGCTCGTCGTCAACCACCAGAATTTTCATTGCCATCCTCCTCCGTGAATGTGATCTCCGCGCGGAATCCCTCGAGCTTCGCCTCTCCGATGCCCTTGACAAGCAAAAGCTCCTCCGCCGCGGTAAAGTCTCCGTGCTCGGCGCGATAGTCGATGATCGCCTTCGCAAGCGACGGGCCGATGCCCGTCAGCGTTTCAAGCTCCTCCGCCGTCGCGGTATTGACGTTTACGAGCACGCGCGTGGGCGCGGTGATCTCATCGTTCCTGTGCTGCACGGTCACGGTATAGTCGCCATGCGCGTTCCCCTCGTATGCCGTTTTGTGCAGAAACACGAGCGAAACGGCAAACAAAACCGTCAGCGCCGCAAGCACAAGGGAAATGCCGCTAAAGCTGCCTGTTTTTTCTTTTGTTTCCACGGTTGCGCTCGCCTGCCTTTTTTGATATACTGATGTCGAAACGTGCCGAACGGCGCGCTCATCTTAACTACATTCTCTTAACTACATTCTATATTTTATTGTATCATACGATGAGGTATATTTCCATGAAAAAACGCCGTCTTGTGTCACTTTTTTTATCCTTTCTTCTCCTGCTCCCCCTCTTTTCTCTGACAAGCGCCGACGCTTACGAATCCTTTGATCTGGACGCGCGCGCGGGTCTTCTCATCGAAGCGGACACGGGCGAGATCCTTTACGAAAAAAACGCCCACCAGGAGAACTACCCCGCTTCGCTCACGAAGATCATGACCGCGCTGCTCGTATTCGAGGCCATCGACGAGGGCAGGCTCTCGCTCAACGACTCCGTCACCGCAACGGAGTCGGCGCTCAATGGTCTTGCAAGTGACGGCAGCACCGCTAACATCGTCGCCGGCGAAACGATGACGGTCGAGCAGCTGCTCAACTGCATGCTCATCGTCTCGGCAAACGAGACGTGCAACATTCTCGGCGAGTACATCAGCGGCTCGGTCGAGGCGTTCGTTGCGCGCATGAACGATCGCGCAACAGAGCTTGGCTGCGAGCACACACACTTTGCCAATGCCACGGGTCTGCACAACTCCCAGCACTATACGACCGCATGGGATCTCTACCTCATCACGCGCGAGGCGATGAAGCACGACAAGTTCATGGAGATCTGCAATTCCAAGAGCTACACCGTGCCCGCCACCAACATGACTGAAAAGCCGCGCGAGCTGCACTCGACGAACTTTCTCATCTCCAACTGGCGCGCCCGCGGCTATGTTTACCGCGACGCGCAGGGCATCAAAACCGGCTCCACGCCCGAGGCGGGCTACTGCCTCATTTCCTCCGCCGTCCGCGGCAGCCGCCATATGATCAGCGTGGTGCTGGGCGCGGAGCGCGTGACGCTTGAGGACGGCGTGACCATCTTAACGCGCAGCTTCTCGGAAACCTCGCGCATGTTCGACTGGGGCTTTGATCACTTCGTCCGTCGCGACGTTCTTTCCTCCGCCGACCCCGTGCAGGAGGTTCCCGTTGCACTCTCGAGCGAGACAAATTATGTCGTCGCTCACGCCGCGGAGGATATTTCCTGTCTGCTGCCGGATAATGTAGAACCCGAGATGCTCGAGCGAACAGTCACACTGACGAACGAGACCGTTGACGCGCCTGTTGCAGCAGGCGACGTGCTCGGCACGCTGACACTCTCTTACAATGACACCGTTTACGCCGAAACGCAGCTTCTGGCGCTCAATGATGTGTCGGCCTCCTGGTTTTTGACGGCGCGGCGCGATGTTTCGGACTTTTTTGCAAAGCCGCTTGTCAAGATCCTCTCCGTCGTCGTACTGCTGCTCATTGTCGCGCTCGTTGTTTATGTAACAATGTTCTCCCGCCGCCGTCGCTACGGCCACCGCCGCCGCAGCAGAGCCGGCAGCGGCTACCGCGGCCGCAGAAGGAGATTCTAACACGCAAAAAAGGAAGGGACGCGAAAGCGTCCCTTTTTAATTGATCGTGAGCACCGCGTCCCCCTGCGGGAACTCCACGAAGCGGATGGAGTAGATGTCGGCGGTGATGTAGGCGCTGCGGCCGGGGTGGAACAGCGTGATATAGTCGTTTCCAACCTCCTGTAGCGTGCCGACCGCCACGACCGTGTTCTGCGAACCGACGAGGAAGCTCACGATGACTGCGCGGCCGATGTTGCGCGCAAGCATTCCCTTCCATGAATTATAGGACATCTTGTCGACCGTCCGAGACTCTTCGATCTCGTCGGGCGTCGGCTGAAACTGTCCTTCCGCGTGGTTCTGCGGCACGAGTGTTACGCTCCCCGCCCCCGACGATCCTCCAAGCATTTCCTCATAGCTCTGGCTCGCGTTGTTGTTACTGTTGTTATTACTGCTATTATTGCTGTTGCCGCTCTGCTGCGCGCTCGCCATGGCGGGCACGGCAACCATCTGCTCATAAAGGCACGGCATGCTTTTTCCCATCTGGATCATAGCCAAGTTCTCTCCTTTTCCCGATGCTGCTGATTTTCTTCTCTCAGGTGCTGTAATACGCCGCGGTGGGTTCGTAGAAGCAGTGGTCACCGATGCGCATGACGAACGTTCCCACATTCGAGGGGAAATACGCGCGGCAGGAGGGCGAAAAGGGGTTGAAAAACCACAGCGCATCGCCAAGTCCGGGAAGCCGGTTGCCGGCAATGGCCCAATCCGCGATCTCATAATGAATTTCGGTCGGACGCATGTTGTAGATATTCTGCGGATTATACGCGCCATGCTCTGTCTCGCTCGCACAGACGAACTGGCCCGGCTGAAAGATGATCTTGCGGATACTGCCCCGCCCCACGCGCGCGTATTCGCCGCCGGTCGAGCGCACGCGGTTCATCACGACGCTCGCCACCGCTTTCATTCCGTTCTCGCCCTCGCCGCCCGCTTCGCACTCGATGAGCCGCGCAAGAAGCTCTCTGTCGGAATAGGCCACGTCGATCTCCTCCCCCATTTTTTCTTCCCCGCCAGTCTATGCATCTGCCGCCCGCAGTGCCCCAACGAAAAAAAGCGCCGCAGGTCATGCCTGCGGCGCTTTCGCTTTGCTTCAGTTTTCTTCCCCGCCTGCGGCGTTCTCTCCGTCCTCCGGCGGGGTGAGGCCGTAGGCGCCCTTCATCTTGAGCTCCTGCCACTGCTCCTTCGTGATGAGGATCTGGCGGGGCTTGGAGCCTTCAAACTGCCCCACGATGCCGCGCGTCTCCATCTCGTCAACAATGCGCGCAGCGCGCGAGTAGCCGAGCTTCAAGCGGCGCTGGAGCATCGAGACGGAGGCCTGCCCGGTCTCCATCACCACGTCGATCGCGGCGGGCAGCAGCTCGTCGCCCTCGTCAGCGGCGTTCTGCTCGCTCGCGGCATTGCCGCCGCCCTTGGTGCCGCCCTTTTCCTTCTCGGCAACGGCGGCGTTGATCTTGTCGATGACGGATTCATCATAGTCCGTTTCGCCGTTTTCCTTGACGAAGTTGACCACGCGCTCGATCTCCTCGCTCGAGATGAAGCAGCCCTGCACGCGCTTGGGCTTGCCCTCGCCGAGGGGCGCATAGAGCATATCGCCGCGGCCGACGAGCTTTTCCGCGCCCGCGGTATCGAGGATAATGCGCGATTCCATCGCGGAGGCGACGGCAAAGGCGATGCGGCTCGGGATATTGGCCTTCATCAGACCCGTGATGACATCGGCAGAGGGACGCTGCGTCGCAATGACGAGGTGCATGCCCGCGGCGCGCCCCATCTGTGCCACGCGGCAGATCGACTCTTCGACCTCTTTCGCCGCCACGAGCATCAGATCCGCCAGCTCGTCGATGACCACGACGACGCTCGGCAGCTTTTTAAGCGCTTCATCTGTTTGCGCAAGCTTGTTGTAGGACGCAAGATCCTTCACATTATGCTCGGAAAACATCTTGTAGCGCTTCATCATCTCGTAGACCGCCCATTGCAGCGCGCCCGCGGCCTTTTTCGGGTCGGTGACGACAGGAATGAGCAGATGCGGGATGCCGTTGTAGGGCGCAAGCTCGACCATCTTCGGGTCGACCATGATAAAGCGCACCTCTTCGGGCGTCGACTTATAGAGCATCGAGACGATGAGAGAGTTCGTGCAGACAGACTTACCGGAGCCCGTCGTACCGGCAATGAGCACGTGCGGCAGCTTCGAGATGTTGCCGACGATGTTCTTGCCGCTGATGTCCTTGCCGACGGCAAAGGCCGTGGTGGAGGGGTGCTGCGTAAACTCGCGCGATTCAAGTACCGTGCGGATATTGACGGGCGAAACGAGCTTGTTCGGCACCTCGACGCCGACGACGGAGATCTTGTTGGGAATGGGGGCGATGCGCACGCCGCTTGCGCCGAGCGCAAGGGCAATATCGTCCTGCAAATTGGTGATCTTCGAGAGCTTCACGCCCTGGCTGAGCGTGAATTCGTAGCGCGTGACAGACGGGCCGCGCACCACATCGCCCGGCTGAGCGTCCACGCCGAAGCTCGTGAGCGTCTGCGCCAGGCGGCGGGAGTTGTTGCGCAGCTCCGCGCCCGCTTCGGCAGCGTTCGTTACGCTGCCCTCTTTCAGCAGCGTGATGGGCGGATACTCATAGGCGGGCGGCTCGGGCTTATCACCGGTCTCGATCTCGCGCGTGACTTCTTCGCGCGCGGCGTCGACCTCGGCGCGGCGGAGCCTATCCTCCTGCTTGTCTGTGAGAACGGCGCTCGCCGCCGCAGCTGCGGCAATCGGCGCGCTCTGCGCCGTCGGTGCAGGCACGGCAAACGGCGCAGGCGGAATGGGTGCGGGCGCCGGAGCAGGCGTGCCGACGGGAGTTCCCTGCGGCAGGTCAAAGGGCGGCAGGTCAAAATCATCGGCCGTCACCGTTACGGGCTTGGCCGGTGCAGGCGCGGCAGGCTTTTCCTCCGCAGCATTTCTATCTGCAAGCAGCTCGTCCGGGCTCTTGATATTGTCAGACTTCTTGCGGAAGAAGCCGCCCGATGGATTCTTCCTGACAACGCGTTCCTCACCGTCGAGCGGAATGTCGATCGACGCATCGGATACCCCTGCATTGCGGCGCGGCGCGCGGGCGGGACGCTGCGGCGGCAGCTCTTCCTTCTCCGGCTCATAGGGCACGCGCTCATGCGAGCGCACCGCCTCGATCACGGCGGCGGGCGTCAAGCGGAATGCCATCATCAAAAATGCGACGAATAGCACGACGAGCAGGATCATTGCCAGCACCTTTTTCACCAGCAGCACCAGCATGATCGCAAGCGACGCGGACACCGCGCCGCCGGATTCCAATGCGTTGCCGCTCGTCCACAGGAGCTTCAGGATACCGTCCATCGCGGCATATTCCTCTTTGCAGATCGCGATGTGCATGATCGCGCCGAACACGACCGGCAGCAGCGCCGTACCGACAAGGCACGAGGTCACATTGCGCCCACGGTGGAAAAGCAGGATATAGCTCCCCAGAAACAATGCAGGCGCGACAAGGTAATAGCCCCAGCCAAAGAGCGACCGGCACAGCCTTGCGGGCTGATCAAGCAGCCACGCGCCCGACTGAAAGTAGCTGAAGCCAAGGCACAGCGCCAGCACCAGCAAGATCGCGCCCGCGACCTCGCGGCGGACGGGGCGTTTCTGGCTTTTCTTTGCCGTGCGCTTGCCGCCGGAGGACGTGCGCGAGGCGCTCGCCGATTTTTTGTTTGTTGTGGTGGTTTTTTTCTTCCGTTGTGCCATGATTCACCTCAGAATCAAAAATTAGTGCAGGATCGTGAGCAGCAGCGTGAGCGCGCCGGCCGCCCAGCAGTAGTAGGCAAACGCGCCGAAGCGGCCCTTGTCGGCAACATAGCGCAGCAGACGAATGCTGGCATAACCCGATACCGCCGCCACGACAACGCCGATGAGATAGACGGGCACGCTCGCCCAGTCGATGTTTGTTTCAAGCGCGTCCTTGAGCGTGAGAATGTTCGCGCCCAGCACCGCAGGAATGGATAGGAGGAAGGCAAAGCGCACGGCAAACTTGCGCTCAAAGCCCGCAAAGCAGCCCGCCGTGATCGTCATACCCGAGCGGGAGATGCCGGGGCAAAGGGCGATGGCCTGCCCCACGCCGACAAGCAGCGCATCGAGCAGCGTGGCCGTTTTTTCGCTCTTGCGGCCATGGCGCACGCGGTCGCTCACAAAGAGCAGAATACCCGTAAAGATCAGCGCGCCGCCGATGAAGTACATGTTATCACCGAGGGACGAGAAAAAACGGCGAAACGGCACCATGACAAAAAGCGGCAGCGTGCCCACGATGATGAGCAGAATGAGGCGGCGCGCGGGCGGCACGGGATTCGGCGTGCGGTGGTGGGCAAGATCCCCGATGCCGGTAAAGAACTCCACGACCATATCGCGGATATCGTCCCAGTATGCGGCAAACACCGCAAAGAGCGTGCCGAGGTGCAGCAGCACGTCAAAAAAGTCCGGCACATTGCTCGCCCCCTGCATGTTCAGCAGATGCTCGGCAATGGCGAGATGTCCGGAGGACGAAATGGGCAGAAATTCCGCAATTCCCTGCACAAGGCCGAGAAGCACGGCGGTTAAAACAGACATGAACAACAACTCCTTTTTCCGTTTTCTTCTATGATGGCGATATTCTAACAGAATAATTATAGCACAGCTGTTCGCGGAATACCACCCTCAATTGCCACATCTTCTTTTTCTTTCCTTTTTTGCCCTCCCCCTTGCGAAAAAGGGGCGGGCATGCTATGATAGGCGTGGACTATCAGAAAAGGAGAGATAGAAATGATTTATAACTACCGCACCAAAGGTGTGTGTTCAAAGGAAATGCATATTGAACTGAATGATGACCACACCATCAAGCATGTCGAGGTCATCGGCGGCTGTAACGGCAACCTTCAGGGGATTTCCCGCCTGGTGGAAGGCATGAAGGCAGAGGACGCCATCGAGCGCATGCGCGGCATCCGCTGCGGCTTTAAAAACACCTCCTGCCCCGACCAGCTCTCCATCGCGCTGGCGGAGGCGCTTGCGCAGGAAAAGCAGTAATTTGCCCAAATTCCTGCATGGCAGATTCCGACAGCAAATAATGCATCAATTCTTGCAAAATGTTCGCTGTCTCTCTGGACAAAGTGCAGGAAACTATGTATACTGAATCAATTACCGGCAATCTTTGTGCGGTCACAACGCAACTTCGGCAGCGCAGGACGCCCTGCGCCGCCGGCTTAGACGGGGGAACTTTATGGACATTGATATGGATATCAAGGAGCTTGAAGCGTTCGTCTACGTGGTGGAGAATTGCAGCTTTTCCCGCGCCGCGGAGCTGCTGCACCTGACGCAGCCGACCATCAGCTCGCATGTCTCCGCACTGGAGCGAAAACTGAATATCAAGCTCATTGTCCGCACGACGAAGGAGACCTACCCTTCCGACGCAGGCAAGCTCCTCTATAAGTACGCCAAGGAGATCCTGCAAGTGCGCGAAAACGCGGCGATCGCGCTGCGCAACTTCTCGCAGGAGATGAAGGGGACGATCTCCATCGCCGCCTCCACGGTGCCGAGCCAGTATTATCTGCCGCATCTTTTGCAGGATTTCCGCGCCCGTTATCCGGATATCACCTTCAATATTCAGATGGAGGACAGCCCCAAGGTCGTAGAGCTTGTGGCCACGCGCAGCGTGGAGATCGGCTTCTGCGGCACGATGGTGGCGAGCCACAAGTGCGTCTATCAGGATTTTGCCAGCGACCCGATGGTGCTCATCACTCCGAACACGGAGAAATATCAGGCCTTTACCGGAAAGCCCTTCCCCATTGCGCAGCTGAAAGAGGAAACGTTCATCAGCCGCGAAAAGAGCAGCGGCACCTATCAGGCCGGCCGCGAACTTTTAAGCGAGCTCGGCATCGACATCTCCCAGCTCCGCACCGCGGTCGAGATCCGCTCGACCGAGAGCGTCAAGCAGATGGTAAGCGAAGGTCTGGGCGTGGGTCTCATCGCCCAGAGCGCCGCGCAGGACTATGTGCAGTTCGGCAAGCTCCTCTCCTTCTCCTTCCCGGAGTCATCGTTCCGCCGCCAGCTTTTTATCGTGAAGCACAAAAACAGCATTTTGTCCCCCATTGCGCAGGTTTTTTACGACTATGCGCGCAAAGCAAAAGAAAAAGCATCTGCCCAATAGACGGGTGTCCGTAAAACAGTTAATCCTCCGTATGGCTTAGACCATGCGGAGGATTTGTTTATGTCTAATCTTCAAACTTGCTGGCGGCAAACGGTTTGTCAAAACCGTTTGCGGACGGCAAGTCCACAGGGGATAGCCGCTTTA
>ENA-UOJG01001004-UOJG01001004.1-human-gut-metagenome-genome-assembly--contig:-C47-NODE-1004-length-33324-cov-20.090715_pt1 | contig 33324 bp, 31 predicted proteins | sample MGYA00242340_ERZ723887 | MGnify/ENA metagenome assembly ERZ723887 | reverse complement strand
GGCGGCTGTCAATTCGACATAATTTTCTTGTGATACTTTACCGTACATGAGCATTTGCCAAGGAGTACATGTTCAAGCCTCGCTCGTCCATGAGCTGTTGGAGGCGTGCTCCAATGTCAATCATAGTATCACCACCTAATGACAATTCTATAGGATTTGTGAGTGACACGAAATCTAGCTCGGATAAAGACATTAAGATTGTTTGCCGTTATCCGCAGTATTTTGCTGCGGTCAAGCTGTTTGAAAATATTAAGGCACATCTCAGACCGGAGGGGGACGGTAAAGGCGGCACATACTTTGGTGCGACTGGCTGCGGAAAAAGCTATACTATGCTCTTCCTCACAAGAATGCTTATGAAGAGTACCTTCTTCCATAGCCCTACAATCCTGATTATTACCGACCGAACGGATTTGGATGACCAGCTCTCAAAGCAGTTTGTAGCATCCAAGAAGTACATTGGTGACGAAACCGTTGTGAGCATTGATTCCCGCGAAAAGCTGCGTCAGGAACTTCAAGGCAGGACAAGCGGCGGGGTGTACATGACCACCATCCAAAAGTTCACCGAGGACTTGGAGCTTCTGACGGATAGAGCGAATGTGATCTGCATATCCGATGAAGCACACCGTAGTCAGATAAACCTCGATCAGAAAGTCAAGGTCACTGCCGAAGGTGTAGAGCGAAGCTATGGATTCGCAAAGTACCTACACGATTCTCTCCCCAATGCTACCTATGTCGGTTTCACCGGTACGCCCGTGGATGGTACGATTGAAGTCTTCGGTCCGGTTGTCGATGCCTACACAATGACAGAGGCGGTCAAAGACGGTATCACAGTCAACCTTGTCTACGACGGACGCGCTGCACGGGTCACTCTTGATCAGGCAAAGGTTCGGGAAATTGAAGATTATTATGACCGTTGTGCTGTTGAAGGCGCAAATGAGCATCAGATTGAGGAAAGCCAGAAGGCGGTTGCTCATATTGATGCGATCATCGGTGATCCTGACCGACTTCACGCAGTTGCGGAGGACTTCATTAACCACTATGAGACCCGCGTTGCCGAAGGAGCTACCGTTGCAGGAAAAGCAATGTTTGTCTGCTCCAATCGCAAAATAGCATACGCCTTTTATCAGATTGTTGTCGGGATGAGACCGGAATGGGCTGAGAGAAAGGTCTGCCCTGACGGGGTTGAACTGACAGAAAAAGAGAAAAAAGAACTCAAATCCATTGAGAAGATCAAGCTCATCATGACGCGGAATAAAGATGACGAGCCTGAGCTTTACGAAATGCTGGGAACGAAGGATGATCGCAAGGAGTTTGACCGTCAATTTAAGAATATGAAATCCAACTTCAAAATTGCGATTGTCGTTGATATGTGGCTGACCGGCTTTGATGTACCGGCACTTGACACAATTTACATCGACAAGCCTATCCAGCAGCATACCCTTATTATATTACACCTACAGGTTATGTCTATAGCAATAGACTAGCTCTGCTAATTGAACGCAGCGGAATAATCGAGATGATAAAGCGACGTTTAGAAAAGTATTTTGATGAGTTCATTATTGATGAAATACAGGATATTTCCGGACGCGACTTTTCGTTTCTGGAGAATTTAATGGATACGAACATAAATATGCTTTTTGTAGGGGACTTTTATCAGCACACCTATGACACCAGCCGAGATGGAAATGCAAATAAAAACTTGTTTGACAACTTTAGAAACTACGAAGCGAGATTCATAAGCAAAGGTTTCTCTTCGGATAAAAATTCTCTTGTAAGGAGCTGGCGTTGTAGTCCTAGTATTTGCGAGTTCATAACAGAAAAGCTAGGAATTGAAATACATTCTAACAAGAGCATACAGGCAAATGCTGGCACAGATATTGTCTTTGTTTCCGAACGTTCCCAAATAGAAGGGATTTGGGGAAATCCTGATATTGTTAAATTGCACTACCGAAACGGTTCGAAGTTTGGCATTGATCATAAGAATTGGGGCGAAACAAAAGGGGAAGATCATTATAATAATATCTGTGTGCTGTTAAACAAGACTACCGCTCAAAAGTACGCTTCTGGGAAGCTTAATGAACTAGCCCCAGCGACAAGAAACAAACTATATGTCGCAATAACTCGAGCGCACGGGCACGTTTATCTCATTAACGACGAGTATCAATGATGAGCATACTATAAAACTAAATTGTTTGATTTGCAGGAATTCGGAATGACATTCGAATGTTCCCCAAGCATTTGCCTTCCGGCAAGTTGACCTATTTCATTGAAGCGAAAGCTTTTTCCTGAAAAAAACAACTTAGCGCTTGCATTTTGACCACCCGTGCGTAAGCTGTGACTCAGCCGCGAGGCACACAACAATACGGGAGGTATTCATCATGGAATGCGGAAAGCTCACAGCGAAACTTCGGGACGCGGTGCCGGTTTGCTTCATTGAGAACGGCAAGGAGGTCAAGCGCTTCAAGAATATCGAAATCCCCGATGAGATCAAAAGGTTGCCCTATCAGGACTTCGAATTCAGCGTACCGGTTACCGGAGCCATCACCTTCAAGATCATGTTCGAGGAAGGCGTTTTGCCGAAGGTCTGGCCGGAAGTGCGGACGCGCAAAACGCGGAAAGCAAGATCGGAAGAAGTGCCCATCCCGGAGAAAATCACATCCGGGCTTCAGTCGGCCTTGGAGCAGGCGCAGGCCGAGGGCCAACCCGTGGCAGAAATCGCCGAAGCCGTTGCGCAGGGAGCAGAGATCACCACCGAACTGAACGGGCAGGTATTGACCATCACAGCCCATGAGCCGGAGAATATGGAGGCTGTCTTCAACGTAACCGGCGAACGCCGCAAGGCGCTGGTAGAAGCCGTCAAGGCCTTCGTAGACGCACCTGCTGTATATCAGAACGCACCCAGCTTCGCCTACGTCATCGGCGACTACACCATCAGCAAGACTGGCACGGTATCCGGCCCGGCAAATGAGGCGCTCATGGCTGCACTGAATGCGAAGGGGTTCATAGTAGACTAATTCAGCACAAAACAAAAAGCGCTCATGCCGAAGTCATTCTTCCAGGCGTGAGCGCTTTTCCTGCGGTTGTAGAGTTTTTTGCTCTCGACCTTCTTGGTCGTGGGGGAGAAGGCCCAAACGGTGCGCTTCTGATTGTCCAGCTCTTTTCGGGCCTTCTTACTGAGCTTTTCACGAGAGACAAATTTCGCCATAAGGTTCACATCCTTTCAAGTATGGCGGTAAGGTAGGTAAGAAAAAACCTGGCAAGCAAGCTTGCCAGGCGCGTGGTGGTCGCAACAGGACTCGAACCTGTGACCCCATCGATGTGAACGATGTGCTCTACCAACTGAGCCATGCGACCAAATTTAGCTACCGATTTTTGTGCAATCTGCACATCCCATCAGTAAGGGGAGTTTTGCGGGGAAATGGAAGCGTGGAGTTTATGTAATCCGTACAGAATGGACTACCAACTGAGCCATGCGACCTTACTGTGATTAATTATATCGATTACCGTCAATCGATCAACTAAATCACGAAAACTATTATAGCAGCTCGTTGGGCGTTTGTCAATAGCTTTTTTTCGCGTTACGAGGACTTTTTTATGTTAAATCAGGCGAATGGAGGGAGCGTCTGTATGCATAAAGAAAGAAGTCGTTTTCATCATAGGGGTGTTAGATGTGTTATGAAGGACTGATATTCATTAAAGGTACTCAAAATACGAAAACTGCCAGCTCTATATTCATTTTTTCTTACTGCACCGAGCGTACCACTATACACGCAGGTATGTTTATGCTATAATAGCAGCGAAGTGCAAATTTGCAACTTGCAAGCCGAGTCGAGGGGAGGAAGGAACATGTTGGATCTGTGGAGTGCGCCGAAGAAAACGAGGAATGGATTGCAGGCAACGATTAACGAAAAGGGGTATATAACGTTGAATGCAGGGTTGGGTGAGATATTTGTCCAAGCACCTGTGGAGGTTCGATTCACGCAAGACTTCTCGGTCATGCAAATTATCCGCACTGCGGAAAATGGCGGCGTCGTTTTTCCGCAGTGCAGGCGCAAATTCATTCCCGAGATCGCGAAAAGGCTGAAAGAGCTGCGCGTCTCTTTTCCGGTTGCATATCAGGGACTGATGTTGGAAAACAATGAGAAATGGCGGGGCGTGCGACGGGTAAACCCTACGACAAAGCAATCGAAAACTATCCGCGCCATCGGCAGGAAATAGACGCGCTGCCGCGGATGTTCGATGAAGTTCTCGCCATATACCGTTATAAAAGCTGGATGTTCGATGGTGAAAAAGATGACTTTTTCTATGAACTTGTGACGCTATATATCGAAGCCCAGCATGCCGGCGGTCGCGATTTTCTGACGCGGGTTTGCAAAAGTATAGATGCCGCTCTTTATGAGCATAAAATGATGAAACGCATTCTGTACAATCCGTATCGCAACTTGTATATGGGCCAATGCTATGGCGACAGCAAAACTCCGTTGATTGACTGGATGGACTTTTCTTCATACTAATTTCAACTGTCAGCTTCAGGTTTCAACCTCAATAGAAGTTTCTTGCGGGAATCATTTTTAACCCATATGTACTGCAAGAAATCGGAGAAGATGGAGTGACAGGCATGGACATTTGTGGTATAATGAAAGCGAGTCAATGCTTGTTATGCCAGATCATCGTGAGTGTAGGTTTGACGAGTAAAGTGCTTCTTTTAAAAGAACTCTGTTCTTTATCTGGGTTATAATGCAAAAAACCATTGAGATCCCTGCGGAATACTTGGAATATTGTGGTTTTATAGGACGATAAGAAAGCAGGTGGTATAATGTTCGGTTCTCGACATAACATTTCAGAATTGAGTAGCGCATTTTCCACTGGAAATAGCGGCGCGACTTTTGAGCATAACATTCAGGCTGTATTTCTCCTGACGCTTTTAGTAGATGGCTTTTCACCCATTCTTGAGGCTCCAATTGATCGCATTGAGCTGCAGGCGAAGCATCTTGGATATGCCATTGACGATTTTGTAGTGGTGGCAGCAAATGGAGCGAAGTTGCTTTGCCAGGTCAAACATACGCTGGCAATTTCATACGGAGACAAGCAGTTTGAGAAAGTTATGAATGCGGCATGGCACGATTTCAATAGCGAATCCTATCGGCCTTCTTTCGATAAAATCGCATTGATTACCGGGCCTATTGCGAAGAACAGCTCGCATGATTTGCACTGTATCTATGAGCAGGCATGGCGGCTGAGACTGCAGAGGCGTTCCGAGAGAGGATAGATCGGGAGCAGTTTGTAAGTCGATCAACTCAAAACATGCTTGAAACCCTTCGCAAGTGCTTGCGTCGGGCCAATGCAGATCAAGAGATACAAGATGATCAGCTGTGGGAGATTTGTAAATGCTTTGTTTTGGTGGCTTTTGATGTCGATTATGTACACAGCATCAATCGAGTTCTTGTGCAATCGCTGATTCATTGCAAATCGGATAAGGACGCTAAGCTGGTGTGGGGGCGATTAGTAGAGTATTGCGGAAGCCAGAATTTCAGAGCTTCTACTCTCGTTTTTCTGAAACGCTGAGAGGAGTCGCAGAAGAATACAGAGCAGAAGCGAAAGAACATGCAAAACAGCATGACTCGTTTGAGGAATAAAGAGGGCTCACCGTTAATAGGCACTTCCGGCTGAAATTTACTTGAAAAATGGGGCCTCAGAAAAAAATAAAATTTTTTTCGCGAAAAAGCGTTACTTTTTCCTGAGTTACGACATAATACAGTGTATGATCTCGGCGAAATCATACAGGATCCTATAAACAGAGGAATGGAGGAGAAAGACAAATGAAGATGACGTGGTTTGGGGACGTTGAGGCGCATCGACGACCGATGACGTGCTGGACGACCACGGCAATACAGAACGGCGGAAGGTCGTTTCTGTATCAGAAGTCGTTCGCAAACGGAGCAAGGGTAAACATCACGCAGGAGAAGAATGGAACGGTCGTTTCAACGATCATTGGGGACGCGCGTCCGGCATGGATAATCGGGTTCACGAGTCTTGTGATTCAGGAGATGAAGCAGGGAAAGTGGATGACGATTATGGTGATCAAAAACCAGTTCAGTTATCATATGACCTGTCACCTTTATCGGACGACGCTTCCGAAGAGGGAACCCGGGGCGTATCAGGCGTTTGCGGACTTCTTCAAGGTTGGCAGCGCCGGGGTTCACAAAGAACGGGTAGGAAGCTGGGAGAAGCGCTTATTCTGAATCACGAAGGTTCGAGAGAACACGCTTTCAGGGGTTTCTGAGACCGGAGACATCCGGAAACGGGAGCTGGCGCATTTTTCCGTGAAAGAAAAGTTTGCTGAGGAACGGCAGATTTGTTTTGCCGCAATCATCTGAATAGAATCTATAAGGCCGCCAGGTAGGGGAGAAGAGCTCCTGTCCGGCGGCTGCTTGTATGCCCGCCATGGGCAATAGATAGATGTTAGTCATTCCTTCCCGATTTTAAAATACCTATAATTATATAATGTAGCCGCTTTGAGCAGAGGGAGTAGACTATGTAAATTCATTTGTTGAAGGTCAAATGCTTTCACGACGAAAACATTATAACACAGGAGGTGAAAAAAGAGGTTGAGCAAATTCCTAGTGGGAGCTTGTGATTCTGGGGGGATTCGTATATAATGGGATTGTGGGGATGGAATGCTTGGAAAGGAAACGGGTGGTATGAACTCGGACGAAGCGCTGTACCGCCGGTATCTGGCCGGGGACGAGCAGGGGCTATCGGAGCTGATGGAGCGTTACGGGAATGCGCTGACGCTATACATAAACGGGTATCTGCATGACGTTCATGAGGCGGAGGATTTGATGATCGAGGCCTTTGCCTATCTGTTTCTCAAGAAGCCCACAATCCGGGACGACGGGTTACGCGCGTATCTCTACAAGGCGGCGCGGCACATGGCTTTGCGCAGGAAGGGAAGAAGGCAGCGCGAATTCTGCATGGAGATGCTGCCGGAAACGGCGGATGAACGGGCGCTGGTCGAGGAAGTGGCGCGTACGAAGGAACGCCATCGCGTTTTACATGCCTGCATGGCGGAGCTGAACGCGACCTATCGGGAAGCATTGTATCTGCTGTATTTCGAGGAAATGAGCTATGCGCAGACGGGCGTGGTGATGGGGAAAACTGTCCGTCAGATCACGAATATTGCTTACAGAGGGAAAATCAGTCTTCGGGGACTTCTGGAACGAGAGGGGATTATGGATGCGCAGTCGTGAGGAGCGGGTGCGGGCGGTTTGCTGTCGTGTGGCGCAGATGCGAAGGCAGCGGCGTTTACGTGCGATTACGGCCGGAGCGGTTGCGGCAAGCGTGCTGGTGACGGCGGTTTTGGCGGTTCAAATGCCGGAGAGAATGCGCGCGGTGGCCGGAAATGAGGTGGAAGACGTTCAGGCGGCGGCCAGCGTTTTTCGAAACGGCGGCGCGGCGGGTTATGTTCTGATTGGCCTGCTTGCGTTTGTGCTGGGAATCTGCGTGACGATGCTGTGCTTCCGCATCCGGGAGCTTGAAAAGGCAAGGACGGACGAGGAAAAGCGGGAGGACGACCATGGCGGCGCAGATCGATAATCTGATACAGCTCTTCGCGGCGCTGCTGGGCGCGGTGCTTTCGGGCGTCTGCTATCTGAAATCCTGCAGGCAGGCCTATTTTCTCATGGTTGGCTTTTATGGCTGCTTTGCGCTGGGCGCATTGTACTGGACGCTGTACCTGTTTCTGTTTTCGCAGACGCCGCAGGTGTTTTATGTTTCGGAGGTCGGCTGGATTTCCAGTGTATTGTTTCTTCTGATTCTTCAGGACAAGCTCGCATTGGCAGACGGAAAGGGGCGCAGTACGCGCGCCGCGTGGCTGACTCCGGCGGTGGGCGTGCCGCTGATGGTGTTCTTCTGTACATATGGCGACATTCTGTCCAACCTGATCTGGTGCGGCCTGATAATGCTGGTTTCTTTTCGCGCCATCTGTGGGCTGTCGCAGAAACGCGCGCGGGCGTTCCACGCGGCGGCGCTGTGCTTCGCGGTTGCCGAATATGCGCTGTGGACGGCGGGCTGTTTCTTTGAGAGCGACTCGCTGCGCAGTCCCTGTTTTTATCTGGATCTTCTGCTGACGGGGACGGTGCTGGCGCTGTTTCCCGCGGCGCGAAGGGCGGTAGAAGCATGACGTATATCGAAAATATCTTCGTCTGCGTGGCCTCGCCGCTTCTGATCGCCATGCTTTGCATGGGGAAGGAGCGCGTTCGCTTTTTCCTGTTCTGCCTTGCGGGCATGGGGGCGTGCCTGCTGTCCGCGTATATAAACAGCTTTTTCTCGGCGATATATCAGGCCGGAAATCTGACGGCTACGGCGGAAATCGCGCCGGTGGTAGAGGAAGTCATGAAGCTTCTGCCGCTGCTGTTTTATCTGACGGTCTTTGAGCCGAAGCCGGAGCGGATTCAGAGCGCCGCGTTTACCGTGGCCATCGCCTTCGCGACCTTTGAAAATGTCTGCTATCTGGTTCACGGGGGCGCGGACGATTTCGCGTTTATTACGTTCCGGGGACTCGGAACGGGAGCAATGCACGTGATCTGCGGCGCGATGATCGGACGTGGGTTAGCGTATGCGTGGGGGCAAAGCTGGCTGAAGGCAGCCGGCACATGCGGTCTGCTGGGCGCGGTCATCACGCTGCACGCGAGCTATAACCTTCTTGTGGCTCGCGGCGGCGCGGCGCAGTACGTCGCCTACGCGCTGCCGGTGGCGGTCATGCTGGCGGGGCGGCTGCTTGGAAGAATGATCGCGCGGCGTATGAAAAAGTAGAAGATGAGAATTTTCCCATTTTCCGACTGAGAGTTTTTGGCGTTTCATGTACCTGTAAGAATGAGGGAATTGCCAATATGCTTTCGGGGGGAGGAGTGGGCCTATGTATGATACGCCGGAGCGCGTCCGGCGGGTCGAAAAGCGTCTGCTGGAAGGGCAAAGGCGGAAAAGGCGGCGCTCAGTTTATCGGCTCGGCGCGCTTTGCGCAGGCGTATGCGCGCTGCTCGTCGCTGTGCTTTCCGCAGTGACGAAGCGTCAGCCGGTATCGGCAAGCGGTACATTCGGCGCGATGCAGGTGCATGCGGGCGCGGGCGGCTACGTGCTGGCGGGTGTGGCCGGTTTCAGCGCGGCGGTCGCGATTACCACGCAATGGATTCGATTCAGGAAGCGAACGACCCATTTTACCGGAGAGGAGAATGAGAAGTGAGAGGAAACGGACGGAGAAGGCTTGGTTGGCTGGCGGTGGTTCTGGTCTTAGTCGCGCTGCTGGCGACGTCGGCATGGGCGGAGGAGAAGCTGGCCACAACGGTGGAAAACCCGACGAGAAGCGGCAACGTCTACGGAATGACGACCCGCGTCAGCGGAAGGATTATATGCGCGGGCGAATGCGCGCCGACAGGCAGTGTGAAGGTTACCGTCACCACGTATCTGACGCACACGAGCGGCCTGCCGCCCTTCACGGCGAGCGGAACGCTGAACGCCGAGGGACGGTATTCGGTTTCGTTCACAGGACTTCCGCACGGGGTGCATAGCATGAAGATCGAATATCCGGGTGACGATCGGCATGCGGCTTCCATGGATGCGGATCAATTGCTGTCGATTTATTATCCGTTCCTGCAAACGGAGTTCAATGTGACCGAGGGCGCTTCCTACGGCGACGACATCACCATCAGCGGATACATTCGTGGCCAGGCCGGCACGGTTCCCGAGAAGCCGGTGCAGCTGATCGTCGATGGGAATACGGTCGCTACGCGCGCGCTGGGCAGCTCGGGCGAATTCAGCTGTACGCTGTCCGGCGTGAGCGCGGGCAGTCATACGCTCAAGCTCGTTCTGGAATCGGACGGCAATCATTCGAGCTACCAAACCGAGCGCACGTTTGAAGTGAAAAAGCGCGGCGTGCGTCTGGCGGACGTGCAGATTCAGCGCGGCGAGGGAAGCGTTTTCCTGAACGGAAAGCTGCTGACGACGGACGGCAAGCCCGTGCAGCCGGGCAGCGTGCGGGTGGTTTTTGACGGCGGCAAGTCCGTGCTCTGCGCGCTTTCGCAGGCGGGCGGCTTCAGCGCCTTTGACGACCTTCCAACCGCGGAAGGGAAGCACACGATCTCCGTGCGATATGACGGCAACGAAAACTATGAGGCGCTGGGCGGCAACGCGTATCATTACATCATTGGCAAGCTCACGCCTGTGGTTGCGCTGGATTTCATCAGGGATATTGCCTATAACGACTCGGGCACGGTCGTCGGCAGCGTGCGCGGCGACGCGGACGTCGGCAAGCCGACGGGAACGGTGACGGTGGATATAGAGGGTCTGAGCAGCGAAAACGTGTCGCTGAGCGCCGACGCGCGCTATGAGCGTCCGTTCACCGCGACGTGGGCGAAGCTGGGAACGTACACCGTTACGGTTACCTATTCGGGCGACGAGCGCTATTATGGCGCGAGCGCGACGACCACCGTCACGGTAGTGGCCGCGCGCCCGAACACTCCGGCGATTGGCGAGGGCTATACCATTGACTATCGGGCGGAAACGATCGACGTCTGGGTCGGCTACGAAATGAACCGCGCCGTGAACTTCAGCGGGGAAATCGTTGCCAGCGGCATGACGGTTCAGCCTGGTCAAGGGCTGTTCCTCCGAAAGGCGGCGCAGGGCAACTATCTCCCGAGTCTGGTTGTGCTGGTGAACATTCCCGCACGCCCGGATGCGCCCACGGGGCTTCAGGGCGTGGACGAAACTGTGCCGGGACGGAGCGACGGCCGAATCGAAGGCACGTCCACGGCCATGGAATATCGGAGGAGCGGCGAAGCGAGCTGGACGACCTGTCCGGACGGCGCGGTGACGGGACTTGAGCCCGGTGCGTATGAGGTGCGCGTGAAGGCGACGGAACGCTCCTTCGCGGGTCAAACGACGCAGGTGACGATTTCCGTGAAGGCGCGTCTGGCGGTGAAGGTGCGCGCGTTTGAAGCCGTGACGTACGGCTACGAGCGCCCGCTCGCGCGATATATCTACATTACCAATACGGGCGACGGCGACGCGGTTATCGACCGTGTGCAGGTAAGCGGAGCGGCGTATTCCGTGGGCGGCAAGGGCGATCTTGTGAAGGCGGGCGAAACGATGACCTCGCGGCGCATTCAGCCCAAGGCCGGGTTGAACGCGGGAACGTATGCCGCGGCGGTTACCGTCACCTATGAGGGCGGCGCGAAGGCGACAACGCGGGTGTCCTTCACCGTGAACAAGGCGCAGCAGGATGCGCCCGCCGCGCCGGAGGTGCTTGCGTCCGCGTCCGGCTGGGTGATTCTGAAGGAAGCGGCGGCAAGCTCGGCCGGAACGGCAGCGCAGTATTCCAAGGACGGCGGCGAAACGTGGCAGGCGAACGGCGTATTCGTCGGCCTTGCCGAGGGCGAGACTTACGCCTTTGCCGTGCGTTACGCGGAGGATGAAAACCACGAAGCCTCTCTGGCGAGCGAGATCACCAGAATCGCCGCGGAGGATGGCGGCGAATCCGTCGTCTGCTCCCGCGAGCTGGCGGCGCTGCTGCTGTGGCATGCGGAAAATTGCCCCGAGCCGACGGGCGAAATCGTCCCTGCGGACGTGGAGCCCGAAAGCTGGTATGCCGACGCGATTGCGTGGGCCATGGAAGCCGGTCTTTTCGAGAACAGCGAGGACGGAGTCTTCCAGCCGGAAGAACCGCTTGCGCGGGATGTGCTGGAAACGGCGCTTCAGCAGTTTGCGCTGTATCGCGGCTACGACGAAACCGAAATCACGCTGCGCCAGGAGTCCGGGGACACCTTCCTTCCGGCGCACAATGGCGAGGATGCTTCGGCTCCGGTAATCGTGGGCGAGTTCACGTCGGCGCTTCGCAGGTTTGACGAAGCGTATGCCGAAAAGCCGTAATCCCAATTCGACTGGATGACCATTTCAAAAGGGCTGCCGCAGACGGTTTGTCATGCGGCAGCCCTGCTATATAATAGAAGAAACGGTTTATAGCTTCCACGCGGCGGCTTTTTTTGCTGCCGACGAAGCTGCGGTAGATGCCGGGCTGGGCGATCAGCTCCTCGTGACGGCCTTGCTGGACGATCTGCCCATGGTCGATGACCAGGATCTGATCGGCGTTGCACACGGTCTTCAGCCGGTGCGCGATCATCAGAATGGTCTTGTTGCGGGTCAGCGCTTCGATAGCCTTCTGAAGCCGGTCTTCGTTTTCGGGATCCACGGTGGCGGTCGCTTCGTCCTGAATGACGATGGGCGCGTCCTTCAACATGGCGTGCGCAATGGAGATGCGCTGCTTTTCGCCGCCGGAGAGCGACGCGCCGCCTTCGCCGATGACGGTGTTGTAGCCGTCCGGCAGCGCTTCGATGAAATCGTCGCAACAGGCCTTTCTGGCGGCTTCTACCACCTGCTCGTGCGTGGCGTCCGGGCAGCCGAAGCGGATGTTGTTCTCGATGGTGTCGGCGAAGAGATAAACGTTCTGGAATACCACGCTGATCTGATCCATCAGCGATTCCAGCGTGTAATCGCGCACGTCTACGCCGCCGATTCGCACGCAGCCGCTGTCCACATCCCAGAAGCGGGCAATCAGGTTGCAGAAGGTGGTCTTGCCGCTGCCGGAGGGACCGATGACGGCCGTCGTGGTCTTGTCCGGCAGGTTCACGGTGACGTCGCGGAGAACGGGCTTCTTTTCATAGGAGAAGCTCACGTGCTCAAACGAGATGTCATGCGTTTTCGGTGCGAGCGCCTTTCCGTTTTCGTCCATGCGGGGCATCTGTTCGGTTTCGATGGTGCGGTCGATGGCCGCCGCGGTCATGCGCAGCATGGAAACGCCCATGCCGAACAGCTTGATCTGGCTGAACACCATGAAGGACAGAATCAGCGTCATCAGCGCGTCCGAAAGAGACAGATTCCCGTGGATTCGAAGCAGAATGCCGGCCAGCATAATTGCCCATGACCATCATCATGAACACGAACGCCACCGGAAACACCGCCAGCGACAGAAGCGCCATTCGCCAGTCGAGCACGAACAGATAGACGACCGTCAGAAGCGGCGCGACGATGTTCGCCGTCATTTCCGGGAACAGATGCGCCAGCGTGGTTTCCATACCGACCACCTGATCGACGATGATTTCCTTCAGCTTGCCGCTGGAGGTGTCCATCACCGTGCCCAACGGAAGGCGAGGCAGCTTGGCGAGAAGCGTCTCGCGGATGGATTTGAGAGTGCTGAAGGTGGTTCTGTGCGAAATGGACAGCGCGCGATTATACAGCGCCGTGCGCACCAGATAGCCGCCCAGCGCCAGAAGCAGCCACGGCGCATACGCGGAAAGAGCCGTCTCGCCAGCCAGCAGCCGCGTGATCAGCTTTGTCACCGCGAAGTAGGGCAGAATGCCGGCCGCCGCGCCCATCACAGCGAGAACGACGGACGTAATGAGCCGCCCGTGCTCCTCTTTGCCCAGCGCCCATATGCGCTGGACGGGACTCTGTTATTTCATACCGGATTCCTCCTTTGGTTAGATGAGACTAACTTATGGCGCGAGAAAAACTGCCGTTCCCGGCAGTTGGGGAAGCTTACAGCTGCGAGCCGAAAATCGCGAAGAAGCCCGCGCGATGATACCGGCTCAGCAGACGGATGTATTCAATGGCGTCTGCGCGGCTCATCCCATGGCGGATGACCTCGAAGATGCTCTCGAAGCGGGAGGTCGTGACGATGTGCAGCAGCTTTTCCGTCAGCGCGTCGCCCAGCTGCGCGGGATAGCCGACGATTTCTATGTATTTCCCGGTGTATTCCGCCTCGATGCGCACGAGCGCGTCCACGAAATTGTGAAACCGCGTACCGTAGGAAGCGTCGAGCAGCAGCCGAAATTCATCCAGATGCTCATACATGTACTCCACCAGCTCCAACGTGCCGCCGTCGGCATACTGCGCCATGTGCGCGGCCTGCGCGGCGCGATCCATCTGGCGGAATTCCTCTTGTATCTTGAGGAAGCGCTCCGTCATTTCGTTCAGCAGCGGCTCCACGATGGCGGAAAACAGCCCTTCCTTGTCGCCAAAGCGAACATAGATGGAGTTGGTGCTGGTGTCCGCCGCCGCCGCGATGGTGCGAAGGGAAGCGCCCGTAAACCCCTTATCCAGAAATTCGCCGCGGGCACACGCCAATATGCGCTCCGAAACACCCTCAATCTGCTTCGCCATTCGCTTTCCTCCATCGGTAACACTGTTATGAAACGACGTTATTCATTATACCTGCGCGTGTCAATCGTTTTTTCGATAAAATAACATGGCATGCGCCGCCCCTTTCACGCATGCCGTGAAACCACTTCGACAATCAGGCTCTCAAAAATCCAGCCGGACGATCTGCATCTTCATAAGCCGATCACCAATTTTCGCCAGAAGCCGGTAAAGCGCCCGCACGGACGGATCATTCAGCCGCTGATACCCTAACATATATCCGCGGCTGGATACGCGTATTCCCTCTACCCACGGCGAAAGTTCCTGCTTCGCATCCGAAACCGAAAAGTACGCGCCGACATCCTGAATGCGCGCGTCCTTAATCCACGTTTTCAGCATCAGCTTCACAGCCGCGCGGCACGCCGCATCAAATACCAGCCGAGCGCCCGGAAACGCCTTTGCCATAGCCTGTACCAGCGTCCGAACCTGCTCGGTCAGAAAATAGTAGAATACGCCCGCGGCGAAGAATATGGCGCCGTCCGACGCGTCAATCCTCGAAAACCACGAGGTGTCGTTCAGATCGCAGGCAAGATTTTCCTCCCGCTCCCCGGCGGGAAGCAGCGCGTTTCGCACGTCGATCACATCCGGAAAATCGAGATTGTAGATTCGGCACGTCCCGTTGTCGCAGCTCCGCCCGGTGTCGTCCAGCCCGCAGCCCAGGTTGACCACGGCCGCCCGAGGATGAAGCTTCAGATAGTCGCGCACTTCCCACGCCAGATCATTCTGCCGCATGGCGACCTCAAGAAACCCGAACTGCTGCATCGCGCTTTCAGACTTCTTCGCCGGCATCGAAAAATCGTAATCCACCCGCTCAATCAACCGAATGGCCGTCTCATCCCTGAACAGCGCCGGAAACCGCTCCGAACACATCTTCCGCCCATATAACGGCACAATCAGCGTCTCCTGAACGCTGTTCTTCTTAATCGGATACTTCATAGCGGCCCTCCATTCATGGGTTAGCCTTATTTAACCGCGATTCCTTTGAAAGGCTGCCCTTATAGGCAGCCTGAATATGAACGGATCTTATTGTAGCACTGGGAGGTATATAAATCAAGTGAAATATTGCTTTGATAAGGTAAATTGCCTTAATGGAGTTTGCGTTATTGGAAATATCGATGTTCATATGCAAATGCGTACTTATAGATTGTTCCAGATATGCTTTGACATGAAAAGAAGACGCAGCGATGGCCAATCAAAAAGAATGTCATATTTACTGATGCGGAATCATATAAGATTTGCAGGGAGAGAAAAAGTGTGTCGACAGGATGAAAATGTTATTTCTTTGATATATACGTGAATCTCGAAGAAAATGTGTTATAATGGGTAAGGATGCGATGAGAAGCCTGTCAGAAACGACGGAAGAAGAAAGGATGTTTTTAAATGCCCAGAGGCGTAAAGGGTTCCGGAAAGAAAGCCAAGACGGAGACGGTTGTGGTTGAGAAGACTCGCAAGGCGTATCCTACGCTGGACGAACGCATTGCGATTGCCGACAAGAAGGTTGAATCCCTTACCAAGCTGAACAACGAGCGCGAGGTGCTGGTTGCGAAGACCGAGAAAAAGCTTGAAGAGCGCAAGGTTGCTCTGGCAAGAAGCACCGAGCAGCTGAACAAGGTGCTGGCTCACAGAGAGCATCTGGTGGAGATTAAGAATCGTCCCGCTACGCAGCAGGGCAGAAGAGCAACCAAGAGCGAAGAAAGGAAGCGCGCCGAGGAGCTGCTTTCCGTGATGAAGGCCAAGGGCATCAGCATGGAAGAGCTGCTGGCCAGGCTGGAATAGCAATCATAATGAATAAAAAGGCGCTCGGAAATTTCCGGGCGTCTTTTTATGACCTTTTTATGGCTTTGCAGGCAACACAGACTCAACTTGCGTGCGGGGCGCGAGGGGGATATAATAGAAAGGGAACTTTTTTCGTTTGTCGTGCGACAGACGGAGGGGACTACTCTGGAATATTCGAGGAGAAAAACCATGATGCAACCGGCACAGAAACTCAGGCAGCTGCTTACGGAGAACATCGGCAGGGTGATCGTTGGCAAGGAGGGCGTGGTAGAGCTGATTCTGAACGCCATCCTGTGCGGCGGGCATGTGCTGATCGAGGACGTACCCGGCGTTGGAAAGACGACGCTGGCTTCCGCGTTCGCCCGTTCGCTGGCGCTGGATTATAAACGCATTCAGTTTACGCCCGACGTGACGCCAAGCGACGTAGTGGGCTACACGTTTATTGACTTTAAAACCAATGTGATGGAGTACAGGAAAGGCGCGGTGTTTGCCAACCTTCTGCTGGCGGACGAAATCAACCGCACGTCCCCCAAGACGCAGTCGAGTCTTTTGGAGGTTATGGAGGAGGGGCAGGTGACGCTGGACGGCGAAACGCATCCGCTGCCGAAGCCGTTCATCGTGCTGGCTACGCAGAACCCCGTGGACTTTGTGGGCACGTATCCGCTGCCGGAGGCACAGCTGGATCGATTCTTCATGCGCGTGTCGATCGGTTATCCGACTGAGGCGGAGGAAGCGGAGATTCTAAACATGTATATGTCCGGCGAGAAGCCGCTGAATGATCTGCAGCCCGTGTGCACGCGCGACGACATTCTGAGACTTCAGAAGATGGTGGGCGAGGTGCGCGTGTCCAAGGAGATGCGTGCGTATGTGGCGGCGATTGCCCAGAATTCGCGCACGAATCGTTCGTTCGCCCGCGGCATTTCCACGCGCGGCGCGCTGGCGCTGATGCGTTCGGCGCAGGCTTGCGCGATGCTGGACGGGCGCGACTATGTGATGCCGGAGGATATTCGCAAGATGGCGTCTCCCGTGCTGTCGCACCGCGTGGTGCTGAGTCCGGAGGCGCGCCTGAGCGCGAAGGGCATGACGGCGGAACGCGCGGTTCTGCGGCTGATTGCCGGGGTACCCGTTCCGGTGAGGGCAAAGTGAAGCCGAGAACGAGCAGTTTCATATTTATCATGCTGCTGGTAGCCGTGATCGCGCTGACGATCGGCTCGCCGGTTTTGCTGAGCGCGGCCATCTGCATGCTGGTCATGCTGGTTCTGGCGCTCGCGTCGGTGGTGACGGCGCTGCTTACGCTGCAGGCGCGGGTCGTCTGCGCGGCGACGCGCCTTCTGCGCGGGGAAAAGGCGGCGTATCAGGCGGAGGTTTCGTTCCGGTCGATTCTGCCGGTCGGCGACATCGTTGTAAACGTGGCGGGCGGCGCGGGAACGGATTCCATCCGCTTTGGCGGCATGCCGTTTCGCGTGTATCGCGCGTCGGGCGAGAAGGTGTTTCAGCACAGGGGCGTGTACGCGCCGGTTTCCGGAAGCGTATGGGTGACGGACGTGTTCGATCTGTTCACGTTTCGCAGAACGCTTTTCGCCGCGGGCGGAGAGGTGACGGTGCTGCCGCGGCGCAGGCCGCTGCTTCCGTTTCAGATGCAGATGGGCGACACCGGGCCGGAGGAGGTTCGCCGGTTCCCGGACGACGCGTCTTCGCCGTCTGGCGTGCGCGAATGGCGCGACGGCGACCTGATCAAGCGAATTCACTGGAAGCTGACGATGAAAACCTACGATCCCTCGATGCGCAACCTGAAGCCGATGGTACGCACCTATGACGAGGCGGCGCGTCCCGACATGCTGGTGATGCCGGATCTCGCGCGGCTGGACGCGGTTGCGGAGCGTGCGCGGACGATAGAGGACGCACTGTGCGAAGCGACGCTGAGCGTGATCGCCGCGCAGCTGGAAGAGGACGCACCCGTGCGTCTGCTTCTGGGGCGCGCGGGGGAAATTGAGGGGCACGGCGCGCAGGATGTGGGCGCGTTTGCCGGTGCGCTGGCACGCGTGGCCTTTGACGCGGAAACGCCGTATGAACAGGCGCTGGCTGACGCGACGCGCCGACTGGATCGTACGGGCGCGATTGTGCTGATTACGAGCCGACTTACTTCGCGTCTGGCGGACTGCGCCATTCGCCTTCGGCAGATGAGCGGCGTGGCTGTGGCCGTGATCTGGATTACCGATACCGGCCGTGCCGACGCGGACGCGCTGATGGCGAGGCTGGAGTTGGCGGACGTGATCGCCCGCCGTGACAATCCCTTCCGCGCCGGAGAGGGGGCGGAGGTGCAATGAGAATGTTGGATACGCATACGCGCGCCCGGCTGGGCGAAGCGCTCGTCGCGGCGCTGCTGGCGGCGGGATTGACGATGCTGCTGGCGGCCGACGCGGAGCTGACGGTTCACTGGGCGTGGATATATGGCGGCGCGTTTGCGGCGGCGGGCGCACTTTTCGGCTTTTCGCTTTCGCGGCGCTCGGCGCTGATTACGGTTTCGGCGATTGCGGCGGCGATGGGAATCGCGCTGATCGCCGGATGGCGGCCGGTTACGCGAATCGCGGAGATTCTGCGCGCGGCGAGGGCGCAGGAGTCTTTGGACGAATACATGAACGAGCTTGGCGTGGGCGTCATGCTGGCCATGCTGGTTGCTTCCTATATTATAGCGCAGCAGTCCAGGGGCGTATATCTGATGGCGTTTCTGACGCTGGCCGTGCTGGCGGTTGGCTGGTTCTATGGGGACAGCCGACTGTCGTGGCACCTTGCGCCGGTGCTGGCGGCGCTTTCAGCCATGTTCGCGCGCTCTGGAACCGCGGAGAAGGCGCATCCGAAGGCGCTTTTGTCGCTGTCGCTCGTGGCCGCGATTGTGGCCGTTGGCTGTACGCCGGCGGCGGGCGCTCGCCTGCCGGTGCTGGAGAAGGCGTCGCAGAAAACGCTTCGCTTCATCCTGCGCACGCTGAACATTGAAAAAGACAACCTGAACGAACGGCGCTCGTTTTCCATCGCTTCCGACGGCTGGATTATGCGGCGCGACCGCTTCGGCGGCCCGGCGTATCCTTCTGACAGCGAGCTGATGCGCGTGGAGACCTCCGAGACGGTATACCTGCGCGGAGGGATTCGCTATGTGTACGACACACACGCGTGGGTGGACGAAAGCAATGAGGACAAGGCGGGCAAGGTTCGCCGATATATGATGCACGGCATCGAGGGGCTGATTTACCGGTCGGACTTCGAGGCCGCGTTTGACGTGGGCAAAAGGCTCGCGGAGCGGTATCTTGCGAACGGGACGATCGGGGTCGAGGTGCTTATGGATAACCCGAGCTGGTCGATCTACGCACCGTCGCGCACGAAAGACGTGGATATTGCGGACGCGAACGTGTACTTCAACAATCTGGGCGAGCTGTTCATCAATCGTCCGCTGCGCGCGGGAGACTGGTATACGCTGGATATTGACCGCCTTACCGTGGGCGAGCTTGAGATAGAACAGGCGCTGGCCGACTGCGAAGGGGCGGACGATCCGGCCTACGCGGCCGCGCTGGTGCTGAACCGCGATCTGCCGCTGGGCATCGATTCGGCGCTGTATCAGCAGACGTATGAGATTATTGCCGGGGCGGAAACGCCGTATCAGCGCGCTTCGGCCATCTGCGACTGGCTGAAGCTGCGCGGGGAATACACGCTTACGCCGGAGCCCGTGCCGGAGGGACGCGACATGGTGTCCTATTTTGTGCTGGAAGCGCCGGAGGGGTATTGCGTGTATTTCGCGTCGGCCATGGCGGTTATGGCGCGCATTGCCGGGCTTCCGGCGCGCTATGTGGAGGGCTATCTGGCCGTTCCGGACGAAAACGGTGAATGCGTCGTGACCGGCCGCAACGCGCACGCGTGGGCGGAGGTCTATTTCAAGGGCTTCGGCTGGGTGGTGTTCGACGCTACGCCGCCGGACGATCAGCAGGATGAGCAGGAGTCGGACGAAAGCGAAAATGCGCAGGGCGGAAACGCGGGCGGAGCGCAGCCCACGGCTACGCCCGCGCCGACGGACGGAATGACGGAGGACGGGCCCACGGCCACGCCGGAACCGACGAACCCGTCGAACGGTTCGGAGGGGAACGAGCCGACGCCCACGCCTACGCCCGACCCGAACGGGGACGGGATGTTTGGAAATACCGGGAACGATGAGCCGGAAACGACGCCGGAGCCGGACAACATGCCGCGCGCGAAGGAGGAGGATTCCTCGCGCGGCCGCGCATGGCGGCTTGTGCTGCTTCTGATTCTTCTGCTGCTTGTGATTGCGGCGGCGGCACGTCTGGTGCGCAGGCGGCTGAAGGCGACGGATCCGCTTTCCGGTTCGGAGAGGTTCAGCGGAGAGGATCGGCTGATGTTCTGGTATCGGGCGATGCTCACGGCGCTTTCACAGGCGGGCGTTCGCTATGAACCCGGCGACACGCCGTCGTCTCTGGCGGCGCGGGCGCTGGAACGCGGAGTTTGCACGGAGGCGTTCGTCGCCTTCTCGGCGGCGGTGGCCGTGTGCCGCTACGCCGCGCGCCCGGCAGACCGGCAGACCTACGCGCTGGCGCGGGACGCGTACCTGGGCATTGTCGGGCGGATGAAGCCCGCGGCGCGGATGAAATGGCGGACGCAGCGCGTGCTGCACGGCGTCGGTCCGGTAGGTCAGGTGCCGTAGCTATTGCCAGAAATGGAAAAGCATGCTATAATAAACTGATTTGGAAACGGGGGAGTACCGTTCATGGAAAAAATGTTTGATTTCTTTAAGCGAATTCTCTCCGGCTCGAACGAGGCGGAGGTCAGAAAACTGATGAAGATCGTCGACGCCATCGAAGCGCAGGAAGCGAAGATGCAGGCGATGACGGACGCGGAGCTGCGCGGGCAGACGGCGCTCTTCCGCGAGCGGCTGCAGAAGGGCGAGACGCTGGACGATCTGATGGTCGACGCGCTGGCAGCGGTGCGCGAGGGCGCGAACCGCGCGCTGGGACAGCGGGCCTTCCGCGTGCAGCTGGTGGGCGCGATTGTGCTGCATCAGGGTCGCATCGCGGAGATGCGCACCGGCGAGGGCAAAACGCTGACGGCCGCGCTGGCCGCCTATCTGAACGCGCTGCCGGGCGAGGGCGTGCACATCGTAACGGTGAACGATTATCTGGCGAAATATCACAGCGAGTGGATGGGCAAGATCTTCCGGTTCATGGGCTTGAAGGTCGGCCTGATTCTGCACGACATGACGCCGGAGGAGCGCCAGACCGCCTATGCCGCCGACGTGACCTATGCCACCAACAACGAGCTGGGCTTTGATTACCTGCGCGACAACATGGTCGTTCGCAGGGAGGACATGGTGCAGCGGCCGCTGAACTTCGCCATCGTGGACGAGGTCGACTCGATCCTGATCGACGAGGCGCGCACGCCTTTGATCATTTCCGGCCAGGGCGACAAGTCCACCGAGCTGTATCAGCAGGCGGATCGCTTCGTACAGCGTCTGCGCGAGGGCGAGGACAAGGACTATGTTCGCGACGAGAAGGAAAAGACGATCATCCTTACCGAGGAAGGCGTTCGCAAGGCCGAGCAGGCATTCGGCATTGAAAACCTCACTGACCCGCAGAACAACGAGCTTCATCACCACATCCTTGCCGCGCTGCGCGCCAACGTACTGATGAAGCGCGACGTGGATTACGTGGTGAAGGACGGACAGGTGATCATCGTCGACGAGTTCACCGGCCGTCTGATGACCGGCCGCCGCTATTCCGACGGCTTGCATCAGGCCATCGAGGCCAAGGAGCACGTGAAGGTGGAGCGCGAGAGTAAGACGCTGGCCACGATCACGTTCCAGAACTATTTCCGCATGTACAAGAAAATCTCCGGTATGACCGGTACGGCCAAGACGGAGGAAGAGGAATTCCAGGGCATTTACAAGCTGGACGTCGTGACCATTCCCACCAACCGCCCGATGATCCGCGTGGACATGAACGACGCGGTGTACACCACGATGAAGGGCAAGTTCGAAGCGGTCGCGGAGGAGGTCGTTCGCCGCCACGCCACCGGTCAGCCGGTGCTGGTGGGTACCGTTTCAGTGGAAAAGAGCGAATATGTGAGCCGTCTGCTTGAGCTGCGCGGCGTGAAGCATACCGTTCTGAACGCCAAGTTCCACGAGAAGGAAGCCGAGATCGTCGCGCAGGCCGGTAAGAAGGGCGCGGTTACGATTTCTACGAACATGGCCGGTCGAGGCACCGACATTCTGCTGGGCGGCAACGCCGAATTCATGGCCAAGCATGAACTGAGAATGCAGGGCTACGAGGAAGAGGTCATCGAGGAGGCCGTCGGCTACGCGGAGGACGTGCCGGAGATCGTGCGCGAGGCGCGCGAGAAGTATAACGCGCTGTATTCGAAGTTCCGCGAGGAAACCTCGAAGGAGCACGACGAGGTTGTGAAGCTGGGTGGTCTGCACATCATCGGCACCGAGCGGCACGAATCCCGCCGCATCGACAACCAGCTGCGCGGCCGCGCGGGTCGTCAGGGCGACCCCGGTTCCAGCCAGTTCTTTATTTCGCTGCAGGACGATCTGATGCGCCTGTTCGGTTCCGACCGCATTCAGCCCATCGTCGATCGACTGGGCGTGAAGGAAAACGAGCGCATCGAATACGGCATTCTTTCCAAGCAGATCGAGTCGTCGCAGAAGCGCGTTGAAAGCCGCAACTACGAGATTCGTAAGAACGTTTTGCAATACGACGACGTGATGAATCAGCAGCGCAACATCATCTACGCGCAGCGGCGCGAGGTGCTGGAAGGCGGCGACATGAAAAAGCGCGTCGACGATATGCGCGAGGCGCTCATTGAGGAAGCCGTCAAGCGCCATGTGGCCGAGAACGCCGCGCTGGAGGACTGGGACATTGCCGGTCTGTCCGAATATCTGGAGCGCGTGTGCCTGATTCCCGGCACGGTGCGCGAGGTCTTTGAGGGCTTGCAGCTGAGCGACCGCGACCAGTTCGCGAAGCTTCTGCTTGAGCGCAGCCGTAAGTTCTACGAGGAGCGCGAGCGCAGCATTACCGAGGCGGGCTTTGACATGCGCGAGGTGGAGCGCACGCTGCTTCTGAACAGCGTCGACCGCCGCTGGATGGATCACATCGATTGCATGGATCAGCTGCGCGAGGGCATCGGTCTGCGCGCGTACGGCAATCGTCAGCCCATCGTGGAGTATCAGCACGAGGGCTACGACATGTTCGAGGAAATGGTGCGCCTGATTCAGGAGGACACGCTCCGCAGGCTGCACTTCGCCATCATCACCCGGCCGCCGGAGCGCAAAGAGGTGGCCAGGAACATCATGACCAACGCCGATCAGTCCGTCGCCAAGCAGCCGGTGAAGGCCGGTCAGAAGGTGGGACGGAACGATCCCTGCCCCTGCGGAAGCGGGAAAAAATACAAGGAATGCTGCGGCAGGAACGGATAACCTGACGAAAACGGATGGAGGGAAAAGCGTATGTATGAATCGGAAGTGTTTCGCCAGGAGATCACCAGTCTCAAGGCTATGATTGAGGAAACGGGCAAGTCGCTGGACATCGAGCATCTGAAGGAACAGCTGATCGAGTATCAGGAGGACATGGCTTCGCCCGGCTTCTGGGACGATGTGGAGCGTGCCCAGAAGGTGAACCAGAAGATGCGTTCCTGCGAAAACCGCATCAACCATTATAAATCCCTTCAGTCCCGCGCGGATGACGTGGAGGTCATGATGGAGCTGGCCGAGGAAGAGGGCGGCGACGAAATGGCCGGCGAAATCGGCGAGGAGCTGAAAAAGCTGCGCGAGGAGCTGGAAGCGCTGAAGCTGACCACGCTGATGACCGGCGAATACGACGGCTGCGACTGCATTCTGTCGCTGCACGCGGGCGCGGGTGGAACCGAGGCGCAGGACTGGACGCAGATGCTGTATCGCATGTATACCCGCTTCGGCGAGCGCATGGGATTTACCGTAAAGGAACTGGACATGCTGGAAGGGGACGAGGCTGGCATCAAGTCGGTCACGTGGGAGGTTTCCGGCGATTACGCCTATGGCTTTATGAAGAGCGAGCGCGGCGTGCATCGTCTGGTGCGCATTTCGCCGTTTGACGCGGCGGCGCGCAGGCACACGTCGTTCGCTTCGCTGGACGTGGCGCCCGTTATTGAGGATGAGGGCGAGATTCCGATTGAGACCGAGGATCTGCGCATCGATACCTATCGTTCGTCCGGCAAGGGCGGCCAGCACGTAAACCGTACCGACTCCGCCGTGCGCATCACCCACCTGCCCACCGGCATCGTGGTGCAGTGCCAGAACGAGCGCAGCCAGCTGCAGAACAAGGAAACCTGCTTCCGCATGCTGCGCGCCAAGCTGGCTGAGCTTCAGGAGCAGAAGAGGCAGGAGCTGATGGGCGAGGTAAAGGGCGAGCTCAAGAAGATTGAATGGGGCAGCCAGATTCGTTCCTACGTCTTCCAGCCGTACACGCTGGTGAAGGATCACCGCACCGGCTACGAGATGGGCAACATCGACGACGTGATGGACGGCGATCTGGAAGGCTTCGTGACGGCCTATCTGCAGAAGCTTTGACCGCTTCGAATCACGCGCGGAGGCCGTCTTCCGGTGCGCGCCGAAGGGGCGCGCGGGGAGGAAGCATGAAGACACTGTGCACGTATCTCGCGGCATTCTTTCTGACGCTGTGGGTGTTTCTGACGGCGCTGTTTTCCGTGGGGCTGAACGACGAGATATACAACCTCGCGCAGATGCGAAGCGGCGTGACGGAGGAAAGCTCTTCCGTGACGACGGAGGAAAGGCTGGCGCTGAATCAGGACGTGGCGAAATACCTGTCCGGCCGCAGCGACTCGATTGATGGACTCAGCGAACGCGCCCAAGCGCACATGCAGGATGTGCGCGCTCTTTTAAACGGCGTGCGCGTCGGAATGTATGTGCTGATGGGACTGACGCTGGTCTTTGCGGTGCTGTCGGAGAAAACGCGGCTGCCGCGGGCGTTCGTGCGCACGGCGGGCGGCGTGATCGCGGTATGCGCCGCGGTCGGTATCTTCGCGGCAACGCGATTTCGCAGCATGTTTGAAGCGTTTCACAGGCTGTTTTTTGGCAACGACCTGTGGCTTCTGAACCCTGCGGAGGACGCGCTGATTCGCGTGATGCCGGAAAAATTCTTTATGAACATGGCGCTGGGCGTGGGGATTTCCTCGGTGCTGCGGTGTCTGCTCGCCTGCGCGATTCTGTACATGATTCGGCTGGTTTTAAAAGGAAGAAGGACGGAAGATGAGCTACGCGGATGAAGCGAGGGAACGGGTGCGCGAGCTGAAGGCGCGCGGACACGCGGTCATACTGGCGGTGGAATCCTCCTGCGACGAAACGGCGATGGCGCTTGTGGCGGATGGCCGCCGCGTGCTGTCGGGCGAAATCGCGTCGCAGGTGGATACGCACGCGCTGTATGGCGGCGTGGTTCCGGAAATCGCTTCGCGCATGCATGTGGAAGCGCTGGATCCGCTGCTCGACCGCGTGCTGGCCGAAGCGGGACTGGGCATGGACGCGATTGACGCGGTGGGCGTGACGTTCGGCCCCGGGCTCGTCGGCGCGCTTCTGACCGGCGTGAGCTGGGCGAAGGCGTTCGCGTATGCCCGCCGTCTGCCGCTGATTGCCGTCAACCATATCGAAGGGCATGTGAGCGCCAATTTTGTCGCTAATCCGGAGCTGGAACCGCCGTTTGTGTGTCTGGTGGCGTCCGGCGGGCACAGCCATATCGTGAGCGTGGAGCGCTACGGCGCGTACAAGATGCTGGGGCGTACCACGGACGATGCGGCGGGAGAGGCCTTTGACAAGGCGGCGCGCGTGCTGAACATTCCGTATCCGGGCGGACCGCTGCTGGATAAGCTGGCTGAGGAGGGAAATCCGGAGGCCTATCGCTTTCCGAAGATTCACACGGAGGGCAAATACGATTTCTCGTTCAGCGGCCTGAAGACGGCCGTGATCAACCAGGCGCATATGCTCCGGCAGAAGGGCGAGGAGATTCGCGTGGCGGACTGGTCGGCGTCGCTGCGCAAGGCGGTCGTCGATATGCTTGTGGATAAAACGCTGGCGGCCTGCCGCGATACCGGCGCGAAGTCGGTGGCGCTGGCGGGCGGCGTGGCGTCCAACCGTCTTTTGCGGCGGGAAATGGAGCGCCGTGGCACGAAGATGGGACTGAAGGTCTATATGCCGCCGGTCGCGCTGTGCACAGACAACGCCGTGATGATCGGCTCGGCTGCGTTCTACCGTCTGATGACGGGCGAACCCGCGCCGCTGTCCCTGAACGCTCAGCCGTCGATTCGCCTGATCGAAGAATAAATGGAAAGAAGATCTTCCGCGTTCGTGAGAAAGCTCGCGTCCGCGGATTTTTTTTATCCACAGGCGACATCGCTTGTGTGTATAGTACGAATACCCTTATGACGGAGAAATGAATGAAAGACGTCACGAAAAAAACACGGAGAAATTGTGATATTTGTCGCCGGGAAGACCGGATCAAACCGGGGTCTGTAATAGTACTGTAATATATTCGACAAAATCTGGAACCATCCACAACTTCCCACCGACCTGTGGATAACTTGTGGAGAATGTGGATAAATTCTCCACATTTCGGTGGAAAACCGGGGAGATCGGCCTGAAAAGGGCGGTAAAACGTGGATAACCCTGTGGAAGATGTGGATGAATCCTGTGGATGGAAAGGCGAGTGAAAACGCATAAGACTATGTTCTGACAACAACTTTTGTCATATATGAACTTTTTATTGAATGTGTGACAAACCGCGCGATATCTGATATACTATAGAAAATGGGAGCATAGTGGGAGGAAGGCAAAAAATGCTGAACAATGTCAGGTACTATCTGGGCTTTGACTTCGGCGCGTCCAGCGGCCGGGCAATTCTTGGCATGCTGGGCACTGACCCGGCGGACGGCAAAAAGAAGCTGGAGCTGGAAGAGGTGTATCGTTTTCCGAATGAGGCGGTTCGCGTGGGCGGCGTTCTGAAATGGGAAATGAAGCGCCTGTTCGGCGAGATGAAAACCGCCATTGGCATGGTCGCGCAGCGCGGCGTGCGCATCGAGTCGATCGGCATCGACACGTGGGGTGTGGACTTCGGCATTGTGTGCGGAGACGAGGTTGTTTTTGAACCCGTATCCTATCGCGACGAGCGCACCGACGGCATGATGGAGGAAGCGTTCAGGATCATGCCGAAGGCAGAAATTTTTGCTCACACCGGCCTTGCGTTTTTGCAGTTCAACACGCTCTATCAGCTGCTGGCGATGAAGAAGAATCCGGAAACTGCCCATCTGATCGACGCGAAGAACACGCTTCTGTTTATGCCCGACCTGTTCGCGTGGTATCTGACCGGCAGGGAGGGCACCGAGTACACGATCGCGTCGACCAGCCAGATGATCGATCCGTCCGTGCGCACGTGGTCGAAGGAGATTCTGTCGGCGTTCGGTCTGCCCGAGGGGCTGTTCGCGCCGATTCAGCAGCCGGGCGAGATTCGCGGCATGCTGAAAAAGGAAATCTGCCCCGCGCTGGATTACGACATTCCCGTCGTGGCCGTCGCGTCGCACGACACCGCGTCCGCCGTCGCGGCCGTTCCGGCGAGGAAGGGCGAGAGCTTTGCCTATCTTTCCAGCGGAACGTGGTCGCTGCTGGGCGTGGAAACGGAAACGCCGGTATGTACCGAGAGCGTCATGGACGCGAACTTTTCCAATGAAGGCGGCCTGAACGGCACGACGAGGCTGCTGAAAAATATCATGGGTCTGTGGATTATTCAGGAGTGCCGCAAGCAGTTCAACGAGGAGCGCGCGAAGGCCGGGCTTGAAAAGCTGAGCTTCGCCGACATCGTGGACGAGGTGCGCAGGGTGAAGGAGCTGGTGGACGCGGTGATCAACGTGGACGATGACGCATTCTTCGCGCCCGACGGCATGGCTGACCGCGTGGCCGACTATGTGAAGACGCACGACGGTGTGGAGCTCGGCGGGGATCGCGTTGGCAAGATCGCGGACATCGTGTATCGCGGTCTGGCGGTCAAGTATCGCTGGGGCGTGGAGACGCTGGAAGCGATTACCGGCGGCAAGATCGACACGCTGTACATCGTGGGCGGCGGCGGCAAGAACGAGCTGCTCAACGCCTATACGGCGAACGCGCTGCAGCGCGCCGTGCGCATCGGCGCGAGCGAAGGCACCGTGATCGGCAACCTGCTGGTGCAGGCGATGGGCATGGGAGCGGTGAAGGATTTGTGGGAGCTGCGCGAGGTCGTGGCAAACTCCTTCGACAACCGCGCCTACGACTTTGACCCGGCCGCGGCGGAGAAATGGGCGAAAGCCTATAAGAAGCTTCTGAAGCTGATGGGAGAATAACGCATGCAGACGGACGCGATGCGGTTTGCGCACGGGCAGCTGCCCGGTGCGCTGGAGCTGGCGTTTGTGGGCGACAGCGTGTATGATCTGTATGTTCGCTCGCGTCTGGTGTCGGCGGGCGGCGGGCACATGCGCGAGGTGCATCTGGCGGCAGTGCGATATGTGAACGCGCACGCGCAGTCGGAGGCGCTCGCGCGCGTGGAACCCCTTCTGACCGAGGAGGAGGCGGGCGTCGTGCGGCGCGCGAGAAACGCCCGCCAAACCCCCACAAAGAACGCCGACGCGAGGGAGTATCACCGGGCGACGGCGCTGGAGGCGCTGATCGGCTATCTGTATCTGACCGGGCAGCGCGCCCGCATGGAGGGGTTTCTGGGCATTTGTATGCAGACGGAAGGACAGGAGTAGCTATGCCATACGATCGTTTTTCAGGCGGCGAGGAACGCCGCGGATACCACGGCAATCACAACGGCAAGCGTCCGGATGGCGGCCCGTCCGGCTGGACGGGCACGGCGCAGCGCAACTACGGCGCGTCCCGTCGTCCGACGGTCGATCCGAAGAGACGGATGGGCGAGGAAGCGCTTCCGCGCGAGCGGGAAAACGAAGCGCCCGAAAACCTGCTGGTGGGGCGTAATCCCATAAGGGAAGCGCTGCGCGCGGGTCGGCCGCTTGAAAAGCTGCTGGTGATGAAGGGCGACCTTTCCGGCGCGGCGCGCGACATCGTGCGCATGGCGAAGGACGCGGGCGTGGTCGTGCAGGAGGTCGAGCGCGTGCGGCTCGATCAGGTGTACCCCAATCATCAGGGGCTGCTGGCGTATGCTTCCAGCGCGTCCTACAGCACGCTGGACGAGATTTTCGCCTGCGCCGGGGAACGCGGAGAAGCGCCGTTTCTGATTCTTCTGGACGGCATTACCGACCCGCACAATCTGGGCGCGATCATCCGCTCGGCGGAATGCGCGGGCGCGCACGGCGTGGTGATTCCCGAGCGTCGCAGCGCGGGGCTGAATCCGGCGTGTGTGAAGGCGGCGGCGGGCGCGGTGGAATATATGAAGGTGGCGCGCGTGAGCAACCTGTGCCGCGCCATTGAGGAAATCAAGGAACGCGGCGTGTGGGTGTACGCGGCGGACATGGACGGCGAGAACGTCTATGAGGCGGACCTGACCGGCGCGGTCGCCATCGTCATCGGCGCCGAGGGCGAGGGCGTTTCCCAGCTGGTGCTGAAGAACTGCGACAAGACGCTTTCAATTCCCATGAAGGGGCATATCAATTCGCTGAACGCATCGGTAGCGGCCGGCATCATGCTGTTTCAGGCCTCGAGGGCGCGAAACGGCTGACGGCGGTAAGAAACAAAGGCGCGGAGGAACGCGATGTACGAGAAATTCGAAAACATGACGGATGAGGAGCTCGTCCGGCTGGCGCAGGAAGGCGACAATGACGCGCTGGAGTATTTGCTGAACAAATACAAGAATTTTGTGCGCTCCAAGGCGCGCAGCTATTTCCTGATCGGCGCCGACCATGAGGACATTGTGCAGGAGGGAATGATCGGCCTGTACAAGGCCATCCGCGATTACCGGACGGACAAGCAGGCTTCCTTCCGCGCCTTTGCCGAACTGTGCATCACGCGCCAGATCATCACCGCCATCAAAACCGCGACGCGCCAGAAACACATTCCGCTGAACAGCTATGTGTCCCTCAACAAGCCCATTTACGACGAGGAAAGCGACCGGACGCTGCTGGATGTGATCACCGAGGACAACTTCTCAAACCCCGAATCGATGATCATTTCCAAGGAGGACGTCGGCGCCATCAAGGGCAAAATCGGCTCGATTCTGTCGGAGCTTGAGCTGGACGTGCTCGTCAACTATATGGAAGGGAAGAGCTATCAGGAAATCAGCGCCGAGACGGGACGGCATCTGAAGAGCATCGACAACGCGCTTCAGCGCGTGAAACGGAAGCTGCAGCGGTATCTGGAGGAAAAGTAAAGGAATTCTTGAGAAAATAACACATATTTGACGGTCAGATACGCAGAATACCCGTTGACAAATGTTGACGCTCTTAGTAAAATGTATATCGATTAGGCATGGGTTCGCGGGTGTAGCTCAATGGTAGAGCTCCAGCTTCCCAAGCTGATCACGTGGGTTCGATTCCCATCACCCGCTCCACAAAACTATGATTCATTTGGGAGGACTGACGACAATGGGCAAGGCAAAATTTGAGCGCAATAAGCCGCACGTAAACATCGGCACGATCGGCCACGTTGACCACGGCAAGACGACGCTGACGGCTGCGATCACGATCGCGCTGTCCCAGCAGGGCCATGCGACGGCCATGCGCTACGACGAAATCGATAAGGCGCCGGAAGAGAAGGCCCGCGGAATCACGATCAACACCGCGCACGTTGAGTATGAGACGGAAAAGCGTCACTACGCGCACGTTGACTGCCCCGGCCACGCCGACTACGTAAAGAACATGATCACTGGTGCCGCCCAGATGGACGGCGCGATCCTGGTCGTGTCCGCTGCGGACGGCCCGATGCCCCAGACCCGTGAGCACATCCTGCTTGCCCGTCAGGTTGGCGTGCCGTACATCGTCGTGTTCATGAACAAGACGGATCAGGTTGACGACGAAGAGCTGCTCGACCTGGTAGAGATGGAAGTCCGCGAGCTTCTGAGCGAGTACGGCTTCCCGGGCGACGAAATCCCGGTCATCAAGGGTTCCGCGCTGCTGGCGCTGGAAGCGCTGACGAACGGCGGCGTTGCGAAGGATCTGCCGGAGTGCAAGTGCATCTTCGAGCTGATGGACGCCGTGGACAGCTACATCCCGGATCCGGTACGCGACACCGACAAGCCGTTCCTTATGCCTGTTGAAGACGTGTTCACGATCACCGGCCGCGGCACCGTTGCTACGGGCCGTGTTGAGCGCGGTATGGTCAAGATGGGCGACCCGGTTGAAATCGTTGGTCTGTCCGAAGAGAAGCGCACCAGCGTCGTCACCGGCGTTGAGATGTTCCGCAAGCTGCTCGACTTCGCCGAGGCTGGCGACAACATCGGCGTTCTTCTGCGCGGCATTCAGCGCAGCGAGATCGAGCGCGGCCAGGTTCTCGCGAAGCCCGGCAGCATTCATCCGCACACGCACTTCATGGGCCAGGTTTACGTTCTGACGAAGGAAGAAGGCGGCCGTCATACCCCGTTCTTCAACGGCTATCGTCCGCAGTTCTACTTCCGTACCACCGACGTTACGGGCAACATCAAGCTTCCGGACGGCGTGGAAATGGTTATGCCTGGCGACAACATCGACATGGAAATCACCCTGATCACGCCCATCGCGTGTGAAGAAGGTCTGCGCTTCGCTATCCGTGAAGGCGGCCGCACGGTTGGTTCCGGCGTTGTTATCAAGATCCTCGACAAGTAATTGTCATTGGGCGGCGGGGGAGAAATCCCTCGCCGTTTTTTTTTATATACAAAAATCGCATCTTCCTCATGAGCGAGAACACGTAGAGGCTGAACGATGGTCAGAATACAGGACATTGCCCATTACGGACGTTGGTTCCCGGATGAAAGGGATTATACCCTTTGGTGGTTTGACAGAGAGAAAGAAAAAATGATTGACGCAGACGAACTGTGTAAGCTTTTTAATTGCGACGTTCATTCCTTAAATAGCATACTGTGTGACAACTCCGACTTCTATATCGCTTGTTTTTGCGTCGATATTCCTGCACTCGAACTCGAGTATGCCTGTAAATACTTGGATAAAAGGCTGACGAAGGACTTGAAGGAAATGGATAGCAAGAATAGATACCGTGAATTCCAGACGATCATTGAACGCGAGAATCTTGTGAGTCACTGGTATGAGTATGAGCTGAATCACCTGTGCGACGCGGCAGAACAGTGGTGCAGAGCAAATCATATGCCATATAAGCTCTAATTGTCTGACATCTCTTTAAGAGCTGAGTATCGCAACAATATCAACAAGGGTTTTATGGTTTTATTCGTTCCATAAAAAATAACAGCCGGAGGTATAAGTGGAAGGGAAGGCAAATTCCAATCATTGCAACAAAAAACGAAGTTTTAGACATCATCAAGACAACGAAGCAACGGTTTCCAGAACTATATATATGGGAAGAAACATCCATGGGTGCTCCATATTGTTTCTGGGATGCATATTTGAAGAGTTCATCCGTAGGTGATTCTGAAATTGGAGAAACCTATTACAATAGAACTTTAGCTAGCATTAATTTGTGTTCTTCGACGGAAAGATGGGATCATGGATCCTATATGTATGGACGGATATATATACGAACTTCGATATGGAGAGATGTTGGCGGAGAGAGTGTTTTGGAAGAACAATATCCGGAACTTATGAAAATTTACAATTATATGGTAAAGATCATCAAAAAGAGGTGCACGAGAAAATATGGGAAAATGCCATTTCTTATCTATGCGCTTCCAGAGGGGGATAAGATTTACTATCCCATACACGATATTTTAAACAACCTGTTTATGCGCCGAATAGTTCTGCAAAGAAGTGAAAGACAACCTGATTTCTAGACGGTGAAGGCTGCATGCCTAATAAGTGAATGATATGAGGTTGAATGACGTTTCCATATCAGTCAAATTTGTTGGTAAATGGTGCGAGACCGTTGGCAAGAGCATTAATTCGGGCGGGAATAAAAATAGTTAAGCATTTTTAGAAAGGCAAGTGATTATATGAAACTGTTTAAAAGGACGGCTGAGTACGAACCATTCATCATTTAGGCAGATAAACCTTTTCAGGAAATGACAAAGAAAGAAGCGGATGCGTACAGCGAGTGGTTTTTATCAAAGATAGACGAAAGGTCGGGATAAGGTACAATAAGTTGCGCAAATTCCGTAACAGGAGGATTGAAAACAGTCC
>ENA-UOJG01000998-UOJG01000998.1-human-gut-metagenome-genome-assembly--contig:-C47-NODE-998-length-33411-cov-20.594556_pt1 | contig 33411 bp, 26 predicted proteins | sample MGYA00242340_ERZ723887 | MGnify/ENA metagenome assembly ERZ723887 | reverse complement strand
ACGAAAAATCCATTCGCCGGCCGACCACCTCATTTGTGCGGCGCTGCCTTAAAACCCCCCTTTCCGCACGGACGCATGCCGCTGTCCGCGGAAAGGGGGTTTTATTCTGATTTCGTCATGGAGGAATTCGCGTTGGAATTTGGGCGCGGCGGGGGATTTATCCAGTTGACGGAAGCGCGGGAAATCAGCGGTTCAGGGATTCGAGGAATACCTCCAGCAGGAGGAGGGCGGTGGCGCGGTCTTTTTCGGAGCAGGCGTTGAGGCGGGCGAGCAGCTCTTCCTGACGGGCGGAGAGGGCGGATGGGGGCTGGGTGAGGATTTCGTCCGGGGTGATATGGAGCGCCTGACAGATGCGCAGAATGGTTTCCAGGCGCATGTTTACGCTGCCGCGCTCGATGTCCGCATAGGTGCGGTCGGCCAGACCGGCGGCTTCGGCGACCTCCATCTGGGTCATGCCAAGCTTTTTTCGAACGGCCAGCAGGTTGTTTCCAATTACGCGAAGATCAGAAATGAGCATTTTTCTTCCTCCTTTTTTCTATCAATAGGAATAATAATTCCTAAAAGGCTTGACAAATAGGAAGAATAGTAGCATAATTATAGGCAGAAAGGTTCCTATTTAAAGGAGGAGAAGTTCATGAAACATGGATTCGCGCGTACGATGGGGTTCCTGATGGCTGCGGTGCTGCTGCTTGCAATGGTTTTGCCCGCGCAGGCGGCTACGACGGGGAAGAGCGGTCTGTTCAGCTATACTCTGAAGGGAAACGGTACAGCAAGCATAACGGGATTTGATTGGAGCCAATACAGAGACAATGAAAACATCTTCATTCCGCAGATGATTGACGGGTACACTGTGACGGAGATTGGCCCGTCTGCTTTTGCAAGAGGGAAGGGAACGCTGGACACGAGATTTCAAGATAAAACATATTTTGCTAAGGTGATAATACCCGAAACCGTCCGGAAAGTGGACGAAAAAGCGTTCTTTAACTCGGGTATTGGATATTTTACCATACCAGCGAGCGTAAAAACAATAGGTACGGCGGCGTTCTGTACGGGTACATTGAGAAGTACAACGGTTGATAATAATAATGAGAATTATGCGTCGATAGATGGATCATTGTACAGCAAGAAGGACAAGGAGCTTTTAGCGCTTGCTGCCGAAACGACCTCCATTCCGAATGGAATTATCTCGATAGGTGAGTATTCCTGCGTAAACGGATTGACAAGGTTGACGAAAGCCAAATTCCCGAGTTCTATAGAAACTATAAAGAGCTATGCGTTTAATGGTATAGACAGCTACGGAGAAGGAACGATTAGATTCGATCACGTTAAAAGCATCGGGGATTACGCGTTTGCATCTCTATGCGAGAAGAAAGTTATTATTTATTTCGGCAGTGAACTAAGTGAAATTGGTATGAATGCTTTTGCTGGTGCGTACTTGAAGGCTTTGCATCTCGAGCAATGCACGAAAGTCACCAAAATTCCGGAGGGAACTTTTAAAAAGTTTGTTTGTTATGATGGCACGTATTTACCGAGTAATATCACGGAAATTGGTGATGAGGCGTTTGCAAATACGTCAATCCATTTATTTGCATTTGGTCGCATGAAACCTATCACCATTGGCAGAAGAGTTTTTGCAGAGACAAGTGGAGTCTTAGAAGTTGATGATAAGTTTTTCAGTCGGGTAGAGTCGATTGGAGAATATGCATTTAGGGGAGCGTGTTTTACGCTTAGCCGTGACTTTCAGAACATTAAGGACGTCATTACTCTTCCGTCAAGTTGTACATTTATAGGTAAGGGAGCATTTGATTCGAAAGTGACGGCATTCAAGGTTCAACCCGGTTCTTATGCGGAAGAATGGGCACAAGAGAACGGTTATGAATACGACAATGGCACTAAAGCAGAGGCGGATACAAGCTGGCTGAATTGAACAGGCTTAGGCGAAGAGAAAAGGAGGCGGCGAGAATGGAATTTGGCTGTGTACATGAGCGGATGAGAGAGGATTCCAAGCAGGTGTTGGAGCTTTACGGGAAGCATGCGCACGATTGGGCACCGAGGGAGGTTGCAGAGATTACCGAAAACGCGCAGCTGGGCTGGATGGCGAATTTGACAGATGCGTTGGAAATCTGGCGAGCGAAAATTCATGAGGAAATGAGCGACGGAGAGCGGATTCTTGCCTATGTGAATCTGGGCATGCTGCTGGAATGCTGGATGAAGTTGTTTTTGTGTGTATGGCTCAGGGATTATGAAAAACAGGCAGCTGACGAGCGCATGCCCTATGACTTGACGTTCTATGAACTGGAGAACTTTTTTAAGGAAAATGTTTGGGAGGGACGGCCTGAGAGGGAGAACTGGAGTAATTGGATTGATAAGATTCGCAGATACCGAAACGCGGTACATCCATTTATGAGGCGGGATATTGGGACAACCGATGAACTGAGGGATGATCTGAATAAGTTCGACCAGCTTATTGCGGATGAGTTTTCGCCGGCGTTGCTCATGGATTATGATGAAAATCCGCTTGACAATGGGGAAAACTGAAACGTGCAGGTAAGAGCGCCGAGATGAGCTCCCCGCGCTGAAGCGACAGAATCGTTTCGGCGCGGGGAGTTTGAATGATTAGACGGGCTTGATTTTTCCTCGGGGTTCCACGTCGAAGTAGACGCGCTGGTTGGCGTTGATGATGCGGGTTTCGCCGTGGAGGAGTTCGCGCCGGAAGGTTGCGGCGGCGTATTCGGGGTGCATATGGCCGTGCACCATGACCTGCGGGTGGTATTTATCCATCAGGTCGACGAAGCACTGGAAGCCGCGGTGGGGGAGGTTATCGCCGTCGCCGAAGTCGAGGGCGGGGGCGTGGGTGAGCAGGATATCGAAGCCGCCGCTTTTGCGCAGCTTCCAGTACAGGCGGCGGATGCGCGCCTTCATTTCGCGCTCGGTGAACATGCACTCGCTTTCGCGGTAGCGCATGGAGCCGCCAAGGCCGAGCACACGCACGCCGCCCACGTTGATGATGCGATCCTCGGCGCACTCACAGCCCTCGGGCGGCTTTTTGAAATAGCGGTCGTCGTGGTTGCCGCGCACGTAGAGGATAGGGGCGCGGGTGAAGCAGGTGAGGAACGAAAGGTATTCCGCGGGCAGATCCCCGCAGGAAAGAACCAGCTCCACGCCCTCCAGAAGCCTGCGATCCAGCATATCCCACAGCCGTTTATCCGCCACATCTGCGATGGCCAGCACGCGCATGTTCATCCCGTCCTATCATCCGTTAAATTTCCAGCTGATCTCCGAGAGATCGGGTTTCAGGGTGTCGCCCAGTTCCGGTGTATTCGAGAGCGGGCGCGCATTCGTTTGGGAATGCCGCGCGCCGCGTTTTTTGCCGGCGAACGGCCACAGTCGGCACGCGTTCATTCCGCCCTGTCATTCGTTAAATTTCCAGCTGATCTCCGAGAGATCGGGTCTCAGGGTGCAGCCCAGTCCCAGGGTGTCCACGAGCGGGCGCGCACTTTCCTTCAGCTCTTCCATTTTGGGCATGTCGCCCACCACGTTGTCCACCAGATAATCCATCAGAAGAATCTGGGCGGGAGTCAGGCGATCCTCGCGGCCGCAGCAGACGCGGCCGTCCTGTGCGCGAATCTCGCCTTCAAACGGCCACAGCACGTCGGACTGTATGCCGGACTGTATGGCGTGAATCAGCCGTCCCGCGTGCGGATCGAAGCGGGAGGAGAGCACCACGTCCAGCGCGTCCGAGCTCATGCCCCACCAGTAGTCCAGCGCGCTCGGGCCGTCGTGGTCGTTATTGAACGTGCCGGCGAGAACGCTCTCGATCACCGTCTGGTAGAACTTGCTCCAATCCAGCACCGGAATGGCGAGGTTGGTCATGCCGCCGTCCTTCAGCGCGTACAGGCCGTATTCCATGGAGGAATAGCGCGGGGCGTTGATGTCGCGGTTGGAGATCACGCGGATGGAATCGTCCGCGAACGGATGCGCGGGGTCGAAGTCCCTGCGCGTAGACCATTGCAGATAAACCTTCGCGCGCGGGTTGACCATGCGCGCGCCGATGGCGAAGGCGTTGATCGACGCGGGCGCGCCGTAGATGGGATAATCACCGATGTAGCCGATTTTGTCGTTTTCCGCCATCATGCCGGCGATCATGCCGATCAGGAACTTGGCTTCGTAGATGCGCAGGTAATAGCTGCGCACGTGATGCGAGGGCGACAGAAGCGAGCAGCACAGGATGTCGACGTCGGGATGCTCCAGCGACGGACGCACGCAGGCGTTCATCATCAGGGGCGAGGTGGCGAAGATGACGCGGTTGCCCTCTTTGATCATGCGGTCGATTTCGTCGTCAAACTGATCCTGCGCGGTGGTGACGCACACGGTGGTCTCCACCTTGTCGCCCAGCGCGTTTTCGCAGTTGATGCGGCCCAGCTCGTGCCAGTAGTTCCAGCCGGAGTCCTCAATGGGCCGGTGATAGATGAACGCCGCCTTCACCCTGGACGGGCGGAACAGCGCGCTGAAAAGGCCGCCGCTGTGCGCCTCGGTGCGATCCATGATAAGGCTTACGGCCTCGGACTTCACGCCGCGCTCGAAGTCGTCCTTCAGGCGGTGAATGTCGGCGGCGATTTCGGCGGAGGACTTGCTCTTGGCTTCCTCATAGCTGAACACGTTCAGGTAGAGCAGGAACGCGTCCGCCACGGGAATGGGCGGGTTGTCGCCGTATTCCGCCTTATACTCGTTTCCGAAGTACAGATAGGCGCTGCGAAGATCCATGCGATCCTCGCTCGACCATTTTACGCCCGGCGTGTGGCCGGTTTTTTCGATCAGTTCATTGTATTTGCCCGGCTGCGTGAAGATAATCGCGTTGAGTCCGCTGTCCTTTTCGAAATCGATGAACTCGAAATAGGCGCGGTTTTCCCGCGTGCGCTTTGGCAGAACGCGCGTGACCTCGGCCTCCACGAACACGGAGTCGAGGTATTTCATGACGCTGACGCGCTTGTTGCCCTCCACCAGATAGTACTCGTTCATGTATTCGAGCACGGTGATCGGCTGGCGCATGCCGTCGGCGAGCACGCTTTCATACAGGTTGACCCACTTGATGGCGAACTCGCTGTTCGGCTCGAGCAGCGGCATGAAGTTGGGCGCGAACGCGTTGGAGCGTGCGCGCGTCGCCGTGCCGACCACGCGGTTCAGCGGAATCTGCACGATGCCCAGCGGAACGCGCGCGAGCGCCTTTTCCTCCGGCACCAGCTCGTCCAGCACGGGAAGGTATGGCTGTTTATGCGCCTGCAAACAGGCGTGATAGGCGCGCAGACCCATTTTCCGCGCGCGGTAATAGACATCCGATATGACCATGATATGCCTCTCCTGATTCATCGGTCGTTCTTTCTGAAACGAAAAACGCGGCCGGAGCCCGACCGCGAACGCTTTGCCCGTGGCCGGTGACCGTTACGGGTTATTGTAGGAACCACGTTTTGCGAAAGCAAGCAGGAGACTGTAAATTTATGTACGGCACCACCGCCCAATTCGGCGGCGCGTCGGGCGAAGTCTTTTCCGCCATCTGCGGCATGCAAATTCCTCGATTTACCGCCAGTAAACCTTCGAAATTTGCATTTGCATCTGACGAAAAATCCATTCGCCAGCCGACCACCTCATTTGTGCGGCGTCGCCTACGCCTGCGGCTGGGAATCGTCGTCGTCCGAGCGGTTCATCTGCTCCCTGATTTCCTCCGCCTTGCTGCTGGCCTTGCTGCTCGCGGCGTTGGCGGCGCGCGCGATCATGGAGCTGCCCGTGATGCGATAGCGATAGCCGGTGAACAGGCTGGCCACGACCAGCAGAACCGGCACCCACCACTTCAGAATGAACAGCATGATGACGAACAGCACCGAAACCGTGAACAGCGTTTCGTCCTTGCGGCTCACCTCGACGCACGTTTCGTCGATCTTCTGAATGAACGAGCCGATCCAGCGCACGACGTTGGCGATTTTGTCGCCCACCTCGCCCGCGCTCGCGCGGCGCACGACGCGCTTTCTCGGCGCGGGGGCGGCATCCTGCACGGTTTCTGCCGTCGCCTTGGGCGCGCTCTGCGCTTCCGCCGCGCCGGTCTTGTGCTCCAAAGCCACAATCGCGTCCAGCATATCCCAGTTTGCGTTTTCCAGCGCCGTGCGCGCCTCGTCGTAGGTAACGCCGGTCTTCTCGCGAATCTTTTCCACCATTTCCAGACGAGTCATAGAAAATACCACCTTTCCGCGGTACAAAAACAGCTTGTATGGGGAAATTATAGCACACATCTGTCGAGCCTGCAACTGTTTTGTAATACTGTCGAAATATATTTACGTTCCGCCGCATAGGCTTGAGGAAAAGGGAGGGCGACGTATGCAGCCGGTGATCATGCTTACCTCGGCGGTGGAGGGAATCGTGTCGGTGAACGGGGATTTCTGGGGCGAAGCGCGGCCGGACGCGCCCCTGTTTCGGCCGGTCGGGCCATATGGCGCGATATATCTGGAATTTCAGCCGCTGGCGCCGGGCTATCTTTCGATGGCGCGGCGGTTCGCGTTTTCGGCGGGGCGGCCGGTGCCCGCGTCGTTTGACGGGCTGCGGGGCGTGAGCGCCGTGGCGTGGCCGTTCGGCGTTACGGAGCTGGAGCTTGCGCCCGACCGCGTGTATCCGGCCGTGCCGGAGGAAACGCTGCTTACCGGCGCGGGGCGCGCGCTGCGCGTGCGGGCGCGGGGCGAGAAGACGGTGCTTTCCATCGAGGACGCGGGGCGGCCTTTGACGGTGGAGCTGCCGGACGGCGCAAAGGAGCCGACGCTCGCGGAGGGCGACGGACTTCTGTACGTCTCCGGCGCGCGCGAGGGCGGCGGGCGGTTTGTGATCGCGCTGGACGCGGAGACGGGCAGCGAACGCCTGCGCGCGCTGGGCGACGAGATCGTGTTTCTGGGCGGCGGGCGCGTCGCCGTGGCGGAGAACGTGGGCGATCTGGCGGGGCACATGCGGCGCACCGTGTGGCGCAGCGCGGGCGAGCGCTTCGAGCCGGAAACGCCGGAGCTCGTGGCGAACCCGTCCGGCGAGTTCCGCGCGACGACCCCGGCGGACTGCGCGCGCGCCGCGCTGGAATGCGTGCAGCTCGGGCTTGACGAAGCGGCCGCGTCGTACTTTGACGACGGCGCGCGGATGGATGAATCCGCGCGGCAGGTCGCGCTCTCCACGGGCGGCACGGCGCAGCTTCGCTTCGCGCCGCCGGACGGTCGGCACGCCGTCGCGGCCGTTCGCCCGCTCCGTTCCGCGCTGGCGGAGGCCGTGCCGGTGTATTATGAAGCCGTCATGCGGGATGGGGCGTGGAAGCTGACGGAGATGAAGGCGGACAAAGTGGAGCCATAAAAATTTCCCCGGCGCGAATGGTTTCTGCGCCGGGGAGGGTCTTTGGCGATTACAGCTGCAGCAGGCGGTTGCAGTCGTCTTTGGGCATGGAGTCGTGCGAGATCACGACGATGGTTTTTTCGCCGCAGGTTTGCAGGATATCCTTCCACAGGCGCGTCTTTGAGTCGCTGTCGACGAAGTTGAACGGCTCGTCGAGGATGATCACGTCCGCGTCGGAGGACAGGCAGCGCAGAAGCTGTAATTGCTTGCGCTGGCCGCTGGACAGGTTGCCGCCCTTCTTTTCGATGGCAATTTCCCTCAGTCCCTTCGGCGCTTCGGTGGACGGCTTTGCGCCCAGAAGGTTATCAACCCAGCTGCCCTCGAGGATGAACGCGTCGGCCGGAATCAGCAGAACGCGGCTTCGCAGGAGCGCTTCGTCAAGGTCTTTGTAATCAAGGCCGTTATAGAGCAGCTGGCCGGAGGTCGGGGTCAGCAGCTTGCACAGAATGCGCGCCAGCGTCGATTTGCCGCTTCCGTTTTCGCCGAGAATCAGCATCCGGTCTCCGCGATGAATGGTGAAGGAGAGTTCGTTCAGAACCTTCTTCTGGTCATACGAACAGCCAAGGCCGCGCACCTCCAGCGTTTCAAACGGCGGCAGGGTTCCGAGGCCGATACGCTTGGCTTCGCCGTTCTGCTCGTGCAGCCCGGTCAGGCGGTCAAGCGAAATCTTTTTCAGCTTATATTCCTTCGCGAAGGCCATAAAGCCGTCGACGTAGCCCCACAGGGAGGAAAAGTACATGGCGAAGGTCGTTATGGCGCCGATGGTCATGGCGCTGTAGAACACGCGCAGACCGCCTATGCAATAGATGAGGGTATTCGCGAGGTTCATCATGCCCGTGATCAGCAGGTAATCGTAGAAGATTTCGATCTTCGCGCGCTTTTTCTGAGCGGCAGCGAGCCGCTCCACGATCTTCCGTATGCGCCCGATGAAGAAGCCTTCGGCGTTTCCGGCGCGCAGCGTTTCGCTGCCCGAATAGCATTCGTCCGTTATGTCGTTCAGCTGCTCGGCTTCGTTCATGATGACGGACTCCGCCTTTCCCAGCCTTGGAAGCATGGCCTTCGTCGTCAGAATCAGCAGGAAGATGATGGCGATGATGATGAACGACAGCGGCCGGTCGACGCGCAGCAGATAGACGAGCATGGCGATTGTCAGAAGGATGTTGGACGCGAGCGTAACGAAATCGTAGAACGCCAGACCCTTCACGCGGTCGACATCGCGTTCCAGAAGGTGAATAAAGTGTCCCACGCCGTTCTGCCGCAGCTTCACGAATGGCATGAACAGCATATCCTTCAGCACGCGTTCGTTGCTTATGGCCGCTGCGTTCGTTTCGGCGATCTGTTCGGCGTAGGAACGAAAGACGAGCGCCAGTATAAATGCAGCAGTCAGCCCGATTTTTATCCAAAGCGCTTGAAGAAAGTCGCCGTAATTGCCCGCGACAAGCGCGTCGATCAGGCGCTGCAGAGCGATGGGAGAGATGAATGCAAGCGTTTTATGCAGAATCGTCAGGAGCAGGTAGAGAAGCAGAAGCCAGCGGTTATGCTTGTAGAATTCACGGAAGTATGCAAGGATTTTCCTCATATGGCTCCCTGTGCCGGCGCGGCTACCGGCGGGGCTTCACCGGAAGCGAACGCCGCGAAAGTATCCGCTTCCATAGCTGATTCTCTACTTGGTCATTTCACAAATCCACCTTTCATATAAATGATGCACGCAGAATCTATGAATGTTATATTGTATATTGAAATATATGTCAACAAAAAATCCGAACCTTCAAAGCGGAAAGCTTTCTGTTGACAAATCCCTGCGGTTCCGGTATACTTTTTCTAAAGGAAATCTGTGGGAAAGAGGTGCGAAGAATGGATTTTGAGAGACTGCTGCAATACTGGTACTGGGTTCCGATTGCCATCGTGGGCTTAATCCTTCTGATCAAATTACTGCCGCGGTACAAAATCGCTCCGCCGGACACGGCGCTGATCATCTCCGGCTTCCTGCGCCGGCGCTACAAGGTGCGCAATCACGACGGCACGGTTGCCGTGAAGCAGTTCGGCTACCGCATCGTGCGCGGCGGCGCGACGTTCTGGGTTCCGGCGGTGGAGCGCATCGACAAGCTGGACATGTGCCTGATGCAGGTGGACATCAAGACGGCGCAGCCCGTTCCCACCAAGGAATACATCTCGGTGCTGGTGGACGCGGTGGCCAACATCAAGATTGGCTCGGACGATCTGTCCATCGCCACGGCGGCGGAGCAGCTGCTGCACTACGACTCCGACCACATCAAGGCGCTCGCCAAGGACGTGCTGGAGGGCAACATGCGCGAGATCATCGGCCAGATGACCATCGCCGAGCTGGTGCAGAACCGCGACAAGTTCGCGCAGGAGTCCATCAAGGCCGCCATGTCCGATATGGGCAACATGGGTCTTGAGATCATCAACCTGACGATTCAGAACTTCTCCGACAAGGACAACAACGTGATCGAGACCATGGCGCTTCAGAATATCGTGGACAAGGAGCGCGACGCCAAGATCGCGCGCGCCAAGGCGGAGCAGGAAGGGCACAAGGCCGAGATCGAGGCGCAGGCGATTATTGCGGAGCAGAACAAGGAGCTTGAGCTTCGCAAGGCCGCCTACAAGATTGAGTCCGATCAGGAGAAGGCCAAGGCCGACGAAACCTACAAGATCGAGCAGGAGCGCATCCGCAAGACCTACGAAACCGAGCGCGCCGCCGCCGAAATGACGCGCCTTCTGAAGGAAACGGAGCTGAAGAAGCAGCAGGTCGAAATCGAGCGCGAGCGCCTGAACGTGGAGGTGCGCGAAAAGGCGAACGCCGAAAAGGACGCGCGCATCGCCCGCGCCGAGGCCGAGCGCTTCGAGCGTCAGGCCAAGGCCGACGCGGAGCTGTACGAATCCCAGAAGGCTGCCGAGGCCATCGAAATGAAGGGACGCGCGGAGGCCGAGGCCATTCGCCGCAAGGCGGAAGCCATGCAGCTGTATGGACAGGCCGCGATGCTCGAGATGGTCGTCGACAAGCTGCCCGAGGTCGCACGCGCCATCGGTGAGCCGCTCGGCCAGACCGATAAGATCATCCTGTTCGGCGAGGGCGCGGCTACCGGCCTGACCCGCGACGTGACCGGCTCTATGATGCAGTCCTTCGAAGCCATCAAGGCCGCCACGAACCTCGATATTCCCGGCCTGCTGAATAAGGTCGCCTCCGGCGGTCTCGTCGGCCGCCATGTACCGGATGCGGAAACCGCCGAGCCCGCGGAGGCTCCGGCCGAACCGCAGACGGGAAGCGAAGAATAATACAGACATTCCGGCGTTCCTCATGCAAATGTGAGGAACGCCGGAACGGTTTTATTCCATGGGATTATCGTATCTTGTTCAGAAAGGTCGATACCGCCGTCAGGTAGGCCGTTTTATCTACCATGTAGCTCATGCCGTGACCGGCGCCCGGAACGATCAGCAGTTCCTTGCCTGCCGAGCGGCAGTGGGCATAGTTTTCCCTGCCCATATCGCAGGGGACGAAGCGGTCGTCGCCGCCGTGGATGAACAGAACCGGAATATCGCATTCGTCCATGGCGCGCGCGGTGGATGCTTCCTCAAGGTCAAAGCCGCCGAACAGCCGTCCGCCAAGGCGAATCAGCGGGTAGATCGGAAAGACCGGAAGATGATATTTGCGAATTACCGTTTTGATGATGGCTTCCGGCGCGGTATATCCGCAGTCCGCGACGATTCCGACCACGTTTTCCGGCAACTTCAGCCCCGCCGCCATAAGCACGGTCGCCGCGCCCATGGACATGCCGTAAAGCACGATTTTCGCGCCTTCTCCCGCTCTTGACACCACGAAATTGACCCACGAAAGACAGTCGCGGCGTTCCAGCACCCCGAAGGAAAGGCACTTTCCCTCGCTTCTCCCGTGCGCGCGCTGGTCGACGAGCAGAACGTTATACCCCGATTCCACGCCGAACCGCAGCCCGCCGCAGAAGTCGCGCTCCGCGCGGCTCCGATAGCCGTGAAACAGAATCAGCCACGGCGCGGCCGCGCCAGACGCATAGACCTTCCCGAACAGCTTCAGCCCGTCATGGGAAACAATGCTCACCGGCTCATACTCCATATCCAGCGCCGCGCGAATCATCCCTCGCGTCGTCTCCGCAAAAGGCCGATACTGCTCCGTCTCCGGCAGCGCAAAAATCGCTTCCTCGCCTTTCGTTGGCACGGAAAACACAAGCTGATAGCACTCTTCCACTGCCGCAGGGATCAGCAGGAGCAAAACTAAGGCGCTAAGAATCCAGTTCATAAAATGGCGCACCTCATTCTATCATTAGGTCTCATTGATTACAAGCGCTGGCAAAGGACTGTGCTTCGCGCTTATATCGCGTTATCTCTGCATCCAACTTGCCGACTAAGTAGGAAGCGGAAGTCACATGCGCGTTATCTATGATAAGATCCATTTCCGCTATATGAAGAAAAATACCTGCGTCATAATCCTTTGTAAATTGTTTGGCGGCCAGCGTTCCGTTTATTTGCAGCGAATACCAGAGCTGGGCAATGTCGTTCATTGCGTCAAGCGAATTGCAATTTGCCAAGGCGCCGATAGCGTTCAACTCGCTTTCCATTACGGAGTATGTCATCAGTTCTTTTGCCGATTCATAAGAAGCACCCCAATTTAAGGCAGACTTTCCAACGGACGTAAGCAGACTGATTACTCCGAGAGCGGGAAGAGATGCGCCCAGATAGTGGTCTCCGATCTTATAGAAGAGAGTTTCGCCTGCCGCGGAGAAGTCGGCAGCCTGCACTTCAATCCAGTTAAGGATGGCGTGGATAGTAGCCCAGAAGGCGTCAGATTTCTTCTTGCTTTCGGCTTCAATATCGGAAATCATCTGCTCTGCCGCATCCCTCAACGGGCGGTTGTTTGTTGCGTCAATGATATTTTGCAGACGGTCTATTGAATGACGGTCTTCTAATATCATGATGGCCAAAGCTTTCTGGTCTTCTAACACCTTTTCCTTAGCTTCAGCCCCGGCACAAAAGCTTTCAAGGATTGCAAATACGGCTTCGAAACACCCCCATCCAAACTTACGTGTGTATGCATCGAATTTCGTCCAATCATCGGTTGCAGAGCGAATTTCAAGTTTTATGGCGCGGGCTTTAATGCTAGCAAGAATTTTATGATCGATTTCATATTTGGCAAGCCAGCTCGCGTTTTTCCCCGCCGTCATTGCTACGTTATCCCATACGTCGAAAGTGTTCTTCGCATGACTGATGGCGGTTTTTGCCCTCGTCAAGGAGAATGACGTATCATAGGTATGAGTCAGCATATCAGATAGCACGTTCTTCCATAGCTCGACCTTCTCATTATACCAAGCTTCTTCTGTTGTGGGTTTGCCAATGGCTTTTGTGATGGATTCGACTTGGTCGCTGAATGTGTTAAGAAATTCATTTACGGTAACATACCAAACATCAGTGAGCTGATCTGTTGCGCCATACGCAAGACTCAACCATGCGGATGAGTTAGACGTTTCAGGAAGATCTTCTTTTCGAAGAATTTTGCTGCCGTCGACGTTGTTAATGGCATCGCTGGAAACATCGCCGGCATAGTTAAAACTGCCGGGGAATGAATCAAGGTGTAAACCGACGATGGTTTTATACATGATACCGACATCGGTTGCATTATACAGGTACTTATACTTCTTCTCGAATGTTTCCCAATTATGGCGCAGCTCATGCAGACTGCCATAATCGGAAGAAGCTTCTGCCACAAGCTTCCAAGTTCCATTGCACAGGACGGCAACAGAATAGTCGCGTATGCTATCGCTTTTGTCTGATCTTGGAATATAAGATACTCTTCCTCGATCATAAATCACGTTTTGAATGAATTTATCCGCCGCGAGCTGCTGAGCAGGAGCAGTCACATCTCTGGTAGCGCCACATCCTCTCGTGCAGACCTGTTTATATCGGAGATTTCCAACGTGCTGCGGCGCGCCCCATGCGTGATAGCCGCATTGACAGCAGCTCAGGCTTTTAATGATGTCATTTTCGATGACCGCACCGCATGCGCATTTGAATTCTCCGTGTGGATGTAGGTCAGAGAGAATAAATTCGTACTGATGACTGGTTCCATAGATGTTGCATTCTACAAGCGCGGGGACTTCCGGCTCCTCAATCGCCACCCACTTGATGCCGTTCTGGGTGCAGTAGGAGGCAGCGAAGGATGTGGCGGGGGTATAGACGGTGAGGCGGGGGCAGCCTTCGAGGGTGGACGCGCCGATGGATTGCACGCTGCTATAGATATAGAGCGTATCGAGCGCGCGGCAGTTATAGAAGGCGTAGTCGCCGATGCTGGTTACGCTCTGGGGGATGGTCGCCTGCCGGAGGGAGAAACAGCAGGAGAAGGCATAGCTGCCCAAGGTCTTCACGCCGTTTCCGAGGTCAAGGCTGGCGATTCGCATGCAATAGTTGAACGCGCATTCGCCGATTTCGCGCACGCTGTCCGGGATGGTGAGCTCGGTCAGGTTCTCGCAGTGATCGAAGGCATAGTCGCCGATTTTCGTCACGGTAGCGGGAACCTCCAGCGTTTTCAGCTCCTTGCAATAGTAATACGCGCCCTCGGCGATTTCGGTAACGCCGGGAGCGATGCGCGCGGCAGTGACGTGGCTTTCCCGGAATTCATAGGGAGCGCCCATGTGCTCCGCGAGCGCGCCGCAGGAGAGCAGGAGGACGAGCAGGATGGACAGAAGCTTTTTCATAGGAATATCCTTTCCGTCATACGCATTCGGCTGCCGCGCGGAGGGACGCGGCAGCCGGTCTTTTTAGAAGAGCTCGATTTCGGCGATGCACACGCCGTAGTTTTTGTCCTTGTAGCTTTTTCCCTTGTATACGGTGTCGATCTGGATTCGGACGCTGCTTCCCACGACGGCCTGCGGGAAGTCGATGCGCTGGGGCGTGCGGTCGTCCATCAGGGTGAAGCTGCCGATGTACTGGTCGTCCACGTACACGCTGAGATCCTTCACGCGGGAGTTCTTATACCAGTATTCCATGCTCTTCTTGTTTACGCCCTTGCCGTTCACGATGGTGAAGCCCTCGATGAGATAGTCGTAGCCGTCCGTGGCGGAGAGCTTGATCCACGCGTTTTCATGCTCGCCCCACGCGTCCCACGAGGTGGTGTCCTTGCCGTCGATGACGCGGCTGGGGTATACGGGCGGGTTGTTCTTCTCATAGTACGAACTGGCGGTGACGGCGAGATTTCCCGAGTAGGAGGAGATGGGCAGGCTGGTTTCGTGGTATACGTGTCTTTCGCCGCGGGCGGCGGTAAAGTCCTCGCCGTTGGCGTTGATGGTGGTGGTGCCTGTCTGCTGGGTGTTCGTGGTGGCGTGGAGTCCCGCGGACACGGGCATGCCGACGATTTTGCGGGTGTCGGTGTGCTCGCCGTTGGCGTCCGGGTATTTGATGGTGTAGTTCACATAGCCGCTGCCGTTTCCGAAGATGTCCACGTCGTAGAGATTCGCGGGATCGAGACGCAGAACCTTGCGCTCGTTGGAGCGTCCTTCCGTCTGCATGGTGCCGAAGGAGGTGCGGTTGTTGCTGCGGTTCAGCACCTCGCCGTTATAATTGATGGAAATATCCGCGTCGCCCTCCAGCCAGATGATGATCTTGCCGGATTCCAGAATGATCTCGGAGATGTCGGCGAAGATGAGACCGAAGTCCTCCGGGTTGTTGACCACGAAGTACTTGGTCTTGTCGCTGGCGATGGTGCGCAGAATCTCTTCGCACATCAGGCGCTCCGAGTTGGTGAGGTTATGGAAGAAGCCGACGGTGTACACGTCCACGCCATTCACGAATTTGAGCCGGTCGGCCTGATTGTAGGCTTTGTCCACGTCACAGGTAGGGAGGCCGTCGCTCATCACAATGACGCAGATTTTCCGATTGCGGTACGTACTCAGCTGACGCTCCACGGTGCTTTTCGCAAGGGACAGCGCCGCGTCGATTTGCGTTCTGCCGCCCGCGTTCAGTCGATCCACGGCGGTCAGGAGGCTGTAGCGGCCGCTTCCCGCGGGGATAAAGCGCTGAAGTATCTGCGCGTTTGTATTGAACTCCTCAAGCGCGATGTTTGAGTCGGCGGACTGATCCGCCACGTCGTCGATCAATTTTCCGGCGGCTTCGCGCAGCACGTAAATGGGCGTGCCGTCCATACTGCCGGAGGTGTCCACGACCAGCAGGAAATCGTAGTTATACGCGCAGGCCGACCAGCTCAGCGCCAGGAGAAGCGCCAGCGCGAAAGAGATGCATTTTTTCATGGAAACGCCGCCCTTCATTATAAGAATGTTTTTATTATATACGAAAATGGAAGCGGTGTCATTGGAATATGAAAATATTAAAACTTTTTTAATATATACAGTTCGAACGCGTATAAGAAGCCCGCCCGCGGCGAAGAGCTGCGGGCGGGGGGAGGGGATAGGGGGATTACACGACCACGTTCAGAAGGCGGCCGGGGACGTAGACCATGCGCTTGACGGTCAGGCCGGCGAGCAGCTTCCGGGTTTCCTCGTTGGCGGCGAAGAAGTCGTTGGCGGCGTCGCGGGTGAGGTCGCTGGGCACCATGACGCGGCCGCGCACCTTGCCGTTCACCTGCACGGCGATTTCGACCTCGTCCTTTACCAGCGCCTTCTCGTCGTACTGCGGCCACGGGGCGCGCACGAGCTCGCTGCCAAAGCCGCACAGCTCGTTGATTTCCTCGGTGATATGGGGCGCGACGGGGTTCAAAAGCTGAAGCAGCACGCGCATTTCGCCTCTGGTGACGCTGCCCCTGGCGTAGAACTGGTTCACGAGCGTCATCATCGCGGAGATGGCGGTGTTGTACTTCATGCGCTCGTAGTCCTCAGAGACCTTCTTGATGCAGGTGTGCACGTCGTAGGCCATATCCCTGGAGACGCCCTTTTCGTCGGTCATCATGTCCATCAGCTTCCACACGCGGTCGAGGAAGCGGCGGCAGCCGCGCGCGCCGTCGGTCTGCCACGGGATGGCCTGATCGAACGCGCCCATGAACATCTCGTATATGCGGAACGCGTCCGCGCCGATTTCGTCCACCACGTCGTCGGGATTGATAACGTTGCCGCGGGACTTGGACATCTTCTCGCCGTTGCTGCCGAGAATCATGCCGTGGCTGGTGCGCTTCATGTATGGCTCCTTTGTGGGAACCACGCCAATGTCATACAGGAAGCGGTGCCAGAAGCGGCTGTACAGAAGGTGCAGCGTGGTGTGCTCCATGCCGCCGTTGTACCAGTCGACGGGCAGCCAGTATTTGAGTTCCTCCATCGAGGCCAGTTCGCTGTCGTTGTGCGGGTCGATATAGCGCAGGAAGTACCAGCTGGAGCCCGCCCACTGCGGCATGGTGTCGGTCTCGCGCTTCGCGGGCCCGCCGCACTTGGGGCAGGTGGTGTTCACCCAGTCGGTCATGGCGGCCAGCGGGCTCTCGCCGTCGTCGGTGGGCTCGTAGTTTTCAACGTCCGGCAGCTTCAGCGGAAGCTGGTCATAGGGCAGCGGAACCCAGCCGCAGCAGTCGCACTTCACCAGCGGGATCGGCTCGCCCCAGTACCTCTGGCGGGAGAACACCCAGTCGCGCAGCTTGAAGTTGACCTTGCGCTCGCCCAGACCCTTCTCCTGCAGGTATTCGATGATGGTCTTCTTGGCTTCCTTCACGCTCAGGCCGTTGAGGAAGCCGGAGTTGACCATGGTTCCGCTCTGAATGTCGGTGTAGGCGGCTTCCTGCACGTTGCCGCCCGCGACGACCTCGATGATCGGCAGGCCGAACCTGGCGGCGAACGCCCAGTCGCGCTCGTCGTGCGCGGGCACGGCCATGATCGCGCCGGTGCCGTAGCCCATCAGCACGTAGTCGGAAATCCACACGGGAATCTCCGTGCCGGTGACGGGATTGATGGCGCGCAGACCCTTGATCTCCACGCCGGTCTTGTCTTTGTTCAGCTCCGTGCGCTCGAAATCGCTCTTGCGCGCCGCGGCTTCGCGGTAGGCGGCGATTTCGTCGTAGTTGGCGATGCGGTCCTTATACTTCTCTACTAATGGATGCTCGGGGGAGATAACCATGTAGGTCGCGCCGAACAGCGTGTCCGGGCGAGTGGTGAACACGCGCAGCTTGTCGCCGGTGGTCAGCGTGAAGTCGACCTCCGCGCCCTCGCTGCGGCCGATCCAGTTGCGCTGCTGGGTGGCGACCTTCTCAATGAAGTTCACCTCGTCCAGACCGTCTAAGAGCTTCTGCGCGTAGGCGGTGATGCGCAGCATCCACTGGCTCTTGACCTTGCGCACGACCTCGCCGCCGCAGCGCTCGCACACGCCGCCGACGACCTCTTCGTTCGCCAGACCCACCTTGCAGCTGGTGCACCAGTTGATGGGCATCTCGCTCTTGTAGGCCAGACCGTGCTCGAAGAGCTTGAGGAAAATCCACTGCGTCCACTTGTAATACTTGGGGTCGGTGGTGTTGATCTCGCGCGTGTAGTCGAAGGAGAAGCCCAGCCGCTTCAGCTGCTCGCGGAAATGATCCACGTTCGTCCTGGTGACGATGGCGGGATGAATCTTGTTTTTGATGGCGAAGTTCTCCGTGGGCAGGCCGAACGCGTCGTAGCCGATGGGGAACAGCACGTTGTAGCCCTCCATGCGGCGCTTGCGGGCGATGATGTCCATGGCCGTGTTGGAACGCGGATGACCCACGTGCAGACCCGCGCCGGACGGATAGGGGAACTCGATCAGCGGGTAAAACTTCGGCTTTTCGTGGCTCGCCTCGGCATTCAGGCAGCCCGTCTCGTCCCAGTGATCCTGCCATTTTTTCTCGATGGTCTTGGGATTGTACTCCGGATACTTGCTCATCTTGGCTTATCACCCTTTATAAAAAAATAAAACGCCTCCTGCCAAAGAGACGCGGCAACAAAGCCGCGCGGTACCACTCTTTTTGATCCGGCAGGATCCGCCTCTTTGCCCTGTATCGGGGGCCTCCGCCCGCACCATGGGGACGCTCCGGAATGAGTTCAGCCAACCTCGCCGCCGCCTCGCACCCACCGGCGGCTCTCTGCGCGCGAAAATCAGCCTACTGCTTTCCTTCATTGCCCGCTTATTATACCAGAAGAATGTAAATTGTCAAGAGAAATCTGCACTTTCTTTCATATACGCAATGGAAAGGGCTCATGTAGCTGAAAAAATTGCGGAATCCGCAAAAAAATCAGCTACAACGCATATTCGCTTTCGCGCATCAAACAACAAAAGGGGAGCCGCTGCGGAGCTGGGTTCCGCAGCGGCTCCCGGGTAGGGTTACAGCACCTCTCCGGTTTCCGCGTCGATGCAATAGTCGAGAATGGCCGCGTCCAGCCGGTTGGCTTCCGGAATTTCGACCCGAAAGATCCAGTAGGGACGCATGACGGCGAGGTCGCCGGATTCGTACATGGAGCTGTCCGGGATGTATTCCAGACCCACATAGACGATTCGCATGGCTTCGCTCGCCTGAAGATCGCCGTTGACGTAATCGGAGAACGTCTGCACGGCCTTTTCAAAGCTGATCACCTTGCGGGTTTCGCCGGGCGCCTGCACCTCGTAGAGGGAGGAGCCGTTCACGGCTTCCAGCCCGTGGCGGCTGTAGATGGCGTAGATGTCCGTGGGATTTATGGAAGCGCCGAAGAAGCCGGAGACCGGGGCGTAGTTGTAGACGGGGAGTTCGCCGAGACGCTGCTGAAGGTTCACGACGTAGAACAGCTCGTCGTCCTCGCAGTCGATATGATCGCGGACGAACACATGGATACCCGCCGCCTTCTCCGCTTCCCAGAGGGGCAGGTTTTCCTGATAGCGCTTCTCGTACACCGCGGTGGTGACGGCCACGGTCTTGCTGCCGACGACGTCGACGCCCAGCTTTTGAAAGACGCTCTGCGCGTTCTGGACGCACGATTCGCGGCTGCCCCACGAGAAGTCCGTTTCGGGGTACGCGTAGATTTTTTCAAACACGTTGACCGGCAGAATCTCCGCGTCGTGCCCGAACTTCGTCTTGCATACCAGAATTCCGCGCGAGCCTGCGCTGATTCGCGCGCCATCCTCCGTTTTGATGGTGAGGGAAGCGCCGTCATCCTCGGCCTGACGGGTCGTCCAGTCGGAAATGAAGTCCGCGCCGAGTAGCGAGCACACCTGCTCCTTGCGCCTGTACAGGTTCAGGGGCTTCACGACGGGGCAGGGCACGGACGCGGCCTTCGGGTTGGAGACGCGTGCGTCGTAAACCGCGTTGCCGTCGATCTGCACGTAGCGGGTATCCGAGTTCTTGGACAGATCAACCGGAATGGGCGTCGCCGGGGCCGGGGTTTCGTGCTGAATATGCTTCTCCACTACGTCTTTGCTGCCGGCGGCCTGCGCGGCGGTTCCGGTGCTGCGCTGGCGAATCACGAGCACGCCGGCCAGCGCGATGACGGCAATGAGTGCAATGGCAATCCAACCGGATCGATTTCTGTTTTTCATGAATATCCCTCCCGAATATTGGCTTGTGTTGGGTTCGTGGGGAAGCGCTTTATCCGCGCATAGGCATCGACCTCTTTTCTCCGTATGGACTCGATCCATATAGAAAGTCGACACGTCCCGGCCGGCTGCAACACTTTTTTGAAAAATTTTTTCGAGAACCCTTTGAAAAAAATCGCTCCCCGGGCGGGGGAGCGAAGGCGAGGGCTATTTGCGGACCATGACGACGCTTTGGGCGATAGTCATCGCCGCGTCCTTTGTGCCCGCGCAGTCCACGATCAGGCAGCGGCTGTCGACGCTCCACACGATCGTCGTCCAGATGCCCTTGCGAATCAGCACGGCGGGCTTGCCGTTGATCGTCACGGACTCGATTTCCGCGTTTTCGGTGTCCACCGTCCACCTTGCGTCCGGGCCGCTGTCGCAGAAGCGCAGCTCGGTGCCCGCGCGGTTCTGATAGACGACGGAATCGTCAAACACGCCCGTCAGCACGTAGCCGTCGGGGATATAGCTGGGGTAGTAGTAACCGTTCCAGCCGGACGGCACGTCCAGATGGTCGTCGGAGGTTTCGAAGCCGAAGGAGGCCTGCCCGCCGTCGATGCGCACGAAGAAACGCATCAGGTCTACGCGCACGCTCTGCACCGTGGCGACCGCGACGGTAAGGCCGATGTAGAAAACCAGAATCAGGCAGGCGGCGGCTCGTCCGGCCTTGGGAAGCGTTCGGACGGCGAAGCGGCGAAGGCTTCGGCGGCGAAGGCGGCGGTTCAGGCGGCGGATGGTCGGCTTTTCGCTGCGCGCAAGCTGCTCGCGCGCGGAGGAATCGCCGGGCTCGTCTGCCAGAATCGTTTCGAGCGATTCCGCCTGATATTCCTGAAGCGCGATTTTCAGCTTCAGCGCCGTCAGTTCCTCGTCCAGCTCTTCGCGGGATTTGGGAGCCTGAATCGTGCTCTTCATAGAAGTTCATTCTCCTTCAGCCGCTGGCACAGCCGGTTTCGGGCGCGCATGAGGTAGGTTCGAACGCTCGCCTTGGCGACGCCGAGCCGCGCGGCGATTTCCTCATCCGACAATCCGTCGAAGTATTTCATCGTCAGCAGCGGCCGGTCGTTTTCCGAAAGGCGCGCAAACCCTCTCTTCAGCGCGTCGATCTCCGCCATGCGGATCAGATTCTCGTCCACGGAATCCTCAGCCGCCACCTCGGCTTCCTCGCCGGTGAGGAAAAGGTATTTTCCCTGCCGGTCTCGCTTGCGCACGAAGTCGACGGAGACGTTCCTGACAAAAGAGACGATGTATCCCCTCAGTTTGCAACAGTCTACCGCGCGAATTTTTACAAGATTATCGATCATTTCACAGAGGGTCTGCGAAACCATGTCCTCCGCGAGCTGCGGCTCCCGAACGACGCTCAGCGCCACCTTGTACATCAGCCAGCGGTAGTCCACATACAGCCGAACCATAAACGCGCGGTCGTCCTCATTGCCGATGGAAAGAATCGCAACCGGTATGAACATCATGAAGAAGAATCCTCCCGGGGTGTGTATTTTCGGGCGAAGGAATTAGCGCTTCGCGAGCAGCCGGATGACGGCGCTCTCGTGGGGCGCAAGGCGGAAGCGCAGCGCGTTGTCCGCGAGGGACGCGTGCGGCGCGCCCAGCTCCTCCGAGCACGCGGCGTAGGATGCGTTCAGGCGCACGCGGCCCTCGGCGGGCTCAGCGGCGCTGTTGATCAGGATGACGCAGCCGTTGCCGTCGTCCGTTTCGTAAACGCTTGCCTTCACGCCGGGCGCGTCGCAGGGGTTCGGCCGTACGCCGCAGTCCGCGCAGAGGTCGAGCACGACGCGCCGGGCGAGTGTGCTCTGGCGGTTCTGGCCGTCCGCGAGGATGTCGTCCGAAATCAGCGCGCCCTCGGCGCAGGAATTGCCAAGGCTCACACCGCTCAGAATCGCGCGGCCGCGTCCCCACTTGTGGGAGAGGATGGCCGGAGTGCCGTCCGCGTAGGTCGCCAGCGCGTCGGCGGCGACGTCGCGGAAGGTTTCGTTCATCAGAAGGCCGGTGACGCGGTGCGTCTCGCTGCGGTAGACGATTTCGCGGGCGTCGCCCTCGCGGATGTCGTCCTCGCGCGCGCCGAAGATTTCGGCGAAGCCATAGCCCGGCACGGCGTAGGAAAGCTGCATGTCCTTATCGAACGCGCCGAAATAGGGATCGGACAGCACCGTGCCGCCGCCGGCGATATACGTTTTCAGCGCCTCGGCGAACGCGGGCGAAACCGCGCAGGCGCAGGGCAGGATGATCAGCCTGTAGCCGGACAGGTCGCCGAAAAAATCCTCGTGCAGGATGTCCACGGGAATGTTTTCCTCCCAGAGGACGCGGTAATAGCCGTTCACCGCGTCGATGGCGGCCTTGTTCTCGTGCCGCCCGTTGGACAGCCACACGGCCAGATACGACCGGATGCTGAACAGCACGGCCACCTCCGCCCGGGGCAGCGCGCCCGCGGACAGCACGTCGCCGTTTCGCTTCAGCATTTCGCCGAGCCGGCCGGCGCAGCGCGACAGGTTGGTCGGGCCGCCGTCGTAGTCCGTCATGGCGTAGCCGCCGAATTCCGCGCCGAAGCGCTCCTTGCGGAACTGCCAGAACAAGAGCCCCTTCGCGCCGTGGCGAATGGATTCCAGCGACAGGTTCAGGAAGGTGTCGTCGTCCATGCGCCCGCCCTGATGCAGGCCGGTGCCCCACATGCCCGCGGTCAGCTCGCTCTGCCAGAATTCCTTGCCGTCCGCGGCGCATCTTGTCGCGTCGCAGCCCATGGCCAGCGTGGAGGCGCTTTTCGCGTCCCGGGGAAAGGCGCTGAAGCCCCACTTGTCAAACACCTTCGCGTTCTTCCAGTCGTCAAACGCCATGCCGCCCAGCTGCGCGCAGGTAATCGCGCCGCCGCCCCACGCGTGGGCGATCACGGGCTTCGTGTCGCAATCGCGGATGACGCGCGCGCGGAAGGCGATTTCCTCCGCCACGTTGTCCATCGTGAACAGGCGGAAGTCCGTGTAATCGCTGTAGGCGGAGATCCAGCGCGGCGGGCGCACCTCGTCGAAGCTACCGTAAAAGTGTCCCCACGCGGCGTTCAGCGCGGAAATGTCGCCGTATTTCACCTTCAGCCACTGGCGGAATTTGCGCGTCGTCGCCGGGCAGTAGCAGTACATGCCGTTCGGACTGCGCGTCATGTCGACCCACTGGTGCGGCTCGTTCATGGGCTCGTAGAACGCTACGTTTTCGTATTTCGACGTTTCGCCGATGACGCCGCGGATGAAGCGCTCCTCCATCTCGCGCACCTCGTCGTTGTCAAAGCACAGCCCCGGCCAGCCGCCGGAGGGCGTGTTGGCGCGCACGGCGGGCTCGAAGGGCAGGTTGTCCTCGCTGACGTAGAAGTATTTGCTGTATTTTTCTACCGCCCACGCCGGGCAGGCATGCATGTGAAACAGAACCCCCACGTCCAGCTCGTGCGCGCGGGCGCAATTTAAAAAGGAGGTGATGTAGTCGAAATCGATTTCGCCCTCATAGCGCTCGCACGCGTTCCATACCAGCCACGCGCGGATGGTGTTGAAGCCCAGCCGCTTCATGCTGTCCATATCCCTGTCCCACTGGTCTTTTGCGGGCGACGCGCCGCGCAGGTATTGCGTTCCGAAAACAAAGCTGTGATCGTTCATGGCTGTGCGTTCCTTTCCTTTTGTAAAAGGCGGCGGGAGAGCCGGTCTCCCGCCGCGGTGCGTCAGTTCGTTTCCGTGTAGTGCACGCGGAACTCGGCCTTCGCGCCGTGCGCGCGCAAAAGCACGGTCGTCCGGCGGTGATCCGCGGGGTTGCCGGGGGAGGTGCACAGGAAGCAGCGCTGTTCCTCGGCGGGCTGCACGCGCAGCGTCAGCGTCCGACCGTTCAGATGGAAGGCGATTTCAATTTCACCGTTCGCCTGAATTTCGCGCGCATCCGCAAGATGCTCGTAGCCGTTGGCGCTTCCGAGGGATTCGGCGGGAATCGTCTTCGCCGAGCATTCGCATTTGCCGTCCGAATGGAACAGCCAGTCGAACGTGTGCGCAGAAGCGGCTTCAAAGTGGGAAACGTCGGTCAGGCCGCCGTCCTGCGCAAAGAGCGTGCGCTCCGCGACCGTCAGGTCGTCCCATTCGCCCGGTTCCACCTCGGCCTTCATGCGGCCGTCCGTCAGGGAGATATGCGTTTTCAAAACGGTCTCCGGCGTTTTGCCGTCCACGGTCACGCAGCAATGCGCCACGCCGCGGCGGTACCACGTGGCCGTCATGGGATGGCCGTAGCCGGGCGTGCCGATGTCGTCGGCGAACGGCGGCAGGATGACCGAGAGCGGATCCTGATGCATGTGGCTGCGCTCGATGACGCCGCTTTTCAGAATTGCGAACACGGGCGCGCGGAACACGCCGAGGTTCGTGTCCGAAAGCATCACCACGTCGCGCTGCGAAACGGCGCGCGCGTTCGCGTGCTCCTCGGGCTTCGCGAAGAGCACATAGCCCGCGGTTTCACGGATTTCGGGCATGTGCGCGAGCACGGTTTCGACCTGACAATCCAGCTCCGGCAGATCCCAGATTCGAGAAGCCTGCACCACGAGGGACGACAGGTGCAGCGGATACCAGCCGTCGTTCAGAGCCGGAATCGTCCAGCCGTCGCAGGACAGGGTTAGCGGCGCGATGAACGCCTTTTCCACCGTCTCGCACGCCGTGTCCGCGGGGTTTGTCTCGGCGTAGAAGGAATAGAAGTTCGTCAGCGCCGAAAGCGTGTAATAATGGTAGCCGGGTGAGCATTCGCGCCACATGCCGTCCTTCGTGAACCCCTTTTCGATCTGGTTGTGAATGCCGTATTCGCTGTTGAGCGCCTTGTTCAGCCATTCGTCCGCGTGGAAGAAAAGGCCCGTCATGCCGATGAAGCACATGAGCCACGTGGGAATGTTGTGGATGAAGCCCGTCTGCGGATACAGAAGCTCGCACATGGGGGCAAACAGCTTCTCATACCAGCGCGCGCGCGTTTCCGCTGGAATGCGGTCGCGGAACGGGCGCAGCGCCTTCAAAAACGCGATGCCCAGCACGGCCTCGTCCAGACACTGCCCCATGATCTTGCCCTTGCCGGCCGCGTGGCCGTGCACGGGAAACTGATCGTAGTGGTCGGCATAGAAATCGATGCACTTCACGATGAAATCGAAGGACGCGTCGTCGCCCGCGAGCGCGCTCACCGCGCAGTCCTCCAGCTTCGCGCCGACGGCGAAGCGATACAGATATACCCACGCCTCGTCCAGCTTCACGCCGCTGGAAACCTTGCCGCAGTGCGGGCAGACGAATTCGTTGCCCTGCTTATAGTCCATGTCCGCGTCGAACGTCAGCGTGGTCGTGCAGACGGGGCACGCGAAATCGTGTGCCCAGCCGCTTGTGCGCGCGGGCGTGTCAAAAAACATTTCGCGCAGATGCGCGGCCTGTGCCTGCGCCTTCTGAATGGCGCGGGAAAGCGTTCCCTTTTTCTGAAGCGCGCTTCGGACGAAATCGGCCGAATTGCAGAACGTGTAGCCCTGTGAAAGCATAAAATAACCCCCTTTTCACGGATATTATAAGCAGAAATTCGGTCTCCGTCAACATTTGTGTCAGTTTCCCAAATTACAGAAAATACTGTTGACATAGTATAAACTGAGTGCTATCATTTGTGCATACTCTAACGAAGGGATGTCACGCCATGAGCCACAAGAGCATGGGCACATATCACAAGCCCCGGATGAAGCGGGGCTGGGACGATATCAGCGTTTCCGCGATTGCCTACATCATCGGCATTCTGTTTGCGGTGATCTGCTTTGTCCCGTTTTTGCTGGTTATTATTTACTCCTTCACGCCCTACGACCTGTACCTCAAGAATCACTTCGACTTTTTCCCGTCGAGACTGACGCTTAATGCGTACAAGATGGTTCTGAACTACGACTATATCTGGACGGGCTACCGGAACACGATCTTCATTGCCGTCATCGGCACGGCGTGCTCCATGATACTCATGATCATGACCGCGTATCCGATGGTAAAGAAGGACATGATCGGCCACAAGTTCATGACCACGCTGTGGATCATCACGATGTTCTTCTCCGGCGGCATGATTCCGGATTACTTCCTGATGCGCTCGCTGGGGCTTCTGAACAGCCTGTGGGCGATCATCCTGCCGGGTCTGCTGGGCTGCTACAACCTGATTCTGATGCGCAACTATATGGAAGGTCTGCCCGTGTCCCTTGAGGAAGCGGCGCTGATCGACGGCGCGAACGACATTCAGGTGCTGTTCAAAATCGTGCTGCCGCTGTGCATCCCGATTCTCGCCACGCTGGGTCTGTTCACCGTGGTCGGCTACTGGAACAGCTACTTCTCCGCCATTATTTACCTGACCAAGCGCACCAAGTGGCCCCTTCAGCTGGTTCTGCGCGAGATCGTGTTCGAGTCCGGCGTGGACGAGGTGCAGCAGGGCATGGCGGCCGAGGAGCGCATGAGCGCACCGTTCCTTCTGAAGATGGCGTCCATCGTGGTCGCGACGGTTCCGATCATGCTGGTGTATCCCTTCCTGCAGAAGTACTTCATGACCGGCCTCGTGCTGGGCGGCGTCAAGGAATAAGGGGGCGAAACGCATGACGACGATGACCAAGCCTGTCGGGAGCCGCGTCTCCCTGAAAAAGAAAACCGGCCTGCGGGGCAAGTTCACGCACATGTGGAAGCAGCGCTGGCTGTATCTGATGAGCCTTCCGGGCTTCGCCTTCCTGATTATCTTCAAGTACGTTCCGATGTACGGCGTTGTGATGGCGTTTGAAGAGTTCAACTTCAAGCTGGGCATCGGCGCGAGCCCGTGGATCGGCCTTCAGAACTTCGATCAGCTGTTCACCTCCGGCAAGTTTGCCACGGTGTTCGTGAACTCGTTCGTGCTGAGCATCACGCGCTTCCTGATCACGTTCCCCATTCCCATCCTGCTGGCGCTGATGCTGAACGAGATGCGCATCAAGTTCATCAAGCGCACGACGCAGACGCTGATGTATCTGCCGCACTTCATCAGCTGGGTGGTTCTGGGCTCCATCGCCACCAACTTCCTGAGCGTGACCGACGGTCTGATCAACGACATTATCGCCGCGCTGGGCGGAACGAAGATCAACTTCCTCGGCTCCGCGCAGTGGTTCCGCACTGTCATCATCGGCACCAACATCTGGAAGGAAGCCGGCTGGGGCATGATCATCTACCTCGCGGGCCTTACCGCCATCAACCCCGAGTACTACGAGGCGGCAACGGTGGACGGCGCGAACCGCTGGCAGCGCATCTTCCACGTCACCCTGCCCGGCATCGCCAGCACGGTCGTGATCAAGCTGGTGCTGGACATCGGCGGTCTGATGAACAACGGCTTCGAGCAGATTTATCTGTTCCAGAACGACCTGAACATCTCCGTGTCCGAGGTGTTTGAAACCTACACCTACAACATCGGCATCGTCGGCGGCCGCTATTCCTACTCCACCGCCGTCGGCATGTTCAAGAACATCATCGGCACGATCCTCATTTTCTCCACCAACCGAATCGCGAAAAAGCTCGGAGGAGCTACCTTGTACTAATTATAACGGCATTTGCCGTTATGATAAAATTGTAAGGAGGAGCATCCCATGAAGAAACTTCTGTCTCTGGTTCTCGCGATCGCTCTGCTGATGGGCGTGTGCGCCTTCACGGCTTCCGCCGAAGAAGACCGCCCCACGCTTCGCATGCTGCAGCGCCTGAACGCGGCCTACGTGATTGACGGCAACCCCGTCATCGACGCGTGGGAGGACATTCTCGGCTTTAACCTCGACATCGAGGCGCCGCCGATCTCCAGCTACAGCGACCGCCGCAACGTCATCATGGCTTCCGGCGACCTGCCCGACATCATCTACGTCGGCGACACCGGCACCAACTACGTCAAGTGGGCGACCGACGGCCTGCTGCTTGACCTCACCGAGTACTTCAACGAAGAGACTCTGCCGCATCCCTACAAGGTGCTGACCGAGGACGAGCTGTACTCCGTGCGCATCCCCTCCCTTGATAACCACATCTACTCCCTGCCCCGCGTGCAGACCAAGCCCTGGGACTGCATCATCTATCGCGCGGACTGGCTGGAGAAGCTCGGTCTGGAAGTTCCGAAGACTCCCGAAGAGTTCAAGGAAGTCATGATCGCGTTCGCGACGCAGGATCCCGACGGCAACGGCGTTGACGATACCTACGGCTGGTGCTACAACACCGCCATGGGCGCGGAGCATCGCTCCATGCTGTCCGGCTTCGGCGTTCGTCCCTCTGACGTTCCGGATGAGAACGGCAACTACGTCCTCATGCAGGCGCAGGATGCGTACATGGATTACCTTGACTGGATCAAGGAAATGTACGACGCTGGCGCGGTTGATCCCGAGTTCTACCTGGTCACCATGTATCAGGACGACGATCTGTGGGATGCCGGCAAGATGGGCGCGAGATATTGCAACAGCGTTATCGAGCACCTGATCTCCTACGGCCCCTCCCGTGAAGCCTTCAGAGCCGCGAACCCCGACGCCACCCTCGTGGCCGGACCCGCCCTCATGAAGGAAGGCGAAACCGTCGCCAACGTGTACTACAACCCGCAGATCTGGGGCAACTACGCCATCAGCGCGGACACCAAGTACCTGGAAGAGGCGCTCCGCTTCCTCGATCTGGGCTACACCGACGAAGTCAACGAGCTGCTGATGTTCGGCGTTCAGGGCGTCACCTACGAGACCTTTGATCCCGTTCGCCGCTATGCCGCCAAGACCGAAGAGCAGAAGCTCAACTCCGACAAGTACGTCGCCTCCTACGCTACCATCAACTATCAGCGCGAGGACAAGGGCCTGCTGATCGCCAACGGCAACACCGAGGAAGAGGTTCAGCAGTTCATTACCGCGTACGATGAGATCGGCGCGCAGGAGAACCGCGTGTTCTACCTGGGCGGCGGCTCCCTCGTGGGCGTGAACGAAGTCAAGGTTGCCATCGCTGACGCTGGCATCGACGACAAGTTCAACGAGCTGCGCACCGGTTATATCTGCGGCAACGTCGAGCGTGACGAGCTGGTCGATTTCATCAACAATGAAATGGTGCCCGCTTATCAGCCGATCCTCGACATCTACGCCGAGAACGACCTGAACAAGTAATCCACGTCAAACGCGCGCCCTCCGGTTTTCCGGAGGGCGTGTGTGTTTTTGGAATGAAGAAAGGAGTCGGAACGACCGGTTCCTTTCTTCTTCGCGTGCTCAGTTGTATTTTCCGTAGGTTTTCGCGGTTTCTACCATGGCGAAAATGTTTTCGTCCGGTGTGTCGCGGCCGAGCTGGTCGCCGGTGGACAGGATGAAGCGGCCGTTCTTCGCGGCGGCGTCAATCGCGCGTCTGCAGGCCTCTGCCACGCGCTCCTTCGGCTCAATCAGCACGTTCGTGGTGTTCAGGTTGCCCATCAGGCAGAGCTTGTCGCCGTACAGGCGCTTGACCTCGGCGAGGTCAACGTCGCCCATCGGCGGCTCCTCCAGCGGGTTGATGCAGTCCAGATCGGTCTCGTTGTATAGCATCTCGAGGAAGGCCATCGAGCGGCCGCAGCTGTGCAGCATGGAGGGGATGCCCGCTTCTTTGCACATGCGCGTGATGGTTTTGATCGTCGGCAGCGCGTACTTGCGCACGAGCGCGGGCGTGGCCAGCGTGAGCGTGCCCGAGCCGCCCAGCAGAAGCACGTCCGGCTTCTGATCCAGCATCATTTCGGCCATGCGCACATAGTCGCGATCCATCAGCGCCGCCCATTCCTCCATGATTTCCGGCTCGTCGTAGCAGGCGTATACGGCGGCTTCCACGCCGCCCTCAATGGCGCCGATGAACGCCTGAATGCCCGGGTAGCCGACGGTCAGGCAGAAAATGCCCTTGTCGCCGCACATGGCGCGCTGCTCCTCCAGAAGCGGCGTTTCACAGCTGACGATCCTGCCCAGTATCTTCTTGTAGATGGGGAAATCGCGCACAATGTCCTTCATCAGGCGCTCCGTCTGCGCGGGGGAGTCGGCGACGAACATCGTCTTGCCCTGCGTCAGAATGTCGCCGTCAATGTCATAGCGGCTGTGAATGGTGAAGCGGTTGTTCTGAACCGGGTCGACGGTGCGCGTAACCTTGATATCCGCAAGGCTTTCGCGCTGAAAGGTCATGGCGGAGTTTGTCTGGAACCAGCCGTCAATGCCGAAATACTCCACCGCTTTGCAATAGGCTCTGTACAGTGCCGCGTTGCCCTCCATATAAATATCCCAGAAGGGTTTGCCCGTCAGGCGGCAGGGAATCATATTCGAAAAGTCAGGCATGCAGGGCACGCGATCGGGGATGCCGCCGCGCAGGACGGTCATCAGGCGTTCCTTTGAGGTCATTTCAGAAAAGGCCATCGGAAAAATCTCCTTTGGGTTCCCCCTGCGGGAATTTGTGAAAAAGGGGCCGCGCAAGGCGGCCCCCATAGGGATTGGTCTGGTCGAGATTAGTCGACGTACTGACGCTGATAGGCGACGTCCGCCAGCTCGAGGAAGCGCTCGAGGCCGATGTTGTTGAGCTCGGCCAGGAAGGCGTCCTTGTCGTCCAGGAAGGAAGCTTCCTGACCGAGGACGTACAGGGTGCGCTGCTGGTTGACGAAGGTCTTCAGGTTGTTGCGGATTTCGCCAAGCTCTTCGATCTCAGCGGCGGAGAAGTTGAGGGTGGGGCAGTAGGTTTTCGCGTCGGGCTTCAGGCTCTGATAGACGCCGGTAGCCAGGTTCTGACGGACAGCGCCGCTGTTCTCATAGCCGGTAACGAGGTTGCCGTTCTCATCCTTGTAGATGTAGCCGCCTTCGTTCTCGATGTCGCCGGAGTAGTAGGGGCTCTTGTCGAACCAGTTCACGTTCTGAACCTTGCCGAATACTTCTTCAACGCCCGGGAAGTCGAACAGGTACTTGGGCTCATAGCCGAGGGACGCATAGGAGGCCTTGATTTCGGCGCCCGGATGATCCTTCAGGTAATCCTCAACGGTGATCCACTGCTTGCCTTCGATGCCGAAGCGGCCGAACAGGAAGCTCTCCTCGGAGAAGAGGAAGTCGCCCACGCGGAACGCCAGTTCAGGCTGCTGGCAGTAGGTGGTCACGGCCCACGCGATGGTGGTGGTGGACTGGGCATACGCAACGGTACGAACGCCTTCGGGGCCGGTCAGCGGATCGCAGCAGGTGTACTGCAGACGGGTCTCAACGCTGGCGCTTCCGAGGAAGCCCAGAGAGGAATCGAACAGGCAGCCAACGCGGTTCTTGCCGTCAGCGGCAGCGGCCACGATGTCGGGGCGGCCATAGGTGAAGGACTCGGGGAGGAGCAGGCCTTCCGCTACGAGGTCCTTGATGTAGTCAACGGCTTCGAACCAGCCATCCTGGATGTAGGAAGCGGTGACGTGGCCGTCCTTGAGCATGAGCATGTCGCCGTCGCCTTCATGCACGAAAGCGTTGGTGAGGAACTTCACCGGGCTGCCGCCCCAGGAGGAGGAGCCGAGCAGGGGGAGTTCGTCCTTCTCGCCGTTGCCGTTGGGATCCTCGTCACGGAAACGGATGAGCATCTCTTTGAATTCCTCGGTGGTGGTGGGGAGTTCCATGTCCAGCTTATCCAGCCAGGTCTGGTTGATCCACAGCTTATACTTGGTCTCGTTGGAGGGAGACACCTGGATGCGCGGCACGCCGTAGATGGAGCCGTCGAAGCAGGTGATGTTGGTGATCAGGTTCCAGTCGGGATGCTGGGCGACCGCCTTGTCGGCGTTCACGGCGAGGCCGTTCTTGTAGTAGTCGCTCACATCGAGCAGCGCGCCGGCCTGGCCATAGTTGTAGGCGTCAGACACGCTGATGTTGCCGGTGCAGATGATGTCCGGAAGCTTGTCGCCGGAGTTGATCATGATGGCGAGCTTCTGGTTGGCGTCGTCGCTGGGCAGATACTCGAACTCGAGGTTCACGTTGCAGCTGCTCTCGATCCAGCGGGTGAGGTCGTTGTCCTTATAGTCGGCGACTTCGGGACGCTGCGGGATCAGAACGGTGAGGGTGTAGGGCTCGTCGCCGGTCCAGATGGGCAGGACGCCGGGCTCGCTGAGGTTGGCGCTCTCGGCAAACGCGGGCGTGAGGGCCAGCACGAGAAGCAGCGCCAGGAACAGAGAGGTTACTTTGCGCATGGTTTGATCTCCCTTTCTTTATTTTCAAGAAGCGGTTGCTTCCTGAATTACAATTAAGGCAACGCCGCACAAATGAGGTGGTCGGCCGGCGAATGGATTTTTCGTCAGATGCAAATGAAAATTCCGAAGGTTTACTGGAGGTAAATCGAGGAATTTTCATGCCGCAGATGGCGGAAAAGACATCGCCCGACGTGCCGCCGAATTGTGCGGCGGTGTCTTAACCCTTCACGGCGCCAATCATGACGCCCTTCATGAAGTACTTCTTGACGAACGGATACAGAATCAGAATCGGCGCGGAGGAGATGACGATCAGGCCGTACTTCAGCAGATCCTGCAGGGACTGGTTGTTCATCAGCTCATCCGCCAGCGCGCCCGCGGCTTCGGAGTCGAAGGCGTTGAGCATCAGAATTTCGCGCAGGATGATCTGCAGCGGGTACTTGCTCGGATTCTTCAGATAGATGAACGCGGTGAAGTAATCGTTCCAGTGACCCACGGCGTAGTACAGCGACAGAACCGCGATGACCGTGCCGGACAGCGGCAGAACCATCTGCAGGAAGAAGCGCGTGTCCGTGCAGCCGTCCACCTTGGCGGCCTCCTCCAGCTCGGAGGGGATGTTGTTGATGAACGTGCGGGCGATGATCATGTTGTAGACGCTCATCGCGCCCGGGATGATCATGGCCGCGCGGGTGTCCATCATGCCCAGCGAACGAACCAGAACGTAGTTCGGGATTGTGCCGCCGCCGAAGTACATCGTGAACATGAACAGCCACGTGATCCACTTGCGGCCGGGCAGGTTCTTGCGCGCCATCGGGTAGGCGCACACCATCGTCATGGTGATGTTCAGCGCGGTGCCGACGATCGCGTAGAAGAACGTGTTGCCGTACGCCTGCCACAAACCCTTGTATTCGAACACGGCTTCGTAGCCTTCCAGGCTGAAGTCGACCGGCCAGAACAGAACCCAGCCGTAATTGACCGCCTCGGGCGACGAGAACGAGGACGCCAGCACGTTCAGAAGCGGCATCAGAACGATGATCGTGAAGACGCCCAGAAGCACGTTGACAATCGCGTAGTAAATCCGGTCTCCGGCGGAAATCTGGATGGTGTTGCGGACGGCGGACTTTCCGACCGTCTTTTTGAGTTTCTTTGTGTCAGCCATGTGTGCCGCTCTCCTTTACCAAAGTCCGCTGCCGTTTACCTTGTCGGCAATCTTGTTCACCAACAGCACGAAGAACAGGTTCACGCCGGAGTTAGAACTTGTCTTCATAAGATGGATGTGTTATAATAGTAGCATGAAAGAAGCAA
>ENA-UOJG01000994-UOJG01000994.1-human-gut-metagenome-genome-assembly--contig:-C47-NODE-994-length-33547-cov-11.222919_pt1 | contig 33547 bp, 34 predicted proteins | sample MGYA00242340_ERZ723887 | MGnify/ENA metagenome assembly ERZ723887 | reverse complement strand
AGGTACACAATGTGACCTATGGGGCAGACCGGACGGTACAGGGCACGAAAAAATAGGTCGAGGGAATTCCCCTCGACTTATTTTTTCTTTGATCCCAAGTTTATTTGAGCGATACATTTCAATTGGATACGCAGACTTGATACGGGATATAACATTAGATTAAATTTCAGCCATCTGCCTTTTCATTGGCAGATGGCCGTTTTTTTGCTTAACAATTATTGAGCATCGTGCAAATCTGTTATTCCCCGCAAAAATTTTCCGTCATACGAAGGAGACTGCTAAGGTTTTTCGCTTTTAAGATGTCCGCCTTAGTGATCATACCACTGTCCTCGTGCTGTAGGACAAGAGACTTCCCATATTGCTCAAGAGATATATTTTTTGCCAAAAAACGCTCGCCTTGAAGCGTGGCCTCGATATCGGGGTGAGCAGTCAGCTCAAATACAATCGCGCTGTGGTCGTCGTGATCGCAAAAGGCAAGCTGCATGGGAAAGGTATCGGAGGAATTATCCTTGTCTGGCGCAGCGAGGAAGATGCTGCCGTTCTGATAATCACAGAGATAATGATACGGATAGTCGAAGTTCGTACTTATAGTCTTATCTGTTTCAAGATCGATCAAAGAGTATTGTTGATCATCATTCAAAGAGTATCGCTGACTATTGCCGGTCAACGCATAACCGTGGGTGATCTCTAACTGCTTGAAAGTGTCGGAGGCTCAACCTGTTTTGGGATTATAGAAGGATTTTTCATTATTATCATAATATTGCTTTATCACAATACCGGATCGATCCATCCAGGCAAGACCGGAATAAGGCCCGTATCCAATATCTTCTGCGCGGATATCATAATTTTTCGTAAGGAAAAGTCTCTTTAACCAGTGTTGATGTCTTTGAAACAGACAGAATATACCGCATCCAAGATAAATGATGTTGTCATACCGGTAAGGGAGAACTTTACGGTATGCTATCTTCCCTTGCTCATCTGTCTGGTCCACTTGGAGCAAGCCAAACTGCCTGCCCTTATATGCCTTGCATAGAGCAACGCTCTTTTCGTTATCGCTCTCTTTTTGCTTTAGACAACATTCCCAAGTCCACTCTATCGTTGCAAGGAAAAGCTCATTTTCGAGTTCCATTCTGCCCCTCCCCCTGTAAACATGGTTTCCTGTTCGATTGTATCTGTATTATAAAGCACGCCCCTGTACATTTGTCTGTACAGGGGCACTGCGCGTAGTTCTATTTCAGTTTCATATCGCTTGCCATGCGCTTATAGATGTGTTCACCGCTCGGCGTGGTTTCGCTCCATTGGAATATTCCGATGAATCGATAGGCGTCCTCGCCGCGTTCGTCCTTGCTCTTTGCGAAGGTATAGCGTGGCTGATCCGGGTGCTTTACTGGGATAGCGCCGCTGTCATTATGTTCGATGATCACATTCCAGTCAGCGGACAGCTCATTGATCCAGCCGCGAGACTGCGCCACCTTTGAGCCGTCAGGCAGTTCAATCGCCAACTTAGGACACCAAAGCATCCGATCATCGGCCACATGGAAAAAGCTGCGCTGGATGCGATAGTTCGCATCCTTGCCGAAGCATTTTTGGCAAATGTCGGCAATCGTTTTAAAGGAATAGGCATCCTCTGTCCGCAGAATACCGCGCTCTTTGATACTGCGCCATTCCTCTTCTTGCTCAAGCCATGGAGAGAGCTGTTCTCCTTTTTCTGCGACCTTTTGCCGGATCTCGCAGACGATCTCGCGGATGCGGGCGTGAAGCGCATCTGCGTCCAGCGTTGCATCCACACGGCGGATCGTCAATCCGTCTTCGCTGCAGGCGGACAGCGCTGTTTGCAGGTCGATTTCGCGTGCGGCGTCCTTGAGCGTATTGTCCTTGTGATACGCTTCGTCGCACTCCACGCCGTAGTTGATCTGCGGAAAATAGAGATCGATCAACGCATAGCCATTAGAACGACGGACATATTGCTGCGTCACGGGCTTGGTGTTCAGATCATCCAGTCTTGCCCATATCGCGTTGACAACGTAGTTTTCCATTTCCTTATCCTTGGTATGGTGCGAGAACATACGGTAGAGGTAATCCTGCTTCCATGTACGATTGTTTTCTGCCATCATAAAAGCCTCCCAACTTTAAAGTTTAGACGATCGGTGTTGTAAGAATTTTTATATCTCGGGACAAATCTGCATCAAGACCGTCTACCATTTTGTCAGTATCATAACCGCCCAGCACGCAGGCTTTTAGCAGCACGATATCGCTTAGGCTATCATATTTCGTCACGGAAGTCGGAAGGACGGATGCGAGAATATTGACCGCAATAAGGATCGCCAGCACGATCGCCGTTACCGCCAGAGAATAAGAGCCGCCCTTTGCTGCAATACGGCTGCGGATCTGATTGCGTTTCATTTTGGGGAATTTCATCAGTTGTACCTCCGTTTCTCCAGCGACTGCACCGTCAGGAACAGGCCGAGGACGATGACTGAGGCATAGAACACCAACGCCGTCAGGTCAAAAACACCGTTGACAAAGGTGGTGAAGCGGTCAAACAGGAAGAGCTTTTCCATGATGCTCGGAAGCAGGCCCTCGAATTTGTCCGGCACGATAAAGTAAGCCGCCAGCGTCAGCACGACCAAACCGCCGCCGACGCCCAGCGCGATCATATTGTTTTTGGTCAGCGTTTTCACGATGAAGCCGATCAGCGCCGCAATGATGCACAGCGCGAAAGCGCTGCCGTAGCTGGTGGAGGACACCTGCTCGGCAAGGGAAACGCTGTAATAGTTGAACAGGAACAGCACAATGGCAATGCCCGCTGCAAAGCCCTGATTCTCTGTCAGCGACGAAATGAACATACCAACGGCGATCAGCGCCGCCCCCATGACAAAGAACGCGAACATCGCACCGTAGGCTCCCGGCAGATACACCTCGCCGTACTTGGAGAAAATATAGGGATATGAACATTACCCGAGGGATTGCGGCGTTTTTCCTTTTTGAAAATCAACATAGGATATACCGAAAAGGGACGCACTGCCTGCAACCGGCGACAGGCCAGATGTACCCGTTTTTTAAGATTTCTGTTATTTAAAAATGGCTATTTCATTGACTTTTGTGGCCACAAAAACGTATAATGATAGCGTTTCATCTTTATGTTTTCACGAAAGGTAAAATAGATGCGTATGAAAGGGAGACCTACCGACGCAATAAAGGACACTACTGTAAAAGTGCGTCTTGATGATCATACAAGAAAAATGCTTGCGTATTGTGTTGAAGCTATGAACTTATCGAAATCAGAATTAATTCGGCTTTGCATCGCGAAAGAATATAAAGAACTGTTGGAGGATTCTCTCAAATGAGGTTTATTGGGTGTAAAGCGCTCCTTCTTGACAACATCAAGAGCGTAATTGACGAAAATGCCCCTGATGCAAAGAGCTTTTGCGATATCTTTTCAGGTACGGCTACGGTTGCGAGATATTTCAAGCAATGGTATGAGGTCACGTCTAACGACTTGCTCTACTTTTCATACGTTCTGCAAAGAGGAACGGTGGCAGTTGATTGCTTGCCAACGTATGAAATTTTACAAGAGAATACCGGAATTTCCGACCCTGTTGCTTATTTTAACGGATTGTCTCTTGAGCAGATGGAACGTCTTCCTCCCGAACGAAGATTTTTCCAGAATACGTATGCTCCTATCGGCGGAAGAATGTATATCAACGATGAAAATGCTCTCAGAATTGATTTCGCACGAAACATCACTGAAGACTGGAGGAAGGTCGGTTTTCTCTCGGATGACGAATACTATTATCTGGTTGCCTGCATTGTCGAGGGGATTCCTTTTGTAAGCAACATTTCCGGAACTTACGGGGCGTTTCATAAAGAATGGGAGCGCCGTTCTTACAAAAAGTACGAGCTGCTTCGCCTGCCGATCTGCACAAACGGGAAGAACAACACCTGTTTTAACGGCAACGGCGCAGATGTCCTGAAAGAGATCTCCGGCGATATCCTGTATATCGATCCGCCCTATAACGAACGACAGTATCTGCCGAACTACCATGTTTTAGAAACGGCAGCCAAGTATGACTTTCCGGAAGTACGCGGTATCACGGCCCAAAGGGCATACGAGAATAACAAATCCGATTTTTGTTCTAAGGCAAAGGTCGTCGGCGCCTTTGAAGAGCTAATCGCAAATGCCAGATTTAACCACATCATTCTCAGTTACAGCACCGATGGATTGATGTCGGTGGAAGAGATTGAGAGAACAATGAAGAAGTACGGTGATTCGAACTCTTTCAAAATCTACTGGATCCCGTATAGGCGTTATAAGAGTCGAAGCACAGAAACGAAAGAAGAGAAGCTGAAGGAAATGCTTGTATACATTCGAAAGGATTAAGAATGGATTCATACATTAAAAGCCCTATGAATTATACAGGGGGAAAATACAAAATACTGAACGATATCATTCCAAGCTTCCCTTCCGGCATCAAGAATTTCGTGGATCTGTTTGCCGGCGGATTGAATGTAGGAATCAATGTCAATGCTGATACTATTTACGCGAATGATCAGATCTCGTACATTATCGATCTCTATAAGTTGTTTCAAGATACCAGCACAGATGACTTGGTTGCATCGATAAAAGCGAGGATTGGGGAGTACCAGTTGTCGCAAGAGAATCAAGAGGGCTATCTCGAACTCAGGAAAAAATATAACGAGACAGGGGGGCCGCTGGATCTGTTTGTCCTGACTTGCTATGCGTTTAATCATCAGATCCGTTTCAACAGCAAGCATCAGTTTAATACGCCGTTTGGCAAAGAACGGAGCTCCTTCAATCCTAACATTGAATCAAATTTGATCCGATTTTGTGATGCATTGCATAAGAAAAATATCATCTTATCGACGGGAGATTTTTTGGACTTTGACTTTTCGTTGCTGAGTCGCGGAGATCTGGTGTATTGCGATCCGCCATATCTTATTACCACGGGCTCGTACAACGATGGGAAAAGGGGCTTTAAGGACTGGACCCTCAAGGAGGAACGGGAGTTATTGGCTTTGTTAGATGACCTTGACAGACAGGGCATACTCTTTGCACTCTCAAACGTGTTTCGTCATAAGGGGTTAACCAACGATGTGTTAATCGAATGGAGCAAAAAATATTATGTAACCCACATTGAGAAGTCTTACACAAATTGCAGCTATCATTTCAAGGATCGCGCCGCCAGGACCATGGAAGTCCTTGTTACAAATTATAAATGGGAGGAGACAAGATGCGAGCAACTGAGTCTGATCCCAGAGTGACAGAGTTGTACAATGAGTCGACCCCATTTCTCGATGCATACCCTGACTATGATTTGGCATTGCTTCCGACTTGGGTCAGAGAAAATATCGAAGCGGCTCGAGTATACGGTGGGAGTAAAAGAGGGGTTGTTCTTCCTGATGGCAGAAAGTATCATCTTGATAACAAGTTGAATGATTTGACCGGAAGAGAATGGACTTTCTTCATTAATTCGGTTTTTTCCACACATTATCCCACAAGAGGAGAGGAAGCATACGCGCATCATATAAGGAAGATTCATCCTACGCCAAAACCGCCGCAGTTGATGAGAGACTTAATTCGCTTTTTTTCAAAAGAGGGTGAATTGATATTTGATTCCTTTATGGGGGTTGGCGGCACTCTTTTGGGCGCCGGTCTGTGCAATAGAGTGGCTGCCGGAATTGATTTGAAGCAAGAGTATCTCGATGCATACAAAGCCGCTGCAATGGAATTGGAATTGCCGGTATTTCCCACAGTATGCGGAGATTCTATCGCGATTTTAGATGACAAGTCTTTAATGGATTCCCTGCTTGGAGGCAAGAAGATCAGTCTTGTTCTTATCGACCCGCCTTATGCAAATATGATGAGCAGAGAAAAGACCGGCGCGGACATTTCGGTTTATGGGAAAGCAGCGACTCCGTTTACAGAATCAGATCGTGATTTAGGGAACATGGGGCGTGCGGAGTTTTTAGAGGCATTAAAATGTTCCATCGAGAAAACTCTTCCATATATAAAATTCCGAGGGTATATCGTTGTTTTCATCAAAGATCTTCAGCCGTCAAAGAAAGAAACCAATCTTTTACATGCGGAAGTAATCGACAGAATAAATGAGATTCCTAATGTATATTATAAGGGCATGAAAATATGGTCTGATGAGTCGACAAAGCTTTATCCGTATGGATATCCGTTCTGTTTTGTGGCAAACCAAATTCATCAGTATATTTTAGTATTCAGAAAGGAGAAGTGATTGGTCCAATCACTTCTCCTTTTTTGGGTGAACAGGGTAATTACATGAATTGGGGGAAAGCGCACGGGGATATTACCACTCCAGTTCCGGCGAAAGCATCCCGGATACACTGAGGAGCCTTTTCGCTGATAAGGATATGACCGTCGTCCGCTAAGTAGAATAGGACTTTTTCATGGGGGATTCGCTTGCAGTTGCCGCCAAAGATGCTTACACAGCGTATGATTTCAGCGCCTTTGTATTCAGGACAAATGTATTCCTGTTCAATGCTGTCATAGTCCTCAATTTCTGCAATCCCGCGATCCATGGTTGAAAGCATTTTTCCCTCTACCAAAAGAATGACATTGGTCTTCTCATCATAGAGAACAACATCTGGGAGGTACAGATTTACTCCATTCTTATCCTTTTTAGGCAGTGTAATAAGTCCGCCCTTTTTGGTTCGAAAATAACCTCTCTCGCAGCCTGCATGGTTTTCATATACACAATACATCCCATGGTATATAGTTTGTATATGCAAAAGAATATCTGCCATTTTTTCGGAATGCTTCTCATAATGCCAGTACAGCTCCGGCATAGTGACGTTTTCCGGCATCTGAATACCATCTAATCTCATTCCCAAGAGGCTGCATATATACAGGAATTTATTCTTCCCCTTCGTACGGTCAACATATTCCTGTGTCACTCCATGCAGCGTGACAACAATATCCTTGTCCCAGCCCAGTTTGCGAATGCAGCCAGAGATCATTGAAAGAGCACCAATATTCGGATCATGACCGATATTGCCTGCACCTGCCGGCTTTGCCAAACGGCCGGAAATCTCTATTCTGTCAGAATACTTGGTGATCGCAATGGGAACATTACCTGCGGGCGGGCGGCGCATGCCTGCTTTAAATTCAATCAGCTCATCGAGAGTTTTGAAGGGTTTGAACCATTTCGAAATATCCTTTCCAACGATGGTTACGCCTAAGGTGAGCAAAATATTTGTACCGAACACGCTTGTATCAGATGGTTTCTTGCTTTCACGGGCTTCCAATTCATCATTGTAAAGCATATACAGTTTGACATCTTGATAGTATGGCGTGATGTAAACAAACTTTGATCCTCGCTGATAAACGCCGGTATTTCTGGACTCGTCATCGCTGGTCTTGGTTTCTTCGATAGCCATAATGAGATGGTCGCTATTTCTTCCCTCTGCCGGAGCCCTTTCCTGTTTAAACAGCAGAAAATCTAAGAAGCTTGAGTTTCCGCTGACGGTCTTTATGAAAATCGTATCGGCCTTCGAAACCTTCAATCCTTCTACTTCATATACAAACTGAAAAACGCCGTCCTTGATATGCGGCAGTATTTTTATTTCGTTATGCAAGGTAATACGATCGTCGAAATCCTTGCAGTACATTTTTATAATTTGCAGCACGACCGATGGTTTCGGACGTTCTTCTGTGAGCAGCCATAAATGATCCATGAGTTTCCCTCCTTGATGATATGAGTTGAAAATAGTATACAGGAATGTTATAATTTCATACACCGCATATATGCGGAGCGGAGGTTTTTATGAATATCGGGAAAAGGCTAAAAGCCTATCGAGAGTATCACCAATTAACACAGGAAGATTTGGCGACGAAAGCCGGAGTCAATGAAAAATATTATGGAAGAATAGAGCGTAATGAAAGTTGTCCCACTGTCGATAAGTTGGAAAAGATCTGTACTGCTTTGGGAATAGAGCTGTCAGAACTATTCCTATATCACACAAGACACGACGGCCGCGTTTTTTGGTTGGATCAACGTATTGCCAATGCTACCGTTCGTGGACTGCAGAATGACATTGACATTCATTTTAATAGAAATGCTCTTTTGGATGGCTGCGATAACTGTTTGTGGTACAACGGATATATATGCTCCATGAGTTTTGATGAGTTTGAGTTATGCATCTATGCTGTGGGGAATATTAAAGGGACGTTATATATAGCCTATCAGGCTGTTTTGGAAGTTAATCGTAATGATATTTCATCGGAGTTAAGAAAATATGTCAACGACGATATCCAGTTATCCGCGATAATTGAATATATGGGATATGACGAAGGTGTGCTTCATGAGCACGAAGGGAATGTGTTTTTCGTCAACGAATCCAATTGGCTAATTGCCGCTTGGTAAATCATATGACCGGTGAAATCGTTCAGGATGATATCATTTTGGATTCCGGAAGTATTACAGATGTTTTGAACAGTCGAGATGCTTTTTTCGATTATATCTTTGGAACAGAAAATCATTGATCCCATTACTATTGGGGTCAACGCTCAAAATATCCGTCACCGTAAGCCGCCCTTTCTTGACGCATTCCGGATTTTTCTTATGCGAGCCTCCCCGCAGCGCCGTTGACAAGCCCTCCGCCGCCCGATATAATCATTTTCAGCATCTGTCAACAGGAGCAAATCCACAATTGATTCGCCATATTTTCTCCTTATCGCAATGCGCAGCACTGATAAAGGGAGATCCGCTTTATGGACGTTTCGGATCATACTATGCCGATCATCGGGGAGGTACTTTCTCATGAATCAAGTCGCCATCGTCACCGGCGGAACTTCCGGCATCGGCAAGGCCACCGCCCTCGCCCTGAAGGCCTCCGGCTGTACCATTTACGAATTTTCCCGCCGCGCGCAGGGCGTGGAGGGGCTGCATCACATCGCAGCAGACGTCACCTCCGAGGACTCCGTCCGCGCTGCCGTAGCGCAGGTCATGGATGCCGAAGGCCGCATTGACATTCTCGTGAACAACGCAGGCTTCGGCATCTCCGGCGCCATTGAGTTCACCTCCACCGCCGATGCCAAGTCCCTCTTCGACGTCAACTTTTTCGGCATGGTGAACATGAACCGCGCCGTGATCCCCATCATGCGGCAGGCCGGTCGCGGCCGGATCGTAAATCTCAGCTCCGTGGCGGCCCCGGTCCCCATTCCCTTTCAGGCGTATTACTCTGCCACCAAGGCTTCCGTCAACGCCTACGCCATGGCGCTTGCCAACGAGCTGCGTCCCTTCGGCATCACCGTCTGCGCCGTCATGCCCGGTGACATCCACACCGGCTTCACCGCCGCGCGGCGCAAGGTCAGTGAGGGCGATGACATTTACGGCGGCCGCATTTCCCGCTCGGTCGCGCGCATGGAGCACGACGAGCAAACCGGCATGGATCCCGCCAAGGCGGGCGCTTACATTGCCAAGGTCGCGCTCAGGGAGCGCTCGCACCACCCGCTCTACGCCATTCGCGCAGACTACAAGTTTTTCGTTTTTCTCTCCAAGATCCTTCCGGCGCAGGCGCTCAACCGCCTGATCTACGCCATCTACGCCAAATGACCGCCGCAGGATCTCCCGCGCAAAACGCACACGAAGCAGGAACCGACAGGGTTCCTGCCTCGTTTTTTCTCCGTCGGGCAAGACCGCGCGACCGGCTGCCATCAGATTTTTATTGACAGGCAGATTTCTCCGGACTATAATGCTTCAAAAATGAACAATCTAAAAAAGGAGGAATTTGCCGTATGAATTTCAGCATTGCGATCTCCAGAAAGATCGCGCTCGCTTACAGCGCCGTGTGCAAGCCCCTTTGCAGGCAATTGGAGCTGCCGCAGACGGCCTTTGACATTTTGATGTTTCTCGGCAACAACCCGGACTACAAAACCGCCAGTGAGATTGTCGAGATCCGGCACATCAAGGCGAATCTCGTTTCCGTCAATGTCGATCGGCTCGTGCGGGAAGGGTATCTGACGCGGCGCGGAGTGGAGGGCGACCGCCGGAAGACAGAGCTTCTCTGCACCGAGAAAGCGCAGCCCATCATCGCCCGGGGGCGGCAGCTGCAAAACGCCTTTTCTGAAAGGCTGTTTGCCGGTATGGACGAGGAAGCGCGCCGCGCTTTTTCGGAGACGATGCACCTCATCGAGCATAATCTGAACGAGCTTTTGGAGGCAGACGAAGCATGAACATTCCGCTGACCGTTCTGGTCACATTTTTTGCCGGCATGGGCGCGGGACTCGGCACCGGCTTTGCCGGCATGAGCGCCGCCGCAGTCATCAGTCCCATGCTGATCACCTTTCTGGGCATCGAGCCCTACATGGCCGTGGGGATCGCGCTGTCGTCCGACGTGCTTGCCAGCGCCGTTTCGGCCTACACCTACCACAAAAACAAGAATCTGGACATCAAAAACGGCCTCATCATGATGGCAAGCGTGCTGACCTTCACGGTGGTCGGAAGCTACGCGGCAAGCCTTGTCCCTTCTACGACGATGGGCAGCTTTTCCGTTTTTATGACCTTCCTGCTCGGCGTCAAATTCATCCTTCGCCCCGTGATGACCACGAAGGAGGCGATGGCGCAGACCTGCGCGAAAAAGCGCGCGATCCAATCGATCGTCTGCGGTGTTCTCATCGGCCTGATCTGCGGCTTTATCGGCGCGGGCGGCGGCATGATGATGCTGCTGATCCTCACAAGCGTGATGGGCTACGAGCTGAAAACCGCCGTGGGTACGAGCGTCTTTATCATGACCTTCACCGCGCTGACGGGCGCTGTCTCCCACTTTGCCATCGGCGGCATGCCGGATACGCTGACATGGGTGCTGTGCATCGTTTTTACGCTGCTGTGGGCGCGCATTGCCGCAGTCTTTGCGAACAAAGCACAGCCCAAGACGCTCAACCGCGCCACCGGTGTGGTGCTCGTGGTGCTTGGCATCGTCGTCATGGGCTTTCAGATGCTCCGCTGAGCGATACGTTTTCCCCGCGTCTGTCTTTCCTATCAAAAACAAACGGGTCGCCCCTTCTTGATAAGAAGGAGCGACTCGCCGTCTTTCCCCGCCATCAAGACGGGGTGTATTTTCATTTCAGGACGCTCTCTTTGAGCTTTTCCAGATCCGCCGCATCGGGATGCGGCAGGGCGCGGTCAAAATTCTCGATCAGCGCATCAAGATTGGCCGGGTGCTCCGGCTGCGCCTTCATCTTGAGATACCGCTCCTTTACCGCCTGCGGCATCCTGCCCTGGCACATGTATTCCCCCACGATGGTATTGCTTGCGTCGACAGACTCCCTGACGCGATCGAGCACCTTGCGGAAATATGCCTCGCTGATGCCGAAGCCCGCCGTGCCGAAGAGGAAGAGCTTCTTATTCCTCAGCTTTTGCAGCAGCGCCAGCGTGGCGCTGTCCGCGTTCCCCTTATCCGTCCAGAATCCGACATAAAGCAGCTGCGAATCCGTCGGCGCGTTCTCGCTCGTACCGAAATAATCGCAGGTGTCCTTTGGCAGCGTCTCGCGTAGCGCGTCGGCAAGCAGTTTCGTGTTGCCCGTCACGCTGCTGAATATGATCGAATATCGTTCCTGATCCATATGATGACCTCACTTTCTGCCAGAGTATAGCACGAAGCGCCGGCAGCTTCAATCGCTCTCCGCGTTTCCGCCGCCCGTCTGTCCATCGCAGCGATGCCTTCTTCAGCAGGGAAAGCGAACCGCCATCGTCGTGCCTTCTTCCGTGCTTTTTTCCACCAGCACCTCGCCGCCGTGGAGCCTCGCGATCTCCCACACCAGAGAAAGTCCCAGCCCCACGCCGCCGTATGCGCGGCTGCGGGACTTATCCACCCGGAAGAAGGGCTGGAAGATGCTGCGGCGGTATTCCTCCGGTATGCCGCATCCGCTGTCCGCAACGCGGACAACGATCTGCGTTTCCTCTTCCGCTATGGAGATGCGCACCGTCCCGTTTGGGCGGTTGTAGCGAATGGCATTTTCGGTCAGATTGAACAGCAGCCGGTAGATGAGCGTGTCGCTGCCGGTCATCACGCCGTCGCCGTCGCAGACAAGGGCTACGCCCTTTTCCTCTGCCAGCGGCGCAAGGTCGGTCAAGATCTCCTCCGCCATCGGGCCAAGCTCGATCCGGTCGGTGCAGGGCACGGAGCGAAGCTCGCTCATTTCGAGCAGGGTCTTTGTCATCTGCGTCATTCGCTCCGTCTGCTCGCGCAAAAGGCGGATAAGATCCGCCGTCTCCGACCGCGCGTCAGGGTGCTCGGCGGAAAACAGTTCCAGCTGCGCCTGCATCAGCGCAAGCGGCGTGCGCAGCTCGTGCGCGGCATTTCCGGTGAACTGCCGCTGGGCGCTGAAGCCCTCGTCCAGTCGATCCAGCATCTCATTGAAAGAGACGCTGAACTGCCGGAACTCCGGCAGCACCTCCTCGGTGATCTTCATATCCGCGAGATTGTTCGGCTGCACCTGTTCCACCTGTGCGACAAAGGAGCGCAGCGGTCTGAGTGCGCGCCCGCTGACAAAATACGCAAGGATCCCGCCGAGCAGCGTTACCGCCGCCGTGATGTACCAGTTGGTGGTGCGGAAGCGCCCCTGCGCCCCATCAACGACGATGGTCAACTCCTCGTTGGGTGCTATGAGCTGCGGGTCAAAGCTCACCGTGCCTTCCTCATTCAGGATCACCGTGCCACCACCCTGTAGGCTGTCCGCAATGGTGTCCATATAGTACACACCGGAGGAACACAGCAGCAAATTCATGGCCACGCAGGTCACGCCGATGAGAAGTGCCGTCATCAGCGTGATGCGCCATTGCAGTGACAGTTTTCTCATGCCTCTTCTTCCTCCATCATATACCCCTCGCCGATGCGGTTGCGCACGGGGTCATAACCAAGCGCCGCGCGCAGCTTTTTCCGCAGGGCGGAAATATGCACCCGGATCGAGTTGCTGAAATTATCCACGCTGTTGTCCCACACATGCTCCATCAGCTCCTCCTGGCTGACAGGACGTCCCCGGTGGAGCATCAGGTATTCGAGGATCCCCGTCTCCTTCCGCGTCAGCGTCAGCGTCTGGCCGCCCGCCGCGGCAGTGCGCGACCTTGTATCAAAGGAGAGCGCCCCGCAGGAGAGCACCACGTCATTCTGCGTGAACTGCCGGAGCGTCAGGCTGCGGATGCGCGCCTCCAGCTCTTCCAGATGAAAAGGCTTTGCAAGATAGTCGTTGGCGCCGGCGTCCAGCCCCGCCACCTTGTCGGCGACCTCACTGCGCGCCGAGAGGATCAGCACCTTTGTGTTCCGGTCGGTCTGGCGCAGGGTGCGCAGCACCGTCATGCCGTCCGCCCCCGGCAGGTTCAGGTCGAGCAGCACAAGGTCGTACCGTTCCGAGCCGAGCAGCGCGATGGCCGCATCTCCGTCATAGCAGGGGTCCACGCTGTAGGCAAGGCGGCGCAGACTGCGAACGATGGTCTGGCAAAGCTCGCGCTCATCTTCAACAACAAGAATACGCATAAAAACCTCCGGCATTGTGATCTGATGCGCCTATTATAGCACAGGGACATAAGATTTCTGTTAAATTTCTGTTCTTAACAAAGATCTTAACTCCCCTGTGCTACAATGGGGCCAACGTGAAAGGAGTGAGCAAATTGTTGCGATCGAAAAAAGCCATCGCTCAGGCGGCACTGCTCGTTGCCGGGGCGGCGATGCTTTGCTACGGCGCCATGCGCGGCGAGGCGGCAACGGTGCTGAGCAAGGCCATCAAATTATGTCTGGAGTGTGTGGGCATTGGATAAAAAGGTTTCAGGCGCGTCGCGCCTTCTTGCCCGCTTCCGCGGGTGGATCCAGGCAGGGGCGGCGCTGCTTACCAATATACATCTGCCGAACTTTCTCAAAGGCAAGCTGTATCAGGGCGCGGGAAAAACCGTCTGCGTGCCGGGGCTCAACTGCTACTCCTGCCCCGCGGCGTCTGGCGCCTGCCCCATCGGCGCGTTTCAGGCGGTCGTAGGGTCGTCAAAGTTCAGCTTTTCCTATTATATCACAGGATTTCTCATTTTGCTGGGCGTTTTGCTGGGGCGCTTCATCTGCGGTTTTCTCTGCCCCTTCGGCTGGCTGCAGGAGCTGCTGCACAAGATCCCCACGAAAAAGTTTTCCACAAAGAAGCTCAAGCCCCTGACTTATCTGAAATACGCAGTATTGCTGGTGATGGTCGTTCTGCTGCCGGTACTGGTGGTGAACGACGTGGGCATGGGCAACCCCTTCTTCTGCAAGTATCTCTGCCCGCAGGGTGTGCTGGAGGGGGCGATCCCCCTCTCTCTTGCCAACTCCGGCATCCGGGCGGCGCTCGGCAAGCTCTTCACCTGGAAGCTCAGCATCCTGCTGACGGTGATCGTGCTGAGCATTCTGTTCTACCGCCCGTTCTGCAAGTGGCTGTGCCCGCTGGGCGCGTTCTACGCGCTGCTCAATAAGGTTTCCCTCTTCCAGATGAAGGTGGATAACGATAAATGCGTCTCCTGCGGCAAATGCGCAAAGGTCTGCAAGATGGACGTGGACGTGACGAAAACGCCCAACCACACCGAGTGTATCCGCTGCGGCATGTGCGTCAATGCCTGTCCGACAGGCGCTGTGCATTTCCGCTACGGCTTTGGAGACGGGAAAGAACCCATGAAAAAAACTATTTTAGAAAAAAACACGGAGGAAACAAAATGAACATCAAAAAACTGACCGCGCTGCTGCTCGCCGCGCTGATGGTACTGGCGCTGGCGGCCTGCGGTGCAAAGGACGGGAACACGAACACCGATACGGGCGACGGGCCGAAGAATGCTGAGGAGGCCGCCGCCAGATACAGCGCGCTGATGGAGCAGGAAAACGCCATTCTCTCGGAAAACACCGATCTCTGGGAAAAGGTTTTCCTCTCGGCCGATAAGGGCATGACCATGCAGGAGGACGGCAAGAACTACGGTGATTTCCTGCTCGACACCATCGAGGGCGCCAAGGATCAGTTCACCGACGAAGAGCTTACACTGCTGAAGGACGCCGCCTCGAAGATCAGCGACATTGAAAACGAGCTGACCGCGCTGGAGGAAAAGTTCCCCGAGATCGTGAACGAGGACACCGACGGCAACGGCGATATGCAGAAGTTCCCTTCCTTCGAAGGCAAGGATCTGGACGGCAACACGGTCAAGAGCGACGAGCTGTTTGCCGCCAACACCGTCACCGTGGTGAATTTCTGGTTCACCACATGCAGCCCCTGCGTGGGTGAGCTGTCCGATCTGGAAGCGCTGAACCAGCAGCTCGCGGAAAAGGGCGGCTCTCTCATCGGTGTCAACGCCTTCACACTCGACGGCGACGAAACGGCCATCGCCGAGGCGAAGGACGTGCTGGCCAAGAAGGGCGCCACCTATCAGAACGTGTACTTCGGCTCCGGCGGTGCGGCCGGAAAGTTCGTGGAGAACATCTTCGCTTTCCCCACCACTTATGTGGTCGATCGCAACGGCAACATCGTGGGTGACCCCATCGTGGGCGCCGTCACGGAGGAGAAGCAGGCGGAAGCGCTGCAAAAGCTCATCGATCAGGCGATCGCAAACAGCGAGGGCTGAGGCTCCAATTTCAAAACACATCAAAACGGCAGAGGAACGGGACATTGTGCCCGTTCCTCTGCTTTTCCGATTCACCGCGGTAAAGTGCGCCGCCTTTTGCCCTTGTAAAAAGCACCGCCCTATACTATAATAAATGCCATGTACCCTCGCCGTCAGGAAGTTTCTGCGCATTTTGCGGCCCCGTTCTGCACGAAAAGTAAATACCGGTTTTTGACCGGCCTGCGCCAACAAATTTTAATGTTATAAGGATGTGTTATTTTGTTACTCTCGGGGAAAAGTCTGAAACATGACTTCATCCGTTTTGTCTCCGCCACGATGGCCTCTCAGGTCGTATTCTCGCTCTACTCCATGGTCGATGGCCTCATGGTCTCGATCGGCGTAAACGAATACGCCATGAGCGCCGTCAACCTCGCCATTCCCTTTACCAACGCGCTTTTTTCCATCGCAGTGCTTTTCGCCGTCGGCTCATCAACCCTCATCGCCATTTTTATTGCGCAGGATAAACGGCATGAGGCCGACACGCTCTTTTCGCAGAACTTCGCCACCCTGCTCATCATCGGTGCGGTCATCACCGCGCTGGTGCTGCTCTTCCTGGATCCGTTTGCAAGGCTCCTCGGCGCAGATGAGATCACGCTCGACTATGTCAAGCACTACCTCCTCGGCATCGCGCCGTTCAGCGTGTGCTACCTCGTATCCTACAATCTCGAGGTGCTCGTCAAAACGGACGGCTACCCGCGCTATGCGCTCTTTACGGTGATTGGAGGGTGCCTGACGAACTGTGTGCTCGACTATATCGCCATCTTTCACCTTGATATGGGCGTGTTCGGTGCGGCGGTTGCCACGGGCATCTCTCAGCTCGTCACCTGTATCTCTTACTTTGTCCACTTCTTCAGCAAAAAGTGCACGTTCCGTCTGCGGAAGTTCCGCTTCGATCCGCGCCTCTACGCGCGCATTCTGCCCATCGGCCTGTCCGATGGCGTGACGGAGCTCTGCACGGGACTGATGATCTTCCTCTTCAACCGCACGGTGCTCAAGTGCATCGGCACGGACGGCGTTGTGACCTATACGGTCATTGCCTATGCCACGACCATCATCATCAATCTGATGGTCGGCGTGTCGCAGGGCGCGCAGCCGCTTGTGAGCTACCAGTACGGCAAGGAGGACTATACTTCCTGCCGCAAGCTCCTGCGCTACGCGCTCACGACCGTGTGTGTGCTTGCGCCGGTGCTGTTCGTGCTCATTTTCCTCTTCGCGCCGCAGATCGTGCGCGCCTACCTCTCGCATGCAACGGAGGAGCTGATCGCATACTCCATTCAGGCTTTCCGGAAGTACAGCATCTCGTATCTGCTGCTGGGCTTCAACATCGTCATCGGCGGCTTTATGACAGCCAATGAGCGCCCCGTGCCCGCCATCTGCATTTCCGTCGGCCGCGGGCTCGTGCTGCAAAGCGCCGTGCTCTTCGCACTCGCCGTGAGCTTTGGCGGCGACGCGGTGTGGTTCACGCCGATCTTCTCCGAGCTTTTGTGCCTCGTGTTCTCGCTTCGCGCGCTCAAGGCCTATCGCAGGCACCCCGCCGGGAATCGTAAATAGCAAAAAAGGACGCTTTATGCGTCCTTTTTTATTGCCCGTTTTCCGCGCGGTCGATGGACTTTTGCGCATCGAAGCCGTCCGGATAGCGTTTTTGCAGCTTATCGAGGTTGCTTTGCAGGATCTCCTCCAACGGGATCTCCAGCGCTGTGGCCGCCTCTGCAAGGTACCACGCGATATCGCCCAGTTCCTCGGCAAGGTGCGCGCGGTCAAGCGCGTGCCCCTGCGAAAGCCATTTTTTCACGATGTCGATGGCCTCGCCGGATTCACCGCACAGCCCCATCACACTGTTGAGCAGAACGTCCTTCCACGCAAGCTCCGGGTTGAGCGTCGCCATCGCGCGCTTTTGATAGTCGTTGATCTCCATGGTTTCCCTCCGCAGTCATTTTTCTTTTGCCGCTCTTTTTCGCAGCAGGCGGCGTGCTCAGGCTCCCGCCGGAAGCTCTGCATGACGAAAAGGAACATGTAGATCGTGGCGCAGGGCACGGAAAGCGAGCCGAGCACCGTTCCCTCCGTGTCGAACACTGCCGAGCAGAGCGGAATACCGACAAATCCGTTATTCGGGTAGGCAACGCTGCGGGTGAAAACAAGTGTCTCGTCCTCATTCAGCCCAATCAGCTTTGCGATCGGCTTTGCCAGAATCGTAAACAGGATAAAGCAGGACAGGTAGGCCAGCACGATCTTGATGACCTGTGAAAACGGCATATTGCCGAAGTCGCCGCTCGCCGCGGCGAGCACGTTGCAGGGGAAAAACACGTCCAGCAGCAGCATGGAAAGGAGGTCTGCCCCCTTGCGATCCACTTTGCCCAGCTTTCCCAGCAAAAAGCCGAGCATCATCATTGCCGAGAGAATCAAAACCTGCTGCAAAACCGTCTGTGCCATGTTACCCTACATCGTCCTTTATCTTTGGTTTCATTACTTAAAATTCTCGTATGCGTACTTGAGCAGTTCCTCGCGGAAATCCGGGTGCGCGATAGCCGCCATGGCCTCAGCGCGCTCGCGCAGACTCTTGCCGGAAAGCTCTGCAATGCCGTACTCAGTCGCAACATACTGGATCATTGTGCGCGGGGCGGAGATCGTGCTGCCGCCAGGGATCGTTTCGAGAATGTTGCTCTTGCGCTCGCCGTCCTTCGTAAGGCGCGAAGAGTTGATGCAGATGAAGCCCTTGCCGCCCTTCGAGCGGTAGGCACCCTCGAGGAAGTCCATCTGTCCGCCGATGCCCGAGAGCTGGCGCGTAAGCGCGCTCTCGGCGTTCTCCTGCCCCATCAGGTCGAGCTGCACACCACCGTTGATGCTGATGACGTTGCTGAGCTTCGAGATGCGTTCGACCGAGTGAATGTAGTCGAGGTCGCCGGGGTGGAAGAGGTCCGGCTCGGCATCGAGCCAGTCGTAAAGCTCCTGCGAGCCCATGGCAAGGTTCCACGCGGAAAGGCCGGTATCGAGCTCCTTGCGGGCGTTCGTCAGCTTGCCCGCCTTGTAAAGCTCAAGGAAGGCGTCGGAAATGGTGCCGGTGTGGCAGCCGAGGTCGCGCTTATCGGACTCCGCGAGCATCTTGGCAACCGTATAGGGTACGCCGCCCACGCCGAGCGACAGCACCGCGCCGTCCGGAATCTGCTCGACCACCAGCTTGGCGATGGCGATGTCCGTTTCGCTCGGCTCGCGGTAGGAGCGAAGCGGCAGCGGCTCATGCTCGCCCTCGACAACATAGTCCGCCTCGGAGAGGTGGACGCGGATCGAGTTTTCGAAGCCGTGCAGCCTCGGATAGTGCTCGTTGATTTCAAAAATGACCGTCCTCGCGCTCTCAAAGATCGTGCGCCACGCATACGGCGAGATGCCGAGGCCGCAATAGCCCTCCGCGTCCGGCTTGGAGACCGGCACGAACGCCACGTCGCAGCGGATGTGCTTGTCGCGGTAGAGATACGGCAGCGAGCGCAGCATGACCGGCATGAATTTCACGAGCCCGCGCGCTTGGAGCTTCCGCTCATAGTCGCCGATGTGCCAGCTATAGTAGGTGAAGCTCTCCTGCTCGGGGTCGCTTTCGACGATCTCAATGCGCGGACGGATCACAAGGCCGCCGCGCACCTTGACGTCCTTGACTTCTCCCTTACGCGCAGCGAGCGCGCGGTCGAGCAGTTCGGGAAAGCCCGCGCCGAAACCGTAATCCACCCAGTCGCCGGACTGCACCGCCTTGACGGCCTGCTCCGGCGTGACAAACTTTGTCTGATAGTCATTCATAAGAGAAATTCTCCTTACTTCGATGCTTTTTAATGTAGCAGACTTTGCGCCGCTTGTAAATCGTTTCAGAATGAAAAAAGGCTCGCCGTACAGGTCTTTCTCTTGCGCACCCGCAGCAATTCTGCTATGCTTGGCTCATCTGATCCGTCAACATAAAGGAGTCTGATGCATCATGGTCGAAAACTATCAGGAAATGCTTGATCGGGAATCCAACGGTTTTATCCGTCACAACGGCATTCTCATCGTTTCGGTCGACGAAGAGAAAAGCGTGCTCGAAGCGGCGGTTACCGACGCAAGCCGCAATGTCTGGGGCGGCGTACACGGCGGCTTTCTCTATGCAATGGCGGACACCGCCGCGGGCGCGTTCGCGCGCATCAAATATGCCCAGCGCAACGTGACGCTCAGCGCCACGATCAGCTACCTCCGCCCGACAACACATTCCAAATCGCTCACCGCGGTTGGCCGCGAGGTGAAGGTCGGCGGCCACATTGGCTTTTTCGAGGTCGATATCACCGACGACTCAGGCGCGCTCATCGCCCGCGCAGAGGTGAATATGTACTTTTTGGATCATTGAACAGACAAAAGCCGGCATTCCGCTTGCAGCGGAATGCCGGCTTTTGTCCTTTTAAGCTTCCCCAGCGTCTCTCTTTCAGGGCAGGCTGTCCAGCGGGTTGGCACGGTATCCCTCCATGAGGCTATCGTTTTCCATGATGAACGGGCGCGTCGTATCCTGATCCCACGCGGTATCGTATTTTTCCATCAGATAGTCGCTCAGTTCTGTGCGGTTCCGGAGCTTCACCAGACGGTACGGCTCCTGAAAGGCCACCTTTTCGACAAAGTAGAGGCTTCCGTCCTCTGCCGGCAGCAGCACGCCCACATGCCCGATGAAGAGCGTGTTGTCGGTATCGGAGAACTTATCGTGCAGGACGACGGAGATCAGCCGTGCAGTGCTGTCTGAGAAGGCGATGCCGCGCGCCGCCCAGCTCGCTTGAAGCGCCTCGACCTGCGCGGTAACCTCTGTGCTGTCCGCAGCCGCCACCGGGGCGAACAACGCGCAGAACGCAGCGCTGCTGCCGCCGCAGAGGGCGTTCGGGTCGGCGCTCAGCGTTTCAAGATCCAGAAAAAGGGCGTCCTCGCCCTGCGTATCGGGCTGATCCGCTCCGGCGGTGAGAAATTCGCCAAACAGCGAGAATGCCGTAATACGGCAGTTGTAGCCGGGGAAACTGCCGTTTTTCTCTGCCCACAGATCCTGCATCTCATAGGGGTCGTACTTGGTGGCGGTCGGCGCGGCGCTTTCAAAGCCGTCCGTCAGCCATTCGCTCTTGACGCTCCGGTTGAAAAGGTCGACCCTGTCAAAGAGGGCGCTGACCCGGCTTTCGTCCACGCCGGCGTTCGCAAGCGCAGCGGTGAGCAGCGCGCGCGAATCGTCGTCCGTCAGGTTCGCGTACGTGACCGTTTCCAGCGGAGACTGCGCATTGTCTGTGTCTGGTTTTGTTTGCTCGCCGCAGCCGGAAAGTCCTGCAAGGAGAATGCCAAGAACCAAAAAAGCGGGAAGCAGCTGTTTTTTCATATTCATCAATCGTTTTGCCTTTCCTGTAAATGATCGTCTTGCGCTACAAGTTTGCACGGCCTTACGCGCTCTTATACAGTAGACACATCGGCGGAAACAGTCTACATCGGATCAGAGAAGAACCCATATCCCATTTTGGCATTCAATAGCCCATACGTTTCCAGTGTTTCCGGCGCGCCTTCAGGCGCATAGCACCCCGGCCACCAGCTCAGGAAATCCTCGTCCAGCCCGTCCGTGGGTGTATCGGGCAGATACAAAACGAACGTCTCTCCGTCCTCCATGCCGTACGGCGCAGCGGGCACATAGCAAATGCCGTCCTCGATCCATTCTTCCCCGCCCTCGTCATCGCAGTTCAACTCTGATAGCGTCATGGAATAGCTGTATTCGTCCACTTTTTCAATGTCCGAAAACCGTCCGGAAAAATGGCAGAGATAGACCGTTCCGTTTGGATAGTCCTCACCAATGGCTCCCATGTCGGAATCGTGAAACTGTCCTGAAAACGTTCCGTCCCGCTCCAGCGTCAAGGACGTTCCCCAGCCGCCCACGCCGCTGGAGAATTCAAGGTCCATTGGGAAATCGTCTGGCAGGGACACCTCGCTTTTGGGGCCGCAGCCGGTCAGCAATGCCGTGCAGAACAACAGCACCGCCATCTTTTTTATTGAAATACGTTTCATGTTTGATCCCTCCCGCTTTCAGTATATCGTTTTCTGTGTTCAAAAACAAGCCTTCCTTTCGAGGGGCTGCCCGCCCTGCTAAGCGCAACAAATCCAAAGGGTAAAATCAGGACAAGGCGGAAAAAACGTGCTTGCATTTCCTGCAAACATGTGGTAATTTAAATGCAAAGCTGTTAGAGTTGTCTAACCGTTATGTTCGAACGCGGTACTCTTTTTGCGTTGGAGTTCTGCCCTTGCGCGCAGGTAAATCGTTCGGGCGCGGCCTGCTTTTCGCCATACGGCTGACAATCCTTACCACGCAACCGTGAAAGCAGGCAGTTAACCACAAAAAGCCGCTTTTGGGCGGCTTTTGAAAGGCCCAGCAGTTAGACGAGTCTAACTGCTGTAACAAGGAAACAAGGAGGCGAAAGCGAATGTCTGAAGAAATTTTGATCCGTCAGGGCGCGCCGACGCTCGCGGGCATCAAGACGGGAAGCCTGTTTCCCTGTCCCTGCGAGGACCGTGAGGCCCTGCTGTCCGATATCCGGCAGCTGAACCGGCGGCTGTCGCCAAAGGGGCTCTGCCTGCTGCCGATCCGCTTTCTGGCAGGGCAGGCGCTTCTTTACCTCTACCGCCCCGCCGAGCTGCGGCGGGATCTGCGCGACGCGCAGGCGTCCGAGCTGCTGCATCAGGCAGGTTACGGCAACGAAAGCTGCGCGCACTGCGTAGCGCGCCTTGCCCGCCGCTTCCGCGAGAGCGGTGAGTTTCCGCACGAGGTAGGGCTGTTTCTCAGCTACCCGCCGGAGGACGTGAAGGGCTTCATCGATCACCGCGCAAACAATTTCAAATGCGCGGGGCTTTGGAAGGTCTACGGCGACGAGGAAAAGGCGCGCTCACTGTTCGCAAAATACAAAAAATGCACGGAGATCTACTGCGCACTCTGGCAAAACGGCTCGAAGCTCGAGCAGCTTGCCGTCGCGGTTTGATCATATAAACTCATCAAAAGAAAGGAACTAACAAACATGAAAACTGCTGTTGTTTATTGGAGCGGCACAGGCAATACGGAGGCAATGGCGCGTGCCGTTGCCGAGGGCATGACCGCCGCGGGCGCAGAGGCTGTGCTGCTCACGCCCGCCGAGGTTGCCCCCGGCGATCTGAACGCCTACGACGCCATCGCCTTCGGCTGCCCCGCCATGGGCAGCGAGGTGCTGGAGGAAATGGAGTTCCAGCCGATGTTCGATGCCTGCAAGCGAAGCCTCGGCGGCAAGCGCGTGGCGCTGTTCGGCTCCTACGGCTGGGGTGATGGCGAGTGGATGCGCAGCTGGGAGAAGGACTGTGATGACGTGGGAATTAATCTTGTGTGCGAGAGCGTGATCTGCGCTGATGCACCTGATGACATGGTGCTTGAGGCCTGCCGCGCACTTGGCAAGGCGTTGGCGAAGTAAAACGTTCCCCACCCAGCAAAACTGCACCTTGCAAAGCCGCACAACGCATCCCTGCCGGTACTCCCCGCGGCATTCCTGCTGCCGAGAGATCGATGCTCCCTGCGTTGTGTATAATCCCGCATGGCAGAACAATTTAAGAGAAGGTTTCCCCCCTACAAGGCAATGTCGGCAGATCCCTCGGGTATCCCTTCGAGTACAGGCCTTACCTTGCGCAGGAACGTATCCACCTGTTCCGGGCAGCGGCCAATATAATCCTCCGGCTTCAGCAGGGCGGTAAGATCCTCCTCATTCATGGAAAAGGCCGGCTCTGCCGCCAGGCGGTGCAGAAGGTCACAGGGCTCCCCTTCCTTCATTTTTGCGGAAGCCGCATGCGAGCAGCGGCGGATCACCTCATGCAGCTCCTGCCGGTCTCCGCCGCGCTTGACGGCTTCCATCATCAAGTTTTCCGTAGCGATAAAAGGCAGGTATTCCCGAACGGCCTTGTCGATGATCTTCTTGTTTACTACAAGCCCGCGGGTCACATTTTTGCAAAGGCGCAGAATCGCGTCGGCGCAGAGGAACCCTTCCGGCATGGAAATGCGGCGGTTGGCGGAGTCATCGAGTGTGCGCTCCAGCCATTGAACAGATGCCGTCATGGGGGCATTTGCAGCGTCCAAAATAAGATATCGCGCCAAAGAGCAGATTCGTTCGCTCCGCATGGGATTTCGTTTATATGCCATGGCTGAGGAACCGATCTGCTCTTTTTCAAAAGGCTCCTCCAGCTGCCGGTCGTGCTGCAGCAGGCGAATGTCATTTGCCATGCGATAGGCACTCTGGGCCATGGAAGACAGACAGTTTAAGATACGGCTGTCTACCTTCCGGGGATACGTCTGCCCACAGACGTCAAAGCAGCGCGCAAAGCCGAATTCCGCACTGATCTGGCGGTTCATCTGGTCGATCTTGTCGGTATCACCGTCAAAGAGGTCCAGAAAGCTCGCCTCGGTTCCGGTGGTCCCGCGGCAGCCAAGAAATTTCATATGCGCCAACACATGATCCAGTTCCTCCAAATCGGAGAGAAAATCCTGCATCCAGAGGGTTGCCCGTTTCCCCACAGTGACAAGTTGAGCAGGCTGATAGTGGGTATATCCGAGGGTGGGCAGCGACTTGTATTTTTCTGCGAAAGCGGCAAGATTTTTCAGCACACCCAGCAGTTCTCCGCGGAGATAACGCAAGCCGTCCCGATAAAGGATCAGATCCCCGTTGTCGGTCACATAGCAGCTCGTGGCCCCCAAGTGGATCACACCCGCGGCGCCGGGCGCCGCTTTTCCGTAGGCATAGACATGTGCCATCACGTCATGCCGCACTTCCTTTTCCCGCTGCGCGGCACATTCAAAATCAATATCATCGATGTGCGCTTCCAGCTCCGCCACCTGCTCTGCCGTAATGGGCAGGCCAAGGTCATGCTCCGCCCGGGCCAGCGCAGTCCAGAGCTTTCGCCAGACCCGAATACGCTTTTCCTGGGAGAACAGATGCAGCATCTCTTCGGAAGCATAACGGGACGAGAGGGGCGATTCATATTTTTCGTACATCATGGACACTTTTCTCCATTTGGTTTTCTCAGCGGCAACCGCTGTCGTATTTTTTCTTTGTCGATCCTGTGCCATGCGCCCACTCACCGCTTGATGTACGCATCTCGCTCCGCTCCGACGGATACGTACCCGATGTGACAGCCGATGGCCTTTTCGATATACTCCACATAAGCCTGCGCCTGCTTGGGAAGTTCTTCCCACGTGCGAGCGCCGGAGATGTCGCAGCCCCAGCCGTCCAGATATTCCGTAACGGGCTTCGCCGTTCCCAGCGCCGCGGGGAAGGGAAACGCATCCGTTTCCGCCCCGTTGACTACATATTTGGTGCAGACAGGGATCTTGTCCATATAGCTGAGAACGTCCAGCTTGGTCAGTGCGATGGTCGTGGCGCCTTGGGTCTGTACGCCGTAGCGGGTGGCGACGATATCCAGCGGGCCGACGCGGCGGGGCCGCCCCGTTTTTGCGCCGTACTCAAAGCCGGCCTCCCGCAGCCGGTCGGCCTCAGGGCCGAACCACTCACAGACGAACGGCCCCTCGCCCACGCAGGTAGAGTAGGCTTTCACCACGCCAACCACTTCATCCAGTTTGGCAGAGGGAAGGCCGGACCCGACCGGCGCGTAAGCCGCCACCGCGTTGGACGAGGTGGTGTAAGGGTAGATGCCGTAATCCAGATCCCGCAGAGCCCCCAGCTGTGCCTCAAAGAGAATGCTCTTCCCGTCCTGCTGCGCCTTGCGCAGCCAGCTGCCGGTATCGCAGATGAAGGGCTTTAGCTTCTGCCCATAGGTATGCAGATAATCACACAGCTGCGCCATGGTATAGGGCTTTGCGCCGTAGACCCTGGTCAGGGTCAGGTTCTTCCATTCCAGCAGGTCCTCCAGGTGGCGAACCATGTATTCCGGATAGAAGAGCTCGCCGGCCTGAATCGTCTTTTTCTGATATTTGTCAGAGTAGAAGGGGGCGATTCCCTGCTTGGTAGAGCCGTATTTTTTATCCTTCAGGCGCTCTTCCTCCAGTTCATCCAGCAGAATGTGCCACGGCAGCACCAGTGAGGCCCGGTCACTGATCTTCAGGTTATCCGGCGTCACGCTCACGCCCTTTGCAGCAACGCTTTCCATCTCGCCGCAAAGACTCTTCATATCCAGCGCAACGCCATTTCCTAAAATATTGACCACATTCGGCCGGAAGATCCCCGATGGAAGCAGATGCAGCGCAAATTTCCCATATTCGTTGATGACGGTGTGCCCCGCGTTCCCGCCGCCCTGATAGCGCACCACAATATCATAGTCCCGCGTGAGCAGATCGACCATGCGGCCCTTCCCCTCATCGCCCCAGTTGATGCCAACAATGGCACAAGTTTTCATAAATTGACCTCCTGCATCATATCATTTCATCATTCGCAAGGCAAGCGCCGCTTTCGCGGCGCCGCCTTTTTTTCATCTTGTTCACCTGACGCTGAACAGCAGCTCTCCGTAAGTGGGGAACGGCCACGCGCTTTCCGCGGTCAGCGTCTCTGCTTCGTCTGCGGCAGAGCGCAGCACTGTCATTCGGGAGAGCATCTCGTCCCGAATAAAGTTTGCACCCTCGGTCACATCGCAAATGGTTTTGAATCTGGCAATCGTGCTGTCCAGTGCGTCGACCCGCGAGTCAATGGTCTCGGTCACAGCTGTCAGCTTTTTGACGAGCTTTGTTTCATAGCCGCAGCTGATTTCGCCATCTAAGGATTTTTTGTCGGCGGCGGCCCGGGCCACGTCTGCGGCATAGCGAGCAACGGCAGGCAGGATCTGCTTTCGCGCCATGTCGCTCATGGTCTGAGCCTCGATGCACACGGTTTTGCAGTAGTTTTCCAGCATGATCTCGTACCGGGAGCGCAGCTCCGCTTCGGTGTACACCCCGTGGGCCGTCAGCATCTCGACGTTCTTCGCTTTCAAGAGCTCCGGGATCGCGTCCGGCGTGGTACGCAGATTGAGCAGTCCGCGTTCCTCTGTGGCCTCCCGAATCCATGCATCATCGTAACCATTTCCGTTAAAGATAATTCTCTTATGCTCCTTGATGGTACGCTTGATTCGCTCATGCAGGGCGGTATTGAAGTCCTCTGCCTGTTCCAGTTCGTCCGCATAGCATTTCAGGGACTGTGCCACCGCAGCATTGAGCATGATATTGGCGCAGGCAATGGAATCGGAAGAACCCACCATTCGGAATTCGAATTTGTTGCCAGTGAAGGCAAAGGGAGAGGTACGATTGCGGTCCGTGGTGTCCCGGACAAAACGGGGCAGCACATCGACCCCCAGCTTCATCTTCTTTCTTTCTACATCGACGTAGGCGGAATCGGTCTCAATGGCATTCAGCACAGCGGTCAGCTCATCGCCCAGAAAGATCGAGATCACGGCGGGAGGCGCTTCATTGGCTCCCAATCGGTGGTCGTTTCCGGCCGTTGCGACAGAAGCTCTCAGCAGCCCCTGATAGTCGTCCACCGCCTGAATGACAGCCGCGAGAAACAGCAGGAACTGGGCATTTTCGTGGGGGGTCTCGCCGGGAGAGAGCAGGTTGACGCCGGTATCGGTGGAAAGGGACCAGTTGTTATGTTTGCCGCTGCCGTTGACCCCGGCAAAGGGCTTTTCGTGGAGCAGGCATACCATGCCGTGCTTAGCCGCCACACGCTGCATGATCTCCATGGTCAGCTGATTCTGATCGGTCGCCAGGTTGACGGTGGTATAGATGGGAGCAAGCTCATGCTGGGCAGGCGCCACCTCATTGTGCTCCGTTTTGGCAAGGACTCCCAACTTCCACAGCTCGGTATTCAGCTCCTCCATGAACGCGGCCACGCGCGGCTTGATGGAGCCAAAGTAATGGTCGTCCAGTTCCTGACCCTTGGGGGGCTTGGCACCGAATAGCGTCCTGCCGGTGTAGCGCAAGTCCATACGCCGCTCGTACAACGCCCTGTCGATCAGGAAATATTCCTGCTCCACACCGACGGCGGGCACCACGCGCCTGACCTCATCATGGCCGAACAGCTTCAACACCCGAAGGGCCTGACGGTTCAGCGCCTCCATGCTGCGCAGAAGGGGTGTTTTCTTATCCAGCGCCTCCCCGCCATAGGAGCAAAATGCGGTAGGGATACAAAGCGTTTTTCCCTTGATGAAGGCATAGCTGGTGGGATCCCAGGCGGTGTAACCGCGTGCCTCAAAGGTAGCGCGCAGGCCACCAGACGGAAAAGACGAAGCATCTGGCTCCCCTCGGATCAGTTCCTTTCCGGAGAATTCCATAATCACTCTGCCATCTGGCGCCGGGGTGATGAAGCTGTCATGCTTTTCCGCCGTGATTCCGGTCAGGGGCTGGAACCAGTGGGTGAAGTGGGTCGCGCCGTTTTCGACTGCCCAGTCCTTCATTGCGTCGGCCACCGCATTGGCTACCGACAGGTCCAGCTTGGCCCCTTTTTGAATGGTGTGCTTCAGAGAGTGATATACCTCCCCGGACAGACGGGCTTTCATCACACGGCTGTCAAAGACCATGCTTCCAAATATTTCTGGTACAGTCGTCATAGTAGTGTCTTCCTTTCAAAGAAATAAAAAGAGACACTGACGCTGCGGAAGGCTTTGCCTCCGAGACGCCAATGTCTCTTAGCATTGCAAAATATACAGCCATCAGTTCGGAAAGTCAATTGTCGATTTGTTGAAAATCATTTTTGTCGAAATATCATTTTTAGCAATTTTGATCTTACAAATCCGTGTTTTTCCCCGTTTTATCCGCGAAGCAGGAACGCTTTGTCGCATCGGTTCAACGGTCAGATCGCTTGGAGCTCCTAAAAATTTCACGTCAAAAGAATAATTCGGGATAGAAAATTGACAGAAGGTGTGGTATCATATTTCATGTTTTGTGAAAGATCGCGGTTGTTTCATGGTAATTTCCTTGCCGCGATCGCCCCAGATATGAAAAAGTTTGATCGGCAAACGTATGGTCTGAATGAAAGGAAGCAGGTGAAAACATGAAGTACACGCCAGAAGAAGTGATCCAGTTCGTTCAGGAGGAGAATGTCAGGTTTATCCGTCTGGCCTTCTGCAATGTCTATGGAAAGCAGCATAATGTGTCTATCATGCCCAGTGAGCTCAAGCGCGCTTTTGCGTATGGGATCGCCTTTGATGCCTCGGCGGTAGATGGCTTTGGTGGCGAGATTCGCTCCGACCTTCTGCTTCACCCGGATCCTTCCACCCTGATCCAGCTTCCCTGGCGGCCGGAGCAGGGCAAGGTCATGCAGATGTTCTGCGATATTTCCTACCCGGACGGCAGGGCTTTTGAACGGGATACCCGAAGCCTTCTGAAGCGAGCGGTGGCAGACGCCAGCGCCCGGGGCTTCCAGTTTGCGTTCGGTGCGGAAATGGAGTTCTATCTATTTCGCCTTGATGAATGCGGTGAGCCTACCAGAATCCCTTACGACCATGCCGGCTACATGGACATCGTACCAGATGACAAGGGAGAGACGATCCGCCGGGAGATCTGCCTGATGCTGGAACAGATGGGGATTCAGCCAGAGAGCTCTCACCACGAGAGCGGTCCGGGGCAGAACGAAATCGACTTTCGCTACTCAGCCCCCCTCACAGCCGCCGACAACGCCGTCACCTTTCACGCGGTGGTCCGCACTGCGGCAGCTCAGAACGGGCTCTGTGCCAGTTTCTCTCCTAAGCCGCTGGCGGATCGGGACGGAAACGGAATGCACATCAACGTCTCTGTCAAATGCGATGAGGTCGCCCAGCCGCTGCCCGGTATCATCGCAGGGATTCTGGCGCATATCCGGGACATGACCCTGTTTATGAACCCCTGCGAGGAATCCTACCGCTGCCTCGGCCATAACAAAGCGCCACTCTACGTGACGTGGTCTGCGGAAAACCGTTCCCAACTGATCCGCATTCCGGCGGCAGTGGGCGAATACCGCCGGGCTGAGCTGCGCTCTGCCGATCCAATGGCAAATCCGTACATTGCCTATGCGCTCCTGATCTACGCCGGAATGCACGGGGTCGAGCATGACCTGCAGCTCTGTCCCGCCTCGGATTTCAATGTCTATACCGCACCCGCCGAGGTGCTCAATGGTCTAAAGAAGCTGCCCGGTTCATTGTATGAGGCTGCCGCATTGGCCGAAGCAAGCGCATTTATCCGCAAGCATCTCCCGGAAGCCGTGATCTCCGCCTACTGTCATCGTTAAAGAGCCCTGATTGGATCAGGTGAAAGGAGGGGAGAACATGATCTTTCAGGAACGGACATACAGCGTACTGATTGTCACCGCCACGGACAGTTTTACCGAGAAGATCATGCCTCTGCTCCCTGTGACGGATTACTGGCCGGTAACGGTGGTACGCAGCATCGGAGAGGCGCGCCGAAAAATCTTGGAAACGGCATTTGATATTGTGCTGATCAACGCTCCTTTGCCGGACGACTTTGGAATGCGTCTGGCCGTAGATATCTGTACCGGAAGCGGTGCAGGGGTTTTGCTGTTGGTTCGGAACGATCAGTTTGACGATATCTACGCCAGAGTCGTCAGTTACGGCGTGCTCACACTGTCCAAGCCCACCAGCATGCAAATGGTAGCGCAAAATCTGCGGATCCTTTGCGCCACCCGAGAGCGCATGCGTCAGATGGAAGCCAAACAGGCTACCGTAGAAGAAAAGATCGAGGAGATCCGGCTGGTCAACCGGGCCAAGTGGCTGCTGATTGAGTGCCTTGGCATGACGGAGCCGGAAGCCCACCACTATATTGAAAAGCAGTCCATGGACCGGCGCATATCCAAACGGGAAGTGGCGGAAACTGTGATAAAAACATATCAATAGCACAAGGATCCCGCGGATCGCAATGTGCAGAATTGTGAAAACTCTGGTTGACAAATTGCCGTCAGCCGCAGTAGAATATGAATCGTTGAACGAAGGCGTTCGTCAGAGGACTTTTGTCCCCTGATGGACGCCTTCTCTTTTTTGAGTTTTCCACGGGAGGTCAACACATGACAAAGTATATTTTTGTGACAGGCGGCGTTGTTTCCGGGTTGGGAAAGGGTATCACCGCAGCCTCTTTGGGGCGACTGCTGAAGGCCCGGGGACTGAAGGTAGCAGCGCAAAAACTGGATCCCTATATCAATGTGGACCCCGGTACCATGAGCCCCTACCAGCACGGTGAGGTCTATGTTACCGAGGATGGCGCTGAGACAGATCTGGATCTGGGGCACTATGAGCGGTTCATTGACGAGGATCTGAACCAATATTCCAATCTGACCACCGGAAAGGTCTACTCCAACGTTATCTCCAAGGAGCGCCGGGGCGCGTATCTGGGGGCCACCGTGCAAACCATTCCCCACATCACAGATGAGATCAAGCGGTTTATCTATAATGTGGGCAGCAAGACGGAGGCTGATGTCGTAATCACCGAGGTTGGCGGAACCATCGGTGATATTGAGAGCCAGCCCTTTATCGAGGCCATTCGGCAGGTGGGGCATGAGGTAGGGCCCGGAAACGCCCTGTATATTCATGTCACGCTGGTCCCCTATCTGAAGGCATCTGGAGAGCATAAGTCCAAGCCAACCCAGCACTCCGTAAAGGAGCTGCAGGGATTGGGCATCACGCCGGACATCATCGTCCTGCGCTGTGATGAACCCATCACCGATCCCAGTATTTTCCGCAAGATTGCAGGTTTCTGCAATGTGAAGCCCGACTGCGTCATTGAAAATCTGACGCTTCCCATTCTTTATGAGGCTCCTCTCTATTTGGAGCGGGCGAATCTGTCTGCGGTGGTCTGCCGAGAACTGCGGCTATCCACACCTGAGCCGGATTTGAGCCAGTGGCAGGCGATGGTCGCTGCCATCAAGAGCCGCAGCAAGTCGGTAAGCATCGGCCTTGTGGGAAAATACGTGCAGCTTCACGATGCCTATCTGTCTGTTGCGGAGGCCTTGCGGCACGCCGGGTTTGCCCTTGGTGCAAAGGTAGACATTCAATGGATCGACTCGGAGACGGTCACGGCAGACACGCAGGACGAGCTGCTCTCCCAACTTGACGGGATTCTTGTCCCGGGCGGCTTCGGAAGCCGCGGCATCGAAGGCATGATTCTGGCGGCTCAATATGCCCGGGAGCATCGCATTCCCTATCTGGGCATTTGCCTCGGTATGCAGATTGCCGTCATCGAATTTGCCCGCCATGTACTCGGTCTTACAGGCGCCGATTCGGGTGAATTTGCCCCGGAGTGCCGCCATAAGGTCATCGACTTTATGCCTGGTCAAGGCGAGGACATCGACAAGGGCGGTACCCTCCGTCTGGGCAGTTATCCCTGTGTGATCGCCGAGGGAACGACCATGGCGCGATGCTATGGAGGCGCACAGATTTGGGAGCGTCACCGCCACCGCTATGAGTTCAATAACGACTATCGAGATGCTTTGCGGGCGGCGGGAATGACCATAAGCGGGCTCTCCCCTGACGGGAGATTGGTGGAGGCAGTGGAGCTGAGCAGCCAGCCCTTCTATGTTGGTGTGCAGTATCACCCCGAATTCAAAAGCCGCCCCACCCGGCCTCACCCGCTGTTTCAGGGTTTCCTCGCTGCCGCATTGGAAAGTGGGAAATGAGCGATTTGGGGTTCAGCAGCGACACAACGGTCCCTGCTGCCGACAGAGCTGGGCACTGACGGCAGCAGGGAGATCGTCCTTTCTGCTGAAGCAAAAAGGACACAATAAGAGGAAAAATGCGCAAAGAGCATCGGGGAGGAGGCACTGCAATACCTTAGCGTACAAAGCAGCCCTGCCGCTAAATGATCTTCGCATTGCAAGAATATAATACGGGTGGTAGAACAAAACGCCGGAGAAGGAGGCATTTCTCCTTCTCCAACGATTCTTAGTTCGGAGTCCGCTTCTCATGCTGCATAGCGTTTTCGAGTGGGCGGTCAAGGATCGCCTGATTCCGCGCAATCCGACCGAGGACTGCATCGCGCCGAAGGTACAAAAAATCGAAATGCAGATTCTTCCACCTGAGCACATCAAGGACTATCTGGAGGCCGCTGACAGGAGAGGACTCCTCCCCATGTTCTATCTGGAGCTGGTCACGGGCTTGCGGAAGGGTGAGATCACGGCGCTTCTCTGGAGCGACCTCGACGCAAGGAATAACACCATCTCTGTCAGCAAGCAGTCTGTAAAGAATCCCAATGGAGAACTGACGCTCTCCCGTCCCAAAACGGAGACTTCGGTCAGAAAAGTCAGTATTCCACAGGAGGCTGTCGATCTGCTGATAGCGGAACATGGCAAGCATCCTGAGAATCCCTACATGTTCCCCTCGCCGGCAACCGGCGAGATGTACTACCCAGACTCCGTCGTAAATCTGCACAAGAAGATCCTGAAGGATGCTGGGCTGCCGCACATCAGATTTCATGATCTCCGACATACCTTCGCAACGCTGGCACTGCAAAATGGCGTGGACGTCAAAACCGTCAGCAGTATGCTCGGCCACTATGACGCCGGATTCACTCTCCGCACCTACACCCACGCCACAAGGCAGAAGCAGGACGAAGCCGCACAGACGATGGGCAGCTTCATGGCGCAAGTGATGTAAGCAGAAAAAGGATGCGAAATACCGGAGAGGGGGCAAAACCTCCTCTCCAGTACTCTTTGAACCTATCCGCACATTTTCGCGTGTGGGTCACGGTGTGGGTCAGGCAGTTGACCCACATTTTGACCCTCACATTTTTCAGCATTTTTGCAACAAAAAGCATCGAAAACCGAAGTTTTCGATGCTTTTTTGGAGCTGCTGGGCAGATTCGAACTGCCGACCTCATCCTTACCAAGGATGCGCTCTACCGACTGAGCTACAGCAGCAAATGGCGACCAGGAAGGGGTTCGAACCCTCGACCTCCGGCGTGACAGGCCGGCGTT
>ENA-UOJG01000987-UOJG01000987.1-human-gut-metagenome-genome-assembly--contig:-C47-NODE-987-length-33651-cov-6.296077_pt1 | contig 33651 bp, 25 predicted proteins | sample MGYA00242340_ERZ723887 | MGnify/ENA metagenome assembly ERZ723887 | reverse complement strand
AGTCCAAACGCAAAGCAGATGAGAAATGCCGTATCACGTTTGATGGGCTGTCCGGCAGTAAACCACTCCCGAATTTCTCTCGGCGGCATTATATTGGCTTTCTCAAAGGCAGTGCGGATAAACGTCACTTTTGCATCTACATCAACTAAGCTACCATTAAAACCGTGTTCCGATATAAACTCCGTAATGGCAACTGAAAAAGGGCGAAAGAGCTGCGCGACTTCGAGCAGCTCTTCGATGAAATTGTCATCTTCAAACGAGATTGACTCCAGTGTTTCCCTTAGTTTAGCTGTGTAGGCGAGCATTTTCCATAACCTCCATAGCTATTGTATCTCGCTTGTTAGATTCTCAAGTGCAGGGATTCCCTTAAACTGAACGGAAGGATGAATCTTTCTGCAGTCTGTACTATACTCACATATTAATCTTCGGAAATGAAAATCAAAAAAGGCGTTGAAATCGGGAAACTCTTGAACGATAGAATACTTAGCTCCCTTTTTAATTCCTGTTATTCTACCCGGATTATTTTTATCAATCCCAAATGCATAATCGCCACCAATTGATGCAACAAAGAGCATATTGAATGCATCTTTTGATGATCCTTTTATGGCTCCCATTATGTGATTGTTTTCAACAAATATATCATATGGTTGGTATACCTCACCAGGATGATTCTGCATCCCAAACACATTTAAGCTTCCGAAAAACAATCTGCAGCCATTGTATTTCTTGTAGAATTCTATAAGTTGTTCGGGAAGGTCGCATTGAAATCTATCATGCACACGGGAAATAAACAGCTCCGTATTTTCTGCTGGGAATATCATGTTAAGTCTTGCGACATCTGAGATGAATGGCATCTTCCCGTTAACAAGGCAATGTCCCTCTTCCTCTAATGTGCCCCATTTTGATTCAACCTGCTCAATATAATGCATGATATTCTCCTCTCAAACATCTTGTTAGAAACCTAAAGCCGGCAATCTTTCAACCACCCAGGGCAGTAGTTCAACCAAGCGGTTTATATCTGTTGGATTCTTGAATCCGCCCGGATGAACGTATGCATGATTCTGCTTGGTTAGGAAGACAATATCGTCCGCTGATGAAATGAGATACTCCTTTGCCGTTCCAGCCAGTTCCTTCACCGTCTTGATATGATGCCCTTCGTAACCCCGAATCTTGCCAAATTTCAGAAGCTGTGTTTTTTCTGCACTAGTCCAGTTATACTTGCTTACACCATTCTTAACAGCTTCCGCCTCTCGCTTCCAAGCATCTCTAACAGCTTTGCTTCGTTCGGAAGCGAACATGCTATCGCATTGATTGTGTACAAGAATGCCTGAAATACCGACGTAATAGGTGTGATTGTCTTCCACTTCAAAGTTATAAACCGTAACCGGAGCAGAGTGCTCAATCAGTATTGATTCTTCGACAACTCCATAATCTCCATCAGCAAGTAAAACCCTTGATCCTGAAACTAATGTTTCCGCTTTACACCAATTATTTATATCAACATTCCAGAAAGGATGCTCTTTCGTAGTTTCTATTGCTGTCCCATTGACAACAAGCCTTAGCGTCTGTGCTACTTCCCGTTTATAAATGCTACTAACGGTCTTGATCTCATTTTCCCTTGTTTCGTGATTCCAGGAAAGAAGCCTGTCGCCCAAGCTAATGCTTTCAATAGGCAAATATACAAAGTGACCGTCATCAATTCCAACAATGACCCGGGTGCCAGCAACAAAGCAGGCAGAAGGTTTGATGGCTCCACTTGCAACGCCAACAGATGCTACAACGGAAGTAATCAGGAATGTGTTTGCAAATGTATCTAATCCTTTATGACTCGCATCATGCAGCGCTTCTTCAAATCCCTTACCATTTGCCAATCCCATGGCTGTTTCGATCGCTAATGTACCTAATCCAGCGCAGAGTGATGCACCAACAGTTATCTTTGTCGCAGTTATCAAAGCACATCCAAATGAAGCACCCCCGGTAACGGGTGCAAGGATGGCACCAACAATTAACACACCACAGCCAATGCCGACTTTTGTAAGAAACGACTTCCAGTTGTATGATTCATTCTCTTCAATGATTTTTGCTGATTGAAATCCATTCTCGGTATATGCTAAAGCCGTTCCATACCCAAATGCTTCTGTCAGTTCTCGTGTTCCGTAACCGAAGAAAGTATCCTCTTCTTCGCTGTCAAGATATGCTTGTACACTTTCAGGGGAAATATACACAATCCTGTACTCGGATACATAATACCCATTTAAGAGCTGCTGCTCTGATACTTCCTGCAGTTCAGCTTCTAAAGCGAGATAGTCAGTCTCGCTGAAAAGGGGTATGGCAGAGTGTGATTGGTATTCACCTAAGATTGAGCGATCATAAATGAAACGTTCGTGGTCATAATCATACAAGCTTCCCAGAGTAAAGTCATAATTTGAAGTGATATTCTCTGTTATGGAGTAAACCACGCGCATCGGTGATTGTTGGTAGTAGCTTACGTAATACCCTTGATAGACAAAATGGTCAGATACAATATTCTCGTAACTATACGTACAAATTAGGTGTTTAACGATACTATCATCACTGGGAACAACCGTTATTACTGATTGAGCGCTACTAGGCTCTTCATATTTTACAGTATCACTGACTATTTGGACGAACCCAACAGATTGCAGTTCCGATGACTCGAACAGTTGTAATCCGCTGTCGTAATAGTATAAGCCCGCAGCTGCATAATCATCGTTTTCAATAGTATATGCAATTCCATCGCCACACGAGAAGCCGGCCGCTGTCAGGTCTTCTGCAACAGAACTGGTCACCATTGATTGAATATCATGAATTGTGCCTTCTCCGATTTCATCTTTCAATCGTTTGGTTTTTTCGGTTTCTTGCCCATAGGCTACAACAATTATATCCGGCAACGGTGATCGGTTGGTAATCACACGATATGTTGCATACGAGAAAAGCAATGTTATGCAGAGAGCAATAGCTAATACTTTCTTATGCCTACTCATAGCAATCCCTCCTCCGTACTAATTATCGATCAGAAACAGGTTTATCCTGCAAATAGACCTTGTTATACAGATCAGAGAAAGAAATGGCATCCTGACTGATTGGAGATGAAGCCTGGTTTCCTGTAATATGGACAACCTGCTCATAGTTGTTTCCTATACGGTCGACATAACTAAAGTTATAGTCGCCCTTTTTATTCAATACTAGTCCTTGTAGATCAGAAACCAAGCATGTAACAGGATATGAATAGCCATTTGATGGAGTTATCGTGACAATAGCATAATTATCAACTGAGTTTTCAGCACCTATAATTTCAACAGCATCTGCTGAGAGCTCTTGCGTGCTCTCGCAAGTTGTTTCTGTCATCTCCGTTCCGCTGCCTTTAGTTATTTTCCATGTTACCCTTGTCTGATTGTCAGCAGCAAAGAAAGCAGTGTATGTATTCGTGTCCCCATATATATTGGTCTCAGTAATATAATACTCAGATGAAACCGTTAATTGTTCTTCAACTGGAATATCAAATTGGAGTGGATAAGTTGTGTTGTTGCTGCGGCAAAATGCTTCCACGCTTATAACATCGTAATCGGCCACATGGATAAATGTAAAGTCATTCAGGAAAGGCTGTCGTTGATACATTAGTTCCTTTTCATCCTGCGAAGGAATAACCTTCACACTTTCAGGAAGTGAAAGCGCCTCTAAGTTTGAAAGCTGCTCTGGATCGTCCAGCGTCCGATATGTGAAAGCATCAATCGGATTGAAGAATGCGATTTCAACATTCTGATCTGCATAATGATTTATAGCCTGTGTTAAATCAATAAGTCCCTGATTATCAGCAGAATACTTTATTTTAACATTCGGATTATCCAGAGACCTGTATCTGCCGTCTTCGACAAAACGCTTTTCTATTTCGTATGCATATTTAAATGCTCTTTGCTGATCGGAAAAACAAACAAAGATATAGCCTCCACGAGTTGTCTGGTATGCAACCTGATAGTATCTTGATGACAGATCAGATAAACGATCAGCAGTCATCAGATTTCTGTAATTTACAAAAGGTCTCGAGTCCTCAGCGATGATATTAAAGTTTAATTCATAATGATAAACAGAACCAGATTCAGTATAGCCACTATACAGATCAGCATGATATGTTCCTTCAGTAAGGTCTATCGTCTGTGGGCTGCGTGATGAACCATCAAAAATAATTTCTTTTCCGGTATCCACATTGGTAATGGTTCCCGTTAACGGAGGTGTTTGATCATTGGTTCTGAGAATTTGTATTTTCGTTCGTTGGTCATAGGTTGGTAAATCACCTTCACGAAATACACGGTAACCGCTGACAGGAACATCTGCAAAGTATGTGGATGCCCCTTTTGTCTGGTCATCCCTGAACACATATGCATGTGTTAACCGAGTCTTACTTAAAGGAGTTGTAACTTGAATTGTATAATATCCATTTTCCGTTATAGCTGTATGATCATTGACGGTACGTCCATTGACCTTAACCTCATAATTAGTACCGAGCTTATCGATGATAAAGCCAACGGTCGTCGAAGCATAATCCTTGAGGGTTTCTCCCTTTTCTAATGTTGTGAGAGAGTAGCCATCGTCTTCGATTTCCATTCCTTCCAGGTTGTCTTTTGTGATCCTGAAAGTATATATCTCCACATGGAAGCGATCTTCATTATTATCAAGAACTACGAGCTTTTTCCCAACGTACCTCTGGGTTTGGTATGCTACGATTATCCGATAATATCCCTTGCTTGAAATCTTCACAGGTAAAACCATACCCCTGGGATGCTGTGCGAAGAAATTACAAAGAGGTTCTATGAGATTTGTATAGTCCTTTCCATTAGGGGAAGACTGAATAATGACTACACCTTTCTCCATTTTTTGGGGAAGCTTTATCGAATTGACGTTTGTTGATCCTGACGAGATTATTTTCCATGCTTCCGGGGTGTCAGTGAGTAATTTCCCATTGTAGGATAATGTGAGAACTGCATCTCCACGTGCCAAATTAAGTGGCTGATTGCGAGAACTGGTTTCACCAGAGAACTGACCAGTAATACTGATTTCACACAAGCCTGCCGAACCATACGACATTCTCGAAACTGAAGACTTTGATTCATATTTGTAATCTCCGCCTGTCTCATATCCAGTGCGGGAAAGCGGGATGGTTGATTCATCAATAAGCATGTTATGCAAAGAGATGATTCCTGTATTGGTACATGCATAGAAAGAATACGATTCTACACAATAAATCTCGTCATAAGCCGTCAGGGCATTAAACAAACCATAGTTCCCGGTTTTCTTGTGCATCTTATAAGCAATTACTATACGATAGAACGTGCCACTGGCAATGTCAGAGCCATCTGCAGTATAGAACTGATTGTTTCCAGCTTTTATTGTTGCGAAATAGTTTACAACAGGGGGAGCTGCGTTGACCCATGTCCTACCGTCGTAAGATTTTTGAACAAGCAAAACCCCTTTTTTTATGGATGCATCTAGCTTGATTGAGTCAATTTCTTTCGAGCCGTCATCGATTATACTCCAGGAAGTATCGCTATCTTTGAGATAAGCTCCGCTGTAGTTATACTTAAATGCAATTGTTCCGGATTCAAGGCCAACTGCTTGAACTCCCTGATATGTGGTTTCTTCGTTAATATTTCCGGAAATCTGAAAAGAACCAATAGCTCCCTTTCCATACCGAAAAGTTTTCACCTTGTCAGAAGAAGACATACTGAACTTATTGTCTGATTGAGCGATAGAAGCAGAAACGCTGACGTTTTTTTGATCTGCGAACGCTGTTCCTGAAATAAGCACGGTAACAGACAGTAGCAATACAGCCACTAAAAATCCACAAATTACCTTTCTCATCGTGCCCTCCAGTGGTTTGAAATAAGACGAATGGGTGTTCTAAGCCATTGACATATATGCTTAAGCGACTAAGTAGATATTCTCTTTATCGAACATAATTGCTTGCGTCTCGTTGCAGATAGCTCTGACACCTCGAATACTATCTTCAAACATTTCACTTCCGGTTTCTTGCTGTGTTTCGAACTCTGATACCAGTTTTGCTATTTTTTCTTCTTTGCCCTTAAGCAGCTGCTCTCCTCCGTCTTTGAGCCAGTCATCAACCGGCCCCTTCTTCAACAACGGAGAAGATCCGATCAAGTTACCGAGAAATTTGTCAGCTTGACCAACTGCATCTTGCACTTTCATCTGGACTGAATCGCCAGAAACTTTAGCAATATACTCGCGGCATTTTTGGAACTGGTCTTGATAATAAGCCTGATAATCCCTTACTCTTTGAGCCACAGCATTCAGATAGTCTTCACTAAAGTTACCTAAAAGCATAACTTCCAGGTAGGCGGCAAAAGAGAAAAGATACAGAGACATACTGTAATCGTGAAAGTTATCTGCGATCTTGTTCATTGTGTCGCGGATCGCTTGATCTAGAAAAACCGGCGGAAGTCCTTTGATTTTGTCTGCAATCTGTTTTTGATAGAAAACAATGTTTTGCTCAGCACCCTGCTTAATGTCCAGAGCTTTCATGTGATAGTTGTTTCTATATTGATCGTTATCCCAGTTGTATTTATACTTGTCCAGAATATCGGTAAGCATGTTTAGGTCGCCTTGTAGTTTTGCCTTCTTGTCTTCTGTCAGGAAAGAAAGAATCTCTTGTTGGGTCTTTTGGATCGCATCCAGCTTCTGATTTACTTGTACCATCATTACAGCCATAGCCATCATCATGGGATTAATTGGCATTACAGAATTTGCAGTCACAGTCTGGGGGCCGAGCTTTACTAATTTTGCCATTGTGTTTTTCCCTGTGGAAAGGTCCTTGAACGAACCAGCGAAAATGCCAGGTGTATCCTTTGCAAATTGGCGCAGGGCTTCTCCACCCAAATTATTGATCGGCATATACCCAAAGCCATCCATGGTTACAGTTTGTGCAACTGTCCGTAAAGCAGGAGAAAGCTGGGCAAACACGCCACCTAAAGTTGCGATTTCGCCCAGCGGGATTTTTTTGTATTCACTTAAATGAGTTGCTTTTTCTGCGATTGCTTTTTCAATGTCAGATACTTCTTGTGGAAGTGCTGTGTTTGGTGCTGCGCTTAGTGCTTTTTCTTCTTGTCGCTCCTGTCCGCGGCCTAATAGCTTATCAAAGAGTCCCATTTTCGTACCTCCATGAACTCAAATCTAGTTGGTTCTTGAGCATTTATGGTTCCGTTCATGATTCTATCCCATTCCATAGCATATTTGGATTTATCGGTGTATCGGCTAAGCCAAGTATTTTACTCTGAGTATCTTATCGTGCAGCCCATAGGAACTGCCTCTCTGGCTGCCTTAAGGGATATAGCAAGCCATTTTTAAGTATACCATAATATGCTATTCGATGCCAGTACAAATTCCGCCAAAGTGCCTATTTTTAAGGGCTGCAGCGTTTATCCTTCCCTTGGCATAATAGTGGCAAGCAATGCAAACTTACTAAGTTTTGCAAAAGCTTGTTGGTAGGCTCCGCCCCCAAGCCCCTGAAAACCAGAGCTTGCGCTCTGTGGTTGTGTCGTATTCCTGCGTCATTCGACCTTCTGGCTGCGCCTGAAATTCAAAAAAGAAAAGCCCCTGTGCCAGTTATGCTGCTGTAAACAGCATCTGACGCAGGGGCTGTGTTATCGTTCTGGGCTTTCTTCCTGCCGGGGATCTTTCTCTTCTGGCAGGTAGTCGCGTTCCAGAACATCGAAATTATATTTGATGTGATTCAGTGTTGTGAGCTGCGGTTTCAGTTCTTCGAGTGCGGCATCATCAGCTTCTTTTTCCGATTTCAGCGCCTCATATTCGGCAGATAATTCCTTTAACGTCGGCATCTTTCCTTCAACAGAGGAGTAGACAGCCTGCGCCTTTTTGTGATCTTCGATCTCCGTCCGGTGCTCATTGTAGAATTTTGGCGACCAGCCTGAAGCCTTATACTGCGCATAAACATCCTTTGTTCTCCGGTAATCACGGATTGCCTGACGAAACTGGTTGATCTCCTTCATGCGATTTTGCTTCTGCCGGATTGCGGCATGCAGAGCATTTCGTTCTGATCTCAGTGCGCTGATCTGATCATCAAGCTCCTCGATAGATCCGATGTTATGCTCTTTCAGGAAGATGATCGACTGGGCTTTTGCATCAATATTGTTGCGCTCAGCCCACACAACGTAGCCCCGACCCTTCCTGCCATCCCGGAGCTTTGCTTCAATATCGATCAGCCGTTTAACCTGACTGTAGGTGTATTCACTCCTGGGGATTTTCGGAATGTGCACATGTTGACCGTCGAGCGTTTTCCTCAAAGCTGTTTCAGAGTATTCCGCACCGAGGCTGTCCAGACGAATATACCGCTCGCCGCCAGGTGGCTTGATGCTCATATGAGCGCCTCGCTTGATCCAACATCCTGCTTCTTCCATCAGCTGCATGAGTGCATCAAATCCATCAGGCTGCAGCCGTAGCGCTGCATCAATCGTAATTCGCAGAGAATCCCGGCTCGTCAATTTGGATTGATCGCCCTCCCATTTCTCATAGGAAACGGTTTTGTTTTGCGGATTCTGCACGACTGAAAGATGATGTTCACGGCAGAGCTCGTCGCTGATCTCTGCAACAAGCCGGCTGGAGTTCCACACATTTCTGAATTTATGAGAGCAGTCCAGTGCTGTCGCACAGAAGACAATGTGGTTATGGATATGCCGACGATCGGTATGTGTCGCCACAATGAAAGCGTGTTCTCCATGAAGAAGACGCTCAGCCAGCTCATAGCCAATCTGATTTGCTTCCTCAGCTGAAACTTCACCTGGCTTAAAAGATTGCCGGAGCTGATACGCAATCACTTCGTTTTTTCTTCCGCTTCCAATCCGACTGAGATACTCGTCCCGGGCCATCAGAAACTCATGATCCGCTGATTCCGGTGCGCAGGCATAGGACGAAATGAATTCTCCGTCTTCCGTCTTGTCCGGATTCTTTATATAATCGATTCGCGCTTTCATGCACTGGGCAATCGTTTTGCCCTTATTGATGTGCATCGGAATGATGCGAGTCGTCGCCATGTGCACCTCCATAAAAAGAAAGACGGCGATCTGTGATTCACACAAACCGCCGCCGTGTTACTGCTGATTCTCAGCAGAGAAGTCCTTCAAAGAATCCAAGGATGTGATCCATTCTGTTCAGAAGAAAGTTCGCAAACGCCGGAAGTCCAATCGGACTGGCCAGCAGCGCGAGCACCATAAAGGCGATGCCATTCTGCCAGTAGCCGATGGCAAACTCGATGACAGAGAGGACAGCAAACAGTCCAACCGCCAATCCGATGACCGCCGAGGCGATAGAAGAGATGAACGCTGCCAGGCCGAGCATCAGTCTTGCGACCAGCATAAAGGGTGTCAGTGCGATTCTCAGTGTGCGCTTCATCATTTTCTTTCCCTCCTAATTGTCGGCGTGATCCAGCCGTGCCAGTATCTTGCGGAAGACACTCCAGATTTCATCGACCCGCTGCCGAATGTCATCAATTTCAGTTTCATAGATCGAGCCCTGCTCATGAAGGCTCTTCGCCATCTGATTGACGTTGTTCGTCAGGTTCTTCAGCAGACGGATGGTCTCTCTGATTTCCGGAAGATCCAGCTTCAGCATATAACCGTTCAGGATCATAGCCCGGAAGAAGGTGGACTTGTTTCTGATTCCGAAGAGCTTCATCTTCTTTTGAATCACTTCGTCCTCCGCTTCTGTCGTGACGAAGCTGTGGTGAATCGGGTTATATGTCTTCGTCATGCTCATTATCGCTCCATGCCATTCTTCCTGCAACTCTGTCGCCGGGACAAATCCACGATTTCAAGTTCAGGCTTCACGATGGGTTTCAGCCCAAAAGCAGCGGAGATTTTCTCTACAGCCTGATCGCGCATTGCCTCCATACCGGCAGCGAGTGCATTCGCTTCATCCTTTGTCAGAAGCGTAAGCCGTTCGTCTTCCGCACGGACAATCATCACGTTGCCGACGATTGCGTCTCCGTGACGGTCTGCACCATACAGATCACTGGCAAGGCAGTTGATTGAAACCGGACCTTTTTTGAGCTTGCCTTCCTCGTCGATCAGCATCAGATATCCATCCTTGGCCAGTGGCTCAGCTTCCACCAGCTCGATCCATTCACAGCCAATGGTGCCGCGGGCAATCTCAAAAAGTTCTTCCTGAGGATCACATTCCAGTGTCTTGATTTCCTGTGTGTCGGTCAGCATGACCGCAAATTTCTTTTCGTCCATTCGGATCCCTCCTCAGCGTTCCATGCTGTGCGTTTTCTTTTTCTGCAGCTTTGCTGATGCGACAGCCTCCGCCACAGGAGTGCTTACTTCCTTACCGGCAGGTTGCTCCAGTTCCCGGATCTTCTGCCGGGCCAGGTTGATGAACCCGTCCAGAATCGCGGGATGGGATGTCACCGCATAGTTGTCTCTGCGATCAAAGCCCAGATCATCTTTTGCTTCCGGGAAGTCAAAGGTGAAGGCCCAATCCTTATTGGCAGAAGAAAAGCGGCCGTCCCAGGATTTCACCTGAACTGTCGCCGCAAGCACAAGGCTGACCCGTTCCGGGCCGTACTTCTCCATCACTTCATCGATGCATCTCCGATCCAGTCGGAAGCCATCAAAATGACTGGAAATGGCTTTCTCAATATCCTTCTTGCAGTCGATATTCGCCCAGTGGGAAGCCTTGAATTGTTCAAGCTCGCCAAACTTACGGGCATGGCTGCCGGATTCATGATAAATGGGTGTATTGATGATCGGTTCCATCAGGTGGCCCTCCTGTTCACGTTTTTCTCTGATGAAGTCATCAGCGATCTGTTTCTTATCTGCGTCTGTTCCTTCTTGCAGCACATCCAGCCGATACTCTGTAAGCTCCAGCTGGGCAATAGCATCCAGAAAAACCGGATGCCATTCTTCATCCGGAGATTTCGGTGCATACTCCTCCCGCAGCATAACCAGCTGATTCCTGTAATCCGTCAGCTCACGGAAGCAATAGGATATCCTGTGAGCCATGACGTCGCCTGGGCTGATCTCATAGGTTCTTCTGACCGGACGGACCGGCTGATGTTCGTCATACTGAATGCCGAAATCATCCGCCAGCTTTATCGCCGCTTCTCTTGGGGACAGACTGAAAAAGCGGCTGGTGAAATCAATTACATCACCATCCGCCTGGCATCCGAAGCAATGGAAGCGTTTATCAACCTTCATGCTCGGATTCCTGTCATTGTGGAAAGGACATTTGCACATGCCTCCGCGTCCCACCTTCAGGCCGTAGCGTTCTGCAGCCTGAAGAGTGGTCACGGTGTTCTTCACCGCTTCATAGAGCGTCATTCACATCACCGTTCCTGTTCCGGCTTTTTCTTTTCCGCTTGCGCTGCGGGACGATCCAGATTCAGCTTCGCGTCCAGCTCAGCCAGACGGGCACTCTTGGTTTTCAGCTCTTCCTCCTGCGGGAAGGGCTTGCCCAGCTCTGCCTTTGCGGTGGTCATCTGCTGATTCAGATCATTCAGTTTGTTTTCCACATTCTGAATGCGTCTCGGAATTCCGGCCAGAGCATTATCGATTCTCGTGATGTTGCCGCGCGGGTCAGAACCCAGCTCCACCTGATGGGACATGGCACCCTTCAGGGTCAGCTGATACATCTGCGACATGGGGTTGTACATGACGCTCATGGAGAAGCCGCGATACTCGCCAAGAGCATGATCCTTCTCATTGTTCACATGCTTGCAGGCATCCAGGATCGCCTCGCCGGCATCCTTGGCTTCGGTGAAGGTTTTACCGCCAACTGTCATGCCAATGAAGTCCTTTTCCGGCAGCGGATGAGCGGCAGCCGTTGCCAGATCCTGTTCAAAGCCGGACAGGTAGCCCTTGTTGCGCTCAATCTCCTGAGGAAAGAATTTCAGCAGCCGGTCTTCCAGCCGATACTGCTGACTCTGATGGTCTGCCTTCATCAGGCGAAGACGCGCCACATCCACGTCCAGATCCATCTTTTCCTTGATGGCCGGATCACCGGCACACAGGGCTTTGATTTCCGCGTAGGACAAAGCGGCTTCATCAATGTCATCGCAGGAGCGCACAGGGCTCTTACTTGTCATGATCTGTGAAATGAACTTCTGCTTGTTCTCCACCGTCTGCCAGAGGTAGGAATCGAAGGTACCTTCTGTTGCATACCGATAGATCTGAACATCCGGATTCATGTTGCCCTGACGGACAATACGACCGGAGCGCTGCTCCAGATCACCGGGACGCCAGGGACAGTCCAGATCGTGAAGGGCAATCAGCCGGTCCTGGCAGTTGGTGCCCGCACCCATCTTGGCAGTGCTGCCGATCAGTACGCGAACCTGCCCGGCACGAACCTTGGCAAAAAGCTCCTTCTTTTTCACTTCGGTATTGGCGTCGTGAATGAAAGCGATCTCTTCAGGCGGCACGCCACGGGCGATCAGCTTGCTCCGGATATCCTCATACACATTGAAGTCACTCACGACCGCTTCGCTGGATGAACCGGCCAATTCCGTCAGATCATCGACTGGTTCCAGCGGCGGAAGTTCATCTTCGTCCCTGGGACTATCCGTCTTTTCCGCCGTGTCTGCCTGCTGGGATGATCTCTCCATGCCCTTCGGAGTGGAAATGTCGCAGAATACCAGCTGCGTCAGCCGGTCGTCTGCGCCTTCCTGCCAAATACGGAAGATGTTTTTGACGCAGGCATTGACCTTGCTCCCCGGGTCATCCGGCAGCAGAGGATTGATCAGGCGCTGATCCAACCCCAGCTTTCTTCCGTCGCTGGTAATCTTCAGCATGTTGTCCACCCTCGGATCAACGCTGCCGGAGTGTACCTTCCCGGCACGCTCGGACAGGCTCTGCACCATAGCCTTCTGGATTTCTGTCGGCTGAACGACAACGGTCTCATAGTGCGGTGTCGGCGTAGGCAGCTTCAGCTGATCCGCCGTTTTGATGTCCGCGACCTCCTTGAACATCGACATCAGCTCAGGAAGGTTGAAGAACTTGCTGAAACGGGTTCGTGCCCGGTAACCCGTTCCCTCCGGAGCCAGCTCAATGGCTGTGGAAGTCTCACCGAAGGTAGAAGCCCAGGCATCGAAGTGGGTCATGTTGTTCCTCTTCAGGGTGCCGTACTGCAGATACCGCTGCATGGTGTAAAGCTCCGTCATGCTGTTGCTGATGGGAGTACCGGTCGCAAAGATCACGCCGCGTCCTCCGGTCAGCTCATCCATATACCGGCATTTCAGGAACATGTCCGTGGATTTCTGCGCTTCGGAAGTGGAAAGACCGGCTACATTCCGCATTTTTGTCGTCAGGAAGAGGTTCTTGTAGGCATGCGCCTCGTCCACAAAGAGCCGATCCACACCCAGCTCCTCAAAGGTGACCACGTCATCCTTCCGTTCTTCGGCCTGCAGCTTACGCAGACGGCCTTCCAGCTGCTTACGGGTGCGCTCCATCTGCTTGATGGAGAACTGCTCACCCCGCATGAACTTCAGTTCCTGGATGCCCTGGGTGATCTCCTCGATCTGCTCCTGCAGAAGACGTTCCTGCCGTGCCTTCGACATGGGTATTTTCTCAAACTGGCTATGACCGATAATGATCGCGTCATAGTCGCCGGTAGCAATCCGGGAGCAGAAACGGCGGCGGTTATTCTTCTCAAAATCCTTTTTGGTTGTGACCAGGATCTTGGCAGACGGATACAGGCGCAGGAACTCAGAGGCCCACTGCTCAGTCAGGTGATTGGGCACCACGAACATGGATTTGCTGCATAGGCCAAGCCGCTTGCTCTCCATGGCGGAAGCAACCATCTCATAGGTCTTGCCAGCGCCAACCACATGAGCCAGCAGCGTGTTGCCGCCATAGAGCGTGTGCGCAATCGCGTTCCGCTGATGCTCTCTGAGCACAATCTCCGGATTCATGCCGGAGAATGTAATGTGCTGTCCGTCATATTCGCGGGGGCGAACGCTGTTGAACAGCTCATTGTATTGGGTAACGAGCGCTTCCCGACGATCAGGATCCTTCCAGATCCAGTCCCGGAAGGCATCTTTAATAGCCTGCTGCTTCTGCTGCGCCAGTGTGGTTGCCTTCTGATTCAGCACACGCTTTTCCTTACCCTCGGCATCCTCGATGGTATCGTAGATGCGGACATCACGGAGATTCAGCGTATCTTCCAGAATTCGCAGACCGCTGGCTCGATCCGTACCGTAGGTCAGATTGTTTGGAACGTTGTTGTACGAGAGGACATTTTTCCCGTTGATCCGCCATTCTGAGGTGAAGTTGGAATACTGCACCTGAACCGCACGGCGCTGATAGAACGGGATCTCGAAGAGTTCCTCCATAAACTGCTGGATGTACTTCTTGTCAACCCAGGTCGCGCCAAGGCGGACATCGATCTCGGAGGCATCCAGATCCTTGGGCTGTGCCTTTTCCAGAGCACGCACATTTGGCTCAAAGATGGGCGAAATCTCTGCTGCCGCACGCGCATCCCGGAGCTTCTCGCGCACATTCCCGGACAGATACTCATCCGCCGTGACATAGCGGGGACTCCCGTTTTCATTCACCGGCGCAGGCAGCCGGAAGATCACCCCGGTCAGTTCCGAAGCGATCTCATCCTCGCTCTTACCCGTCAATTCTGCCATGAAGGGCAGATCCACCGCGGCCTTTTCCGCAATGGAAACCGCAAGCGCTTCCACCGAAGTGTCCACATGCTCCACAGTCCGCTGCTGACGAATCGTGCGCTTGGTGAACATATCCGCCTTGCGCTCAAGCTCACCGTTTTCTGTCAGGATTTCCAGCGAGGAGAGCAGATAGTACGAGGAATCATCTGAGAAAGCCTGCGCATTGGGACGGCTGTTGATCAGTCCAAACCGGGCCGTAAAGCTGTCATACAGCGTATTCAGCTCTGCCTGAAGCTCATGGATCGTGAAGTCATCCGATTCCTGAAGCTGAGCGTCCATCAAGCGGTGTACACAGTCCCGTAGACCGACCATGCCCTTGATGCGCGCTTCTGCTGTCGCGTTCAGATCCGGATGCACCATCGCTGAGTTTTCCCGGTAATACACCTTGTCATCAACAACGGTATAGGAATAGTTCCGCACATTGGGATCAGCGGGTATGCTGTCCCGGATCGCTTCGCCTTCTGACAGCTCCGGTGCTTCCTCTGCCCGATAGGTACCGGAGATCTTTGTGACCGCTTCCGCCAGCTGCTGGGACAGATCGGAGTCTTCCAGTGCCTGACAGGCTGTCTCCTGATGTGCTCCATACATGGAATCGTCCCAGACCATCTTGCCGAGAATCATATCGGGATGATCCACAAAGTAGCTGTTGACAGGCACGCCGTCTTCCGTCTGGCCAAGATGTACCCAGTCCGGCTCAATGTCGATGGCCCGGTCGCGCTTCTGCAGGAAGATGATATCCGAAGTGACTTCCGTGCCGGCATTGGCCTTGAAGGCATTGTTGGGCAGGCGGATCGCTCCCAGCAGCTCAGCCCGCTGCGCGATATACTTCCGCACCTCAGGCGATTGCTTATCCATAGTGCCCTTGGATGTAATGAAAGCAACGATGCCGCCGGGCCGCACCTGATCCAGCGCCTTGGCGAAGAAGTAATCGTGAATCAGGAAGTTGTAGCGGTCGAACTGCCTGTCCGAGACCTTATAAGCGCCGAAGGGCACATTGCCGATGGCCAGGTCAAAGAAATCCTTTCGATCCGTTTTCTCAAAGCCCGTGACAGCGATATCCGCCTGCGGGTACAGATACTGTGCAATCCTGCCAGTGATGCTGTCCAGTTCCACGCCGTACAGCCGGCTGTTCTGCATGGTTTCCGGCAAAAGGCCAAAGAAATTGCCGACACCGCATGACGGCTCCAGAATGTTGCCAGTGCGGAAGCCCATCTGTTCTACAGCAGAATAGATCGCACGAATGACGGTCGGAGAAGTGTAATGCGCGTTCAGTGTGGAGGCGCGCGCCATCTCGTATTCCTCCGGCGTAAGTGTGAATTTCAGCTCCCGGTATTCATCAGCCCAGGCCGCGTTTCGCTCATCAAACGCCTGCGGAATGCCGCCCCAGCCCACATACTGAGAAAGCACCTCCTGATCTTCAGGAGATGCCGGCCGGTTTTCCTTTTCCAGTGTTTTCAGCGTGCGGATCGCGCGCATATTGTTTTCAAACTTGGTCTTCTGACCGCCTTCACCCAGGTGGTCATCCGTAATCCGATAATTGACCGCAGGCTCAGATGTAATCTCCTGTGCCGGCGGAAGTTCCATCTCCGTGCTTTCTTCCGTCTGTGCCTGCTCCAGCGGTTCTGTCCTGAAGGGCAGATTCCGCTCATCACGGTCCAGCAGCGGCCCCAGAATGCTCTTGCTTTCCGCACGGAAGATCGGATAAATCATTTCCGGGTCGCGGAAGGTGACATCATAGAAGCGGACACCATCCACCGTGAAGGGGCGTCCATCCAGATAGATCGTATCACCCGGATGCAGATCATAGGCAAAGGGCGGCTCCTGTGGCGGCCTCTGGGGATGCCGAGGAGGCGGCAGCGGCTCATCCAGCGTCAGGTCAATGGTGACTTCCCTCATAGCGGGAATCCCGTCATGTTCAGGAATGCGGCGTTCACCAGGACGAAGGGGCGGAATATCCGGCTCTGCCTGCGGCTCCTGCTCAACTGCGGACGATTCCTCAGCCGCGATCACAGCCGCATCCGTCTCCACCTGCTGAATGAACGGATTCCGGGAAAGCGCTTCCGGATCGACCACTTCACCGTTCACAATGCCGTTTCGTGCAAGCTCTTCACGGATCGCGGTGGGATCAATATCATCCAGAGGATCCTCTGCTTCTGGCGCTTCCTCCAGTGCATCAGTCGTTTCAGACGCTTCAGGCGCTGTTTCCGCTTCCGGATTTGCTACCGGCTGATATGCAAAACGAGGAACAGACACAGGCAGCTCCTGCCCGGCCAGAGCGCTGCGCATCTCATCCAGCTGCTGTCTTTCCGCATCATCCAGATAGTTTCCGCTTTCAACCAACCGGCGAACATGCTGCTCCACAGCAGGCCATCGCAGTTTCATTTCCTCCTGAAAGCCCCGACGGCTCAGGCGAAGACCCTGACCGTTGTAATCCACAAAGCCGGAGGAGCCGTCCAGGTAGGTGTGACTGTGCCCACCAATTCCGTATTCCTCTTTCAGGAATTCCTGCGCTGCCTTGGGTGAAGGATGGCTGTCGTACAGAGCGGCAATCCGAAGCCTGCCACCGGAGAAGCCGGAGCCTCGGCTCAGGACATGATCAATTTCCTCGTCGGAAAATGAAAATGCAGAGGGCTCAGCCTCTGCATGGGGTGGATGATTGGGGACATTCTGTTCCTGCTGGTCGATCTTTTCAATCTGTTCCGCTTCGGTTGGGAGCTCAAAGGCAATCTGAACGGCTTCCGGTTCCGGATGGCTCAGGCGTAGATCAGTTCCGTCAGGATCATTTCCTCGGCCTGATTCTTCAGGGCGTTCATCGTCCCGACCCATTTCATCTGGTCTCGGGCTTTCAGCTCTTCCGTCACGCCTGCCTGCTTCGTCAGCAGGCTCATCAGGCTGTCCAAACGGCTGTGGGCCATCGTGTCGATCTCCTGGAGATGCTCCATCAGCTTTCCGCTCAGGATCAGCCTCGTGTACAGGCCGGGGCGGTTCTGCTCCAGGTACTGCTGTCTCATGATCCCGTACTTGCCCAGGGGCCTGCGCTCCGCTTCGGTCAGTCCCATCTCCGGCAGCAGGTAGTCTCCGTTCCTCTTGTAAATCAGTTCGCTCATGGCTCATGCTCCTTTCAGTCATTCTGACAGTCGTTTCAATCTGACGCAGCACCTGGCCGCTGATTTCACTGACAGCCTTGCCAAGCTCTGCGACGGTGGCTGGGGTGTTCCAGTCCAGCACCTCTGTGAAATCCTCCCGGAACAGCTCCGGATCCAGTCCGCACCGGGTCTGGATGCTGTAAGAGATGCTGGCCGCAGCGGCCTTCCGGAAGGAAGCTCCGATGCTGAAATCATCATACTCGGCCAGTTGGGATCCGTCCACGCTGTCGCGGATGTCACGGGCATGATTCCGCCAGTATTCCAGTGCCTGCTGCTGTGCGATCTGATCAATCTGCTGCTCCAGTCCCATCGCGGCATCTGCATAATACTGATCCTCAAGCATCTGCTGAACCGGCTCCCTGGCGGCATCCGACAGCATCCACGGCTCAACGTTTCTGGAGTTCCTGCGCGTACCGGTATCGGATACATCAAAGACGTACCGGATATCCATGCCATAGGGGCCGGGGGTTAAAAGCGCAATACCCTTGGAGCCGCGCCGGATATACCGCCGCATGGTGTCGTTCCAAAGATCATAGGTCGCGCAGGCTGTGGCATCCGGACGCTGTGCATAGATCATCAGCTGATCATGGAAGGGATACTTGTACAGCCTTGAAGAAGTGTTCAGGAAAGCCGCCCAGTCCAGATAATCCCCGGTGATTTTTCGGGCGGTATCATCCGCCATCTGTGCATAGATCTGTGTTTTGTTGGGCATCGGGTATTACCTCCTCTCGGGTTATTCAATCTCCGCGTCCGGATCAATCTCATCCCATGCAGGATTGTCTGTCCACCCGAACGCAGAATCCTCGTCCGAATAGGCCTCATCCTCCAGCGGATAAAATGGGGACAGCGCTTCCGCAACCTCAAAGTATTCGGCATCCGTCATGCGCTCCAGCTTTGTCAGCACACCGCGGGTCAGGGCTTCCAGATCTTCCTCGTCGGGCATCAGATCCTTCTGCATTTCACGCAGCTCATGGATTAGACCTTCCCGGCTGCCGGGATCGTAAAGGCAGATCAGGTTCTGTTCTTCAGTCGTAAACGTAGTCATCGCTATACCTCCATGTTTGATTTACAGAGCCAAATTGAGGCAGGATGACCTCTTGGTCGTCCTGCCTCAAAATCGGGGAATTGGCTATCGAAGAAGTGTTGATATATAAGGCTTTGGGGAATGCGGGGAAGAGGCTAAATCAAACATTTGACTGCCATCTCACGTGTTATGCCGCTGTTCGTACATGCGTGTTCTTGTCTTTTTCCGATTCGCTGTCTCGGCGCAGCCCTTACAGTATTTCTGTTTGGCATGCGTTGGAACAAAGGGATTCTGACAGATTTCACAGCGTTTCATGCTGTGAGGAAAGGGGTCCTCATCCTCCTCGTCATACCAGAGTGCATAGGACACCAGGTCATTCAGATTCCACTCCGCGGGAAGCACACAATCCAGAAAATAGTCGCAGTCAATCGCTCCGTCATGAATGCTTTCGTAGTTGGGATTCACCAGATGACACCTTTCATCTGTCAGAAGACAGTTTCCGCGATCATAGTTTGCACACTCACCCCTGGCCAGTGCCTTGATGCTTTTCAAAATCTGCTTATCAGTCATGGAACCTCGTTTCTTCTGCGGGGAACAATCCCGGCAGAGAAAAAGGCATCAGTCATCAGGGCTGATGTCTTCCTCGGTCATGAAGATATTAAAAGCAGCGAGCTCAGGAATTGCATAGGTTTCCGCGTAAGCCTTGGCGTTTTCCAATCCTTTGGGATCGTCATACTCCTCGATCGTGCTCAAAGAATAAACCGGATTATCAAGACGGTATACCCGATAAGCATCAAAACGGGGATCCGTCTTTTTCCCAAGCTTCCTGTTCAGGTAATCGGCAAGGCCCAGAAGAAAGAAGGCTTCCCGATAAAACCCTTTATCAAAGAAGTAATCGATAAAGGCTTCACTGTTGAAGCTGGACGCCAGAAGGGAATCTTCCGCAAACTGGCGCAGCTGTACCAGCTTGTCCACCGTGGAATAGAAAAGCAGCAGCGTATGCCCATCATGGAGAACCTCACGCTCGCATTCCTCATCGTCTGCTCCGAGGCATTCATCCCAGTAATGATCAAGGACGTCCTCAACAGTCGTGCCCAGGGCATCCGCGATGCCGTAGATCGTCGCGGCCTCGCAGTGATCGATCTGCGCCTTTCCGCTGAGAATATCCCGGAGGGTGGAATCGGGCACGCCGCTCATCATGCTCAAGTCGGCGCGGGTCATGCACTTCTTATTCATCAGATTCATCAGATACATATTCTTATCGCTCCATTTCATTTCTTTTGATTTTGGGTTTCGCTATCTGTTGCTGTTCAGGCTCTTTCCGGCCCTTCAGCATCGCGTGCTCACGCTGAGCGTCCTTGTCATAGGCATACAGGTAGAAGTTGTAATCGCCTCTGCGCGGGGTACAGCGCAGGCAGTAGGTGTAACGGGGAGATTCAGCCTTAAAGCCAAAGCTGTCCTCGCAGGCAAGCCCGTCGCGGCACCCTCTGCTCATACTGGCAAAGTTACGGAGCAGGCCATCCTGCTTCCGAAGTGCGTTCACCACATTCTGAAGCTCCTCATGGAAGGCGGTGCTCTTTAGTTCCGGCTGGTGATCAAACCAGCTCGTCCAGAACTCGCCGCCGCTTTTTCCAAAGTCACCGCGCAGGTGTCCCACACAGCCGCGTTCCAGATCCTGTTCACTGCTGCCGGAATAAAGCCAATCGGTATGATCCGGTTCGATAGGTCTCCAGGTCAGCTCGCCCTGAAGCTCCTTTTCTGTTTCACCCAGAATGGCTTCAAAGGCATACAGCGCGGTACGCGAATACTCACCGTAGGCGTCTGACGCTTCCATGGGCAGGCCCTGCTGCTCATAGAAGGAAGAGGAGTCAACCGCATCCAGATAACCGGTGATCTCATCTTTCAGATCAGAAACAAGCTCCGCCATGCTCTCCCGGTTCTCGCCGCCGTAGATCATCTCCTCAACGCCCATGTCAGGATCCTCAGAACTGAAGGAAAGCGTCAGCTCCGCCCGTTCTCCCTGCCGGTTGTATTCCAGGGTGGTGTCCGCTGTGTAGTCATGAGAGTAGAATCTCACCTGATGCTCATCCGCTTCCGGCATGGGATTGTCATGCAGACTGTCGCGCCAGGATTCATAATCGTGGGTAGACTCAATCATTCTGTACCTCCTTGCTTATCGTTCAGGATCATTCCGGTGTTTAGGACGGGGCAGATGCTCAGGAGCATCAGGAACCTTAAGCGTTTTCTCTTCCTTCGGTCCGTTGTTGATGATTCCGTCAATCATGTTCAGATCGTCTTCCATCGCCATCTCCGCATTACGAAGCGCATTTGCCGGCGGAATGAAATCCGGCAGTCTCTGAAAGCCGAAGCTGTCCGTGTAATAGCAGGACAGCCGTCCGTTTTGCTTCAGAGCAATCACATCGCTGACGCTCAGGCTATGCCCATGGAAGTTTTCGGGACGATCCAGATTGAACCGGGCGTAAAGGCTTTCAAGAATCGCAGCCTGATCACGCGCTTCCATTGGAGGAAGAGAGGCTGAATAAACCAGCTCATAGTTTTCAGGCTTCACGGTCTGATCAACATTCCGTGTATCACAGCCTTCCAGCCAGCAGCACCCGTCTCCCAGACTCAGATACAGGATCGCTTCCTGCTTCGTCATGTTCCTGACCGTAATCATCTGCGGGTCATCATTGTGAATCACAAGGAAGCCATCATCCCGGAGAAACTGTTCAGCAGCAGCTTTATCAGGAAAGACCGTGCTTTCGGCTGCGTCCAGAACCTTGTGGACATCCTTCCGCAGGCGTTGTCCATCCCGTCTCAGCTCATCCATGCTGGCGAACCGAAGCAGGTGATAATCCTGACCATCCTTCACCTGATAAATCGCATAACTGTTATCTTGCAAAGTCGTCACCTCCATAAGAGATCAGGCTGGACGCCAATTAAGCATCCAGCCTGTAAGGGGTTATTCCGTCAGCACCATGCCGCTGGTCTTGGTTCCATCCGAAAGCACCAGCGCGTATTTGATCTTCCCATTTTCAGCCGACTGCCTGCAGATGCGCAGACCGTACAGCTCCACCGATGTGCCACGGGAAAGGGTCAGCTCAAACTCGGAGTCATTCCAATAGCGGCTGCGGTTGCTGTCGTAATAGTCCAGCTGCCAGGAGCCGTTCCATTCCACCTCGCGTCCGCTTTCCAGCGTGGATCTGCCGGTCACAGAGCCATCCTCATGGAACACAATCCGGCTGGCGTCAATCGAGGTGCCGGCGTACAGCTTCCAGCTGCCCACAATGGCTTTTTCCGCTTCACGCAGGGTGGTGACTGTGCCGGAAAGACATTCGGTCGGCACAAAACCCCGGAAGAGGACATCCTTTTCGGTGCCCTCAATGTATGTCCAGGCACCCATGGTGCCGAGGCAGGTCACCTTGGTGTTTTCGGTCAGTTTGGCCAGCGGAGTCTTGCTGACCAGCGGATCATCCGTGACCTCCACATCATAGTTGACCACGGCAGCCGCGCGTTTCAGGTTCAGATCCGGCACGGTGACATCTTTGGGCAGCGCGTTGATGTAGATATAGCCGATACGGTTCTGCTTATCGGAAATATCATATTGCACGAGGATCCAGTCGTCCTCCGCACCGAAGACCTGAATCCAGCCATTGGTGCTCACTCGGGCACGACCTTTCGCGCCGCGGATACTCTTCTTGGTCGGAGCGGAGAACACGGCGTAGGTCTGATTGCCCGTAAAGGGAATCACCTCGGCAGACAGCGTGCCCTCGGGGATTTCCGGCACATTGGAAGTGTCCATGGTGATAACCGTTCCGGTATCCGCCAGAGCGGTCCCGCACAGCAGCATCAGAATCAGGAAGAGCGTTACAAGCCTTTTCATCTATTTCCCTCCTTGTTTGTCAAAGGTCGGACGGAGAAAGGGTTTCCCGTCCTTGTAATCCAGGTGCAGTGTTGCCTCATAGCGAATATGCGACTTGGCTGACAGCAGTCCGGTCTTATGAACAGAGCCCTTTTCCACCAGTGCTTTCACATCACTGGCGGTCAGCGGATGCTCCGCGCCGGTCAGAATGCCGCCTGTCTTCCAGAGTGCAAAACCGCAGATCCTGTTTTCACACATAAAGCCCTTGGGCCGGTCCGTAATGGCTGCGCCGCACTTCGGGCATTTGCAGATCACCTGTCGCATGGGCTGGAAGAGCTGATCCGCGTTCTCCGCACGAGTGGTATCCCTGGTCAGATCCCGGACAAAGGCGCGGACATCCTCCATAAAGGCTTCCGGCTTTTCTTCGCCCTTTTCAATCCGCTTCAGGCGCTGTTCCCACTCAGCTGTCAGTTGAGCAGACATCAGTTTTTCCGGGAGCACAGACGCCAGAGCTTTTCCCTTGGCTGTCGGTGTCAGAATCCTCTTTCTCCGGTCGCCGGTGCGCTCAACCAGCTTGGTTTCCAGCAGCTTTTCGAGGATCGCGGCACGGGTAGCAGGTGTACCGATGCCCTTGTGCTCCGCGTCATCGGGCATATCGTCAGCGCCGGCTGTCTCCATGGCGTGCAGAATGGTGTCCTCGGTATGATGCGCAGGCGGGGTGGTCTTGCCTTCGGCCAGCTCAGCCCTGGGCAGAGCGATTTCATCGCCCTCCTTCAGATCATCCGGAAGCGAAGCCGTTTTCTCATCGTCCTCTTCCGGAGCCCGTCCGCCGATGCTGCCGCGGAAGGCCTGCCAGATCCGTTGCCAGCCCATCTGCAGGATTTTCTTTCCCTTGAGCTTGAACTCACGCCCTGCGCAGGCGACAGTAACGGTTGTTTCGTCAACCACAAACGGCTCATCCATGGCGCAGAGGAGCCGTGTGCTGACCAGCGTCAGCAGATCCCGCACGCCGGAAGCCAGCGAATTGATCACCTGCTCCTGACCCGGCATGGAATCCGTAGGGATAATGGCATGGTGATCGCTTACCTTTTCGTCATTCACCACGGTCTCCGCGTGACCGCCCAGCTCCAGTCCGGCAGCAAAAGGAAGCGTGCCGCTGACGCGGGAGGCCAGCTCCGGCATTTTCCCCTCCATGTCATGGGTCAGGAACCGGCTGTCTGTGCGAGGATAGGTCAGCAGTTTTTTCTCATAGAGAGCCTGCGCGTATTCCAGCGTCTGCTGGGCTGTATAGCCGAAGATGCGGTTGGCATCCCGCTGGAGCGTAGTCAGGTCATAGAGCAGCGGAGGATTCTCTTTCTTTTCCTTGTGCTCGACCTGTCTGACCACAGCGCTGTCCCTGTTGCAGGCCTCCGTCAGGCTGCGGGCCTCGCTCAGATCATGAATGCGTTCGGAGTGCCCGATCAGGCCGTTGCCCAGATCCAGCTTGACGGTGTAGAAGGTCTTCGGCTCAAAATGCTCGATGGCGTCCTCGCGCTCACTGAGCATTGCCAGGGTCGGAGTCATAACCCGACCAATGGGCAGCGTAGGCCCATACAGGAGCGAATACAGCCGTGTGGCGTTCATCCCGATGAGCCAGTCAGCCTGTGCCCGGCACAACGCCGCCTGATAGAGGTTGTCATAGGCAGACTGGTTCTTCATGACATGGATGCCTTCCCGGATCGCACTTTCTTCCATGGAGGAAATCCATAAACGCCTCACCGGCTTCCGGCAGCCTGCCTTTTCGTAGACCAGACGGAAGATCAGCTCACCCTCGCGTCCTGCATCCGTCGCGCAGATGATCCCATTCACCTTTTCATCGTTCATCAGGGAGCAGACAATGTTGAACTGCTTCGCGCCATCAGCGGATACGTTGTATTTCCACTTGTCCGGGATAATGGGCAGATCCTTATAGCGCCAGGTGGCAAAATCCTTGTTGTAGTCCTCGGGCATGGCCAGCTCGACCAGATGTCCAAGGCACCAGGTGACCATGAAGCCATGGCCTTCCATATAGCCGTTCTTTGATTCCGTCGCGCCAATCGCGGCCGCGATGGCTTTGCCGACGCTCGGCTTTTCAGCAATGAATAATTCCATGTTTCCCTCCATGCAAACGGCCCTGCGGGTTCAGTCCGCAGGGCTCGTGTTATTACTCCTGATTCGGTTCTTCCTCGTCCGATTCGTCGTCGTCATCATCCAGAACAAAGTCATTGTCAGCGCGGTTCTTACCGCCCTTGCCCTTGTTCTTCAGCATGAAGATCGCACCGCCGCCGCCCAGCAGCACGATGGCCGCCAGCGCGATGATCGCTGTCATCTGATCCGGCTTTTTCTCCGGCTCCGGCTCAGTCACCGCCGGTGTAGGCGCGGGAACCGCAGTCGGTTCGGGCGTGACATAGATGATTTCCGGCGTAGGCGTCGGAACATCTTCCTTCTCCTCGTCGGACATCAGGGCCAGCAGATCCCGCTCGTCCACCAGGTTCAGGAAGTAGGTCTCATACATCTCTGCTTCCTCGTCAATCGGCTTGTCATAGTCAATGACGAGGTAGAAGGTGTTGCCGGCCTTGGACTGAAGGGTGATGAACTGCTTGTTGGTAGCCGCACTGTACAGCACATCCAGCGTATGGGAATTGCCATCCGCCTGATACGGCATGCCCGGACCGATGGTGATGTACTCGGTCTGGATGATGGGTTCCGGTGTCGGAGCTGCGGTCGGCTCTGCCGTGGGCACTGCAGTCGGAGCCTGCGTAGGCTCCATCCAGTCATCGTCGGAAACATAGATCAGAGAGCTGCCCAGACCGTGCGGCTTCTCCGTGACTGCCGGAACAACCACAGCAGCAGGTGTCGGATCGGACGCGGGCTCCTCAGATGCCGGGGCCTCTGTCGCGGAAGTGCTGCCGCCCGGCTTTTTGCTGGGCTTCGGCGTCGCGGTCGGTTCCGGAGTCGGGTCAACCGGCTTCACATAGTCCGGATTGTCCAGCGTGATCGGATCAGAGAAGTTTCCGGCAAAGTCGAAGGCGCGGACAGCCAGCTTTTCAAACTTGTTCATGTTGTCATCCAGCTCAACGTCCAGCTTATTGCCTTCCACGGTCGTAAACAGCATGCTGTTGATCTGAACACCGGCAATCCCGGAAAGCTCGTCCCGCACATCAATGTGCAGGACAGAGTTTGCAATGTTCGCGCTCACCAGCGGAGCGGCAAGGTCAATGGTGCTGACCTGCGCCGTTTCATCAAATGTCCGGTCGTAGGGATCGGTCACACGGAGCATGAAGGTACCGTTCTCATGAACGGTGATTTCGGCCTTGCCCTGGTCGAACAGATCCTCACAGTCCGTCCAGGCACCGCCGTTCATGCGGTACTCGATCTTCTGCCAGCCAATGCTTTCCTTGTCGGTCACCGTCGCCTTAATCTCAGCTCCGTTATTGTTTGTCCAGCCGCCGGGTGCGATCAGCACAATCCGGTACGGATTGTCCGGCAGAACAGGCGCTTCTGTTGCGACTTCCTCCGGGTCGCTCACGGTTTCCGCCATGCCGGGGCAGATACCCACCAGCATGGAAGCGATCAGGAGCAGCAGAATCAGCCGCAGCCCGCGCTTATGCGTTCTCATCATCAATAGAATCCTCCTTTTCAGCGGGCTGCCTGCCCGCGTCCTTCACACTTTGGGGAAGCTCCGGCACGGGTTTGGTTTTGTCGCCGTACAGCTTCTTCATGATCTCAGCCAGCTGCTCAGGCGTAACGTTGTACTGCGCCGCCGTTGCGTTGATCGCTGACGCGTCCGCCTGCTGAACAAGCTTCCGGATCTCTTCCACCTCTTCCCGAAGGTCGACAAGCTCCTTTTCCTTTTTCTTCAGCAGCGCATGCAGCTTCAGCCGGTCCGTGGGATACCTTTTCTGTTTCTTTTCGGTCATACTCATCACCTCAGTCAATCGGCAGCCGGCCAAAGGCATAAATCTTCTTCGCCCACTGCGCGTTTTTCAGATCCGCAAAGCCGATGGGATCCCCGGCATGGATCATCATGTTGTTGCCCACATAGATCCCCACATGGGTGATGCCCTTCACATCCGCTCCCATGGTCTTTTCAAAGAACACCAGATCGCCAGGCCGTGCTTCTTCACGGGGAATATCCGTACACAGGGAGTAAAGCCCCTGTGCGCCAAGGCGTCTGGTGCTGTACACGCCGGAGTGATTGAGCACCCAGCAGACAAAGCCGGAGCAGTCAAAGCTGGTTTCGGGACTGGAGCCGCCGTACACATAAGGGTATCCGATGTACTTTTCCGCCTCGATCATCAGATCCATGAAGTTCGGATCAAGCCTCAGGAGCATTTCCGGGATCGTGTACTTAACCAGCTTGTTTTTGGACTTCACGCCGTTGACCTTGACGTTTGTCTTGCCCGCGGAAGTAATCACGGGCACCTCCATGTCTTCGTCGCCCATGAAGTAGATCGGATCGTCCAGGATGACAAAGGCATTTTCATCCCACTCAATATCCTCGATCTCGATGAAGGGTTCATCCTCTGCGACAGCTGCCCGTGACGGAAGAAAGGCTGACATCAGGATCAGGGCGAGGATAACTGCCAGCACCTGCCTGGCGGTAAAAGCGGACTGCTTTTCATACATGCGAATCATTTTCTGCATCTCCTTTATTGTTTTCGGTATGGAAAGCGGAGCCCTGACCATGCAAGGCTCCGCTCCCGGTATCAGTTCGGGACACGCCCGAAGGAATGGAAGTGCTGTCTCCAGTAGGAATCGTTCAGGTTGGCATAGCCCAGAGGCGAGCCACAGTGGATCATCATGTTGTTGCCCACATAGATGCCGCAGTGGGTAATGCCGGCAACGCCTTCGCCCATGGTGCCGTCAAAGAACACAATGTCGCCCGGCTTAGCCTGATCTACCGGAACATCCCGGCACAGACTCCGCAGCCCCTTGGCTCCCAGCCTGCCGGTGTTGTAGACACCGCTGGCCGTGAACACATAGCTGACAAAGCCGGAGCAGTCAAAGCTGGTTTCCGGGCTCGCGCCGCCCCATACATAGGGATAGCCGATATACTTGGTGGCTTCCTCCATGAGCTTCGCGAAGGTCGGATCCGCGTCCAGCGTTTCCTGCGGAATGTCATACAGCATGGGATCCTTCAGCGGAACCGCGTGCGGCCCGTGGAAGATACCCTCCATGTTGCCGTGAGTTGCCATGTACAGGGCGTACATGCCCATGGTGTGATGGCTCATGCTGACGACCGGCAGATGGCTCGGATCTTTGTTTTCCAGCTTTACGTTGCAGATCGTGTAGGTATAGGGCACATCCGCGTCGTAGGTGTAGGTTTCCGTATAGGTCCGTCCGGTATCCGGATCGGTCACAAGGCGCGTTCCGGTCTGGCGCTCTGTCCGGTATCGGGTTTCGGTGGTTACCGTTTCCGTGACCACATACTGAAGCGCGAAATACTTTTCAATGACCGGCATGGCCGAATCAATGTCCCACTCCTGGCCATCGTAATAGGCCGAGATGATGGCGATCAGCACATACGGGTTATGCCAGATCTCATCAGCCTCGACATGATACTCATCATAGCCGGGATGGTAGCGCTCATAGTGATCCATCTCGTCCTTCAGCTGTCGCTCCTTTTCCGCGTAGACACGCTCAGCAGCCCGGACATCCTCTTCCTCTGCGGGATAGGTGCCGATCACAACGGACTCCAGCACGGACTGCGCCAGCGGCGTACACGCCTGGAGACTGCTCATGACGATCAGGAGCATGCCGCCCAGGGCGAGGATCAGCAGGATGGTCGGATGACGGCGGATGACCTCAACGGCTTTCCCGGCGGCATCGCTGACTTTTTCTGTAGCCTTCTCAGCGTTCTTCGCTGTGTTCTGTACGGTTCTGCCGCCTTTCCCGCGCTTGGCTGCGGCGTATTCCCGGCGAATGGCACGCTTCTGCTGCCAGCGGGAATAGGGATTGCTGGTGAACTGCGGATGCTCCTCCCGGTACTGCTTTTCCATCACGCGGATATTGGCCTGATCCAGACGCTTTTCTGCTTTCTCCAGCCGCTTATAGGGCCGCATTTTGTGGGCGTGATAGGCGTGTTCACCCATCTGAAGCGCGGTTTCCGCCTTCTCATCCGTCTGCAGAGCAGCGGTCACGGCTACGTTGTCATCCTCGTTCGCATCCTTCGCATGACGGTGAAGCTGGTCGCCGGCTGTTCTGACAGCCTTCTGCACAGGATGCGTAAGCTGTGATGGCTTCTTTTTCTGCGTTTCCTCAAACTTCAGCCGCAGTGCCTTTTTCTTTGCGCCGGGGACAGCGGTGTCAGAGTGAAGCGCTTCCGGACTCGCTGAAGAGGATTGAACTGCGCCTGGCTTGCTGCCTGAAGTGGAAGCCTTCGCTGCGCCGGCCTTTTCAGGCTTCGGCTTCTGCCGCGTATTCTGTACAGCCGGTGCATGTGGATCTGTCTGAATCCCAGTGTTTTCTCCGGCATGAGGAACGGAGTGCGCATCACCAGAAACGTCTTCCTGCGAGGCGACAGAGGACGCGGCGTCAGTTTCCTTATTCTCCAGTGTCAGCCTGACCCGATAGCGCTTCATCTTCTTCTGGGCGGCTTCATATTTGTCAGCCGCTTTCTCCGCTTTTTGGATTGGCCGGCTCAGCGCGTCATTCTCCAGCTCCTCCTTGGAGAACTGGAGCCGAGGAGAGCCCCGGCTGCGGTTTTCATCCATCAGTTCTGTCCCTCCTCAAGCGTTTTTTCTGCCTGCTCAGCGAAATACTTTTCCTCCTGCCGGTCTGCATGCGCAGCCACCTGAAGCATTGCACAGAGGGTAAAGCCAAGCATAGCGGCCACCGGGATCATGATGATCAGGAAAATGGTCATTGTCGTCCTCCTTTTCTCAGCGATCAGGACGCATGAACCTCGGTAGGCTTGGTCGTCATGATGCTGTAGAGCTTGGTATTCTTCGGGAAACGATCCTGGAACGGCAGAATCACATTGCCGTAGAACAGCAGACCTTCGCCTTCACCGCTTTGCGTCACATACGACAGCTGATGCGGCGAAATACCCAGCTTCTTTGCCAGGATCTCACGGTCACCGGCAGCCTGGTTGAGCATGTAGATGTAGTCGCTGTTCTCAAAGATGTTTTCGATTTCCTGACTGGCCAGCAGATCCTTCACGTTCTGCGTGATGCCGGTCGGAATGCCGCCCCATTTACGGAAGCGCTTCCAGATCTCGACGCTGTAGGCGGCTGTCTGCTCTTCCTTCAGCAGCAGATGGAACTCGTCCATGTAGTACCGGGTGGATCTGCCCTCGGCGCGGTTTTCGGTCACGCGGCCCCAGACCTGATCCTGCACAATCAGCATGCCCAGCTTTTTCAGCTGCTTGCCCAGCTCCTTGATGTCGTAGCAGACCAGCCGGTTATTCACATCCACATTCGTCCGGTGATTGAACACGTTCAGAGAACCGGTGACGTAGATTTCAAGGGCCGTTGCCAGAGACTGCGCTTCCTTTTCCTCCTGCTGGCGCAGCGCGTTGTACAGATCTTCCAGGATCGGCACGTTCTCCGGACAGGGATTGGCCAAATACGGCTGATAGATGATGTGCACGGCGCGGTCAATGATGGTTTTCTCAATCGGCTGCAGGCCGTCACGCCCGCCAACGATCAGCTCACACAGGGACAGGATGAAGTCCGATTTCAGGGAAAGCGGATTCTCATCGTCGCTGTAGTTGAGGTTGATATCCATCGGGTTGATGTAGGAATCGCTGGTGGGTGAAATCCGGATCACCTGACCGTGGAACATATTGACCAGCGGGTAATACTCGCCTTCAGGATCGCAGATGATGACATCATCGTCAGTCAGCAGGATCACGTTGGCGATTTCGCGCTTGGCGGCGAAGGACTTACCGGAACCGGGTGTACCGAGGATCAGACCGTTGGGGTTCTTCAGCCATTTCCTGTCCACCATGATCAGGTTGTTGGACAGGGCGTTGAGGCCGCAGTACAGCGCTTCCTTGCTGGTCTGGAACAGCTCCTGCGTGGTGAAGGGCACAAAAATAGCGGTCGACGATGTCGTCAGACCGCGCTGAATCCGGATCGCATTGTGCCCGAGGGGCAGGCAGGAAACCATGCCGCTTTCCTGCTGGAAATCCAGCGGGATCAGCTGGCAGTTATGCTGCTGAGCAAGGCTCTGCGCCTGCTTCACGTTCAGAGAAAGCTGCTTGGCATTGTCCGCCGTGTTCATCACCAGGAAGGTGATCAGGAACATGCGCTCGTTCCGGCTCTGCAGATCCTCCAGCAGCTTTTTGGCCTCGCCGCCGTAGGTGGCCAGGTCGCTCGGGATGATGTCCATGTCATACCCGGCGCGTACCGCCTTTTTCTGTTCCTCGATCTTCATCTTGTCCAGGTCGGTGATTTTCCGCTTCACATCCTTGATGGCCGCCACCTGATCAATGGCCTGAATGTGCAGGGAAACGATCAGGCTGGATTCCATGGCGAGGAAGTCCGCCAGACACCGGTCGTTCAGATCGGCGGCCAGGATGGAGAAAAAGCTGACCTTGCCCTGCTTGCTTCCCATGCCGAATGTGTTCTTCGCCCGGAAATCAAAGCTTGCCGGCGCGATGAAATCCTTGGTGGAAAGCCCGGTCGGGGCCAGCCATTTCCAGTCGAACTGGAACGGTGCCTGCGTGTCCATGTGGAACATGTCATGCATCAGCTTCAGCCGCTCCCGTCCGTCCAGTGGAGAGGCGGCAACCCCCAGACGCTTGAAATTGTTCAGCAGATCAATCTCAATGCGCTCCAGCCGGGGCTTAGCCGCCTTGAAGTTTTCCGCCTCAATGCCGTAGGTAATGAACTTGGTCTTGGTCAGACCGTTGTTGCCCTTGGCCAGCTGGTTCTGGAGCATTTCGGCATATTCATGCCGCACATCGTTGAACCCATCATCCTTATCCGGGATGATAATGCTCTGCTCGAAGGACTCCGCACTGGCGGTCAGGTTGAGGAAGGAAAACTGAAGGTGAATGGATGCGTCAAAGTAGTTGAGGAAATCGCACCAGCCCTCAAAGATCGAGGTCTTGTCATCATTCTGAGCCAGCTGGTAGTTGATATCCTGAAACTGAATGGTTTTGGTATAGTAGTTATCCGTGACGCGGCAGATCCCGTCAGGCCACATCCGCTGATATGGAATGGTGGCCTGCGCTGTCCGCGGGACTTTCTTTGCGTTCTGATGCTGGCTGCGCGTCATCAGCTCCTGCAGCTGCTTCTTTTCAGCCCGCGTCAGCTTAAGCTTTTCGTTTTTCTTTGCCATGAAGGATCTTTCTGACCTCCCGTCTGTTTCTCGTATTCTGTTCAAGGGTGGCGTAGAAATTCTCCGTTTCAAATACGCGCGTCCTTGGCCGGATGAACCGGGCCTGAATGTAATGCTTCAGCAGAACCTCCAGAGGCTGGCCGTTGCGTTCAAACATGGCGAACAGGAAGAACGGCAGCATAATGACAATCATGAGCGCCGCCGCCATACTCACGCCGATAGCTCCCTTTGTCAGGAAGAACACCGGCAGACCAACCAATGCGCCCAGACCGAAGCAGACAACCTGCCGCTTGGTCAGGTTGAACAGGAACTTGGATTTGACGCGGGTCAGATCCTTAGGAACAGGTACATAAGCCATCGGTTATCCTCCTTTTCTGCAAAGCACGTACCAGACAGGAAGCCGTTTCCCGGTCTGACTCCGACTTCCCTGACGCCGGGGCTTCCGCCTGCGCAGCGTCCGGTACTTCTTTCGTGGTTTTGCTTTCCAGCTTGTGTTTTTCTTTTTCATTGCCGTCACGTCCGTTCCTGATTAATGCGCGTTGAAAATGGACTTGGCGACGGAGCTGGACTTGAAGAGGGTGAAGCACAGCAGCACTGTGTACCCGATACATGTCCAGAGCGCGGCGCTTACATCGCTGCCCACGCTGATGTTCTGCACCAGCACGGCATAGATTCCAACGCAGACCATAATGAGGAACGCCTGAAAGCCCAGGGCAAAGAGCGACCGCAAGTAGTTCTGTCCCATCTGACCCCATTCCCGGTTCACCATGGTCGCCATGGGGATCGGAGCGACTGAAGTCACCATGTAGATCTCAATCATGCGGCCATACACGATGATGAAGATGCAGATGCTCAGCACCCAGGCGATAATGCCCATCAGGGAGGACTGGAACCACAGCCCGAACAGCGGGCCGATATCCATCTCCATGAGCTTTGCTTCCATATCTCCGATCAATGTGCTTACATCCAGTGCGGTTTCTCCGATGATCACGCCGGCCGCCTGACTGACCACATGCTGGGCGACATCAAAGACGCCCATGACAATGTTCCAGGTATTGGTGACGATCAGCACAGCCGCAAAGGTTTTGAAAATCCATTTGAAGAAAATGAAGGTCTCAAAATCATGCATGTTGTTTCGGTCGATCAGGAGCTGGATCAGCTCGAGGCACATGACGAAGGTCAGGATGATTCCGGCGATGGGCACCACTACGTTTTCAGACAGGCTCTTGATCATGCTGAAGATGCTGCCGTTCCATGCCTGGGGTGTCTTACCCACGGTGGATGCCACATCGGCCACACGGGTATTGATGCTGTCAAACAGCCCGGACAGATTGCTGACGATGCCGCCGACCAGCAGCCCTTTAAGCCACTCGGTAATCTTGTCCCAAATGAAATTCAAGGACATCCCTCCTTAAAGGCCCCCTCCCGCGGGCGCGGGAGAGGGCGGAAGAGTGGTCGGATGCGCATCAGCCGAAGAGGCCGCTGAGCAGAGGAACGAGGGTGGTGCCGATCAGGGCGACACCGCCGCCGGCCATGAGCTGTTTCATCCCCAATTAGGTGTAAAAACTCTGCTCGATGGCGGGCGGCGGCGTACAAAAAA
>ENA-UOJG01000982-UOJG01000982.1-human-gut-metagenome-genome-assembly--contig:-C47-NODE-982-length-33921-cov-11.189482_pt1 | contig 33921 bp, 43 predicted proteins | sample MGYA00242340_ERZ723887 | MGnify/ENA metagenome assembly ERZ723887 | reverse complement strand
GGGCGTTTCTAAGGTTCATGTGTGCTCCTTTCTCATAGCGGCGTGGCGTTCTGCTGTAAGAACGCCAGCAGTTCTTCGGTTGGTTCTTCTTTGAATGTGACGGTTTGATAGTCTTTATATTTGAAGCCGTTGATTACCGTATAGGCACTTACGCTTGACCATGCTTGGAGTCCAACGTACTGCATTTGAGTTAATCCTTGTTTTGGGTGAAAACTCAAGGAGATTTTATAGAACATCTTTCCTGCTGATTCGAATGTTGCGCTGAATGTTTTTGAGCTCTCGCTTGCCTCATAATTCAAGGAGTTGTTAAAGCGCCACGTCAGCCGCTTCTTCTTCCTTCTCCTCATGTTATAGATCATGTCCTTGCCCCCTTACCCGAGATAGTTGATGGGGTAAATGGTCACATAGACGTCGATGCCCACCGTCGGCACGGTCTCGGCGTGGAATGTCACGCTGTTCGCGCCCTGCGCAACCATCTGAATGCTTGCCTCGTCGTAAGGGTTCCCCGCCGCCGTGTTCACGGGCGTGGGGATCAGCAGCTGCTTTGTTGCGTCCGAGAGCACGCCGCTGCATGTCACCGTCTGCTGCTTGGTGCTACTGTTCCAGCCCGAGACGGTCAGCGTCACCTTGCGCGTGGTCGGCCGCAGCGCGTAGTCAGTCCCCGCCGTCGCCGCCGCCAGCCCGCCCGAGCCGTTGCCCTTGATGAGGGAGGTGGTAGTGGGGACATTGACGGGGCCTGCGGGGCCGGTGTCGCCTTTGTCGCCCTTCGGCCCCTGTGGGCCAATCGGGCCTTGCAGGCCGGTGTCGCCCTTCGGGCCCTGCAAGCCCTGCGGGCCCTGATCGCCGGTGTCTCCTTTGAGTCCCTGTGGGCCCTGCGCGCCTGTGTCTCCCTTGTCCCCCTTGGCGCCGTCTTTGCCGGGCGCACCGTCCGCGCCCTTCTCGCCGGGATCGCCCTTTTCACCGGGGGCACCTTTCGGGCCCGTGTCGCCCTTCGGCCCCTGTGGGCCGATGGGGCCTTGCTCGCCGGGGTCGCCCTTCAAGCCTTGCAAGCCCTGCGGCCCCTGATCGCCGGTGTCTCCTTTGAGTCCCTGCGGGCCCTGCGCGCCTGTGTCTCCCTTGTCTCCCTTGTCTCCGTCCTTGCCGGGGTCTCCCTTCGGGCCCTGAATGCCCTGCGGGCCGGGGTCTCCCTTGGGGCCTGGGTCACCCTTGTCGCCCTTCGCGCCCTGCAAGGGGCCGTTGTTGATGAATTCGCCGCTGCTGCCGTCGAAAATATGAATGTCGTAGGGCTTCGCCGTGCCCACACCGTATGCGTCGCCGGGCTGCGCCGTCGCTTTCTGCGCCGCGTCCAGCTCGGCCTTGCTCTCGTAGTAGCTCAGCACCGTGAGGCCCTTGCCGGTCTCACCGCGCGGGCCCTGCTCACCTTGAATGCCCTGCTCGCCGCGCGGGCCTTGCGGGCCGATGGGGCCGGTCTCGCCGGTCAATCCCTGCGGACCCTGCTTGCCCTCCGGGCCTTGCGGGCCGGTCGCGCCGCGCGGGCCGGTTTCTCCCTGTGGACCCTGCGGGCCGATTGGGCCTGTGAGTCCCTGCGGGCCGGTTTCGCCCTGCTCCCCTCTGGGGCCAACTGCGCCGGTATCGCCCTTTGGGCCGGTCTCGCCGCGCGCACCGGTCGCGCCGGTTGCGCCAACGGGGCCGCGCTCACCTGGAATGCCGCGCTCGCCCTGTTCGCCTTTCGGACCGACGGGGCCGGTCTCGCCCTTCGGGCCGGTCGCGGCAATGCCCGTGTCGATAAAGGCGTTCTTCGCCGCGTCCCACTTGAACCAGTGCCCCGTCGCGCTGTCAACGTAGGGCATTTTGGAGACTGCCGCCTCCGCGCTTGCCCCGGCCTTGAGCACCTCGTCCACCCAGCTTTGATACGCAGGCGGCGGCTCGGTCGTTCCCGCCGCGCTCAGCGACGGCTCCGTCACCGTCCGCCACGTTCTGCTCTTGGCGACCACGCCGTCCACTGTGTAAGTAAGCTCGGCCAGTCCCTCGCCCGCTCGCGCGGTGTCGGCGCTGCCGAGTACCCAGATGACGTCGCCGTTCTCGCTCGTGATGCTCGCGGGGTACGGCATGGCGTCGCCCTGCCGCTTCACCGTCAGCGCGAATACGCCCGCGCCGTACAGCCGCGCCCACGAATTCGCGATCCCCGGCCAGACGATCCTCTGTGCTTTGTTCTCTCCCTGCCTGCCCAGCGGCAGATAGGCGAGCTCCTTCACCTCGATCGTTCTCATCGGATCTCGTACCCCCTTTCATAGCCCTGCGCCGGCTCGTATGTTCTGCCCCAGTAGCGCACGAAGTTGCCGTAGGCCTCGTTGTAGAGCTGTCTTGAATCCGCGTAGCGGTTGTATTCGCCGTTCTCCTTGTCGATGTATGCTTTCAGATACAGCGCATAGAGCTCGTCGTGCGGCGCTTTCACGAGCAGCTCCTCGTCCATGCCGTCCGCGAACGTCCTGCCCATGATGGCCGCCAGCTCCTCCGGCGTCGCCAGCAGCACGTCCGCCGCGATCCTGCCCTCAAGCGCCATGAGCCACTCGAACTTTGCTTCCTCGGGGAAGGCGTTCGGCTTCGCCTCGTCCACGCGCTGGATCACCTTTCTCGGTGTCACGTTCCTCTCTCCCTTCTTTCGGAATGATAAGGGCGGGCGCGGGACATTTCCCACGCCCGCCCTTGGGGTATGCTCTTTAGAGTGCGTTGCCGGCTGCCACGCCGCCGATGGCGGCAAAGCGCCAGTCGTTGAAGGCGGCATTGAAGCGGCTGCGGCCGCGCCACACGTTCGCGTCGGTGTTCTCGTCGATGGTCGAGCGCACCTCGAGCTGCACGCGGTCGTTCCATACCGCGCCGCCGTAGGTCTCGTTGTACTTGCTGTCCAGCAGCACCCACGGGCTCGTGCCCTTCGTCACGAACTGGTTGAGATACGGCCAGACGATGACGTTCCAGCGGCCATACTGGTAGTTGAAGGCGTTGTTCGCGCTCACGGGATCCTTGTCCGCGCCGATGGCGGCAAAGACGTCCTTCTTGAGCGTCGCGATCTCCGGGATCAGGATCGTGTCCGGCGCCACGTCGAGAATTTCGTCGTTGTCGCCGCGGAAGAGGTGCATCGCGGTCTCGAGCTTGCCGAGCGCGTCCACGCTGAATGCGTCCTTGAAGCAGTTGCACTGCTTGTCGCCGCTCACCTTCGGCGCGTGCTCCTTTGCGAAGAGCGTGCTGCCGTCCGCGCCCGTCAGGTCGAACTTGACGCCCTTGAAGGTCACGCTGCCCACGCCGTTCATCGCCGCGCCGTACAGGGCCGCGCCGAAGAGCTCGCGCGTGCGGTTGTAAGAGGTCATAAAGGCGGCGGGCTGCTTGCGCATGTCCATCAGCTTGCCGTCCTCCATCATCTCCTTCGAGACGCCGAACGAGTCCTTCCACGTCTGGTACTTTAAGAGCTTCTGGTAGCCCTCCTGCATGCCGTCCAGAGGGTACGCGCCATTCTCGCCCACCGGCTCAAATCCGCTCATTGCCGTCATGGTGGTCATCATGTCGGCGTAGTTGCCGCTCTTGCCCATGAAGAACAGATTCTTGAGCACGCTGTTCTGCTCGAATTCCTCGCCTCTTTTCTCAAGGAACATGCGGATCGGTGCCTGACACTTGCCATAGATGCTGTCGTTCAGGCCGCTGCTTTCCGAAAAAATGATGTTCATTCTGTTGTTTCTCCTTTCTCCCTTTTTCTCTTACACAAAGCGGCCGCGCACCTTGCTGCCCGCCGCCGTACCGTCGAGACTCACGACCTCGAACGTGCCGGGCACCGCTGCGTCCGACGCGCCCGTGACGTACTTCGCCTTGAGGCCGCCGCTCGCTACCTGGATCTTGGTGCCGACCGTCACGGCCGTCGCGGCCGTCGCAAGCTCGGTCTCGAAGATGTACTTCTCGCCCACGCGCGCCACCGCAAGCTGTTCGCCCGCCTTCACGGTGCCGCTCTGCATGCACACATAGGGCGGCGTGGTCGCCTGATCGGCAGCGATGGCGGCGAGCTTGCCGCCCGTCACGTTCAGCAGCTGGCCGACCTGATACGTGCCGGCAGCCGCCTCCATGTACTCAAACGGGGTCATTGCCCCGTCGTTCGTCTTGATGGGAATAAACATGTTGTTCCTCCTTCGTTTTTTATTGGTGCTTTTCGATCCATGCGCGGATCTCCGCCTCCGTCGCCGTGGGGTTAAAAACACGGAACTGCGCGATCTCGTCGCTCGATACCGCTCTCCCGCCCGCGCCTCTCGATGCCGCCGAACCCGTCAGGTGATCCTTGCCGCGGGCATTGCTCGCCGCCTGCACCTTCGCGGCCTCGGCCAGCGCCCTTTCCCGCCGCTCTCGCGTCGCGAGAAGGTAGGCGTCTAAGAACGACGCGCCGCCCTTCACGCGCGCATAGAAGTCCTCGCTCTCCGGGATCTTCAAGAGATCCTCCACGCCGTTGATCTCCGGCTCGAGTGCGTGGATCTTCTCGATCTGGCTGTCGATCTCGCGCTGCATGCGCGCTTCCTCAGCCTGTGCCTGCTCGCGCTCGTGCGCCGCCACGATCTGCGCCGCCTGCTTGACGAGCGGGTTCTCGCTGATGGCTGCATTGAGCGATTCCTGCGTCAGCTTCCCGGCGGCAAGGTCGCTCTCGAGCTTTCGCTGCGCGTATTCCTTCTGCCACGCGTCAAAGCCTTCCTTGCTCGTGATCGGCTCGCCGGTCATCGTGTTCTTGAGCCCCGCCTTTTCGAAAAAGGCTTTCCACTCCGCGCTTGTTTTTTCGCTCTGCTTTTTCAGCGCCTCGTCCACTGCCGCCTGCTGCTCGGCTCTTCGCCTTGCCGCCGCGTGGGCGCGGCGCTCGTCCGGCGTCTGCTCGTGCTTGCCTTCCGGCTCTCCCGCCGCAGCGCCGTTCTCTGCGCCTTCCGGCTCGCCCGGTTCGTCGTTCGGTTTCTGCGCGCCATTTCCTTCGGGGTTCGTCCCCGCTGCGTTCGCGCCGCCCGTGCCGCCGTCTGTGCCGCCTTCCGGCGTGCCGTGGGTCTCTTCCGCGGCCGGATCGGCGATGCCCGGCTCGTTTCCGCCTGTGGGCTGCTGTGTCGGCTCTTCCGGCGCGCTCATGCCCATCGCTTCATAAACCTGCTGTTCGGTGAATTCCATTTTCTCTTCCTTTCCGGCATTTTCCCGCTCTTGCCCTGCGATTCGCAGCTTCATATCGCTGCACTGTAAAGCGTTTCCGCTTTGCTTACTTCTTGCCCGTTCTCAGATCGGAATCTTTGTGAACGGTGCCTTTCTTCGCGTCGGTCTGCTGGTTCGGCGCTTTCACGACCTGCGTGCCGCCGTTCTTGATCCTGCCGACGTAACCGCTCTTCTCGCTCATGCTTGCGTCCTCCTTTCCCGTGGACTTGGCATTTTCCCGCTCTTGCCCTGCGAATCGCAGCCGTTGGCAGCTCTGCTGCCTTACGGATGCGGCGTCCCCTTTACGGGGTTTATGTGCTACGCGCGTTCTCTCTCGCGCCTTTAGCCTTTCTTACTGCGGCGTGTAAAGGCCTTCCGCCTGCCCGCTCGCGGCGCGCATCGCGTCCTGCTGTGCCTGCGCTTCCACCGCCGCCAGCACCTCCGGCGGCAGCTCTTCGCCCGCCGCCGCGCCGCCTTCCGGCATTTCCTGCGGCGTTCCCTGCGCCCGCTGCTGCGCTCGCTGCATTTCCTGCTGCATGCGCTGCATTTCCGCCTGCATGCGCTGCATTTCTTCCGCGCGCTGCGCCTTCTCTTCCAGGTGCTTTTTCGTCTGCCCCGCGCCGGGGTAGTGCAGCTCCTCCATCTTCGCCCAGAAGAGGATGAGCGTCTCAATGTCCGTCGGGTCGCCGAACGCGCCCGTCTGCAAGTTCTGCCGCGTTTCCTGCCACATGGCCTCGCGGTTGCTTGCCAGCGGCGCGCTCGTGTCGCACGAGAAGAGGAACTGGTCGTTCCAGTGCCACTCCCCGTCCTCGCCGGTCTCGAGGAAGTCGTAGCGGTTGAATTCCTCGTATACGGTCTCGCCCGTGCTGTCCTTGTAGGTCACAGGCCGCGGCTCGTCCGAATAGGCGAGCCAGAACTTGAACATGACTTCGAAAAGCTCCGCATAGGCCGCGTTCTTCATCACGCGCTTGCTCTCGAGTCGTCCCGCCGCCTGCGCGGCCGAGAATTCCTTTGCCTTGCCGCTCGTCGCCGTCGCGTCGCGCCTGCCCTGAAAGCTGTCCGTGATGCCGATGATCTGCCGCGCCTCTTCGTATACCTGCGAGAGGTAGGTGAGCTCATACTGCAAGTTGCCCGAGAAGTCATAGACGTCGATGAGCTGCTTGTCGCTCGGCTTGCCGATGTACCACCGCTCGCTGTCCTCCGGATCCGTCCGCAGGTCCGCGCGATCCGGCAGCGTGATGCGCGTGCCGGCCTTCATCAGCCGGTCGATGATCTTCTGCTCGATGCGGTTGCTCGTGTTCTGCTGGTCGCGGATCATGTCAACGTCACTGTTGCCGAGCAGCTGGCCGTAGACGCTCACGCTGCGCTGCAATACGATCGGGTAGCAGTCCGGGCGATAGAACGGGATCTTCGTCGGCTCTCCCGCCGCCTCCGCGGCACCAAGGAACGTGCCGTCGCTGCGATGTACCGGCACGCGCAGCTCTTCAAAGTCCTGCACGCGCTCGTCCCACTTCTTCCCGCCGCACCACGGGCACGCGCCGCCCGCGTAGATGCTGCCGTTCACCTCCTGTCCCGCAAGGGGCTTGACCTTCCCGCAGCGCTCGCACACCGGCTGCCGCCGCGCCTGGTAGTCCTCAAGGCTCTCAAGCTCGGTGTCGTTCACCCATGTGTAGCGGTCAATGCCGCCGTGGTCGTTCAGCGCATAGCCCATGTAGAGCGTCAGGTTCTCTTCGCTCGTCGAGCCGTCGCCGCCGCGAATGTCCGGCTCGCTCTCGCCCTCGGTCTCAAGTACCACGCCGTAGCGCCGTTCGATGCAGCCCTTCGTCGTCGGCACCTTCACGATGAAGTAGTCCATGTCCGCGATCGACGTGTATACGTCCGGCTGCGGCGCGAACTGCTTGGGGTGGATGAGCGTCACATTCACCTCGCCCACGGTCGTGCTCGTGCGCTTCGTGTTGTCCCACTCCACAAGGAAGCCCACGCCGCCCTGAATGGGCACCGTGCGCTCGGCGAGGTCGTTGATCGCCTCGAACGGCAGCCGATCGAGCTCGTTGCGCAGAAAGTGCTCGATGACGTTTGCAAGGTGCTCGTCCTTCTTGCGCCGCGGCGTCACCTTCGGCTGCGGGATCGCGCTCGATACCTGGCTTTCGATGTTCTCGAACGTGATGTTGCGCACGTGGCTCGTTTTCTTCTTCGTGCCGTCCCTGTGCGTGTCACCGGGCACGAGCGGCGTCATCGTGCGCAAGCCGTTGTAGATGCTCTCGCGCTCATCCATCTTTGCAACTTCCGCCGACCACCCTTTGTCGCTCTGCGAAAGCCTCTCCTGCCACTCTCTCAGCTTCTCGCTGACGGTGTGGCCCGTCGTTTCCTTTGCCATGTTCTCCTCCTTTTATCGCGGCTCGCCCCAGAGCTTCAGCATTTCCGCCCGCTCGCTCTCGGTCGCGCCGTTGTAGTCCTCCCACATGTCCGCTGTCCAGCGCGTTTTCTTCGCGCTGCCAGCGGTCTTAATTTCCATCGTCTGCTGCGGCCGCGCATAGTGCGCGATCGCGAGCGCCATCACGCAGTCGTCGTGCGCGCCGCTCTCGGCCTCGCCCTGTAGGTCCTTCGCCCGCCGAACGAAGGTCAGCATTTCGAGCAGCGTGTCACGGTCGTTCACCGTGCTCATGCTCTCGCGCAGAATGCGGATGAGCTCGGAGAGGATCACCGGCCGCGTCAGCCGGTCTGTGCGGAAGCCGAAGGCGTGCTTCGTCTTCCCCGTGAAGTCGTCCTCCACCTCGCGCACGTAGAGATTCCGGTAGTCCATCAGGTCGAGCAGCTTCACCGGGTACGTTGAGAAGTTCGTCTCGATGGCGAGCAGCGCGTCGTTGTAGTACTTTCCGAGGCAGTACATCTGCCGCGCGTAGGTGTCCTCGTCGTACTGGTGGCGCAGCGTGCAGACCTGCTTGCCCGTGATGTTGTCCAGCACCTGCCCGACAAAGTAGTCGCTGCCGTCGCCCGCCGTATCGCCGCCGATGACATAGGGCCGCCCCGGCACCGGCTCTTCGTAGATCGTCACTGCGCCGTCCGGATCGTCCACCCACGCCCAGCTTTCGAGATGCACGCCGTCTGCCTTGACGACGTTTTCGAAGCAGCCGCGCTTGGGCTTCTTCCCCCGCTCCACCGCGAGCAGCCGCTCGCTCACCTTCTTCGCGTCGAATACCGTCTTGCCCGTCACGCCCCACTGGCCGAGGCAGTAGACCTGGTAGTAGTACTCGTCCGTCTCTCGGAAGGCCTCGAGCGTCCGAATGGCCTCCGCCGACAGAAAGCGGTTGTCGAGATACGTGCTCTCGTGCACCGTCGCGCGCGGGTCGTGGTAGTCGAAGAATCGCTTCTTGAGCCAGTGCGTGATGCTGATCGGGTTAAAGGTCAGGATCATTTGCAGGTAGTAGGGGAAGTTCGTTCTCAGTCGAATGTCCAGCTGATCGAAGTCCTTCTTCTCCAGCTCGCTTGCTTCCTCGATCCAGATGCCCGTGATGTCGTAAATGGACTTGAGCTTTTCCGGGTCGTCGAGTCCGGCGAAGAGGATCTTGCTGCCGTTTGCAAACGTGATGCTCATGTCGCTTTTGTTGACCTTCGCCCCGCTCTCCGGGTAGTAGTCCGAGATCTGCCCGCACAGCTGCTCAAAGCAGCTCTCGCGCAGCGTCCGCGCCACCTTGCGGCATACGAGCCAGCGGTGCCCCGGCTCGCTCGTCACGCGCTCCAAGATGAGCCGCCCGGCGAAGATCGACTTGCCGCTGCCGCCGCCGCCTTTGAGCACGAGATAGCGGTGCCGGTCGAATAGCAGCGGCAGAAATGCGCGGTTGTTCGTCGCGCGAAAGTCCCGCCACCACAGCGCCACTTCAAGCTCTCGCTCAAGGCTCGCTTCCGTCTTCCCGCTCATCGCGCTCAAACTCCTGCATCAGCTCGCGCAGCATCTCCTGCCGGTCCTCGAGCGGAATGCTCGCCGCCGTCACCGTCTTCGTCGCCCGCTCGCCGAGCTCCACTTCCTTCTTCTCGCTGTATCCGTAGTTGTTCGTCAGGTTGAAGAGAATGCCCTTGAGGTTCTTCCCCTCGCGCGTCAGCATCTCGTGCTCGTTCCATGCCTTCATGCGCTCGTAGACCGCCGCGCCCACGCGCGCATAGTCCTCGCCCTCGCCCATGTACCGGCTCCACGTCGATTTGTCGATGCCGAGCGCGGCGTACAGCTCGTGCATGCTCGGCGGCAGCAGGTACTCGGTCGTGTATAGCTCTTCGCCCAGGCTGTTTTCCACAGGCACCGGCCGCATGATGACGTGTCCCTTGTCGTCCCGTTTGCCGGAGTCGACCAGCTCCGTCACCTTCACCCGCCGCGTGATCGACGCGAAATAGCGTTCGCACGCCTTTTCAAGTGCCTTCGCCGTGCCGTATTTCTTCTGCCGCGCCATTCGCGCCTCACCTCTTTTCTCTCCTGTTAGGAAAAAGTGTAGCAAATGCAACACGTCACGAACCGTCAACTTTCGGGCATGAAAAAAGAGCCGCAATCCCTTGCGGCTCTAAGGCTATCGGCGTTTCCTCGCGCGCACGCGCGCGAAGCGCGGCAAATTGCCGGCAAGTTAGCTTCCGGCCCTTTCGGCGCTTTTCCGATCGCGCACGCGCACAGCGCGCCCGGGCTCCCCCGCGCGCGTCGTCGTGTTGCGTTTGCTCTCTCGCTATTCCGTTCTCTTCTCGTTCTCCCGCTCTCGCCGGATCTTGCCCACCTCGGGCAGAATGTAGCGTATGTACTGCGGCATGCCCGGCGTCCAGCCCGCGCGATGCAGCAGCTGCCCGCCGCGCGGCACGCTCAGTTCCGCGCCGGAGCGCGCGATCACGTCCTTCGGCTGCGGCTGCTTGAGATTCCGGCTTGGGCAGTATTTCTTTTCGTCCGGCACATAGCGCACCTGCGCAAGCAGATAGTGCGCCAGCGCCAGATAGTCGACCTCGTTGTACAGGTGCTCGCAGTGCGTCCCGCCCGCCGTCCACTTTTCTCGCGCGATCTCCGCCGCCTCCGCATTCACGACCACGTGATGATGCACACGCACGTATTCGCCCGTCTTGCCGTCTAAATCCGCCGTCACCGGCACATAGCAAAACGGCACCCCTGCCGCTTTGCAGGCGCGCCTTGTTCTTCTCAGCCAGAGCTTGAGCTGCCTGTTCGCATTCTTCCACAGCGTTTCCGGTTCTTCTTCCTCTCCGCCCAGGGCAGCAAAGGCTTCCTCGGCATAGCTCAGGCGCAGCAGGTGGTCGGCGTGGCTGAAATTCTCGTTCAGCGTGCGCGCCAGCTTCTTCTCCGCGTTCGCCTCGTTCCGCTGCTGCTGCTTGATGTCGCTCTTGATCTTCCTCTGTGAGCGTGTCGGTCTCTCTCCCGGCACCCAGTATTTTATTTTCTCGCCCACGGCGCCCGCCGTGTACGTTCGGATCACCCAGTAGCCCTCCGCCATGTCGTCGCCCTCCTGTCCCTTTCTCCCCGATCGGGGAAGATGGTTCTAAACCCAGCGCTCAAGGAACCCCGATAACGCGCACGCGCGCGTTATCTATAAAGTATCTGTTCGGCCTTCTGTGCGCCGCCGCGCCCTTTTGCGGCAGCGCACACAGGGCCGAAGCCCTGTTATAGTCGTGGTGGGAATCGTTCGTAGTACCTGCGCACGATCCGCTCAAGCGTCGAGCGGGAGAGGGAATGCTTCATGCAGATGTACGTCGCGTTCGCGTCCGTCGTCACGAATTCGAAGAGCGCCCGGTAGTAGTCTCCGCCGCCGCACTCCATGCACAGGTTCAGGATCTTCTGCTGCGCCCGCTCCGGCATCTCGCGGTAGAGAAGCGACGAGAAATAGATGTATCCCTGCCGCTCATAGCTCACCGGCACGCTCTTCTTGTATCGGAACATGCGCCCTTCTCCCTCCCCGCTCACGGTGTCAGAATCGGAAATGCTCTTTCATGCAGCGCCACAGGTTGCGCCACGGGTGCGCCATGCACCACTTGAGGCTCTTGTGATAGTCTTCCGAGATGTCTTTCTGTGCTTCAAGCCGCTTGAGCAGGCCTTCGATAGTCGCGTGCATCTTCATAAAGGCCTTTTCTGCCTCCACGCGCTGCTTTGCAAGCTCGCTCTCGCACTCCTGCTTTACCTTCGCAAGCTCGATCTCGCGCTCGCCGAGCTGCTTTGCCAGCTCGCGCCCCTCGCTCTCCGCCTTCTTGCGCGCCTCGTTCGCGCGCGCGATCTCGCTGCGCAGCGCCTCTGCCTCCTTCTTCGCGGCCTCCCGCTTTTCCGTCGCCTCGCTCAGCGCTTTGTCGAGGTACTCGATCTTGCCACGCATGTTTTTCACGGCGCGGTCCGCGCTCTTGTACAGCGCCGTCATCTCGTCCAGCGCTTTCTCGTTCGCCTCGAGCTTTTCCGTCAGCGCGCCGATCTCTCCGCGCAGCTTTTCATTTTCCTCGGCCAGCTTCGCGCCGTCCTTAAAATGTGCCGCCGCCTCGGCCTCCGCCGCTTCCTGCTTGTCCTGCGCCTCCTCGAGCATCTTGAGCATCTGCTCCTTCGTGACCTTTTTAATGTTGATCTTCTGCATCGCTCAGCCCTCCACGATCTGCCAGTCGTCGGCCAGCATGTCCGCCTGAGAGGCGAGCCAGCCGAGCTGCACGCCGCTCGTTCCGACAAAGGCAAGTACTTTGTTACCGATAGCCTCGTGCTGTGCGTTGATGACCTCGTGCTGCGCGTTCTCGTAGCTGATGCGCTCTGCCAGCTCAACGTACTGGTTCTTTCCGTTCCAGCCGCGGCGGGCGATCTTCTTGCCCTTCTTCACGGCTTCAATGGCGAGGCCGAAGCTCAGGCCGTCAGTCGGGCGATATGCCTCTTCAAAGACCGCCTGCGGGCTGAAGCTCTCGTACCCGTCCGCATAGCGCACCTTGTAGCCGCGCTCGACCTCGTTGCCGCACGGCACTCTGTCCTCCGCGAGCGTAACGACCTTGCCGTCCACGCGATACGCCTTTTCCGCCTCGATGAGTTTCGTTCCGATGTACTGTTTCATGGTTCTGTTTCCTTTCTTTTTCGCCCGCAGGCGTGATTAAAGATGTAACTGCTCGTGCTCGCGCGGCCTTTCGACGAGGATCTTCACGACGCGCACGTCGCCGTAGCGCTCAAGATCCATCGCCGCGCGCTCCTTGAGCCCCTGCACGGCGCTCTCCGGCACGTCGGCCTGTAAGATGACCGTGACCTTCATGTCGCTTCACGCTCTTCTTTCCTGAGCGTTTCGATCGCCTTTGCGATCCCGCGCCAGACCGCCATGTCCGCCACCAAGCCGTCCGTGACGATCGCGCGCACGACCTCGCTGTTGACCTTTCCGCCCGTCGCCTTGCCGATGCGCTCGCTCTCCGGCGCTTCCTTCTCGCCGCTCGTTTCCTTCTCGCGCAGCTTCCCGGCTGTCAGGTCGAATTCCAGCTTGTCCATCGCGCGCTCGCCCGCCTGCTCGTCCTCGTGCTGCTCGGTCAGCGCCTTTCGCAGCAGCTTGTTCACTGCCCAGTCCGCGCAGAATGCGCAGAAGTCGAGCTTGATGATCTCGTTTCCGTGCTCGTCCGCCGCGCGCACCGTCGCGCCGCCGAGCTTGCTCGCGCCCGCGATCACCCGCCCGCACCGGTCACAAAACGTCCGTACCATCGCTTATCCCTCCTTCGGCTTTCCGTATGCGCAGAAGAAATCTTCCGGCACAATGCAATCTACGAGCGGCCCGTAACCGCAACACAGTCCACCGATATCCTCCCAGCTGTGCTTGCAGCCCTTGCACCGCACCACCGGCGCAACATCGGCGGCGGGCGCGGCGGTCAAGGCATGTCGGATAAGCCTTTTGGCTGTCGCGACCGTAACGGCATATCGTTCGTCATTCGGGTCGTCCGGTTGAAGCAGTGCAAGAGCATCTTCACACTTGATGTATTTAGTCATCACTCCGCCTCCTGTTCCATGCTTCCGGCGGTTGGGATAATTCTCCACTCCTCCGGCCTTTTCTGCGCGGCCCTAATTTGTTCCAGTGGCCCGCGCTTCTCACACACAGCGTACTGCTTCCACCGGTAGCTTTGGAACGTGCGGTTTTTAGTCAGCTCCTCGTGTGGAATGTAGAGCGATTTGTACTCAAGGACATACATCCTTCATCACCTCCAATGCTTTCTCCGCCTCCTTGCTGGTGAGGAATACGGTCTTGCCAAAATCGGAAAACCGATAAAACCTTGGGGCCATTGGAGTGTATTGTGCTGCAATGCCCCATCCGTCAGTGTTCGTTTCGATCCATTTTGCCACCATCGGCAATATGGTCTTTTCCCCGTAGAATCCGTACACAACATCGCCCACCTTGCACGGTAGCACCACCAGCCGCCCGTCCCTGTCGGCTTCGGCCAGCGCCTTTACTCGGGTAATACCGCCGCACTCTCCGACGATAGTGCAAAGGTCGTTCCAGTCTTTAACCCGCGTGGACACTTCCTCCGCCGTCAGTCCTGTCGCCTCATATGCGCGCACGTCTTCCCGGTTCCTCAAATATTCCCGAATGAGTTGTTGCACCACGAACCGCTGCGCTATCGGCCACGCCTCAATTTGCTCTTGCAGCTTTTTCAGCGCCTCACCCGAAACCATCACGTCTCCTCCTTCTTTCTCCTCTCTATGATGCTGAGACGGTCCGGTTTCAGGTCCTGCCATACCGGCGATTCCGGGTCTCCCACAGCCATCATCATGCTTACCTTGAAGATCTCCGCCACCGCTTTGTCTCTGCGCGCAAGCATACTGTAGATCGCCGTGAGCAGATAGGCCGATTCGGCGAGCAGGTCTTTCATCGACCCTTGGGCCGCCAGTTCCTTCACGTTTCCGTTCTCGTTCTTATAGCTGATCATGTCTATACCCTCCTTAAAATTTGAAGCTCTCGTGGATGACCACGCCGCCGACGTTCGCCTTTGCCCCGTTCCCGCCCATGATCTGGCTCGCCTGAATGCTATTCATCGCGCACCTCCTGCAAAAAGGCTCCCCTGCGAGGCATATTCCTCAAAGCGCTTTTCCTGCACCTCGAAGTAGTACTTGTCGATTTCATACCCCACAAAGTCGAGCCCAAGCTCCAACGCGGCGATACGGCTGCTGCCGCTGCCGAGGTGTGTGTCGAGTATGCTGTCCCCCGGCTTTGCGTACTTTTGAAACAGCCACGTGTAAAGTGCTACAGGCTTTTGCGTGGGATGAATGCGCTGCTCGTTCAGCGCCTTATTCCCTTGCTGAACAAAGCCTTCCGAAATGCTCTTGCCCTGCATCATGCCGTTCCACATGTAACGGAAAAGCCGCACGCTGTCGTGGCAATTTGTGGCCGCGATCTCACAATCGCTGAAGGAACTGCCCTCGTTGCACTTGTCCCATACGATGCGCCCCGGCGCGAAATGGTAATCGAAATAGTTACAACCCCAAACAATGTAGTGCTTCGCGACCCGTTCCAGCTCATCGAAATATTTGCGTGTCGGAATGTCCCACTTCGGTGATATGGGGTAGTCTCTGTGCACACGGATTTTGCTGACCTTGCAGCCGTAATACCCGCGCCGCTCCGGCCCGCTGAAATACGGCGGATCGACCACGGCGAGATTGAAAGCCTTATCCGGCAGCTTCTTCATTGCCTCCATGCAGTCAACATTTTCAGCAATGTTCATCGCGCACCTCCTCCACATAGCACCAGCTCTGAGGCGGGAGGTGAAGATATAGCCGCCCGTCCGTGTTGCAGTCCGTTTCGTCGCCATCTCCGCAAACATTTTCGCAAGACCAACAGTTTGTGCTAAGCTCCGAGTATTCCAGACAGTCTCGCCAAAACTCCCCCAGCTTTTTCGGTGCATCGTAGATTTTCAGGTTGGAGATATGCCAGCCGTAACCGACATTTTCGCCGAGGTAGTTTCCGAACTCTTCTGAGGTTAAGCAAGTATCTTTGAGCCGATTGTCGAGCTGCTTCCCGCTATCGTCCCAGAATCCGCAGATGTTCACACGGGTAATTGCGTCGCAGATAAACTCCCCGATGACCTTGCCGCCACCGTAAAACTGTGGCCTTGGATAGTTCGTCGCAATGAAGTCCTCGTGCGGATATTTTGGCAGCGTGCAGTAGATATAGCACTTGAACGGCGTTTCCAGCTTTGGCCGCGTCTTGCGTACCTCAATCGTTTTATCGCCATTGATGATCTTCTCGCACCATCGCGGGCGAATGCTGATTAAAACCGCTTTACTCATGCATTTACCTCCGTGAAGGCCCTCGCCAGATCGTCAATGATCTGGTGCATGAGCCGGTCGCTCACACTGTCCTCGTTCTGGCACCAGAATGTCAATTTCAGGTGCAGCAGCTCGTGCACCAGCGTCTTTTCAAAGTTGAACGGCACAATGCGTTCTCCGTAGTGGGCGGGATCGATGATCTCAATGCGAGCGGTCTTGATGGCTTCCGACCATTCAGTGCAGCCCGCCACGCCACCCGTCGACATTTCCTCGGGCCGAAGGTGGGTTTCAAGGCTTATTCGCCACTCTTGCAGGCAAAGCCTGCGCTTCCACTTTTTCAGCATGGCGCGCTCTCCAGCGGTCGGCCTCATGCTTCTACCTCCTGCACCTTCGCCAGCGGGCAGTAGAAAAGGCAGTTGTGCTTGCTCACGTCCCGCAGGATCGCTCTATGTACCGCCTTGCCGCTCTTGTCGAAGCGCATCTCGTAGCCCTCCGGGTAGTATTCGATCCCGGCATACAGCACCTTCGGCTTGCGATAGGTGAGCATCGCCGCGCTCACGCAGAGCTTCAGATAGTCGCTTCGCTTCATACCGCCTCCCCCGCCTTCTCCCGGATGAGCTGCGCCAGCGCGTCCAGCGCGCGGTAGATCTTCGGCCGGCTTTCCTCGTCCAGCTCGTCCACGATCTCCGTCATGCGGTTCACGGTTTCCTGCGCCTGCCGGAACAGCACGCTGAATTCCGCGAGCGCCTTGTTGTCCATGGCCGCTGCGCTCTTCTTCGTCTTTTCCAGTGTCTCGCGCAGGGCCGTGCGCTCGTCCTCGGCCTTTTTCAGCGCCTCCGCCGCGGCCGCCATCTCGGCCTTCGCCTTTTTCAGCTCGTCCTTCGCTTTTTTCAGCTCCTCGGCCTTCTTGCCGAGCGCCTCTGTCTTCTCCGCTTCCGCGTCCTTCTTCGCTTCCGCCACCGCCGCCGCGATCTGTTCCTTGCTCGCGTCCACGGTCTGCACCGCCACGTCCACGGGCTGCTCGCGCAGCGCCTTCAATTCCCGTTCCAGCTCCGCCGCGCGCTCCTGCGCGGCCAGCGCCGTGCCCTGCGCGTTTTCCACCTCGGCGCGGGCGGCGTCCGCCGCGTCCTGCGCCGCCTGCACCTTCGCGTTCGCTTCTTCCGTTTCCTTGCGCTGCGCTTCGAGTGCGCGCCGCGCCTCGTTGCGTTCCGCCTCGGCGATCTTCTGCTGCCTCACGGCCTCTTCAAGCTCGCGCTTGCTCATCTCCGCAACGCTCTTTTCCTCCCCGTTGACAAGGTGTTTTTCGCTCGCGAAATTCTCTCGCTCAGATGCCGGCAAAGCCAGTAATGCCAAGGCTTTTGAGACTCCCAAATCCCCAACCAGTTGGGTATTTCCATACTCCCTTGCGACGCGCATGAAGTTCTGCGCGCTCGTCTCTGAAAACTCCACTTTTTCGCTCAGCCACGGCAGCCATTCCCCGTGCTTGAGCTGCGCCTTTGCCTCCATCAGCCGCTTGCCGATCTCGATGACGGCCTGCCCGCCGACGCCCTTATAGAAGATGATCTCGTCCGTGATGGTCGTAATGCTGCGCTCTTCTCCCGCCGCGCTCATCATCAGTTCTTCGCTCATGCGCCTTTCCTCGCTTTCTGTTCTTCATGCTTTTCTTCTGCGTATCTCCGCCGCTGCTCTTCCATGAACCACGGCGTCAGCACCTCGCGCTCCCACTTGTCGCAGAAGTCGCGTACTTTCTTTGGAATATTGTGACAGTATTGCTTCCTGTCTCCGTGGCGCTCGTTGCCGTAGCCGTGCAGCTGGATCTCTCTCGGCCGTTCCATCGTCAGGTCGATGTTCAGCGTGTAATAGCTGCGCTCCGGCCTGCGGTAGTGCCGCACGAAGAAGATCGGCTTCCCGCCGCAGTGCCGCGCGCCGTAGGTGCCGACGCAGTGCCGCAGCACGCGCCCCTCGTCCTTGAGCTCCTGCTCTTCCTGCGGCACGCGGATGCAGAGCTCTCCGTCCGTCCACTCGAGCGCCTTGAGCCGGATATAGACCGGCGTGAAATCCGCCGATCGGTACTTCACGCCCTCGTGCGCCGCGTACATCTCCATCACGCGGTCGTGCGCCGCCTGCAAGTCGCGCGGCCACAGCGTTTCGTTCTGGTCCGCCAGCCACAGCGCCCGCAGCACGCGCCGGTAATCGAGCAGCAGTTGCACGCCGCCTTTCAGCCGCTTTTGCTTTTCGAGGTATTTCACCACATGCGTCGGGTGCAGATCGGTCTCGACGGCCCGATAGGCGCCCAGCAGTTTTTCCATGTCGTTCAGGCCGAGCTTGCCGACCTCCTGCACGAATTGCAGCGCGTCCGCGTTCTTTACAAGCATTCGGTAGCTCGCCCAGCACCGCGCGGTGCCTTCGCTCCAATGCTTCCCGCGCACCTCGCGGAAGGCTTCCTTGCTCATGCCGAGCATTCGGTGCGGCTTCGTCTCGCTCCAATCGACCCACGGGATATTTGGTGCGTCGCGCAGCATGGAATAGTTGCCGCACATGTCCAGATAGTTGTCAATGGTCTGCGTCACCGCATCGCCGAACCCCTGCCGCATCAGGTTTTCCACCTGCGGGTGCTTGCGCCAGACGTGCAGATACGCCCCCGGCCAGGCTCCGCCCGCGCCGATGTATTTGTCCAGCGCCGTCTTCTCGCCCGTCGTTCCGCCGAGCTCTGGACCGTAGGTGCATGTCCAGCCGCCGACCTGTCGTCCGTTCACGGCGCCGTGGCAGTAATAGGGCTGCTGCATCGGGTCGCGGCTCTGCTTGCAGGGTGTCCACGTTACGTCACGCGCCTCGTTACTGTGGCGCACCGCGCGGAAGCGCCGCAGCACACCGCAGCGGTCCACGATCAGCGCCGCGTGCGGCGAGAACGTCACGACGTCTGTTCCCGTGTTGTCCTGATACCGCGCCACCATCCAATAGAGCACCGTGAGATATCCGTCAATGTTCAGTGTTTCGGCCTGCAATGCTTGAAGCGTGCGCCCCTGCCGCAGCTCGCTCCGCCGCGTCACGACCACGCTCTGGTAGCAGTGCGGGCAAACGATCGTCTCGTCGTCAAAGAAGATTTGCGCATCGTCGTCGCCCTTGTCGACGTAGCCGTCATAAATCTGTCCGTCCTCGCCCTGCCTCAAGACAATGCCGCTCGTACCGCTGTCGCTGACATAGCCCGCAAAAAACTCTTCTCCGCAGTTTGAGCAGGTGCAGCGCGCGCCCCAGCGGCGCTTCCGAGACTTCTCCCAGCGGTCCCAGTCTTCCGCGTCCATGATCTGCGCAATAGGATTTGCGGTCTCCACGCTCTCGCGGTTGTAAAGCATCAACCCGGTCCCGAGCATGTCGTTGTCATAGATATCTTCCAGCACGTCGTTTTGCAGGTCTCCGCACGGCTGCATCGGCAGCTTCCCGGCAAGCTCGCGCCAGTGCGCGTCCACGCGCCTGCTCATAGGAAGTCCGCAAGATCCACGACCTTGCACTCCTCTTTCCGGCGCGGATTCTCTTCCTCGCGTCCCGGCAGGCCGAAGAACTCGCGAAGAATGTCCTCCGCCTCCGCCGGCGTCACGCACCCGCAGTTGCCGACCTTGTTCTTCTTCGCCCGCTCGGCGATCTTCTTCTCCGCCGCCGCGAGCGTCATCTCCTTGTTCTCGCGCAGATCCGTCAGCAGGATCTCCGCCGCGCTCTCGTTGCCTCGGATCATGTCCTTTAGCTGCTCGCCCACCATCCAGACCGCCGAGCGGTTCTTCGGCTGCTGCGCTTCAATGGCGAATATCGCTTCCTGTATCTTGCTCATTTTCTCTTGCCTTTCCTCGCGCCCGCGTGGTATAATGGACGCAAGGAAAACTCCTTTCCAGTCGTTTTCCTCTGGCGGTTGACCGGTGCCATCGGTCAGCCGCCCTTTTTATTTTCCTTCATACCCTTACCCTCGCGCGCACCGCCCAGTCCGGCATGGCGCTTTTGGCCCTCGTCCGCGTGTCTGGCTCGTAGAGCGGGCAGCGCAGCACGCGGTAGCTTTCCATGTCGTAGTAGTAGGTCGAATAGCCCTCGAGCTTGTGTCCGTGCCTTCGGCTGCTCGTCCCGCGCACCACTGTCTTTTCCGCCTCCCACCCTTCCACGGGCTCGAAGCGCACCTCATGTGTCTTGGGGTCTCTCGCCGTCCATGAGCACCCGCCGCATGCCCGCCGGCATGACCAGCAGAGCGTCGGCCGGTGGTTCTTGTTGCAGAACTTGTCCTCCTTCATCTGTTTACTCCTGCGTCATCTCAACGGCGATCTTCGATAGGACGGATACAATGACCCATTCCGCCGCCGTCGCAGCGCCGGCGCGCGTCAGCTCGTTTGCAAGCGCTCTGTATGCGTCGTCGTTCTGGTGCTTGATGGCGTCCCACATTTCTTTGTGGACTTTTTCGACGTCGCCTGCCATCTTCTTCGCGCGCTCAAGGTGCCCCTTGATCTCGGCCCAGCTCTCATTGTCGCTGGCGAATCCGCGCCCACGCTCCTGCACCGTGCTTTCCAGCAGCTCCGCCGCCGTGTGTTCCAGATTCCCTAATAACTGCCCGTTCGGTGATAAGTTGCTCATTTGCTCCTCCTTTTCTTTCTCGGCTCGTCCAGCTTCAGCACCAGCGTCATGCCCCGATAGGTGAGCCATGCCGCGCCGATCACGGCCAGCCACGTCACGTCCGGCTCTTCCGCTGCCGCTGCCATCGCCTCCGCCTCAGCTGCCAGGCAGTCCGGCGACAGCAGGCACAGCAGCAGTACCGCGATCCACAGCAGTACCGTCAGCCGCAGCAGCGTCTGCGCGCGCCGTAGCGCCCGCTCCTCTCTCGTGCGTCGGTCTCTCTTTTGCATTTTTCCCTCTCTTTCTGCAAAGGTGTTTCCCTTGCCTCTTATTGTTTCACGTGGAATTTTGCCTTTCCGCGGCACAGCTCGTTCAGGTAGGTCACGCGCAGCCATGTGCCCAGCTTCTCGCGCTGCTCGTCGCTGAGCGTGTCCACGTCCACCTCTCCGCCGTCCGCCGTCTTGACGTAGGCCTTTACGATGATCGGCTCCTGTTTCCGCTTCCCCATGCCCGCACGCTCCTTTCTTTCAGAATCTATGCCGCCCCGCTCGTCCCCTTGCCGCAGCGGTTTTCTTTTTGTCAAATGTTGCGCTACGCAACATTATGCACAAAAAAATAGGCGCAGAAATTGTCCTCTACTTTCAGCAAACGAGCAAGCGCCCACGCCTCATCAAGATACATCGGTCTACGGTTGTTGATCTTTAATGATGCGGTAGACTGCCTGCAATTCATGCTGTTCGCGGCATCTTTCTGCGTCAGGTTCAGTTCTTTGAGTCTTTCTTTGATGGCGGCTGAATTAATCACAATGTTCACCTCCTTTCGATGTTGCACTATGCAACTATGCTATATTTACCACATCCTAAAGAGATTGTCAATAGCGCTGTGCAACTTTTTTTCTTTTTGGTATTGCACTGTGCTATTTCGTATGCTATTATGATTGCACACAGTAAAATGAAAGGAGCAGCTCATGTACTCTCCAAAGGAAATTGGCGATCGGATCAAGTCTCGCCGCGACGAGCTTGATATGACCCTCGATGAAATTGCCTCCAAGGTCGGTGTGTCGAAGTCTACGATTCAGCGATACGAAAACGGCCTGATCGGCCGCATCAAGCTTCCCGTAATTGAATCTATCGCAGATGCTCTCTGGGTATCTCCGGATTGGCTTATTGGGGTATCGGAAGAAAAAACCGCCGACCTGAAGGTCGACGGTCTTTCCCCATTGGAAGCGCGCTTGATGGAATTGGTTCGCCGGCTTACCGACGATCAGAAGAAGATGCTGCTGGCCCAAATAGAACTTCTACTAAGTAAGCAAGAATAGCTTCCTGATTCTCAGGGGTAAGCTCGCGGAACTTTGCAAGGATCTCTTGATCGAGTCGGTCTGGCATGGTTTGCCTCTCTTTCCTCTCAGAAGCTCCCGATGATAAAATTTCGGCGCCGCGCATCAGTATATACCATTCTGTCCCGCCCCGCCACCGGTAAAAAAATCCCAGCAAAGGAGTGACCTCTTATGACCCCGCCGAAAGGCTTTACTTCTTCCGTCCACGCGCCGCTGCCTGATCTTCGCATCGCCGCGGCCTATATCCGCGTCTCCACCGACGAGCAGGTGGAGCTCTCCCCCGCCTCGCAGCTCGTCGAGATCCGCAAATGGGCCGCGCGCAATGGCTATATCGTACCGGACGAATTTGTTTTCATGGATGAGGGCATTTCCGGCCGCGGCGTGAAGAAGCGTGACGAGTTCCGCCGCATGATCGGTGTCGCCAAGTCGAAGCCCAAGCCCTTCGACGCGATCCTGCTTTGGAAGTTTTCGCGTTTCGCACGCAACCGCGACGATGCCGTCATGTACAAGTCGATCCTGCGTAAGCAGCTCGGCATTGACGTTATTTCGATCTCCGAGCCGGTGGCCGAGGGCGGCATGGGCCTCATCACCGAGGCGCTCATCGAGGCGATGGACGAATATTACAGCATCAACCTTGCCCAGGAAGTCAAGCGCGGTATGGAAGAGAAGCACCGTCGCGGCGAGGTGCAGTGCGCTCCGCCGTATGGCTACGGCCTCAAGGATCATGTGTACGTGCCGAAGCCGCCCGAGGACGACTATGTGCGCGAGCTGTTCCGCCGCTATCTCGCGGGCGAGGGCTTTTTCCCCCTTGCCCGCTGGCTGAACAGCTGCGGCCAGCGCACGCACCGCGGCGGAAAGTTCGAGAACCGTACCATTGAGTATATCCTGCGCAACCCTGTCTATATTGGCAAGCTCCGTTGGAACGCGGCCGGTCACACCCGCCGCGACTACGCAAATGAAAATGTCGTCCTCTCCGATGGTAAGCATGAGCCGCTGATCGACGAAGAGACATTCAACGCCGTCCAGCACCGTATCGACGAGCAGAAGCTGCTCTACCCGAAGTTCTCCCGCAGATCCGGGACGCAGAAGTATTGGGTCTCCGGCCTTGTCCATTGTGCTGCCTGCGGCGGCACCCTTGTGGCGAATACGCCCGAGTACATGGTTTGCAATAATTACATTCGCGGTGCCTGCCTTGTCAGGCAGTCGATCCGGCGCGACGTGCTGGAGGACGCGCTGCTCTCCCGGCTTCGTGAGGACGCCGCGCGCGGCTCTTCTCCCGAGTTTGAGGTGGTTCGCTCCGGTGATGGCGGCATGTCTGCCATGGCCGCGCTGGAAGCGTCCCGCGATTCCGCCGCCCGCATGCTCGACCGCCTGCGCGATGCCTATCTCACCGGCGCCGATACCGTCGAAGAGTATAAGGCGAGCAAGGCCGCCGTGCAGCAGCGCATCGCTGATCTCGACGCGCAGATCTCCGCCATGCAGAAAGAGGATCGGGCCGCCGCCAATCCGAAGTTGCTGCGCTCGGCTCTCCGCGCCGTCGTCAAAACGCTGCAATCGCCCGACGCCACCGCCGCCGAAAAGAACGCCGCCGTCCGCAGCGTCGTCGATACTATCGCATGGAACAAAGCCGCCAACACCCTGACCGTCCACTACCGCCTCGTCCTTTAGCCTGCCATTTTTATGGTTAATTGGTATCCGGTGGCCCAGACGGAGAATTGGGTGCATCGCTGCGCTATCTTTCTCAGCGCTACTCCATGCCCTACCCCGAACTCAAGGGACTGCTGACCGACATCGGCACAGAGGAGCTGGGGCATCTTGAGATGGTCGGCACCATTGTCCACCAGCTCACGCGCAATCTGACGGAGGAGCAGATCCGCGAGGCGGGCTTCGCCCCCTATTTTGTCGACCACACGGCCGGCGTCTTCCCGCAGTTTGCCTCCGGCACGCCTTGGTCCGCCGGCACCATGCAGGTTACGGGCGACACCATCGCCGACCTGACAGAGGACCTTGCAGCAGAGCAGAAGGCGCGCGTGACCTACGACAATATTCTCCGCCTTTCCGATGATCCGGACGTCAGCGATGTCATCAAGTTCCTGCGTGCGCGTGAGGTCGTGCACTTCCAGCGTTTCGGCGAAGCAAAGCGTACAAGATGAAACAGAATGAAAAGAACTGCTGACATAAAAGACATCCAAGACCAAAACTTCTCGGATGTCTTTTTTATTAGGATTTAATTATGATGACATCCAGTCGATCCCCACAACACCTTGCAATACGCACGGCGGTCTAATTTCAAATACTTGGCAAGGCGCATGTATTGAAGCATATGCCATTGCCCAAATGCGCGTGGGAAAAGATAGCTAACGTGTTGGGCGATCTCCTTAAGTTCCTCTGGTACCTCAGCGCTAAAGACGCAAGTGCCATTATGGCCCCTTCCATTGCGCACGTCTTCCGCATCAAAAAACGCTTCGCCTGCATTCTTATAGATCTGCCGGAGCATGTCGAAGACATCATCGCGAGTATAAATTGGGCAAGACAAAAACAGCGGATTTTCCGAGAATTCTTGAAAAGAAACAAACGAATCGCAGCTATCTTCTGCGTGATAAGTATTATGGGTGGCAGAAAGTAGATTCATCTTTTCCCGAAATGTCTTTGGCTTCTGTTTGAATAACACGTTGTATTCGCCCTGCTCCAGAACCAATGTGTTGAGGATGTCTTGGCAGGAAACATCATAGAGTTCTTCTGGCGTTATGTCATCAGCCAGAGCGCCGGTTTCCCATTGCACTTTGTCGAGTACATCCAAGAGGTTGAGTCTTAAAAGTAAAATCTTCTTAAGGTTTTCTCTTTCAAAAAGGTGCCAATCGTAGCATAGGCACTCTTTGCCGTCCTGAGTTATGCCGACAAATTCTTGATAATCTGCAAGGCCCTTCCCAGCGGGGAGAATGACCATGCCAGATACTTCCAACTGGTCGCTGTTTTGCCAGCCGAGCAATGCCGTATGCCGATGCTGCCCCGCATAATGCCGTTCAATGACTTTGCGGGCAAGGGGAATCACGCGTGAGGTCATCCGATACTCGAAAGTCATTTCAGAGGAAGCCTTCCACACATATTCCTCCCGCAGCGAAAAACCATCTCTACGCAGGGCAGATCTGCAGTGTGGGCAATTTCTTTCGGGCAGATCCAATCCGACAACTGCCTGTGATTCTTCGTGATAATAGCCGCAGTTGGGACAGTAATAGTGTGCTGGCATAGGATTCAGATCGTGGTCACCTAATAGATAGACCAGAATCGAATTGGCTATTGTCCCTGCCAGATATAACTTTCCACAGGCTTGTTTGACAGTCTGACTGAGTTCCTTGAACAGAAGGAAATTGTCAATGTAGTCTGGCTTTTGTGACAAACAGTTTATTTCTCGTTCGAGCCGAAGGGATACCTCATTCGGGATGCCTGCCGGGTACAATTCACGCAGAGCATCTTCGCAGCAAGTCCTCAAATCGTACAAAGGCTGATCTTTCACGAAATTTCTCCTCCTTAGACTAAATTTAACCTACTGCTACTATAGCAAAGCACCCTGTACACTTGTCTGTACAGGATGCTTTGCTGAATGCATTGATGTAATTGAGTACTTGGAAGGTAAAACAGTATTGAGATATCAGCGATTGCGCAGTGTTACCATATCGTGTTTACAGCTGCGCGCTCAACTTTTTCTGTGCATCCTGAAACCATCGGTTTTCTGGCTCAATTTGCAGAACGTACCGCACTTTACCCATCAAGTGCAGAAGATAGGCCAAATTCCGGCTCGATCCACTGTCTTCAATAAAGTTCGATCGGTGGCCGCGTATGACACTATCCTCCGCCCCGAATTTTAATGCGTAATGGACTTCCTGGCGCAGTGCGCGTTTGTAATCGTTAGGGATGGATGTCTTTTCATTGACGACCAGGCCTGTTACTGTCTGCCGGTCAGCATTGCTGATGAAATGTGTTTTCGCTTCATTCAATTCAAAGCCCATCTCAAACAGCATTTTTTTGACTTTTTGATAGGCTCCGTAAAGCGGACGGTCGGAAGAAAAGGTCATATCGTCGCAGTAGCGAGTATAGGTGATTTGGCGTTGGCTGCACCAGCGACCGATCTGGTCATCAAAACGACGCATGACGATATTGGAGAGTGCCGGAGATGTCGGTGAGCCTTGCGGAAGAGCATCATTTTTGCAGCACAGCGAGGTAAGCAGATAGCCGACCTGCTTCGATACATAGCAGGTGTTGAAAGCTGCGCAGAGGACCTGTTCAAAGGAGATGCTTCCGAAAAAATCGGTGATGTCCAGTTTGAGCAGATACTTCCTACCGACATGCGGTTCTGCATTTCTGAGAGCTGATCCTCCCTTTCTGTATGCGGTGGCGAAAGTGGAGACCGGGAAGTGCGAAAGAAAATTTCGATTGATTTGTTTTTGGCAGGACAGAAGTCTTGCGTTCGGAATGTGCAGCTGGCGAAAGCCGCCGCTGTGCTTCGGAATCATAACGGGGTGGTATGCATCCTGAATATGATTGACAAGATGGTTGAGCGCTCCGCAGCTCACACTTAAAAAGTCAGCCAATTGACTCGCGTCATAGAGAAAAGGAAGCGCAGGGTGTACCGCATGAAAGTCCAAAACCATATTTTCTGCTGCTGCCGGACCAAACTTCTTCACAAAAGCGGCATCACACGATTCAAAAGTCACAGAGCATCCGTTTGTTTTCATGAGCGGTATCCTCCAAAATAAAAATCAGCCCTTTGCAGTACAAATTGGTCTGATGAAGCGGAGGCGAATCCTGAATCATGAAGTGATTTGTAATTCGCCGGAGCGCATCAGATCGGGCTTCGCTGTGCGAAGCTGATCTCTGCTTAAAAAACCGAGGCAGCGACTCGCTGACCCTCCTAAAGACATTGACTTTAGGCTGTACGCTACTGCAAAGGACTGATTTTATAAGAGTATGATAAGGCAGGTGGGCGGAATATGTCAAGGCGATACTGCATCCGATGCAGAGTAGCGCCATGTCAAAGGTTGTTCCCACAAAAGTCCGCCGTGCGGCGAAGCAAGTTGCTGATGGATTTGGCTTTTAAGACTTCTTCCTGCGTAATTGCACTGCCATCTTCACGCCGAAGAATGAACGGTTTTTCATCCCAATATAGCGACATTTCTTTTGCCACAAACTTCTCTTCTTGAAGCGTAGCAACGATATCAGGGCGGACGGTCAGTTCAAAGGCGGTAGTGCTGTGATTGTCATGATGATAGAAAACGAGTTCCATCGGATGAGAGATAGATGGCTCATCACTATCCGGTGCGGCAAGGAAAATACTGCCGTCCTGATAATCGCAAAGGTAGTGGTATGGATAATCGCGGTTTGCTCGTACAGTCTTATCAGTCGTAAGATCAATCAAGACATATTGATGCCAATCATTGGCCAAGGCATAACCATGCGTAATTTCGACTTGTTTGAAAAAGCCTAAGCTGTGACCTGTTCGTGAGTTATAGACGGACTTATCGTTATCATAGCGCTGCTCTATAACGATCCCCGACTGATCCATCCAGATAAGACCAGAAAAAGCCCATTGATCAACATGCTCTACACGGACATCATAATTCTTTGAAAGGAAAAGCCTTTTTATTAAATGTTGGTGATTTTGAAACAGGCAGAATACGCCATTTCCCATGTAAATAATATCATCAAATCGATATGGGATGATTTTCCAATATTCTATTTCTCCGGAATGATTAACTGCTTGAAGTAATCCGAACTTTCCGCCCTTATATGTCTTGCATAGAGTAACGCTCTTTTCGTTATCGCTCTCTTTTTGCTTTAGACAACATTCCCAAGTCCACTCTATCGTTGCAAGGAAAAGCTCATTTTCGAGTTCCATTCTGCCCCTCCCCCTGTAAACATGGTTTCCTGTTCGATTGTATCTGTATTATAAAGCACGCCCCTGTACATTTGTCTGTACAGGGGCACTGCGCGTAGTTCTATTTCAGTTTCATATCGCTTGCCAGGCGCTTATAGATGTGCTCACCGCTCGGCGTGGTCTCGCTCCATGCAAACATACCGACAAACCTGCCTCCATATGCGATCGTTTTCTGTCATGATAAGATCACATTTATTTATGAGTCTGTCGGAATCTTCCAAAGGGAAACAAATACCACCGTTTCATTATCTTCCAGAAGAAATAATTTGTGAGGTCCACCTTGGAGCTCATTTTTACCATCCGCATCAATGATCAGAACATTACCAGGCAGTGAATCTTCCCAGTCAATCGGAATGCTAACTGTATATGGCTGCCCGATGGCTTCTGCAAAATCGTCGTGGGACATTCCAATCTTTGCAGTTCCCCATACGGCGGCATCCAAAACAGAACATGAAACACCGGTGATGGCATAGCTTTTATCCGGTCTATCGCCGTCGAATTCGTCCGGTGGGTTAAGTATGAAAACATAAGGACAGCCGCTCGCATCGGAATAGAACATATTGTATCCACCATCCCAGTAATCGACGGTGTAGTCAGTGCCAAACCGATCTTCAATGTCACCGACCGTCAAACCAATGTAATCGATCATTGCTGTTTTGGTTGAGACCGGAGTGGAAGCAGACTTATCATTATCTATTACTCCATTGAGAAAACTACAAAGGATGAGGACGATGACAATTGCTGCAATATTCCGAAATATGGACGTTTTCTTTCGCCTAACCTTTGGCTGCACTCGCGTTTGAGTTGATTTCTGCGAGGTTTTCGTGCTTGAGGCAAAGAAAGATCTTCCTGATGCGGCAATCCACGAGGAATGATCGCTTTGGCTGGATCGGCGCTGTGCTTTTTGGAGCCAATTGTTGATCATGTCAGCTTCCTTTTGCGCCTCATAGGAGTTTTTTCTTCGAATAGAAAAAGAATCAAAGCTACGTTTACACCGTATGGTCAGTTCCCCTTCACGATTTGCAGACGCTTCTTGAATGTCCGACATGCGGATACTTTTTCCATGAAAGCTATATCGCCCACCTATATACAACGTATTACCATCAATGCTGATGGGGCGGGACATAGGTGTTGTATTATAGATAGCACGACAGGCACGTACTGCGACATAATAGTCGTTGAACGCAATCTCTGTGGGCGATGTATATAAGCCGTTGCTAACGCTGATTAAAACGGAGTTTCCTCGTTGCTCAACCTTGGTGATCTTATCGCAAGAAATAAGTTTTCTATTGAAAGATGAAGAATTATTGTTCTCAATTTCAATACTCGATATGTCGATTCGAAGTTTTTGCGATTTTCCTTCAAATGTATCCATCTGTCAGACCTCCTTAGTGAAAGTCAATTATTTGTTCTTCCCAAGGCTTTCGATGATTTTATCTCTTGTATTTTCCTGTGCAGAATCGGTCAATCAACTTGTCGAAAATCGTTTTAACAAAAAAATCAGAGGGTTATTTTTTGAGCACTACTCTCTATGCGGTAAACAAAATTGAGTAAATCTTCCTCAATATTTCTCCAATTATCATTCAAATTTATTGTTTTTACGATAATCGGTGTTCCCTCTATTGCGTGGACAACACCTCGGCTAAGGTCATCATTCACCATTGGGTAAAGTAATGCTCCAATTTTTCTGCCGTCAAATTCAGAATCGATAAGATAACCTCTTAATTGATTCAAGTGGCTGACTCTTATTCTCTTATCACCAGAGTTCCTGTAGGCATCCACAAAGGTCTGCTGATAGTATTTTGCGTCAAAAATCATTTGCACTCCGAGAGACTTATTCTCAACAACGATATCTGTTCGGCGGTCACCTGGACTGTCGGCGATTTCAAAGAAATCTCCCCATATCTCTTTAGCATTTCCCGTTATATGCCAGTTAATTTTAGGAGCATGAACATGATAGTTCTCTTTTCTCAAGTGAATCTTATAGAAATTTAGAATAAAACTTTCAAAGACCTTATGCATTTGGTTCTGCCGGAAAAAATCCTTGAAGGTTATTTCCCCATTCTCCTCGTTCACTGTTGTATTGTCATATAGCATCGCTGCGATGCTGATAAGAAGCCTATACGATGCATTACTTTGACTGAAGATGATTTGCTGCCTTTTTTCCTTTGTCGGTGCTTGTCCTTTAACGCTGTCAAAAAAGGCTGACTGTTTTTTCAGTGTTTTCTTCGTCTCGGCGTCTATATTTTGATTTCTCAGCAGAGCATCGATCGTATACTTCAAGATCCGATTGAATAAGTTGTCAAGGGAGTATTCATCATATTCGCAGACAAGCCTTGTCCGATAGATAGACATGGCATTTATGCTGTCCTGAAGCAAGATTTTCCCTCTTACCGATGGGAGCTCTTCTTTCCTTTCAACATAGGATCGATAAAAGCCTGAACGAATCAATTTGTCAATGCCATGCGAGAATATCCGAGCCAAAAGATTGTAAGCATCATCATAGTCATCGCCGCCGACTTTCATTACATCATCTTTTACAGCAAGTACATTCCATGCATAGCAAAGCATATAAAAAAGATTTTTAATGGGAATCGGACTTTTTTGAGAACTCATGAAATCAATCCTTCAACAATTCTTTTTTACAATTTTCTGCCTTCTGTTTATCATCCCACCAGTATTCATCCAGCAGCGGCGATACTTCATACTTTATGATAGACTTATACCACGCATCGTCAGTTTGTCCTTCATTTGGACCCTCGCAGAAATAGCTATGCCCTATGCGATATCCTCTTCCGAGATCGTCAGCAATTTCTTGGTTGAGCTTCCCGAAACGATTTATAATTCTCTCTACAATGCCATTTGTATGAATATAGCTCTCAAGATGTTTTCGGAACATTTCAGTATCAAAAGCGGGTTCAACGTCAAAAAAGCTGAAACGGCGGCGAAGCGCATAGTCCATCATTGCAAGGCTGCGGTCTGCTGTATTCATCATTCCGATTATATAGACGTTTTCCGGCACAGAAAACAGTTCATCGTTGTACGCGAGTTTTACTTTCTCTCCGCGCTTGTCCTTCTCAATTAGCATCAGCAGTTCGCCAAAAATCTTGCTGAGATTTCCCTGGTTGATCTCATCGATAATAAAGAAATATTTTTTTGAGGGTGACTTTTCAGCCTCCTTACAGAATTTATAAAAAACACCTTTCTTAAGTTCAAAACCGCCATTAGCAGTAGGCTTATAGCCCATAATAAAATCTTCGTAGCTATAGCTCTGATGGAATTGAATAACGGAGATACAAGATTCGTCCCTTTCCCCCATCAATGAATAAGCAAGTTTTTTTGCCATAAATGTTTTGCCGACGCCGGGCGCCCCCTGAAGAATTATGTTTTTCTTATACTCCAGCAAATGTTCTAACTCATCGTACTGCTCAGGGGTCATAAATACTTCTTTCAAGAAGTCTTGTTTGTTGAACGGCTTCGCCACTGCATTAAGTGTGTTCACATTTCCCTCCGCATTGCCTTGTACCTCTTTCCACATTTCCTCGAGCCGCATGCAATACTCATCTTTAATAGCGATGCCGGAGCCTTGCGGATTCCATTTTTGATCTGGAAATTCTTCTTGCAGCCGCTTCTGCGAGAGAATTTCTTCGTTGCGATAGTCCAATATTTTATCGAAAGCAATTTTTATTCTATTGATTTTTTGCCCAGCATCTGCCTTCTGGCTATCCCAGTGAGGGCATTCAAAAGGCTCACTTGTTGCAAAACCAGACGCAATGACTCCGTTCTTCTCAGTTCCAAGCATAGTAAGGAAGATTCGGTCACCAGATTTCACGTGTGTATTTGCACACCGCCATTCTTCAGGCCACGTCTTATGCTCTCTTGCGGATTTTACGGCTTCCTGAAAATCTGACCACTCCCAAACGCTCGGATTCCATGTCAGGAGCCAATGTGGCACATTGCTTTTCGGAGTTGCATCAATAGATTCTCTGCTATCATAGTCTTTCATCTGATAATACCGATCATAGAGAAACAGAAGATTATTCTCTTTCTTTAATTCCGTGCAGGTCGAGAGATAGCCTTCTGTTTCAGGAAGATCTTCGCCTTGCGCGAAGCACATATGCCATATCCCGTGCTTGCAGTGTGCCATTGGTTCCGAAGAGTCATAGTAATATGCCGATGTGTTATCGACTAAAGCGAGCAGCTTTCCCCCATCCATGACAACAAACACAGAGTCTGCATCAGCCTCGTAAAAGCTCTTGATTTCCCCCGCCTTACGAGAAGAAGTACTCTCATTACCGTTATAATAAATATGGCTAAGCCTTTCCGCTATCATTCTCCGATCAAGTATTCCTCGTGTGTCGCACTTCTGCAGGTCACCCAATTTAGGCCATCCTATGGCAATCATTCCGTTTTTCTGCCAACGCTCAGCATAATTGCCACTGTCATCTGATGATCCTAAACGATAAAAGTGTTTCACATTGCCAAACAGGTCTTTGCAATTTTCGGCAAAATGTACTGCCGGTAAGTTTGCGTTTTTGGCCAGCAATGCAAGCTGTCCACTCCTCCCGCAATAGGTTTTGCTCGGACGAATGCCAAGACCATATAGCACATGTTTCTGATATCCTTCTGAATAAAAGCATGAAAACTTATCGGGAAACATCATGTGATAATATTTCCTGATCCATAAGTAATTTGCTAATTTCCCAAGTCTTTCAGTTAGCTGCCGGTCTAAAGCTTCATAGTCCTCAACTGTCGCAAGTTGAAAATCGTGAATGATCTGCCAGCCAGCTATGATGCAGTCTCGAATTTCCTGTCCGCGTAATATTGCCTGAGTTTCTTCCAGTTCTACTTGATTCTGAGAATATCCTGTCTTCCACTTTCCGCCTTTTTTGCTTTGGAATAAACCGTATTTGAAAGCTGCCCCGCCAGCGATACTTCCGAAATAATCAGTCGCATACTCCAACTGATGACAAAGGCTGTCTTTCTCATTGCCGTTGAGGAAGATATTATAAAGAATTTCGCTGCCTTCAAGCGAGTTTAAAAAATTCGGTGAGAATCTCTCCTGAAATTCACGATATATTTCAGATATCTCTTCTTTGCTTTTGCTGTATTGTGATAAACGTCTGAAATCCGCTTCGCGTATTTTATCCGCAGATCTCTGATAGTTGTTAAAATCAGCACTCATTTTTTCTCTCCCTCTGTCCGTCAAAGTTGAGCGATATTCTTAACTGCCCTCTTTGTCTCTGCATCTCAAATTCAGTATCATTGAAGATACTTGCTCCTTCCAAGGCTTTCGATGATCTCCTCCCGCAGCCACGCAGGTTCTACGACCTCCACATACGGCAGGTATTGCAGCGCCCAGAATTTGACGCCGCGCGGCGGCGCGGTGAAACCGGCGGTAAAAGTATTTTCGTCGCGTTCACGGATCTGTACATCCGTGCCGAAGCGGTCGATCACATCGTCTAAGATGGCGCGGTCACAGTACATGACGATGCGCTCAGGTGCGCCGACATAGGCATAGACAGCATTCTGTGCCTCCTGACGGGCGACGGCCTCGCTGCGTGGATCATCCAAAATCTGAATGTCCTTCATGCGGTCAATGCGGTAAAGACGTGTATTTGGCGCGTGGTCGGGAACACAAATGAGGTAATACCGCTCATTCATGTAAACCATTTCGTAGGGGCTGAGCGTATAGGTCTTTGTCTCATGCTGTTTTTTATCCAGCCCGTAGTGGAGATAGCCGAGCCGGACTTTTTTCTTCTGCGCGATCGCCTCATCCAACTGCTCAATGTTCCAGAATACCTGCCGGTTGTCGGTCTTGCGGTCCTGCCGCGATATGGTCAGATAGCGATAACGCTTCCGCTGGTAGACGCTAAGCTGCTTTTGCAACTTCTGGACAAGCTGCTCGGTCTGCTTTGCAGGGATGAACGGGAAAGAATATACCGCGTCGGTCAGCAGAAGGACTTCCGACTGCTCCAATTCCCGACTGCGGAGGTAATAGCCGACACCGTTGTCCTCGTAAATGGAAATGTCGTAACCGAGCTCGATCAAAAGCGCAACGGCCCCATAAACGGTGCGGCGGTCGATTTTGATGCCGTAGAGGGACTGCATTTTTCCAATGATCTCCCGCATGGGCAGAATGTGTTCCGCGTCGGAGTATTCTCTCAGGACTTCCAAGAGGCAGATGGCGTTGGCTTTTTCCGTCAGCATGGTACATATCCCTTCTTTCGCTTACTTTACTTGAGTATAGCATCTGCGGATGGGCTTGTATAGGATAATAACATAGTTGGCTGTACAAATGTTTGTATAGTTTTTTACTCAGCAAATTGATCCATATTTGAGGCGGCTTCATTCAGCACGCCATAGACCTCCGTCAAAGCGCGAACATACTGCGGGAAATTGCGCCGCAGCTCACTGTCCTCCCCCGGCGGCGGGACCGGCCATCGCATCATACGATGAACAGTCCTCCACACTTGAAGTCTGCTGCCGGGATAGGATTCTCTCAGCTTCTCGACAGCACGGCTCTTCGCCTTCTCCACGGCGGACTCCTTCATCATGTGATACATCCCGATCTCTTTCAAGGTCGCCTCCGAGTATCCGAACACGCCGCAGGTCTTGCCGAGAATGTCCCTGTCCTTC
>ENA-UOJG01000978-UOJG01000978.1-human-gut-metagenome-genome-assembly--contig:-C47-NODE-978-length-33964-cov-20.424666_pt1 | contig 33964 bp, 27 predicted proteins | sample MGYA00242340_ERZ723887 | MGnify/ENA metagenome assembly ERZ723887 | reverse complement strand
TGGGCGCCCTGGGCGCGGCTGAGTACGCGAGGCAGAAGGGTATGGCCAAGGGCGCATAAATTAAAAAAACCGTTAAACAAGCCCCGCGTCAAAACGCGGGGCTTGACTATTCCATATTTTTGTGTAGAATTCTTCTAAGCAACTTGCTATAATATATCAGCGGGATATGCATCGCGCGGACGGGAGGTTTGAACGGAATGAATATAGAGCTTACGCCAAAAGAGTTCCGGCGCCTGCTTGATATGGTATATATAGGCAACTGGGTTCTCAACTCGACCAGGGGAGAGGACCGCTTCGAGGACTACGACCTTTTGCAGGAAAAGATGTTTGCCTACTGCGCCAAAAACGGGATGAAAGAGCTATATCAGACCTGGTATGGGCATGTTTTTCCCTCCAAGGCCTTTGAAGAGGGCGGTATACACGAGGCCATAGCGGATTACGAGGACGCCGTGTTCTTTGATATTCTGGCAGAGGAATTGGCGCGGCGCGATATGCACCTTGAGGACACTGACCCTGATGACTTCACCGAGCTCACAAACCGGATGGACGAATATATCAGCGAGTTTGAGGAAAACGGGATAGATAATTTGACGATAGACATCTGAAATGCAGACACCGGCGCGAAGAGTCCGCGCCGGTGTTTTTTCGTAGATCAACGTTTGCCGTTCTGATATTCGGAAGGGGAGACCCCAACGCTCTTTTTGAAGCTGCTGCTGAAATGCGCGATGTCGCGGTAGCCTACCCTTTCCGCGACTTCATAGACGCGGCTGCGGCAATCTGAGAGCAGTTCCTTGGCCTTTTCCATGCGGCAGGAGGTGAGGTAGCTGGAGACTGTCATGCCCGTCTCCTTTTTGAACAGATGGCTGAGGTGGCCCTCGCTCAGCCCGAGCTGACGGGCTACCACGCCGACGGACATATCCGGGTCGTTCAGGTGCGAGGCCATGAACTGGGCCGCTTCGGTGACATAGCGGTTTTTGATATTCGCTACATCCACGAGCCCGGCCTGAGCGCGGCTGCGGCTCTTTTCTATTATTCGCGCAACGGCGGCTTCCAACTCGCCGTCGTGGAAGGGCTTTAGCAGGTAGTCCGCCGCGCCGAGCTTCACAGCAGTCTGTGCATAGGCAAAATCGCTATAGGCGGTGAGCAAGATAAACTTGGCTTCGCAACCCTCTTCGCGCAGACGGCGAAGCATTTCCAGGCCGTCCATGCCCGGCATACGGATATCTGTGACCACGATGTCCGGATGACTGCTGCGTATTACGGCGATGCCTTCCGTACCGCCGGCTGCCTCTCCTACAACGGCGCAGTCCACAGAGGCCCAATTAACGGCTGTGACTATACCGCGGCGCACAAGCTCCTCGTCCTCAACTATGACAACATTGTACATGCTCAACCCTCCTCAAACCGCGCGGGCAGCGATATCTCGACGCAGGTGCCGCGTCCATCCGCAGGTGGGAAACGCAGACCGTGGTCCTCGCCGTAGTGCAGGCGCAGGATGGCGTCCACGTTCCGCAAGCCCAGGTGATGACGCTTCTCTTCCGTACCGGGTTCCCTGAAACGGCGCAGGCTTTTCTCCGACATGCCGCAGCCATCGTCCTGCACTGTGACCTCCAGCTCCTCGCCGCTCATTCTGGCACGGACCTCGATGCGCCCGCCGCTGTCAGCGAAACCGTGTATGATGGAGTTTTCCACAATGGGCTGGAGCATCAGCTTGGGTACTAGTACGTCCAGTGCGGCCTCGTCCACGTCCGTTTCAAGCGTAAATTTCCCGGGAAAGCGGATGCTCTGGATCTCTACATAACGCCTGAGCGTCAGAAGCTCCTGTTCAAGAGTCACAAATTCGTCGCCGGAAATGCTGCTGCGGAGTATGTCCGCTAGGTCGGCGGCGACGGTGGCGACCTCGGGGACCTGGTTTATCTTGCCCATCCACTTCACAGTGTCCAACGTGTTGTAGAGGAAATGCGGATTTAGCTGGGCCTGCATCATGCGTATCTGGGCGTCGCTGAGCTCCTGACGGCGGCGGACGGACTCGTCCAGGTGGGCGCGCAGACGCTCGACCATGCGGTTGAAGCGGCCTGCGAGCTGGCCCAATTCATCTGTAGAACGCACATCTAACCGTGTGTCCAGCTTACCCTCCTCTACCGCGCCCATTGCGGCATTGAGCTCACGCACCGGCTCAAAGAGCTGGCGGCTTATGAGCATGGAAACAGCTGCACATAGCGTGAGGCAGATGAGGATCGTGAGCGCTGCTACGATATAAAGCAGCCGCATTACCCAGTCCGCGACCGGTTCCGGCTGTCGGTAGAGCAGGACGAAGCCGGACACGGCGCTCTCGCGCACATAGAAGGCGCTGCCGCTGCCATCCGAAAGTCCCTGACCATCGAGCAGTCGCTGGCGCAGGAGTGGCGCAAGGTCCTCACTTCCAGCGTTCTGGGAGCGGTAGACGCAGTCCCAGTGGGGGTCCAGGAGCAAGATGCCGCCGGAACCCGCATAGACGGAAAAGAGTTGGTCCAGCTGTGCAGTGTTGAGGCTCATTACCGCATAGCCTACATGGACGCCGCCTGTGCCGGTGATTACCCGGGCGGCCAGAAGGCTGCCGTCGCTGCCGGCAAAAGCGCAATCCTCGGTCCCGGCGGCTGAATTGAGGAGCCCCCAGTGCGTACCGAGCTCCGCTGCGCTGCCTGTCCCCGTGGTGAATAGAAGCTCGCCCCCGGCCGAATACAGAGCAAAGTCTGCCTGGCCGCGGAGCTCGCTTGAGAGCGTATACAGAGCGTCGTAGACGCTCTGCGGCGGCTCAACGCCGGGCTCGGACAGCTCAGCGCGTATGAGACTGTCCTCCGTAAGCGCGCCAAGGACGGACGCGCCCTCCTCGAGCAGCGCATCCAGCGCGCCGGAGGCCCCGTCCAGTTCGGACTCCGCCGCGTCCCGGGCGTTCCCGGCCAGTGTGACGCGGAAGATGTTCAGCATGAGCACAGTGCATATGAGCAGCGGCACCACGCCAATGACCAGGAAGGCAAAAAGCAGCTTATTCCTGAACGAGAGGTTGCGCAGCCACTTTATCATGACGTCACCCCGCAGAGCTCCGTCCAGCGTGCGATAAACTCCTCCTTGATGGAGCTCGCCCAGTGTACATCGTAGTCAATTATGCCGAGCTCCGCCTCGGAGGGCAGGTCCTCGGGAGCGTGGACGTCGGTGCGGACGCTGCGGCGGCTGAGGTCGGAGACAAGCAGCTCCTGCACGTCGCGGCTCAGGACGAAATCGAGGAAGGCCCGGGCGTTTTCCGGGTGGCGCGCTCCCTTTATGAGCGCGCAGCCGTCCGGCACGGCGCTGGTACCCTCGGCGGGGTATACAATGCCCACCTCCGGCACATGCCATTTGAGCGCCGTCTCTTCAAGCGTGACGCCTATGTAGCGGCTTCCGCTGCGCACGCTCTCCACTACGTCGCCCGAGTCGGAGAGCGCGCCGCCGTCAAGGTTCTCAACGAGCCGGGCGAGTATGTCCCAGTCGTCGCCCTCAATACAGGAGAACAGCGTAAGCGCCGCGGTGTAGCTCGAGCCGGACACGGTCGGGTCTGTGAACGCGATCCGGCCTTTCCAGCGCGGGTTCAGCAGGTCTGCCCAGCCCGAAATCTCATCCTCAGAGACGAGCCGGGTGTTGTAGATGAGCACCAGCGGCAGGCTGGAAAAGGGCGTCCACAAATTGTCCTCGGACAAGCCCACGCCGCGCAGGAACTCCACACCCTCCGGCGTGCAGGGCTCAAAGCAGCCCTCATAGGCGGCGAGGCTCTCGACCCCTCCGCCGAACATGAGATCGCAGACGGGCTTTTCCGACTCCAGGGCGATGCGCTCCAAAAGCTCGTTGCTGCCGCCAGTGACGACCTCGACCCAGATCCCCGTCCGCTGCTGGAACTCCTTGACTATGGGGCCATAGACCTCCTCCTTGTGGGAGGTGTAGACGACCAGCCGTTGGCTGTCCTCGGGCGCAAAGGCAGAGACGTCGGTGCCGCCGCAGCCGCAGAGCATCAGCATTAGCAGTATAGCTAGGCAGAGCACTCGTTTCATCTTAGATATCACCTGTTTCGAGGAAGTGCTCAAGCACTCTCTCGACGTTCTCACATTGCAGCTCAAACTGTTCTCTCAATGCCTCGTCCGACCCAGACATGATGTAGCCGCGCCCTGCGAGTTTGAGCATGGGCGCATCATTCCAGTTGTCGCCGAATGCAGCGGTCTCCGAGGCCGGGACTCCCAGCGCCCGGCAGAGCGCGGCAAGGCCGCTGGCCTTGTCCGCAAGGTTGAAGTCGACCCAGTCCGGACCGGCGGAGGCCACGCTAAGTTCTCCGCTCCACTTGGGGGCGAGGGTATGGCGGCACTCCGATGTACCGTCAGGACAGTAGACGGCCAGCTTGATGATGTCCTCGGGCACGTCCTCGGGACGCGAGATGAGCGCGACGTTGTTGCCCTTGCACACGTGCATGAAGTTCTCAAACCACGGGTCGCCGGTGAGAATGTAACTCGTGTTCGCACCGGATATGAGCAGCCGGTGTCCGTCCAGAGCCATGATGTCATAGCACAACTCCATGGCCTTTGAGCGCTCGATGACGGTTTTTCCGAGCACCTCTGCTGCGTCCTCTGACCCGGCGCCGTAGACGATGGAGCCGTTTTCGCATATGTAAGCCAACTCGTTACAAACTGGCCTGAACAGCGCGCGCAGAGAGTGGTACTGACGTCCCGAAGCCGGGCAGAAGGTAACTCCGGCAGACCGGAGCCTCCGGATCAGCTCGAAGAGTTCAATGTCCAGCTCGGACTGCCCATAGGGTAAAAGCGTTCCATCTATGTCACTGACAATGAGTTTTATCATATGATGCACCTTAAAACAAATAATGCGGCGGAGGCGAAAGCCCCCGCCGCCGAACTGCGGTCTTACTTCAGCTCCACGGAGCCGAGAGATATCAGCCTTCCGTTCCTACGGCTGAATAATACCACACCGCTGCCGTCAAAGTCCAGTCGCACTTTCTCGCCTATTTTATACAGTACGCCGCCAAAGACAACACCGGTGAGCAGATAGTCGCCTATCTTTATCCTGACGGTGGTTTCCATGCCTGTCGGCATGGCGCTGTAGATCTCGCCCTCGATGGCGCCGGAATCGGAAAGTTTAATGAATTCGGGCCGCACGCCGATGATGAAGTCCCCGTCCGTTGGCGATTCCTCGTCGCCGAAGTCCTCTGCCTCGTTGACCATCGGGATATGGCAGCGGAACACCGTGTCCTTGTTGGCCTTCTCAACGTGCTTTTTGTCCTTGGCAAGCTCCGCCTCGCGGGCGCGCTTTGCCTCGTCCTTGGCGTCCTCGTCCCGGAACCACTTCGCCAAATCCAGCTTCTCGTTCGGCGTGAAGGTAGCGGAGACGCCGCCCAGCATGTCGAGCGCTATGCCGCCGTCGGGCCTCTGCTTGCCCGTGGCCTCGATGAAGTTGATGGCCGGGTTGCCGACGAAGTCAGCGACAAACAGGCTGTTTGGACGGTTATACACGTCCAGCGGCGCGTCGTATTGCTGGAGGACGCCGTTGTCTATGAGGCATATCTTCGTCGCCAGCGTCATGGCCTCCATCTGGTCGTGCGTGACGTAAATGAAGGTGCTGCCAGTATCGATGTGCAGTCTCTGAAGCTCGGAGCGCATCTCAAGCCTCAGCTTAGCGTCCAGGTTCGAGAGCGGCTCGTCCATGAACAGCACCGTCGGCTCGGGCGCGAGCGTCCTCGCGATGGCCACGCGCTGCTGCTGGCCGCCCGAGAGCTCCGAGGGGTAGCGGTCCATGAACATGCCTATCTTGACTATCCTGGCTACTCTGCGCACCGTGAGGTCAATCTCCTCCTGAGTCAGCTTGCGGACGCTGGTCTGCACCTTGCCGTCCTTCACATAGGCAAAGTCCTCGTTTAACTTACAGCCCTCAGCGGCGCACTTGGCGCGCGCGGTCTCAAGCGCCTTTTCGCACTCGGCAAGCCTTGCCGCGGCGACGGTACCCGGCTCGAGCGACTCGTGCAGCTTCCAGCCCATTACCGTCTTGGCCGAGAACATCGAGATCTCGAAGCGGTCTATGAGCTTTATGTGCGCCTTGTTGACGTCGAGCTTGCCCTTTTTGTCCACGCACTCCTTGATGATGCGCACCGTCTCGTCTGGCCTTTTCAGCACCTCGATGAGCTGCGCGGCTTTTTTGGCGTCGAAGTCTATGCGCGGCAGCTCGTCCTTGATGTTGGTGAGGCCGAAGGCAATATTCTTGTAGACGGTCATGTTGGGCCAGAGCGCATAGTTCTGAAAGAGGAAGCCGACCTTGCGCTTGTTGGCGGGGATGTTGATGCCCTTCTCGCTGTCGAACACCACGCGGTCGCCGATGGTGATGCGGCCGCTGGTGGGGGTCTCGAGGCCGGCAATCATGCGCAGGGTGGTGGTCTTGCCGCAGCCGGAGGGGCCGAGCAGGGTGACGAAGGCGTTGTCCTCGATGACGAGGTTCAGGTCATCGACGGCGTAGAACTTATCCCAGCGCTTTGTGACGTGGGTGAGTACTATCTCAGGCATTGTTTAACCTCCTATCCCTTTGTCCAGACTGGCGCCTGTCACCTTGTTGACGAGGGTGTTGCAGACCAGAATGGTGATGATGAGTATCAGATTGATGCCGCTTGAGAAGGCGTAAAGGCCCATCTCGTCGAAGTAGTCCAGCGTGGTCGAGAGGATGAAGCCCTGCACGCAGAGCAGCATGAAGAGCGACAGCTCGCGCAGGCAGGTCATGAAGGGCAGCATGTAGCCGCTTATGATGGACGACTTCTGTATGGGTATGATTATCCGCGTCATCCGCTTGACCCAGGGTACGTCCTGGATTATTGCGGCCTCCTCTATCTCACCCGAGAGCTGGAGCATGGAGTTGAGCGAGCTCCGGGACGCAAAGGGTATGTACTTCACCGTGCCGGCGATTATGAGCAGGGTATAGGTGTTGAAGAGGTTCAGATGCTCATTCGAAAACAGAATGAAGAACGCGGCGCCCACGGCGAGGGAGGGCATAAGGTAGGGAAGGAAGGCCACGGAGTTGACGTAGTTAGCCCATTTACTTCGCCGCTTTTTGGCCACGGCGTAGCCTATCATGGTGCCTATGGTACCGGCGAGCAGGGCACAGCACACCGACACGAGTATGGTGCCCTTGAAAGCAGACCAGATGGTTTGGTTATAGAGTATGCCCTTTTGACCGTACATACCGTTTTCAGTGATGTTCTCGCTCGTAGTCCACCACTTGGTGGTGAGGTTCGAGGAGTCACCGGTGTAGAGGAAGCTGTAGTCGCCCGGGTTCGGCAGGAAGGTCTCGAAGGCAAAGGAGACGATGGGGAAGATGCTCGTGAAGAAGGTCAGTATGACAAGTATGAGCGCTATGATGAAGCGCCCGGCCTTGCCGAGACTGATCTTCGAGCTCTGGCCCGACTTGCCCGTGACGGTGGTGTAGCTCTTGCGGCTGCGCAGGGACATTTGGTTCATGAGCATGATGACGATACCGAAGATCATCATGATGATGGCAAGAATACTGGCCTCGCCGGTATATCTGGAGTTCAGGGAGACGTACTTGGTCGAGAGGGTCGTGAGGCCCAGGTAGTGCGGCACGGGGTAGGAGCCCATCGCGCTCGAAAAGACAAGCAGCACGGTCGAGAGGATGGCGGGCTTCACCATGGGCAGCGTGACCCTGAACATGGTTTTCCACTTCGGTGTATCGAGGATGGTGGCGGCCTCCTCAAGGTTGGCGTCCATGTTGCGGAAGATGCCGCCGACGAGGATGTAGGCGAAGGCGGAGTAGTGCAGGCCCAAAACAATGACGCTCGGGAAGAGGCCCTTGCACCACCACATCGGCATCTGCACGCCGAGCGTCGCGGCGAGCAGGCCGTTCGAGGTGCCCGTGACCGCGTTGGAGTTGAAGACGTTCTGCCACACGACGGCCAGCGTCCACTGCGGCATGATGTAGGGGAAGATGAAGATGGCGCTCAGATACTTCTTCCACGCCAGGTTCGAGCGTGTTATAAGGAAGGCAAAGAGCCCGCCGTAGATGACCGCCACGAGGCAGCTGCCCACGGAGAGCAGTATCGTGTTCCACAGCGGCGTCCAGAGGTTGGTCTTTGCGACGTTGCTGGTGAAGAGGTCTATGTAGTTGACGATCGTGTAACCCTCGTTCCGCCCGGTTAGGTGTGCGTCTATGGTACCGGGGTGTATCTTGAAGGTGTCCTGTACGATGGCGACGATGGGCGCGACGGTGGTGACCGTCAGGATGATGCCCAGAAGCAGGAGTATGACGTTGTGCGGCTTTGAGAAAAAGGTGCGGAGCCTGTTCAAAACGGCTGCCGCGCCGCTCTGCACCGGTATAGCCTGATTCATGCGATCTCCTTCCTTTCCGGAGAATCTTTAGAAAGCGTCCCCGGACGCGGATATCATCCGGGGACGCCGAAACTCAAACGATGGTTTTATCAGCTCACGGAGTATTTGTCGAGGGTCTCGATCCAGCTGCCGACAGTGAAGGAGACGGAGGCGCAGTACTCAGGGTCCTCGAGCACGAGCTTGCCGTCGGTGGTCCACCAGTCATAGCCGGCGTCATTGAGTGCGGCGAACTCGACGGTGGTGCCGTCCTCGGCCATACCGCCGGTCTGGTGCTGGAAGATCTCCTCGTTCTCAGCGGCGACGGTCGGGTTGGAGGAGTAGCCGCCGATGTCCTTGCCCCAGGCGGAGAAGCCGTCGGCCGTGCAGGTCATGTAGGCGATGAAGGCGCAGGCGGTCCAGGGCAGCGGGCTGTTGTCGGTGACGAACAGGTAGTGGCAGTAGCCATAGCCGCCGATGCCGGTGTAGCCGTCGTTGTAGGCCGCTATCGTGATGTTGTTCTTGGAGACGGAGGCCGACTCCTCTACGGAGCGCAGCTTGGAGTACACCAGCAGGCCGAACTGGTCGGTGGCAGACTTGTCAACGAGGGTGTTGCAGATGGGGCCGTCGTCGGTCTGGGCGTTGTAGCTGCCGACCCAGAGCTTTATCCAGGCCAGGGCGTACTTGCCGTTCTCGCCGAGGCCGAAGTCAGCCGCGTCGGAGGCCACGGCGTCGATGGTGGGCTGGAAGTAGGCCTGCTCCTCGGCGGAGAGGGCGTCGAAGGCCTCCTTGAGCCAGGTGGAATATGTATCGTTCGTCAGCATGTACAGGAAGTTCTTGCCGACGACCTCGGAGTCGATGTCCATAAACAGACCGTGCTCGCCCTCAGCGACGAAGTCCCAGCAGTTGTCGTAGCTCTTGGAGCCGGTGTTGTTGAACATGAAGACCTTGTTCAGGGTCTGGAGAGGCAGATAGCCGGAGTAGTCGGCGGCGGTGGTGCCGTTGGCCTCGGCCCAGTCCTTCGGGATGAAGGTGTCGAGTATGCCGGTCTGCACCATCTTGCTCTCGATCTGGTTGCCGTCCTGGATGAGCGTCATGGCGAAGGTACCGGTGTCCTTCAGGGAGTCGGCAGTCAGCTGGTCGAAGATCTTGTTGTTCTTCGGCTGCTGCCAGTCGTACTCAAGGGTGTAGTTCGGGTCAATGCTCTGCAGGTACTCGATGAAGAGCGGGAGCGCGGTCTTGCCGCGGCTGGAGTTGCCGACGCCGAAGAAGGTCGCGCCGTTGGACTCCTCAATGGCCTTGGCGGCCAGCTCCTCGAGCGTCATCGTCTCGGCCTCGGCAATTATCTGCTGAGTGGCCGTGAGCTCGACGTCGGGCTGATCATCTGCGGGAGGGGTATCGACGTCCCCGCCGTCATCGGCCGGAGGCGCATCGGAAGCGGCGGGAGCCGGGGTGCCGCAGCCGGCCAGCAGGCCGACCAGCATCATGGCAACGAGCAAGAGAGACAGTAGTTTTTTCAAGTTGTTTCCTCCTAACATTATAAAATACTCAAAATCCACTGCCGGTGCCTGGCCGTCGAAATATACAAAGCACAACGCCGGGCTGCCGGTCTTTCTGCCTATATTCTACAAAATTCTTTTCAACTTTACCACAGAAAATCCTGCGATATTTTTGAAATTCATGACATCTGTTAAAAAATCCCCGCGCCGGAAGGCACGGGGAAGTCAAAAGCAATTATCATATATTGTGCAAAAGTTCCAAAAGTTTCTTGTGAACAGTGGGATTGGCAACAATGATGTCTGAGGAGTGGAACATGTCCGGACTGCGGCCGCGGAGGTCTGTCACGACTGCGCCGGCCTCGCGCGAGATGAGCAGACCGGCGGCGTAGTCCCAGGGGTTCAGCAGACACTCGGTGTAGGCGTCTGTCCGCCCGTCTGCCACGGAGCAGAAGTCCAGCGAAGCCGTACCCATGCGGCGTATGTCCACGCAGCTGTCGTAAACTGCGCGTATCAGAGCGAAGTTGCGTCCGGCCTGGTCACGCTTGGCGGGGTTTGTGCCGACGTCTATGAGACATTCGCCAAGGTCCTCCGTGCAGCTGACGTGTATCTTGCGCCCGTTGAGGCTTGCGCCCATGCCGGCGCGGGCGGTGTAGAGCTCATCGGTGTCCGGGTTAAAGACGATGCCGAGAACGGGAGCGCCGTCTGCTACGAGTGCGAGCGAGATCGCGCTGTGCCGGAGGTGATGGATGAAGTTCGTCGTGCCGTCCACGGGGTCGAGTATCCAGACGAGGCCAGAGGTGTCGAGCTGTGAGTTGTCCTGTTCCTCTCCCATGAATTTGGCTTCTGGCAGTATATCGGAGAGCCTGCGGCGCAGCAGCTCCTGTATGCCGGTGTCCACCTCAGTGACAAAGTCGCGTGCCTGCTTGCGCCTTATGTGTGCGGCGAGTTCACGGTTGCCAAAGAGCAGCCCAGCCTCGCGCACTGCGATGACCGACTCTTTTAGGAGCGCTTCCAAGTCGGGTCCCATGGTCTCAGTCCCCCTTGCCGCAGCACTCGGGGTGCTGTATCTTTTTCTTGATTTCGAGCGACTTTTCCTCGCCGGCGAGCAGACGCACGAGTTCCAGTCCCATGTCTATAGCGTAGCCCAGACCGCGGCCGGTGGTTATGTTCTCGTCGGTAACGATGCCATCAGGGACGGCGATGGCGCCGAGCATCTCCTTTTCAAAGCCGGGAAAGCAGGCGGCGCGCCTGTTTCTGAGCAGGCCGAGCCTTCCAAGCACGACGCCCGGAGCCGCACAGAGCGCGGCGACGTGCTTATACTCCGCGTCGAACTGCAGGAGCAGCGTCTTAAGACCCGGATGGGCATAGAGGTTTTCCACACCTGGGATGCCGCCGGGGACGTAGAGCGCGTCAACGTCTGAGTAATCCACCTCAGCGAAAAGCTTGTCGGCCACAACGCTGATGCCGTGAGAGCCGGTGACGACTTTTGAATCTGTGACGGACACAAGTTCGACCTGGACGCCGGCGCGGCGGACGATATCCACAACGGCAAGTGTCTCGACTTCCTCAGAACCACTTGCCATAAACACACAGAGTTTTGCCATCTTTGCATCTCTCCCTTCGCAGCCATTATACACGGCCTGCCCAAAAAAGAAAAGACGTAATAATCCGTCCTCAAAGCGGAAAACTACGCTAGAGGTGTTGAATGATGCAGAAGATGACAAACGAGCAGTATGCCGAGTACGTTAAACGCAAGTCTCCGCCTTCGCCCCTATGGGGAGACCTGTTGAAGGCGTTCTTGATAGGCGGCGCGATCTGCGTTATTGGGGAGCTGGTGACGCAGCTCTGGCTCTACGCGGGTCTCGAGCGCGCGGACGCCTCCACGGCCTGCTCGATGACTTTGGTTTTCCTGGGCGCGCTACTCACGGGCCTCGGTGTGTACGACGATATTGCAAAGTTCGGCGGCGCGGGAACTCTTGTGCCGATAACCGGATTCGCTAACGCGGTAGTTTCGCCTGCACTTGAGTTTAAAAGCGAGGGATTCGTCACCGGCACGGCTGCGAAGATGTTCATAATCGCAGGTCCCGTAATAGTGTTTGGCGTATCCGCAAGTATCGTTTATGGGCTCGTGCTCTGTCTGCTTTAGGTAAAACCCCCTTTTCAAATCGTCCGGTCTGAGTTATACTTGCTTCACTTGACGAAAGGACGATTTGGATATGTGGGCTTATGACAGCGTATTTTATCACATCTACCCCCTGGGCTTCTGCGGTGCACCGCACGAGAACGACGGCGTTACTGAGCACAGGATGCTAAAGATAGCGGACTGGGCGGAGCACATAGAAAAGCTCGGCGCGGACGCCCTTTATCTCGGTCCCGTGTTTGAGAGCGACTGCCACGGCTACGACACGCGGGATTACCGCAAGGCAGACTGCCGCCTCGGCACTAACGAGGACCTCAAGGCGGTCTGCAAGACGCTCAAAGAGCACGGCATCCGCGTCATCTTCGACGGTGTTTTTAACCATGTGGGCCGTGGCTTCTGGGCATTCCGCGACGTGCAGGAAAAGAAGTGGGACTCGCCCTACACGGACTGGTTCAACATTAACTTCGGCGGAAACAGCGGCTATAACGACGGCTTTTGGTACGAGGGTTGGGAGGGCCACTATGAGCTCGTGAAGCTCAACCTCCGCAACCCCGCCGTCGCGGACTACATACTCGACACCGTGAAGTTCTGGCGCGACGAGTTCGGGATAGACGGCCTGCGCCTGGACGTTGCCTACTGCCTGGACCTCGACTTCCTGCGCCGTCTGCGCTCCTTCTGCGACGGGCTGGGCGACTTCTTTCTCCTGGGCGAAACGCTCCACGGCGACTATAACCGCTGGATGAACGACGGGATGCTCCACAGCGTCACGAACTACGAGTGCTACAAGGGGCTGTATTCCAGCTTCAACAGCATGAACATGTTTGAGATAGTCCACAGCCTCAAGCGCCAGTTCGGACCGGAGAACTGGACGCTTTACAAGGGCCGCCACCTCCTCAGCTTCTGCGACAACCACGACGTCACCCGCGCGGCGACTATCCTGCAAAACAAGGCGCATATACCTCTCATATATGGCCTCGTGTTTGCCATGCCGGGCATTCCCTGCGTCTACTACGGCAGCGAGTGGGGTGCTGAGGGCGACAAGCGCAACGGTGACTGGAGCCTCCGCCCGAGCTTTGAGGCGCCGGAGTGGAACGAACTGACTGACACGATATCCGCGATGACCAAGGCGCACCGTGCCAGCCGCGCGCTTTGTTATGGAGACTTCAAGGACCTGCTCCTGACCAACCGTCAGGCAGTGTTCCAGCGCGAGGCGGAAGGGGAGAGGGTCATTGTTGCGATAAATGCAGACTCCGTGCCTTACACCGCCCACTTCAACGCCAACTGTGGCAGGGCGCAGGACCTGATAAGCGGCAAAATGCACGACTTCGGAGGCGGCAGCGAGCTGCCCCCATACAGCGTGGCATATTGGAAATGCGAATGAGCTGAAATATGCAAAAAGCCCCCGGTTCACGTGCCGGGGGCTCTGCTGTTTTATTCCGCCGGGCTTATCAGCGCGCCCATATTGGAGCCTTTAGCGGTCATGGTCAGGCCGGGACAGTTCAGGATGGCTCGGTAGGTATTTTCTATGAGGCTCGGCTGTGCTATTCGAGTTATGCTTATGCTGCCGCTGTACTGCGCTTCGTCGCCATTGTAGACGGTGAAGTATATCGTCGTCGAGGCGGTGTCTGTGTCCGGCATCCAGCGGAGCTCCAGCCCGGGCTCGAGGCTCAGACTCTGGCCATTATAATTCACACGGCTATCCTGCAGCCAGCCCGCGTTGCAGCTTGCCTCTATGCGCGTCCAGTCGAAGTCGAAATCGAACATGTACTGTATGCCGTAAAGACTGCTCACGGCGAGATTTGACGTCCAATTCACGCCGCCGGCAAAAATGCGCTCATAGAGGTCAAGCGCAGCGGCATCGTAGTCGCCGCCGAGCTCGGTGACCGTCAGTTCGCTCAGAATGCCGATATAGCTCCAAACCTCACCGTCCCGTAGCAGCAGCATGTAGCAGTCACCACCGCTGTGCAGTCGCGTGATCCAGCCGTTTTCAATGACCATTCCGCCCGCAGGCATGGCGTTGTTGCCATCCGCGAGTTTATAGCGTGCACCCAGCCTGTAAAGGCACAGTGTGCCGCCCTCCGGGGCTTCCAGCTCTGTAACGAGCTCAAGCACGTTTATCTCTATCTCTGTGATGTCGAAGCCGGAGGTCTCCGCCAGCATGTCCACACCGCCGCAGGCAAAGCCGATGAGCTGCTCCGGCAGCGCGTCAAGTCCATCTGCCAGCCTTATAACCGGCGTCTGTGCCGCTTTTATTCGCGCATACTCTCCCGTGACCGCTGCGGGATAGTTTCCTCCGTAACCGTCGCCGCCCATGACCGTGTCTCGGTCGGCGGTACCCAGCCACTCCCAGACACCGTCTTTACACAGCATGAGCAGGTAATCCGTGGGCAGACCGGATTTGAGCAGAGTGAACCAGTCGCCGTCCACATAGATGTTGACCGCCGACCCGCCGCAGGTAACCGTGCCGCCGGCGGGCATCTTTTCGCCAATACCCTCAGACTTGTACCGAGCCGCGACGCCGTACAGGTACAGCGTCCCGCCGTCCGGGCAGGGCGTCTCGGCACAGAGCTCCAGCGTAATTATCTCCGTCTCGCTGATGCCCAGGTCTGACAGCTGCGCCGCCTTCTCCTGCGCCAGTGATTGTGCCGCCTCGTACACCGGGCCGGGCGCGCCGCTCGACTGCTGCGTCAGATAGCGCGCGTATTCCCCGAGCACTGCGGCGTTGTAGTCCGTGCCGTATTCGCTGAGGGTCTGCTCCGTCACCAGGCCGATATAGAGCCAGTCCTCGCCCTCACGCGCCAGCAGCATATATCTGTCTCCGCCGTCGTCCAGCCTTGTGAGCCATCCGTCCTCTATCAGCATACCACCCACAGGCATGACGCTCTCCGGTTCCGCCAGCTTATAGCGCGCGCCGAGCTTGAACAGCAGCAGCGTCACGCCGTCCGGGCCTTTGGTCTCGGCGTAACAGGCGAGGTCGGTTATCTCGGCCCTTTCGACTTTTAGCCAGATCATCATCTCCACCTGCTTTACTGTGCAGTTGACGGCGTAATAGAGCACCTGCTCGGGGAAATTCTCGTCCAGCTCTGTCGTTATAGCCACGCGCCCGCTCTCGTCCTCACCCGTGTCCTCTGCGGCGGTATTGGGGTCGGTCAAAAAGCAGACGGCCGCGCCTACACAGACCACGACGGCCAGCAAAACCAGCCAGAAGGCGGGCTTTTTGTAGTTCAGCACCGACTTCACCCGGCTCTTGACCGGGACCTCGCCAAAGGCCAGCGGGCAGACGCTGACAAAGCGCTTCGGCCGGCTGAGCTCCAGAAGCGTCTGCGAATAGTCCGCGCGCTCGCCCGAGCCCATATTCCGCACGACGCGCTCGTCGCAGGCTAGTTCAATGTCACGGCACAGCAGCGCGTAGGCCAGCCAGACCAGGGGGTTGAACCAGTGCAGGCACAGCAGCAGGAAGCCCAGGAGCTTCACGACCTGGTCGCCGCGCCTGATGTGTTCCCGCTCATGCGCCAGGACGTGGCCGCGCTCGGCCTCGCCCAGCCCGAAGGGCAGGTAGATCCTCGGCCTGAACAGGCCCAGGACAAAGGGGCCGCCCGCCATTTCGGACTCATAGACGTTGCCCTCGAGCCGCACCGCTGTGCGCATCCTCGACCTGAGCCTCAGCCAGCTCGCCAGCGCCCAGATGAGCATCGCCGCCGCGCCCGCGAGCCAGATGAGCGAGGCTATGGGCAGAAGCACCTGTAGTGGGTTCGCGCTCGCTGCGGGCTCGGGCGCGAAGGCAGCGGCAAAGCCCGGATTTATGGCGTTGTTGAGCGCCGGGATGCCCGTGTCCAGCGAAGGTGTGCGCTCCATCATGATGCCCTCCGGCAGTGTGGCAGCGCTGGGGATGAGGCTCAGGGCGCTCTCAATGCTCCAGGGCAGGGCAAGGCGCAGGCCCACCACGGCCCAGAGCAGCAGCACGAAGCGCTTCGGCGCTTTTTTGAGCACAAAGCGCAGGACCACAACTGCCAGGATAAGCCAGCCGGCGGCGATGCTCATGTTCAGCAGCTTCTGAAAGACCTCAGCCATTGCCCTCGCCCTCCCTGAAGCTGTCTATCATTCGCTGCACCTCGTCCAGCTCCGTCTTTGAGAACCGCCGGTTCTTGGCAAAGGCCGCGATGAAGGCCGGCAGCGAGCCGCCGAATTTCTTTTCCACCAGCTCGTCTATCTCTGCCGCCTGCACATCGTCCTTGGTCACCAGCGCGCGCACGACCGAGTTCTCGTTCACCAGCACGCCGCGCTCCGACAGGCGCTTTATCACCGTGTACGTCGTCGTCGGCTTCCAGCCCAGCTGCTCGCGGCAGAGCGAAACAAGCTCGCTGCTGCGCACCGGCTCGTGCTCCCAGAGTATCAGGCAGAACCTGTACTCGCTCTCAAATACCTTCGGTGTGTCCATAATAGCACCTCTAATCCGTTAGAGTGATTCTAATCTAACATGTTAGAGCAAACTTGTCAAGCCCATATCTGCGGGCGGCGGAGTACTGCGCCGCCCGGCGGCAGGGACGGGAATCGAGCTGGCTTATCTGGGACTCAGCCGGAGGTAAAAGCAACGCGCCGCCCGAAAAACGGGCGGCGCGTTTTTTATAAAACGTTTTGTTATCTCTTGTTGGAGCGGCGCCAGATGCGCTGCTCTTCGGCGGCTTTTATTAGCTCGTCGCGGAAGTCGGGGTGGGCTATTGAAACCAGCATTTCTGCGCGCTCCCAGCTGCTCCGGCCGGCGAGGTTCACAACGCCCTGCTCAGTGGCGATGTAATAGGCCTGGCTGCGCGGGGAGGTGATTATCTCGCCGTTGAAATGCGGAACTATATTCGAGGTCCGCACCCCGTCCTTGCCGACGCGGGAGGAGGCCACGCAGATAAAGCTCTTGCCGCCCTTGGACATGGACGCGCCGGTGAGGAAGTCCACCTGGCCGCCGGTGCCGCTGATGTGGCGCAGGCCGGCACTCTCGGAGTTTATCTGGCCGTAGAGGTCCACGGAGACGCAGCTGTTGAGCGACACGAAGTTGTCCATCGAGGCTATGACCGCGGGGTCGTTCACATAGGCGATGGGCAGGGCAATAACTCCGGGGTTTTCGTCCAGCCAGTCGTAGAGCGCCTGCGAGCCGGTGGCAAGTCCCAGCACGCCCTTGCCGGGGAAGATGTTCTTGCGCTTGTTAGTGAGCTTGCCCGCCTTGTAGAGGTCAAGGAAGCCGTCGGTGCACAGCTCAGTATGCATGCCGAGGTCCTTCAGGTCGCTCTGCGCGATGATGGAGCCCAGCGCGTCCGGAGTGCCGCCTATGCCGAGCTGGAGCGTCGCGCCGTCTACGATGTGCGGGATGATGTTCTGCGCTATCTGGATATCTTCCGGCGAGGGTTTTTTGGCCGGGACGGTCGGCACCGGGCCGTGCTCGCCCTCTACGACCATGGTGACGTCGGAGATATGGATGCTCTCGTTGTATGCGCCGTAGATCTTGGGCAGCTTGTCGTTGACCTCGATGACGATGGCGTCAGCGCGGCCTATCATATCAAGCGCCGTTCCGGCGGAGAGGGAGAAGTTGAAGTAGCCGTGCTTGTCCATAGGCGTGGCGCAGACGTAAGCCACGTTGACATGCAGAAACTCGCGGTGATACCACGCGAGGTTGCGAAATATCATGGGGGAGAAGTAGGCGCGGCCTTTGTCGATAAAGCTGCGGTCATAACCGGAGCAATGCCAGACGTTGTAGCAGAAGTGTTCGCCCTCCGGGTCGCACTCAACAGCCTGAATGGGGCCGTACATTATTTGCGCACGGATCTTGACGTCAAAAAGCTCATCTCTCCGCTTGGCCAGCGCAGCGTCGCACAGCGAGGCGAAGGTGGTGCCGTTGCCGTATTCCACCCAGTCGCCGCTCTTGACGAGCTTGGCGGCATCCTCCGGGGTGCCGAGCTTAGATTTGTACTCGCTTATGAAGTCCATATCTTATCCTCCGTAAAACAATTTTTCACACACATTCCTATTATTGCACGTCCGGGCTTCAAAGGCAAGGGGCGAGTGCTTCACAAAAGTGGTAATATGGGCTATAATTAAGGCGAGGTGAGGATAATGCTGGATTTTGAACTATATACGCCAACCAAAATCTTTTTCGGACGCGGGCGCTGTGACGAGGTCGGCAAGGTCGTTGCTGCCTACGGCTGCCGCAAGCCGCTCATATCCTATGGAGGCGGAAGCGCACGCCGCTCCGGGCTCCTGGGCAGGGTTGAGGCATCTTTAAGAGATGCTGGTCTTGACTTTGCCGAATTAGGCGGCGTTCAGGCAAATCCTACAGTTGAGTTCTGCGCTGAGACCGCCTCATATGCCCGCGAGCAGGGCTGCGACATGCTCCTAGCCGTCGGCGGCGGCAGCGTAATAGACAATGCAAAAATGGCCGCGCACTGCGTCAGGACCGGGCGCGACCCCTGGGACTATACAGACCACCGCGCCGAACCAACTGACAGTTTGCCCGTTGGCGTCGTCCTAACGATTGCCGCCACAGGCAGCGAGATGAGCGACAGCGCCGTGCTCACCAACACCTCCCTCGGTGTCAAGCGCGGCCTCAGCTGCGAGGCGAATCGCCCGCTCTTTGCCATCATGGACCCGGAGCTGAGCTTCACGCTCCCGCCATACCAGACCGCCTGCGGCGTCGTGGACATTCTCATGCACACAATGGAGCGCTACATGTGTACGAACCCGGACAACGAGCTCATAGACCGCATGTCCGAGGGGCTGATGACCGCCGTAATCGACGCTGGCCGGACGGCGATGTCTGCGCCGGAGGACTACGAGGCCCGGGCGACGCTCATGTTTGCCGGCAGCCTCTCGCACAACGGCCTGACCGGGGCCGGACGCAGCTGCGGGCTCTGGGCGCACAAGCTCCAGCACGAGATGAGCGCTCTTGACGACAGAATAGCCCACGGCGCGGGCCTGGCCGTAATTTGGCCGGCATACCTCGAGTTTTTGCAAGGCGCGGCCTGTTTAACGAGAGGCTCACGCGATACGCGCAAAAGATCTGGGGCAGGTCAGATATACGCGGCGGGATCGAGGCCACGCGTGAATACTTCCGCAGTCTGGGTATGCCGGAACGGCTGTCGGACTTTGGGCTCACAGCGGAGGACGCAGAGTATATGAGCCGCCGCTGCACGGACAATGGAAATAAGAGCTTTCCGAGCGTCATCCCTCTCGGGCTCGACGAAGTGCGCGAGATCTACTCCCTCTGCCTCTGAGCGAAATAGGCCCGTGTAAGCCTTGCCGCTTCGCCTGAGAGCAGCAGGAGAGACGTCAGGTTCGGCAGAGCCATGAGCGCGTTGGTGAGGTCAGCCAGCTCCCAGACCAGGCTGCGGACAGACGCCGCGCCCAGCACGGCGCAAAGCGAATAGACGAGCAGGTACACGCGCGCTGAACGTGTACCCAGCAGGAAACCGCAGCAGCGCAGGCCGTACATGCCCCAGCTCAGCAGGGAGGAGAGCGAAAAGAGCAGTAGGCACAGCGCCAATATTGCTGCTGCTCCGCCGCCGCCGAAAACTCCTGCAAAGGCCGATACGGAAAGCGAGAGCGAGGCTGCGGAGCCATATGGTATGGCCGCGCCGGAGCAGAGCAGGGCAAGGCCGGTGAGCGTACAGATCACGAAGGTATCCGCAAAGACTTCAAAAATGCCGTAAAAACCCTGCCTGACAGGTTCGGTCTCGGCAGCGGAGGAGTGTGCGATCGGAGCTGAACCCAGCCCGGCCTCGTTTGAAAACAGGCCGCGGCGCAGACCCCAGCCGATGCAGGCGCGCAGCCCTATGCCGCCGCATACGGCCTGTGGACGGAAAGCGCAGACGAATATGTCCCGCAGCACGCCGCCGAGCCGCCAATAGTTGGCGCAGATAACGGCGATGCAGGCCAGAGCGTAGACAAGGCCCATCAGCGGCACAAGCGCCTCGCAAACACGTCCCAGGCGCTTCATGCCGCCGTTGAGAACGAGAAATCCGCATGCTGCCACAAGTGCGCCTATGACGATCGAAAACAGTTCCTTTTCAGCTGCAAGGTCCGCGGAAAGCTCCATTATTAGCGTCCTCGCTGCACTGCTTATCTCTCCGCCCTGAATAGCGCTGCCCATGGCGAGAGCGCCGAGCGCGCCGAAAAAAGCAAAGCAGCGTGCCAGAGGCATGAAGCGGGGACCCAGCCCGTTTTTGATGGTATACATTGGTCCGCCCAACCAGACTCCGCCGTCTCCGCGTTCGCGAAAGCGGAGAGCAAGCGTGACCTCGGCATATTTCGTGGCCATGCCCAGCGCGGCGCTCAGCCAGAGCCAGAACAACGCGCCGGGTCCGCCCAGAGATATAGCAAGCGCCACTCCAGCGATGTTTCCGGTCCCGACAGTGCCGGCAAGCGCGGCGCAGAGGGCCTGCATCGGCGTGATGCCGTCCGCGGACTGTGCATCCCTTCGCAAAGCCCCTTCCAGGACGTGACGCATAGCCTCCGGAAAATGCCGCAGCTGGATAAAGCCGCAGCGTATGCTCAGGTACAGGCCGGCGCCGGCCAGAAGCACGGCCATTGGCAAGCCCCAAAACCAACTCAAAAACTCTCCCAACCGCTTCGCCTCCCACTTTGATAATACGTTGCTGCATACGGCTGCATGACTTGACGGAGAAAGGGGAGCGGAGGTATATTAGACGCCATGGATAATGAACTTGAAATGCTTAAAAAGCGCCTGGTTGAGCTGTCACGCCGTTCGGCAGAGCGCGGGATAAAGACAAATTCTGAATTTCTGAGTCTTGGAGAGCAGACGGAACTCTTGCGGCTGAGGCTGGAAAGCCCCTGCGCGCTTGACGGCGGATACGCCGAGGCGGAAAGGCGCGTAGCCGTGTTCGGGGGCGAGAGAGCTCCGCTGTGCTGCCTGGAGATATCGCCGGTGTCGAAAAAGTTTGCGGAGCCGCTGACGCACCGAGACTATCTTGGTGCGCTCATGGGTCTTGGCCTGCGTCGGAGCGTGCTAGGTGACGTGGTGCTATGCGGCGGGAACGCCTATGTTTTCTGTCTGGAGAGCGTGGCGGGCCACATAGCGGACGGACTGACGCAGGTGCGCAGAACTCAGGTGCGCGTGGCCACGGCGGAAACGCCTCCGGAGGAGGCGGTGCGCCCGCCGGAGCCGGTGACGGTGAACGCCGCTTCGGAGAGGTTGGACGCCGTGGTGGCGGCAGTGTTCGACCTCTCGCGCGCGGAGAGCCAGCGCCTGTTCGAGGCAGAGCGCGTTATGGAAAACGGCCTGACGGCTCGATCCGCTTCGGCAAAGCTGGAGCCCGGAACGATGGTTTCCGTGCGCGGCCTGGGCAGGTTCAGGTTTGAGGAGGTAGCCGGTGAGACGCGCAAGGGCCGGCTGCGTATAAAAGTACGGAAATACTGAAAGAACTTGCGGGGCCGCATATCGTGGCCCCGCAAGTTCATATGCCCTTGTATTTTCTGCGAGTAGCCATCCCGCCGCGGATGTGTCTTTCGGCCTTGTTGAGCTCAAGCAGGCTGCGCACCTCGGAATAGAGTTCCGGGCTCACACCCTCGAGACGCTCCGTGATGTCCTTGTGTACTGTGGATTTGGATACCCCGAACTTTTTTGCGGCGGCGCGGACGGTAGCCCGATTTTCGGTTATGTACTCCGCAAGCCTTACGGCCCGCTCCTCGATGTCAGTCCTCATTTTCACCACTCCCGGCTTGTCGTGATGAATTATATGCGGGCGAGACCTCGCCTTATTCCTTGGACCAAAGCGGCTCCCGGTCACCGGGAGCCGCTTTTTGCACGGAAAACAGGTGGACGTTTAAGAGCATATGCGGTGGTATAGTCTGGTCAGCAAGGAAATGAAATCAGATTTTGGGAGGAATCAGTTGTGGAAATAAAGATGGTACAATGCCCCAACGGCCACTATTATAATGCCGCACTTCATGCCAGCTGCCCGGAATGTGAGAGCGGCATCGGCCACACCGTTGCCGTCGGCGTCGGCGGCTCTGCGCCAAAATTCTCTGAGACGGAAGCGATAACCCCGCCGCGCGATTCGCAGATAGAGCCGTTTGAACCCACTGTGATCGGCTTTGAGTCCGCTGAAGGCAGGCCCGAGCCCGTTGTGGGCTGGCTCGTGTGTATAGAGGGCGTATCCAAGGGAGTGGATTACCGCCTGCATGCCGGCTACAACTATATTGGCCGCGAGATCGGAGACGTTCACATACACGGCGATATGCAGATATCGCGCAAAAACCACGCAATGATCGCCTACGACAGCAGCGAGCGCACATATTATGTCGGACCGTCCGCCGGACGCAATCTCATAAAAGTCAACGGCAAGACCGTGCTCAACGCAGCAGAGATAAAGAGCTACGACATAATTTCCATCGGCACGACGAAGCTCATGTTTGTTGCCCTCTGCGGTGAGAAGTTCGGCTGGAACGAGGGTGATGGCGCCAATGCGTGAGAGGCACTTTTCTCTTTCACCGGCGCCGGGCGCCCCGCTTGAGACCGCTCCGCCCTCCGATGTCGCGGAGCCCTCGGCGGCTCCTGAGACTTCGCCCTCGGCCACTTTGGCGCCGGAGCCCACTCCGGAACCCACACAGATACAGGAGCCGGCAGATACTTTTGCTGCCGTCACGCCGGAGCCCGTGGCGCATACGGAGCAGCCTGCGCCGCCTGAGGAGACTTTGGGCATCACCTGCGGCTGGATAGCCGCGGGAGCGGCCTTGGCCGCAGCGCTTATCGTATCTGTGCTCTTTCTGGTTTTCAGGCGGAAGCGCCGCGCCGCCGTGCCGGCCGGCCCTGTCGGCTTTGCGCTCGGCAAGGTCCACGAGCAGGGCGCGCGTGAGAGCCAGCAGGACTGCTTTGCCGTATCGCCTGCGGAGCTGGAGTGTGAACAGGGGCTTCTTGCCGTCGTGGCGGACGGCATGGGCGGGCTTTCAAACGGCGACAAAGTAAGCCAGACTGCCGTCAGCGCAATGCTGGACGGTTTCTGCACTGCGTGCGGTGAGCCTGGGCTGGTTCTCCTGGAGCTGCTCAGTCGGGCAAATCAGGCGGTAAACCGACTGCTCGGGGCAGAAAACTTGACTAAAAGCGGCTCGACCCTGGCAGCCGGACTGATACGTTCAGGCAAATTTCACTGGATAAGCGTAGGCGACAGCCGCATCGCGCTCTATAGGAACGGTGCACTCCTACAGCTAAACCGGGAACATGTCTATAGGAACGAGCTGTTCACCTCAGCGGTTAACGGCAAGGATACTTTCAACGCAGCGGTGTCAAATCCGCGCGCGGGCGGACTTACCAGTTACCTGGGGATGGGCAATCTCAAGTACATTGATATCCCGGCGGCTCCGGTGGATATTCAGCCGGGGGACAAATTTATACTCATGAGCGACGGCGTGTACAATGCGTTGGGTCCCGACGAGCTTGGCTCCGCGCTTAAACGTCCAGCACAGGACGCGGCAGAGGCCATACGCAGAGCGGTGGAAGCCAAAGGCTATGTAACACAGGACAACTACACGGCGATAATCATAGAAGCCGCATCGGGAGAAAGGCGGGCCGGTCATGATTAAAACTTCAAGTTATAGCGACACCGGCGGAAGGGACCACAACGAGGACTTTGTCTGCATTTCAGCGTCTGGCGTGAAGCTGTGCGCCGTAGTGGCCGACGGATTGGGCGGCCACGGCGGGGGAGCGGCAGCCTCCAGAGCGGCGGCTGAGCTCGTAGGCGCCACATGGGACGGTACGGTATCTGAGGACTACCTGAGCGAGCTCGTCCAGGCTGCGCACCGCAAGGTGCTCTCTCTCCAGACCCAGGCCTGCGCGATGAAAACAACTATAACTTTTTTGGCTGTCAACGGCATGAAGGCCGCTTGGGCGCATGTAGGCGACTCGCGAATATATCACTTTCTTGATGGAAGGCTTGTTTCTCGCACACGAGACCACAGCGCGTCTCAGATAGCAGTCATGCTCGGGACAATAACCGAGGACCAGATACGTTTTCACGAGGACCGCAACCGCGTCTACCGTGCGCTTGGCCAGGACGGGGAACTCAAAGTTGAGACGCACTTTGAAGCGCTCAGTCCAGGAAAACACGCATTCTTACTGTGTACGGACGGCTTCTGGGAATTCATAGTTGAGTCTGAGATGGAAAAGGACCTGCGTAATGCGGCCGATCCGGAAGAGTGGCTCGGCCTCATGCGTTCAAGACTGACGGCGCGCGTCCCCAGCAACAATGACAACAATTCAGCAGCGGCGGCATGGGTGGACATGGAGTGAAAAACAGGGGGGGGTAAATGATGAAAAAAAGAGCTTTGAGCCTGGCGTTGGCTATAATACTAATTCTGGGCCTGCTGTCAGGCTGCGGAGCCAGCGGCAAACGCATTGCTGAGGAAGCGCGCAGCGGCGTGGTACGTATTCTGGCCATGCTGCCTGACCTGGAGACCGGAGACATAGTCTATGCGACGGGATCCGCCTTCGGCGTAGGCAAAGCAGGGGAAGCTACGGATGTGTTTGTGACAAACACACATGTTGTCCAGAACAGCTACAATACCGAAAGCGGAGTGCTTGATGCACCGGCCGTCAGTGTCTGGATACTCAAAAACGATCTTGCCTGGAACCCCGTCACCGGTTTAGACACCAGCCAGGCGATACCCTGCACGGTACTCTACGCCTCTTCCGGCATGTACCCGGATTATGCAGTCATCCGCGCGAGCGAAGCTCCCGAAGGCCGGGTGGCCCTGCCGCTCATTGAGGACGATGACGCGCTCGGAGTGACGGACGAGGTCTTTGCTCTGGGTTATCCCGGCTCTTCCGACCTCACGGAACAGGGCGTCTATGGCGGAAACCTTGTCGCCGACGTGGACGACGTCACCGTAACGGGCGGCAGCATCGAACGCTTCACCACCTCCACGACCTTCGGCAACACCAAACTGATACAGCACGGCGCTCAGATAAATCACGGCAACTCAGGCGGTCCGCTCCTGGACTCGAAAGGCGCAGTCATCGGCATCAACACCTATATCCTGGGCGCGAACGCTTCCACCGGAGACCGTACATCTTCCTATTCCGTAAGCATCAGTTACGTCCGGGATAAGCTCGACGAGCTCGGTATCGAATACGACGTATCCGGCGGCAGTATGGTCTGGTTATTTATCGTTATAGGAGCGGTGATCATACTGGCAGCCGCAGGCCTGACCTTCTGGTTTATGAAGAAAAAAGGGCGCATACCCACAAAACGCAAACCCGCAAAAACGGATTACGGCAAAACAACTTCCGTGGACACCGGAACGGGGCTTGAGGAGCTGCGCCTCCAGTGCCTGAGCGGCGCCTTTGCAGGCAAGCGTTTCTCGCTGACAGCGCAGGTCAGGATAGGTAGAGACCCCGGGAAAAATGACCTTGTCTACCCTTCGAACACTCAGGGCGTCAGCGGCGTACACTGTGTCCTTATATATAACAGCTCCGAAGCATCGCTGTATCTGAAGGACCTGGGCTCCACCTATGGGACCTATCTTGGCAACGGCCAGAGATTGGCGGCTAGCCAGGCAGTGGCTTTACACGTTGGCGACAAGTTCTGGCTTGGCTCCGAACGCGAGTGCTTTATGATAACGCGCAAGGGCGGGGTGGTCTGAGATGGAATACTGCCCGTACTGTATGCATCCCGTCACCGGCGGCTACTGCCAAAGCTGCGGCAAGCCCACAAACTGGACCCCGGGCGAGCAGCAGCTTCCCGCCGGCACCATGCTCGACGGCAGCGGCCTGCACCGCTACCTCACCGGCGCGGCAATAGGCCAGGGCGGCTTCGGCATAACCTACATAGCGGTTGAACCGGACAGCGGCAAGCGAGTGGCAGTAAAGGAGTGCTTTCCCGTACAGTGCGCCACGCGAGGGACTAACGGCATATGCGTTGAGCCGAAGCCGGGTATGGCTGCACAGCTCCAGGGCGCTCTGAACAGTTTCCTGGATGAGGCCAGGCTGCTGGCAAAGCAGACCGCGCTCAAATCAGTCGTCCAGGTGGAGGATTTCTTCTCGACCAACGGCACGGCCTATCTCGTAATGGAATACCTCGACGGAGTGACCCTCAGCGACAAGATGCAGGCTGAGGGCAGGCTCCCGGCTCAGCAGCTTCTCTCCATGCTGAGGCCGCTCATGGGCGACATCGGTATGCTCCATGCTTCCGGCATCATCCACCGCGACATCAGCCCGGACAACATCATGTGGATGCCGGACGGAAGTCTCAAACTCCTGGACTTCGGCTGTGCGCGCTCGATGGAGGACGGCAAGTCCATGAGCATACTGCTGAAGCACGGTTTTGCTCCTGTGGAACAGTATCAGACCCGTGGCCAGGGGCCTTGGACGGACATATATTCGCTTTGCGCCACTATCTACTACTGCATAACGGGCTATCTGCCCACGTCCGCCGTAGAGCGGCTGGAGGGCGACGCGCTTAAGCCGCCCACGGAGCTGGGCGCGGACCTGACGCCGAAACAGGAGGCCGCCTTGCTCTGGGGCATGGCGGTACAGCCGACAAAGCGGCCGCAGCACATCGAGCTGCTTACCGGTCAGCTCTGCCCGGAAAAGCCAAACGAGCGCAAAAAGCGCGAGCCTGCAAAAAAACGCAAGAGTTCGGTCTCGGGCAATAAGAAAAAATTCATCGGCATCGCAGCCGCCGCGCTGGTGCTCATAATAGCGCTTGTTGTAGTGCTGGGCGGCGGAGAGGATGGGCCGAATTCCGGACCCAACAACTATATTGATGGCTCGGACCCTGTGGTGACCATGCCGAAGCCGTCGCCTACCGTTGCTCCGGTGTCCGGCGTGAAAGACCAGATAGAGTATATCAGCTACGGTGAGTACGCGGTGGTGACCGGCTGCCAGGGCGCTGTCGAGGATGTGCTTACCGTGCCGGAGGACATAGACGGGATACCGGTCACGGCGATCGCGGATGAGGCTTTCCAGGGCCAGAGCGTTATGAGCACTGTCATAATTCCGGAGAGCGTGGAATCCATCGGCAGTCGCGCATTTGCCGGCTGCAGCTCCCTGCGGATGGTGTTTGCGAGGCGGAATATGGAGATAGGCGAGGCGGCCTTTGACGGCTGCGACAAGCTGCGTGCTCTCTTCAAGACCAACGACTTCTACGCCGACCTCGATGAATGGGGGCTTTCGGAAAACGTTGCGGCCTTTGCCACCGGCATGGATACCGGCGTCGGTAGCCTGAAACTGATTTTCGTTACGGACGACGGAGTGGTATACGGAGTCACGGACGAGGACGCGGCGGTGGTGCTCGATATCCCCGCCGGACTCAGCACTGTCACGCTCGTCGACTCCGTGGGGGAGTATCCTGTGCTCTGGATGCATGAGAGCGCTCTTGACCGCGTCGACTCCGACATTGAAGTCTATCTCGCGGACGGCATGGGCTTTCCGTACTCGATACGAGACAGCGCAAACTGGTCGTTCAAGGACGATTGCGCCCCGGACAGCTTTTGCTTCAACTGGTATCTGAGCTGCTATATCGCCCAGGAGACAAACAGCCGCAGGCCATCCGACGCGCCGCAGGTAGAACCCGTGCGCGGCTATGTCGAGGCGGCGACCAAGCGGGCCGAGGAAATACACACTGCATATCAGAGCAACAGGCCCGACGGGAGCAAGTTTTCAACCGTATTTGAAGAATTCGGCGTAGATTTCAAGTACTGCGTACAATGGATAGACCATTTCTCGGTTGATAAGCTCGAGGATGAGCTGCTCGACTGTGCAGAAGCTCTGGTTGATAAGTCCGAGAGCTATGACATCTATTACGTAAGCATGGGCGCCGCCACGTATTACGACAATGACGAGGTCTATCTCTGCCGCCTTGCCGGATATAGCGATGATGAAGGTTGAAAACGCGGGAAGGAGCCTATATAATGACAACATATGCTCGTTTGGTGGGAGGTGAAGGCCGTGAACAAAAAATACTGTCCATATTGCATGGCTAAGGTCGGTGACGACGGAGTCTGCCCGAGCTGCGGCCTGACCTCCGGAACATATACCCCGTTGCCGCACCACATCCCTCCCGGGACCGTTTTGATGGACAGATACCTTGTCGGACGTGTGCTGGGTGAGGGAGGCTTCGGCATAACCTATATCGGCTGTGACCTGCGCCTGGAGCTCAAGGTTGCGATAAAGGAGTACTTCCCGACCAACTGGGTGTCCAGGCACTCGCAGAACTCGCTGTCCGTCAGCAATTACTCGGGGGCGGCTGGCAGCTACGAAAAGGGAAAGAGCCGCTTCCTCTATGAGGCCAGGACGATGGCCAAAATGGATAAACAGCCCGAGATAGTCAGCGTGCGTGACTTTTTTGAGGCTAACAACACTGCCTACATCGTCATGGAGTACGTGGACGGCACAACGTTCAAAGAACTGGTGGACCAGCGCGGCGGGCGGATCCCAGCGGGGGAGCTGCTGCACATGATCGAGCCGCTGTTCTCGGCACTAAGCGCAGTGCATGAGGCGGGGCTTATCCACCGAGATATCAGCCCTGATAATCTCATGCTCGAGCGCGGTTCGGTGCGCCTGCTGGACTTCGGCTGCGCCAGGGAATCAACTCAGGGCGACGAGACGATGACGATAACGCTCAAACACGGCTATGCGCCGATAGAGCAATACCAGCACAAGGGCCAGGGACCATGGACCGACGTCTATGGCCTTTCCGCAACGATATACTATTGCATCACCGGCAAGACTCCGCCCCAGGCACTTGACAGACTTATGGATGACGAGATGATCCTGCCTCGGCGCCTGGGCGTGGACCTCACGGAACGGCAGGAGAAGGCGCTGCTGCGCGGCATGGGCATCAAGCAGCATCAGCGCTTCCGCTCGGTGGAGGAGCTTCACACCGCGCTCTATGAGGGCTGTGATATCCCGGCACAGCCCGAGACTGCGCCAGAGCCGGAGCCCGTCCCCGAGACTGATCCCGAGCCGGAACACATTGCCGAACACGTGGCCGTGCGAGCCAAAAAGCCCATCGGCCGGATGATACTGGGCATAGTCTTATCGCTGGTGGCCGTGGCCGGCCTCATTGCCCTGGCCATAATGCCGCAGACGGGAGAAGAGGACCCGGACGTCCAAGGTACGGACGCTGTCCTGGTGTCCGCGGAGTGGGACGACGAGACGCGCAGCAAACTCTTTGGAAACGCGCGCACTGCATCCAGCGAGCAGGAACTGCTCGAGCTCCTGGGCGACAGCGGCACGGAGGCAGTCATACTCGGCGTGAGCAATATCGGTGTCGGCGATGTATCCCTGACACTGTCAAAGCCGCTGCTGGTGCCGGAGGACATGAGCCTTCACCTGACGGGTTCCGTTACGCTGACCGAGGGCGGTGTGCTCTGGCTGTATGGAGTTGTCGAAGGCTCTGTCATTGCGGACGGCGGCACACTGGTTACGGAGCCAAATTCTATGGTAGCCGGCAGCGTTGTCTCCATGACGGACGACGGTTTTGTCAAAAAGGGCGGGGAACTGCCCAGCGCGGTTTTTGATATACCCATTGAAAGCCTTTTCGCTGATGCCGTCACCGTCACGAACTACAACAGCCTGTTAACTGCCTGCGGCAGCGCTTCCGTCAAAGCGATACGCATTGAGGGCGACATAGAGCTTGCCGGCGAAGTCACGGCCAGTGTACCTGTCCTTGTGTCCGAGGGAGCGAGGCTCTACACCGAAGAGAGTGCGGGGCAAGTCAACTTCTGCCTGAACGGTTGCCAACTGGTTAACCTCGGAAGCGTGGAGTGCGGCCTCTGGATGGGTGGAGAATCCTCCGTGATCCTGAACAGGGGCAGCACCAGCGTCAATGACGGGCTCTGGCTGGATCTTCAGAACTCGAACGACGGAGCTCTGATAAACCTCGGCGAGATGGACATCTCGGGTTATAATGCCGTATTCTGCGATGTCTACAACTACGGCTCGATAAACTGCTGCAAAACGTCTGAGCAAGACAGTTCGCTGGGCATTGACATCGGTTGCCTTATAAACGCCGGCAGTATGAGCATAGGCAAGGACTGCTGGTTCAATCTCGGCGGAGAGCTGATAAACAACGGCTCGTTTGAGATCGCCGGGACCTTTGAAAACAACGGCAAGCTCTACTCCAATGATGGTGTTCTCTCAGTGGTGAGCGGCGGCAGGGTTGAGAACTTGGGGCTCATAGACCTGTACGACGGTCTGGAGCTCAGAGTCGAGGATGGCGCAAGTTTCCGCACAGAGGACGGCGTGCTGCTCCTGCGCAGCAACTGCACGAATTACTCCGGAAACATCGAGGGCAAGGTCTGGGAGGTGGACTACAGCCAGATCGACACGCCAGACACGGTAGTTTCCGCCACGAGCGAAGAGATGCTTATTGAGGCGCTATCCAACCCGCACGTGAGTTCGGTGAGGATAGACGGATACCTGGAGTTGAGCGGCTCACTGAACGTGAACAAGGCGCTGTATGTTACCTACGGCGGGATGCTCAGCCTGCCGCGCGGCGAACAAATCAGCGTAGAGAGCGGCGGCATATTCACAGTCAACGGTTCGCTGCTCTGCGACGGACTGCATGTCACCGGCGGAGGTATGACGGAGATCATAGGCGATTGGAACGGCTGGGAGAACGGAAGCGCCGTGCTGGAAGTCTCCAACGGTTCGTGGTTTTATTCACGCAAGTGCGGCATGTCCGCTGGCAGTCTGAAACTCAGCGGCGGCTCTATGGCTGTTTACGCCAGCGAAAATGCCGGCGAGCTGGGCAGTATAAGAGTAAGTGAAGACAGCTTCCTTGTTCTTGACTGCGCTGAACTTAGTACTGCTGCACTGAACGTTGAGGTCGAGGATTCCGTCCTAATACAGCTTTCCAACGTTCAGCTTTCCGGCGCCGCAGGCATTACTGTTGCGGACGGAGCTGTTTACGGTCAGTTCGGTGCCCTGGAGCTGCTGGACGGAGCAGAGGTCGGCGTACAAAGCGGCGGCCACTACAACTGTTACGGCAGCATGCTGAACGTGGGCTCAGGCGCGGGCTTCCTCAATGAAGGCTATTTTATAAGCAGCGGTTTCAGTGACGCTTACGCAGGCATGGTGGGAGGCTCGCTGGTAAACAGGGGAGAGCTCCTGCTCGGCATTCCCCTCACGATAAGCGGCAAGTTCGACAACGGCGGAAGGATCTTTTCCAGCTTTGAGAACGCGCCGGACGCGCTCATGATCATGCCAGGAGCAGAGCTGCTGGGAAACATTGATTTCGAGCCCTGGCCGGAAGGCTAGGAAATTAAAAACAGAACCCCGGAGCGAGTGATGCGCCCCGGGGTTTCTTCATGCGTTCACTTGTCTGCGAACATGTGTTCGATTACCTTTTCCATGCGCTCGCTCATGGACTCGTCCGTAGCGGTGACGGCGTAGAGGACGAGCCAGTCCGTGGCGTTGCGCGGGTCCAGCGGAGGCATACCGCAGTCCATTAGTATGGCATTTATGGCAAACCAGTGGTCGTCCAGCCTTTCTCTCGGAGTGAGATAATCCTCGTCCGTCTCGCGGTATTCTCCATCTATGATGTTTTCGGTGATAACGTAGAGGAGGAGAAGCAGCTTTCTTGGAACATCCAGTTTTCGATTTCTGATGTTCTTGAGCGCCGTTGTATTCGGCCAGTTGCATTTTATGAGCCTCTGCACAACGCTGTAGCCGCACTTGCTCCGGCTTGACGGCATGTTCATGGAGAAATACAGCTCCATGATGGCTGCCATGGAATAGTCAGGCTCCTCTAGCCCTGTCCAGGCGGGAACGGGGTGAATGAGCTTATCCAAATACCGGCGAAAATATTCATAGGCGCGCAGGTGCAGGGCGCCGAAGTTCCCTAAATTGGCTATGTAACAATCCCGCAGTTCGTCCTTTGTATGCACTTGCAGAAAAACGCTCTGCAAATCCCGCGTGAGATGGGAACTGTCGCCATCAGGCAGCGAGTCCAGTCTCGGCATCGCGGGCAGGCGGGAGAAAAACTCATGCGCCTCCGGATAGCCTTTGCCGGTGCGCAGGAACCAGGCATAGACCACGTCGCGACCGTTACGGTAGTGCATACCGTAATCCGTACACATACCGAGCAGTCTGCTTGCCTGAGATTCGGAAAGGCCCAGCGCAAATGCTATTCGAAATACATCTTCACGCCTAGTCGGTTTTGAATGTCCGTTTATCCAATTACGGACCGTCCGGCTGACGCTGCCGTAGTTGGCTCCGGGTCCCGCCTCAGTCAATGCCGTCACGAGTCTCAACTGCAGATCTGCTTTTGGGTATATGACCTTTAAGACCTCGTCAAAACTACGGAGCTTAAACTCTCCTTCCTGCAAATACCTGGCGGCCATTGCCGGTGTCATCTCGCCCGAACTTAGTCTATCATATTCGTTTTCAGAAAGCAGTGTCAGCTCAAGGCTCAAAGCGAATCACCCAACATCATCAATTAATATAAATTCAATTATACCCGCATTTTTCTACCTGTCAATTACATTAAAGGCCGCCGCCCAGATATACGGAGCGGCGGCAGATTTTATTTTTCCATATCATTTTCCTCAAGCGGAGGCAGTTTTTTTACCTCAACTTCCGTAACGCGCCTACTGTCCACGGAGATAACCGTGAAGCACAGACCGCCATAATTGAAGCTGTCTCCAGGTTTCGGTATGCGACCAAGCTGTTCCATAATCCAGCCGCTGATGGTAACGCTCTCACTCTCGCATTCGAGATCGAAGCGCTCGAAAATTTCGTCGAGCTCCGCAGAACCGTTGACGCGGTAGCTGTCTTTTCCAATTTGGTGGAGCTCTTCCACGACCTCGTCATGCTCGTCCCAAATATCGCCGACGAGCTCTTCGAGGATATCCTCCATCGTTACTATTCCGAGCGTACCGCCGTATTCGTCGGTGACGACGGCCATGTGTGCCTTGGCCTTTTGCAGGGTTTTGAGCAGAGCGCTTATCCTGATGCTGGGCGGCACATACACGGGCTGCGACATGATGGGGGCAAGGCCACCTTCACCAATGCCTAGGTCATAGAAGTCCTTTTGGTGCACGACGCCGACGATATTGTCTATGCTTCCGTCATAAACGGGCAGTCGGGAAAAGCGCGAGCTGCGGAAAGCCGCGGCGACGCTCTCGGCGTCCGCATCCAGCGGCACAGCTTCCAGATCGACGCGCGGAGTCAGAATGTCTCCGGCCTCGTGCTCGGTGAACTCCAAAGCGCTGCGCAGCAGTTCCACCTCGTCGCTGTCTATTCCGCCACCCTCACCAGCCTCGTCAACGAGTACGGAGAGTTCTTCCTGGGTCATGCTCCGGTCATCCTTGACACGGAGGAGCTTGGAGACCATCTTTTTCCACAGGCCGAATATCCAGCTCAGCGGCAGCAGTATCCACATGAAAAGCCGCAGAAGAGGGTAAGAAAAGCGTGCAAAGCCCTCCGGAGATTCTTTGGCAATGCTCTTAGGCGTTATTTCACCGAATATGAGAACAACTACCGTGACCACAATGGTGGAAACCGAAGCGCCCTTGTCCTGGTCATTGAGCAGCTTTATGAACATCACTGTGCCGATGGACGACACCGCAATGTTGACTATGTTGTTCCCTATCAGCAGGGTGGACAGGAGCCTGTCAAAGTCATTCGCAAGGGAGAGCACGTCGCCCGCGCGCTTATCTCCGCGTTCAGCCTCGGCTTTGAGCCGAGCGCGGTTGAGAGATGAGAACGCAGTCTCAGTGGCCGAAAAGTAGGCCGAGAAGATTACGAGGACGACCATTATCGCTATACTTGTGAGATATTCCATATACTATGTATGACCTCCAACTGTCTTGTTCAAACCTGAAAATGGGCGCAAAAAAGCGCACCTGTACCTATAAGCGGCACAGATATGCGCAAATTATACCGTATGAGCGCGGTTTACAATCGCTACTGTCGCTGTCCTCCATGAGGCCGGTAACGCTCCTTTCCAAAC
>ENA-UOJG01000964-UOJG01000964.1-human-gut-metagenome-genome-assembly--contig:-C47-NODE-964-length-34223-cov-6.263726_pt1 | contig 34223 bp, 29 predicted proteins | sample MGYA00242340_ERZ723887 | MGnify/ENA metagenome assembly ERZ723887 | reverse complement strand
GGGCTTTGCCATGAAAATAGACCAGCTTTGGAGAACCCTTAAGGTATCCGCGCACGCAGGCAGGCGTGCCGGGGGAAAGCTGCGCGATGTGCGTGACCATGGAGGTATCCCGATAGCTTCGCGGCAGGGTTTGTAAAAGGTCGGCCATCGTATCAATGCCTGCCTGGTGCAGCGCCGCAATGCGGGACTTGCCAATGCCCTTCAGGTCCTGAAGCTCCATGTCAATCCTCCCTTTGCGTGTGCTATAAGAAAAAGGCTATCCAAGGATAGCCCTTTATAAGCGTGGCAATGCTTATTCTACAGACAACAGATAGTAGTACAGCGGCTGACCGCCCATGTGCACTTCCACATCGCAATCCGGATACAGCGCGGAAAGCTCCTCGCCCAGCGCTTCGGCATCCTCCTGCTTGGTATCCGCGCCGTAGTAGATGGTGATCAGGCTGTCCTCGTCCGTCACCAGCTCCTTCATCAGGCTGATAGCGATATCGTGCACGCTGTTGCCGCGCACGGAAACCTTGCCGTTTTGCAGGCCAATGATATCGCCCTCGCTGATGTGCATGTCGGCAAAATCGCTGTCGCGCACGGCGTAGGTGATCATGCCTGTGCGCACGCGCTGCGCGGCCTCATCCATGTTGGCGGCGTTCTCCTCCGGCGAAAGATCGGGCTGGAAGGATACGACTGCGGAAATGCCCATGGCTACGTTCTTAGTAGGCAGAACGACGACGTGCTTGTCGGAAAGCTCTGCCGCCTGCTGTGCAGCCAGGATGACGTTGCCATTGTTAGGCAGGACGAAAATGTTCTTGGCGTTGATGCTGTCGATGGCGTTTTGCAGATCTTCGATGGCGGGGTTCATGGTCTGGCCGCCCTCTACGATTACATCTACGCCCAGATCCTTGAAGATGCCCGCAATGCCTGCACCCTGGGCCACGGAAACCATGCCGTATTCTTTGGGCGGGTTCTCACGCGCCTTCTGCGCCTGTTTCTGGCGATGCTGTTCCACCATGTTTTCAATGATGAAATCGCTCAGTTCGCCCAACTGCAGGCCGTACTGCAGGGCCTTGCCGGGATCGTTGGTGTGCACATGTACCTTGATCAGCGACAGATCGCCCACGACCAGCACGCAATCGCCGATGCGATTGAGATGGCGGCGGAAGGTGGCGATATCGCTGGGCTTGGCATCCATGCGCAGATGCTGAATCAGGAACTGTGTGCAGTAGGTATATTTGGACTCTTCGTCGTGATCGTCCACAAAGTCCTCTACCGGGGCGGCGGCGTCCACTGGAGCAAGGTCGATATGCTCTCCGCCCAGCGCAGCGGCATAGCCTGCATAGATGCACAGCAGGCCGCGGCCGCCCGCATCCACCACACCGGCCTGCTTGAGGGCAGGCAGCATATCGGTGGTGAGCTTGAGAATGTTTTCACCGCTGGCAAGGATCACGCGCATCAGCGCATCATAATCATTGGGGGCGGACTGCGCCTGTTTTACGGCTTCTTCAGCAATGACACGCGCGACAGTCAGGATGGTGCCCTCCTTGGGGCGCATGACGGCCTTATAAGCCACCTCCGCACCTGCTTGCAGCGCCTGGGCAAACTGGACGGGAGAAATCTTTTCAACGCCCTCCAGCGCGCGAGAGAAGCCGCGGAACAGCTGGGACAGGATGACGCCGCTGTTGCCGCGCGCGCCGCGCAGCGCGCCCTTGGCCAGAGCTGCGGCAGCTTCGCCGGCGTTTACATATTCCTTGCTGCTGATTTCGCGCGAGGCGCTCATCATGGTAAGCGACATATTGGTGCCCGTGTCGCCGTCCGGCACGGGGAATACGTTCAGCGCATCTACCGCTTCACGGTTTTTTTCCAGCTGCGCGGCGGCTGACACAGCCATCTCGCGCAGCAGCAGACCGTCTATCAATTGAACTTGAATCAAGGCTATAACCTCCGAACATGCCGCAAAGCGGCTGAATATGCGCGCAAAAGAAGCCGGATGGAACGAGTGCCGGCTTTATTGCACGCGAATGCCTTCCACGGAAATGTTAACCTTGCGCACTTTGACGCCGGTCATGCTTTCCAGCTTATATTTGACGACTTCTACGATCGTCTTGCACACCACGGATACGGAAATGCCGTATTCCACCACGATGTAGAGGTCTACGTCCAGCATATCCTCTACCATGCGCAGCTGAACGCCCTTGCTCAGGTTTTCGCGGCCCAGCCATTCCACAATGCCGTCCTTGGCGCGCTTGGAGGACATGGCCACGATGCCGTAGCATTCCAGCACGGCGTAGCCGACTACTTTGAGCATTACGTCTTCCGAAATGTAGATGGTGCCGATATCATTCTTGATTTTGCATTCCATCGATTTGAACCTCCTGATGTTGGTTCTGACCCGAAGGTCACGCTCTATTATACAGGATTTTCCGCAATTGTGCAAGCCCGCAGCGCAAATGCCGCACTATTGCCGTACTATTGCAGTTTTTCAGCGTTCTGCGCGTCAATTGTGCTCTTTTTAACCGGCGGATCACAGTGTTTACACGGGGTAAGGTAGGAATAGGCTTCGCTGTCCAAGTCTGCATAAGTGCACTGCCCCTGCAGCGGCAGATATTTATCGCGAATGTAGGAGCAGTTCTGATCGGCGTGATAGTTTTTGCCGCCGGTTGGATTGTAATAGAAGATCGTATCATCCTCTACCGGATAGGGAATGGGGCGAAGATCCTCATCCCAGATCAGCAGCTTTGTGCCCAGGTGCACGTTATCCCAGATCCATTTCATGTTGATGCCGTCCTCGTTCTGCTTGCGCTGTACACGCACGCAGCCGTGGCTGGCTTTTTCGCCCAGGTATTTTTCCGTGTAGGAATAATCCTTGATATTGTATTTTTCGTTCAGGATATAAGGCGTTTCATGCAGAATATCACCGCAGTTAAAGCGCATGCCGTAGCCGCAGGTCATATTGCCGGATGGAAAATCGCCTACCTTGCTGCTTAAATAAAACTCGCCCGCCGGGGTTTCGTTCCAGGGTTTATCGCTGGTGGGATAGCCGGTGGAGATCAGCAGGGTGGTAAACAGCCCGCCCTTGGTGAGAATATAGAGCCGCTGCGTCATCTTGTCGATCAGCAGGCCGTATTCCGTCTTGGGCGTGAAAGTCTTCAGCTTTTTGGTTTCCACATAGCCCTGGATCAGCTCGTCCGTTGTGCCGTAGCCGCGGCGATTGGAGTTGTTGGGGCCATAGCTGGAATTATAGGCTTCCACCAGCGTCCAGCCGTCGTCGCGCGTTTCCAGTACATGCACGCCCTGCGTTTCACAGGTGATTTCGCCCACGATATTGCTGCGCGCGGTGGACTTATCCGGCGTTGCGCGCAGGCGATAGACCTGTTTTTCGGCTTCCTTGCCCGTGCCGGAGATCACCGTCATAGGCGAAATCATCACGTCCCATATGGCTGCCCAATCATAATTGCCAATTTCCATAGACCAGAAATCACCGAGAATCGTTTCCGTGGTGGATTTGGATGCGCGATAGACCGGCGCGGGCGTGGCCGTGGGCTGCGGCGTGGGGGTAGCGGGCGCGGAGAAACGCAGCGTGACGGCGCTTGCGCTGCTGGAAAGCCCGGCATGACTTGCCAGTACCGCGTTCAGCGTATACTCGCCCGCGGGTAGATTGCCGGGCAGGGAGATATTCAAGGCGCTGCTGCCTGCCTGTATTTGCGTGTCTTCCAGCGGATACAGGCCGTTGTTGTCGATGCCTGTCAGCGTCAGGGAGAGCGTGCCGTCCGCAGTAACAATGATGGAAAGCGGCAGCGGTTCATCAATGTAAAGCGCGTCGTTTTGAACGGCGATATAGCGAATCTGCGGAGCGACTTCGCCAATGGTCAGCGTACGCAGTACGGTTTGATCGCCAGCTTGCAGGCGCAAGGTGTATTCGCCTGCTGGCAGCGCCTCGCCTTGTGCGTTCAGGCCGTTATAGGTTAGGTTCAGCATGCCTGTTCCAATTTGCAAATTGCTGCGCAGGGTATGCGCGATATTGCCTTGGCTGTCCAGCAGCTCCAGCGTAATGGCGCAATCTGTATCCACACTGATGCAGATGCGCTCCGCCTTGCCGGGAGAGAGCGACTCAGGGGCGTAAACAAAGCCTGCTTCCAGCGCAAAGGCGGGAACGGTGGCGAATATACAGACGATCAGCGCCGTCAGCGCGAGAACTTTCAACCGCATGGGGTACTCCTTTGTGAAAATAAAATCAACCATTCTTATCATAACAACTGCACGCCCCAAATGCAAGCAATTCGTCCCGGAAAATAATTGTAAAACTTTTCATTTTGCCGTATACTGTAGGCAATGTCGATTGAAGGGGCGGTGAGCGCAAGCGATGCTGGAGCAGGTACTGACGGCGCTAAAGAGCATCCGCGCGCCCGTCGCCACAGACGAATACGATCTGCATCAGCTGGCCTGCCAGGCATTGGCACAGGCGGGCATCGGCTGCGTGCATGAGGCCCAGCTTGCGCCCCGCTGCCGCATTGACGTGCTGTGCGGGCGTGTCGGCATTGAGATCAAGCGCGGCCGGCCGACGGCCTCAGCGTTGACGCGGCAATTGACGCGCTATGCGCAAAGCGGCGCGCTGGATGCGCTGGTAGTGCTCAGTGAGCAAAGCGTCAGCCTGCCAGAGCAGATTGCGGACGTGCCGGTGCGGCTGGTTTGCCTGTATAAGCTGTGGGGGCTGAGCGACGCGGGCGGCGGAATGGAGCATCCGCAGGATGAAACGCTGATCAAGGCTGGTGTGGCTATGCGCTTGGCGCAGGACGCGCTGGCGTTGCCCAGGCTCGAAAGCAGCGATTATCAGGATGCGGACGTGCCGGCGTATTTACAGGATGCGCCGCCTGCCGGGCATTATTACGGCACGCTTTCCTATAATAATCGCCGCAAAAGCTGGACGGTGCGCGGCGAGCCTTGCGTGATTGAACTGTGCAAGCGCCTATTCCCTGGCACGGACGGCGGCAAGCGCGGCGAGGCGCGTTTTACCGATCACCGCCGCATTGTGGGTGATCTGAACTGGCTGATGCTGCGCTATCCGCTGCAAATCGCCCCGCGCGATCGGGAGCGCTGGGAAAAGGCCATCAGCGCCGCACGGGATTATGCCGCCGCGCGGCAGCGCATACAGGACGCGGCACCGCAGATGGAGCCGCGCGCGGGCAGCTTTATTGGCACGCTGATGCCCTTCCAGAAGGCCGGACTTTCCTGGCTGTGCGCCACACCTCGCGCTCTGCTGGCCGATGAAATGGGCCTTGGCAAAACGCTGCAGGCGCTGTGCTGCCTATGTAATACGCAGGCGTTTCCGGCCATTCTGGTGGTGCCGCCGCACCTGGTGCGCAACTGGCAGGCAGAAATCGAGCGCTTTATTCGCATTGAAGGTCGAACACCGCGCGTGCATGTGCTGCGCGGGCTGACACCCTACGCCCTGCCCGAGGCGGATATTTATATCGTGCATTATCTGCTGCTGCGCGGCTGGAAGGACGTGCTGCCCAATCTGCGCTTCCGCGCGGCCGTGTTTGACGAGGCGCAGGAGCTTCGCCGCGCTGGCAGCGAAAAGTACAGCGCTGCCAGCCTTTTATCCGAAAGCTGCGAGCGTGTGATCGGTCTGTCCGGCACGCCGATCTACAATCAGGGCGGCGAAATATGGAATGTGGTCAACATTCTGGATTACCACTTCCTGGGGGATTGGGAGTCCTTTACCCGCGAATGGTGCTATGGCTATGGCAATAACGGGGTCATCAAGCCTGACCTGCTGGGCGAGCATCTGCGCCGAGAGGGGCTGATGCTGCGCCGCACCAAGGCCGAGGTGCTGCCCGAGCTTCCCGAAAAACGCCGGCTGGTGCAGCAGATTGACGCGGACGATATGGTTTACCGCCGGTTGATGCAGCCTGTGCTTGAAAAGCTGCGCCTGCTGCGCGCAGACGGCGACATGCCGCCCTCGGCGCGCGCGCTGCTGATGGATCAGATTTCGCTGGAAGAACGCCAGGCCACGGGCATTGCCAAAGCGCCTTTTGTGTGCCAGTTTGTGCGGGCGCTGCTGGAAAACGGCGAGCGCGTGCTGCTGTTTGCGCATCATCATGCGGTGATGGATATTTATCGGCAGGAACTGCATGCCTTTTCGCCCGCCTTCATTACAGGCCGTGAATCGGGCGCACAGAAGGAGGAGGCCGCCGCGCGCTTTATGCAGGGGCGAACGAACCTGTGCTGCGTATCGCTGCGCGCCGCGTCGGGGCTGAACCTTCAGCGCGCCAGTTGCGTGGTGTTTGGCGAGCTGGATTGGTCGCCCGCCGTACATTCGCAGGCGGAGGATCGCGCGCACCGCATCGGCCAGCGGGATTCGCTGCTGTGCTACTATCTGGTCAGCCCGCAGGGGAGCGACGCGGATATTCAGGAGGCGCTGGGCCTGAAGGTCAGCCAGTTCCTGGGGCTGATGGGCGAGCGTGCGCCCACGCCCGATCTGATGCAGTCCGACGCCGATTACGCGCGACGCTATGTAGAAAAACTGCTGTCGCGCGAGGTTTGACAAACGCGCACATTTGTTCTATGATATTAGCGCATTACATGTCGGGAGGCAAAGCATGCGCATTTTGGGCATTGATCCAGGCTTGGCCACGCTGGGCTATGGGGTGATCGACACTCAGGGCAGCAAAATCACCCTGATTACCGCAGGTGCGGTGATTACCCCGCCGGATATGATCACGCCCGATCGCCTGGTCAAAATTCGCTGCGATATCCGCGAGCTGCTGACGGTTTATCAACCGCAGGAAATCGCCTTTGAGGAGCTGTTCTTTTCAAAGAATATCACCACCGGCATGAATGTTTCGGCAGCGCGCGGGGTTACGCTGTGCGCCTGCGCCGAATATACAAAAGAGCTGTTTGAATACACGCCGATGCAGATCAAGCAGGCTATTGTCGGCTACGGCAAGGCCGATAAGCACCAGATTCAGGAAATGGTGCGCATGATCCTGCATCAGGAAAAGATCATCAGGCCCGACGACGCGGCGGACGCCGTGGCCGTGGCCATCACCCATGCCAACACGGGAATGCTGCGCGAGCAGTTCCGCATGAAATAAGGAGCATCAGCATGTTTGCATACATGACAGGCATCGTGGCGGAAAAGGGCCACAACGAGCTGGTGATCGAGACCGGTGGTATCGGCTATCAGCTGATTTGCAGTATGAACACGGTGCAAAACGCCGGGTCCGTGGGCGAAAGCATGCGCGTATATACCTATCTGAATGTGCGGCAGGATGGGCTGGATCTCTTTGGCTTTGAATCGCGCGAGGAGCGCGAGATGTTTCTGCTCCTGACCGGGGTGAGCGGCATCGGCCCGCGCACAGCCATCGCGATACTGGGCAGCATGCCGCTGCGGGATTTGACGCTGGCCATCCTGATGGGCGATACAACGGCCCTGTGCCGCGCGCCGGGCATTGGCAAAAAGACAGCGCAGCGCATCGCGCTGGAACTGAAGGAAAAGATTACCGACGACGAGGTGAACGCCCTGCCGCAGGGCATGGCCGCCACCGCGCAGGCGGCGCACCGCCGGGACGATCCCGTGGCCGAGGCCATGATCGCTCTGCAATCTCTGGGCTACAGCCAGGGAGAAGCCATGCATGCGCTCAGCGCCGTCAAGGATAAAAGCGATCAAAGCGACGAGCTGGTGCGGCTGGCGCTGCGCGGCATGATGTAAGGGCGGGAGGGCGCTTATGGAAGAAGAACGCTTGATAGCCGGCGAAATGCAAAGCGAGGATATGGAAATTGAAACCTCGCTGCGTCCGCGCTCGCTGCGCGAGTATTTCGGCCAGCAAAAGGTAAAGGACAGCCTGTCCATCTATATCAGCGCGGCGCTTCGGCGGCATGATTCGCTGGATCATATTCTGCTCTACGGCCCGCCCGGCCTTGGCAAAACCTGCCTGGCCGGTATTGTTGCGGCCGAAATGGGGCAGAACATCCGCATCACCTCCGGTCCGGCCATCGACCGCGCGGGCGATCTGGCTTCCATTCTGGTCAAGCTGGAACCGGGCGACGTGCTGTTTATCGATGAGATTCATCGCCTTTCCCATGCGGTAGAAGAAGTGCTCTACTCCGCCATGGAGGATTATGAAATCGACCTGATGACGGGCAAGGGCCCCACGGCGCGCTCCATGCGCATCGCCCTGCCCAAGTTTACGCGGGTGGGGGCGACCACCCGCGCGGGTCAGCTCTCCGCCCCGCTGCGCGACCGCTTCGGCATCATCTTCCGACTGGAAATGTACTCGCCCGAGGAGCTTTCCCAGATCGTCAGCCGCAGCGCGCGCATCCTGAATGTGAAAAGCGATCCGGAGGGTCTGCTGGAAATCGCCCGCCGCAGCCGCGGCACGCCGCGTATCGCCAACCGCATGCTCAAGCGCGTGCGCGATTATGCCCAGGTGCGCGGCGATGGCAAGATCACCCGCGAAATCGCCAGCGAGGGGCTGAGCATGCTGGATGTGGACGAGTTGGGGTTGGATCGTGTGGATCGTACGCTGCTGACCACGATGATCGATAAGTTCGGCGGTGGCCCGGTGGGGCTGGATACATTGGCCGCGTCTACGGGTGAGGATGCCAACACCATTGAGGATGTGTACGAGCCGTATCTTTTACAGTTAGGCTTTATCCAGCGAACGCCGCGCGGCCGCATCTGCACTGCGGCGGCCTATGAACATCTGGGAAGAGTAAAGCCCGCTTCGCTGGCCGAAATGGTGGAGCAGGGATCGCTTCTGGATCCGTCAGACGAGGATTAGGCGGCCTTTAAGAAATACAGCATAAAAGGAAATGAGCTTTGGCATGAAAACAAGCGATTTTGATTATCATCTTCCGGAAGAGCTGATTGCCCAAACGCCGGTAGAGCCGCGCGATTCCAGTCGCATGATGGTTTGCAACCGTAATAACGAGCGGCGCGAGGATCATATTTTCCGCGAGCTGCCGCAGTTCCTGCGTCCGGGCGATGTGATGGTGCTCAATGAAACGCGCGTGATTCCCGCGCGTCTGCTGGGCGTTAAGGAAAGCACGGGCGTGCCCACCGAGGTGCTGCTGCTGCGCCGACTGGATATGAATACCTGGGAAACGCTGGTAAAGCCGGGCCGCCGCCTGCATCAGGGCGATACGGTATCCTTTGGCGATGGGCTGCTGCGTGCGGAAATTATGGATACAACGGACGCGGGCGGGCGCGTGGTGCGCTTTATTTATGAGGGCGTATTTGAAAGCCTGCTGGATAAGCTGGGGGAGATGCCCCTGCCGCCCTATATCCATGAAAAACTGGACGATCCTACGCGCTATCAGACGGTTTACGCGCGCCTGGATGGCAGCGCCGCCGCGCCTACCGCTGGCCTGCATTTTACGCCCGAGCTATTGCAAAAGGTGCGCGATATGGGCGTGGATGTGGTGCCGGTGCTGCTGCATGTGGGACTTGGCACCTTCCGCCCTGTCAAGGAAGAAGATGTGGATCGTCATATCATGCACAGCGAATACTATGAGGTGTCGCAGGATGCGGCGGATCGCATCAACCGCGCGCGTCAAAACGGTGGACGGCTGCTGTGCATTGGCACCACCTCCATGCGCACCATTGAAACCGTGGCGGACGCGGATGGCGTGGTGCATCCCGGCAGCGGCATGACGGATATCTTTATCAAGCCCGGCGTGCCCATCAAGGCGGTTGATATGCTGCTGACCAACTTCCACCTGCCGCAAAGCACGCTGCTGATGCTGGTTTCGGCCATGATGGGACGTGAAAACGCGCTGGCCGCCTATGCTGAGGCGGTGGAAAAGCGGTATCGCTTCTTCAGCTTCGGCGACTGCATGCTGCTGGGCAATGATTTGCTGAAATAAGGAAAAACCATGAAAATAGCGGTATTTGGCGGCATGAACATGGATATCTGCGGGCGTACGGATCATCCGCTGCGTCTGCGGGATTCCAACATCGGCCATATTCAGATGCAGCCCGGCGGGGTAGGGCGTAACATCGCCGCACGCTTGGCGGAGAACGGCGCGAAATGTGAGTTGTTTACCGTGCTTGGCAGCGACGCGATGTCCGATACCTTGCGTGCAGATTGTCAAAAACGCGGCATTTCGCTGCAGCATGCGCTTTGTTGTGAGGGCGGCGCGTGCGTGTATCTGTGCATGCATGACCTCGACGGCGATATGCTGTTGGCCATGAACGATATGGCCTTGACTGAGCGGTTGGACTGCGGTTATGCGCGGTCTATACTGCCTATTCTGGCGGGCTTTGATCTGTGCGTGCTGGATGCAAACGCCCCGGCTGATACGCTGACATTCCTGGCGCAGGATCTGAAAATTCCTACGCTGCTGGATCCTGTCAGCTGCGCCAAGGCGGAGCGCGTCCGCGCGGCGCTGCCGCATCTGACGGCCATTAAGCCCAATATCTACGAAGCCCGCGCGCTGACCGGCTGCGATGCGCCCGAGGATTGCGCCCATGCCTTGCTTGCGCAGGGTGTGCAGCGGGTGTTTATTTCTCTTGGAGCGGAGGGCGTGATGTACGCGGACGCGGAGGGAAGCGGTATCGTACCGGTTCTCCAATCCACCGACGCTCCCAAAACCGGCGCGGGGGATGCCATGTGCGCAGGAATCGCCATGGCCTTGGCAAGCGGTAAAAACACACCACAGTGCGCCCAGGAGGGCATGTGCTGTGCGCGGCGTTTTTTGCTCGATATAGATCAAAAGGAGTGATTTGCAATGAAAAATCTGCATGAGTATCTCAAAATTTCGCCTGCTGTGCAAAAAGCGCTGGACGAGGGTCGTCCTGTGCTGGCGCTGGAAAGCACCATTATCAGCCACGGCATGCCGTATCCCCAGAACCTGGAAACCGCCCGCCTGTGCGAGGCGGAAGCCCGCAAGCACGGCGTGGAGCCCGCTACGGTGGCCATCATCCACGGCAAGCTCTGCGCGGGCCTGACCGATGAAGAACTGGAATACCTGGCCAAGGCCGGCCCCAAGGTGGCCAAGGCTAGCCGCCGCGATCTGCCTATCCTGGCTGCGCGCGGCGCGGACGGTGCCACCACCGTTGCCGCCACCATGATTGTGGCCGCCATGGCGGGCATCCGCGTGTTTGCCACGGGCGGCATCGGCGGCGTGCATCGCGGCGCTGAGGTAACGATGGACATTTCCGCCGACCTGGAGGAGCTGGCGCGCACGCCTGTGGCCGTGGTCTGCGCGGGCGCTAAGAGCATTCTGGATCTGGGCCTGACGCTGGAATACCTGGAGACCAAGGGCGTGCCCGTGCTGGGCTACCGCACCGAAACGCTGCCCGCCTTCTATACTGATGAAAGCGATTTCAAGGTTGATTACCGCATGGATTCTCCCGAGGAGATCGCCGCTGCCGTCACCGCTCAGCGCGATATGGGCTATCCCGGCGGCATGCTGATCACCAATCCCATCCCGCATCAGTATGCCATGCCCAAGGATGTGATCGACGCGGCTATTAACCAGGCGCTGGCCGAGGCCAAGGAGCAGGGCGTCAAGGGCAAGGCGACAACGCCCTTCCTGCTGGCGCGCGTGTGCGAGCTGACGGGCGGCGAGAGCCTGAAGAGCAATATTAAACTGGTGCTCAACAACGTCGCCCTGGGCGCGCAGATCGCCGCCGCGATGCATTGACAAAAATTTGAATTATTTTGTAAAAAACCCTTGACACCAGGAAGACTTGCTGATATAATACATCCTGCGCCTGAGAGATGGCGCGGGACGTATCTGGGTGTAGCGCAGCTTGGTAGCGTGCTTGAATGGGGTTCAAGAGGTCGAGAGTTCAAATCTCTCCACCCAGACCAAAACGTTGGAAGGTTCATTCTTCCAACGTTTTTTTATGCTATTTTCCACCTTGATATTTATCCGGCTGAAAACGACGGCCATCATGGATATAACTATATTCCGCGGGATAACTACATAAAATTTTACATAAACCGCAAATAACCCTTGCGCGTGGCGTGCGGGCAGGGTACAATAATAAAGCTATGGACGAATTTACCTTGATTTGCGCCGCTGTGCGCGCAAGCTACGCTCGCGTCGGGAGGCCGGGCTGTGTGATCGCCGCCCTGTCCGGCGGCGCGGATTCCGTGCTGCTGCTGCGGGCGCTGCGGACGCTGCGCGAAGAAACGCCATTTGAGCTGCGGGTCGTGCACGTCAATCACGGCCTGCGCGAAAACGCGGCGCTGGACGAGACCTTCTGCCGCGAGCTATGCGCCAAGTGGCATATTCCGCTTGCGGTGTTTCATGTACAGGTAGATTCCCATGGCAGCACGGAGGATGCTGCGCGCCGTGCGCGCTATGCGGCCTTTGAGCAGGCGATGCCTGCGGGTCAAGCCGCCGTGCTGGCGCTGGCACATCATATGGATGATCAGGCTGAAACGGTGCTGATGCATCTGATCTATGGCAGCGGCATGGCCGGGTTATCTGGCATGCGGGAGCTGAGCGGCGCTTTCTGGCGGCCGCTGCTTAGCGTCCGCCGCACGCAGATTCGAGACGCTTTGACGGCACTCCATCAGCCCTGGCGTGAGGACGAAAGCAATCAGGATACAGCCTATACGCGCAATCATCTGCGCGCGCGGGCTTTGCCTGCCTTGGAGCAGGCAAATGCGTCTGCCGTGCCTGCCATTTGCCGCGCGGCTGATATCCTGCGGCAGGAGGACGGCTTGCTCAATCACCTGGCGCAGGATGCGCTTTCGGGTGCGTGCGGCAGAGGAATGCATCGCTTTATCTTGCTGACGGCGCTGACGGATCAGGAGCCTGCCATGCAGCGCAGAATGCTGCGCGTTTATGCAGCGGAGGCCGGCCTTGCGCTGGATTATGAACAGACCGAGCGCCTGCGCGCGCTGCTGGATAGAGCAGATGGCAGTTATGCGAATGTGCCCGGCGAGTGGCGCGCTTTACGAACAAGAACGCGCCTTCATCTGCTGCCGCCCAAGGCCGACGCCTGCACGCTGGATGCGAATGCGCTGTGTATACTGCCTTTTGCAGGCAAGCGCGGCGATGGACGGCTGACGCAGGTTGCTCCGGAGAACGTACTTGCGCGCGGAATTGAGCTTCGCACACGTCAAACGGGCGATTTTATCCGGCCGTTTGGCATGCAGGGTTCAAAAAAACTAAAGGACTACCTGATTGACCGGCAGATCGACCTGCCATTTCGTGACGACTGGCCGCTGGTGTGCCAGGGCAGCGAGGTGCTGTGGGTAATCGGCGTGGGCGCGTCTGAAACGCTGCGCACGGCGCCGGGGGATCAGGCAGCCAAATTGCTGGCGTATACGGGCATCCTGCCCGACGCAATATAGGGAGGGGAATACCAATGGAAAATCAGTTTTCGCAGTATCAGGATCTGGAAAAAATAATGATTACCAGAGATGAAATTCAGACGCAAGTGAAAGAAGTTGCAAAGCGGATCAGCGCCGATTATCAGGGAAAAACGCCTGTGGTTGTGTGCATTCTCAAGGGCGCGGTGATGTTTTTTGCCGATTTGCTGCGTGAGCTGGATTTCCCGCTGGTTACGGATTTCATGGCCATTTCCAGCTATGGCAGCAGCACCAAATCCACCGGCGTTGTAAAGCTGGTGAAGGATCTGGATCGTGACATCTGCGGCCGTGATGTGCTGGTGGTAGAGGATATCGTGGACAGCGGCATGACCCTTTCTTATATAAAAAAGGAATTTGCCCAGCGCGGCGCGGCCAGCGTGCGCATTGCGACGCTGCTGGATAAGCCGGCCCGCCGCCGGGTGGAGCTGGATGTGGACTATTCCTGCTTTGTCATTCCCGATGCTTTTGTGGTGGGTTACGGCCTGGACTATGATGAAAAGTATCGCAACCTGCCCGATATCGGCGTGCTGCATCCGAGAATTTACACCAAATAAGCCCATCGGCGGTTTGCAATATCTCCCACCGATGTGGTATAATAGATTTGTACTGTATTTTTTTAAGGAGGATTTGTCCTTTGAAAAAGCCCTCTCGCGGCCTAATCGGCTATATCGTACTGATTGCCGCGTTCATCCTCATGGCCGTGCTGCTCTCCGGAGGCAAAAGCACGGGCGGCGAAATTACCTATCCTGATCTGCTTAAAAATGTGCAGGACGGTAAGGTAGAATACGTCGCCGTTCGCGGGCAGAACCTGTACGGCCTGTACTACGATTCCGTGCGTTCCTATGCGGAATTCCCGGACAGCTACGATTTTTACTGCGTTATTGGCTCTGATTTTCTGGATACCCTGCGCACCATGGCCGCGGCGGACGCGGGTGTGGATCGCGCCATGATCAGCGAGGGCAACCTTGTTTTCTCCGGGAAATCGCTGGATATCATCTATCTTGCGCCTCTGACTACGCCCTGGATTCTGGAATGGCTGCCCTTCATCCTGATGATCGGGCTGATGCTGTTCTTCTGGTGGTTCCTGATGCGTCAGCAGATGGGCGGCAACGGCAAGGTGATGAACTTTGGCCGCAGCCGTGCCCAAATGAGCGATCCGAGCAAAAACAAGATTCGCTTTGCGGACGTTGCCGGTGCTGTTGAGGAAAAGGAAGAGCTCAAGGAGCTGGTGGATTTCCTGCGCAATCCGCGCACCTATCTGGCCCTCGGCGCTCGCATTCCCAAGGGCGTGCTGCTGGTGGGCCCTCCCGGCACGGGTAAAACGCTGCTGGCCAAGGCTGTGGCTGGCGAGGCGGACGTGCCTTTCTTCTCCATCAGCGGTTCCGACTTTGTTGAAATGTTCGTGGGCGTGGGCGCAAGCCGCGTGCGCGATTTGTTTGAGCAGGCCAAGCGCAATTCGCCCAGCATCGTTTTTATTGATGAAATCGACGCGGTGGGCCGCCATCGCGGCGCGGGCCTGGGCGGCGGACACGACGAGCGCGAGCAGACCCTGAATCAGCTGCTGGTGGAAATGGACGGCTTTGCCGCCAACGAGGGTGTCATTGTCATGGCGGCCACCAACCGCCGCGATATTCTGGATCCTGCCCTGCTGCGTCCCGGCCGCTTTGACCGCCAGATTACGGTAAACTATCCCGATGTGGACGGCCGCGTTGAAATTCTGAAGGTGCATTCCCGCGGAAAGCCCCTGGCGGCGGACGTCGATCTTGAAAACATCGCCAAGCGCACGCCCTTTGCCACCGGCGCGGATCTGGAAAACATCATGAACGAAGCTGCCATCCGTGCAGCGCGTGCGCGCAAAACGCAGATCGACCAGTCCATGCTGATCGAAGCGGTAGAGCGCGTGCAGATGGGTCCTGAGAAGAAGAGCCACAAGGTGCTTGAGGAAGACCGCAAGCTGGTTGCCTATCATGAGGCGGGTCACGCCATCGTGGGGCATTTCCTGCCGTTGTGCGATGAAGTACACACCGTTACCATCGTGCCCCGCGGCGGCGCAGGCGGCTTTACGCTGTCCCTGCCCTCCAAGGAGCTGGACAACATGAGCCGCAATCAGCTGTTGCAGCGCACGTCCATGATGCTGGGCGGCCACGCGGCGGAGCGGCTGATCTTCCATGACGTTTATACTGGCGCGCAGAGCGATTTGCAGCATGCCACCAGCACCTGCCGCGCGATGGTCACGCGCTTTGGCATGAGCGATAAGATCGGCACCATCTATCTGGATAGCGACCAGGAGGTCTTTGTAGGTGCGTCCTTTGGCCACTCTCGCGAATACAGCGAGGAGCTGGCCGCCAAGGTGGACGCCGAGGTGAGCGAGCTGCTTAAATCCTGCTATCAGACGGCGATGGATACGCTGACCCAGCATCAGGACAAGCTCAACGGCCTGGCCGAGCTGCTGATTGAGCGTGAAACGCTGTCCCGCGGGGAGTTTGTGGCCTTTATGGAGGGTCGCCCGCTGCCTGAGAAGAGCAAGGGTGAGCCTGCCCAGGAACAGACCCAGCAGGCTGAAACTGCCGAACCTGCTGCCGCTGAAAATACGCCCAATGAATAACTGGCATATGGAAGAGCATCAAGCAGATCTCCATATCCATACAACGGCCTCCGATGGCGTGCTTGCGCCATCGCAGGTCGTTTTCCGCGCAAGGGAACGCGGGCTTACCTGCCTGGCCATCAGCGATCACGATACCGTCGCCGGCATTGTTGAGGCGCAACGGGCCGCCGCGCAGGTTGAGATAAGACTAATCCCGGCGGTTGAGCTCAGCACGGGCGGCGAGCAGGAGATTCACATTTTAGGTTATGGCGTGCCGCTAAACGATATGCGCCTGGAGGCATTTTTAAGCCGCATGGCACAGGAACGCATGGATCGTGCCGAGCGTATGCTTGCAAAGCTGTCCGCGCTGGGCATGCCGCTGGATAAGAATGAAATTCCCGTCAAAAACGGCGGCGTAATCGGCCGTCCGCAGATTGCCCGCGCCATGATTGCGCGCGGATACGCGGCAAGCGTGCAGGATGCATTTGAGCGTTATCTTGGCAAAGGGTGCCCAGCCTATGTGCCGCGAGAAATGCTGGATCCATCCCAGGCAATCGCGCTTTTGCGCGGCCTGCGCGCAGTGCCGGTGCTGGCGCATCCCGGCTTACTTGTTTGGCCGGACGATGTGCTGGCGCAGACACTGCCGGCATGGAGCGAAGCCGGGCTTCTGGGCATGGAGGTATACCACCCTGCCCATCTGCCTGATCAATTTGACAAATGGGCGGAATGCGCCCAGCGAAATCATTTACTTGTCACCGGCGGCAGCGATTTTCATGCCGAAGGGGATAAGCATGCGGATTTGGGCGCGATGTGCGCCTATTGGCCTGCGATGCATGCAGATGTGCATCGCTTATTGGATACGATTGAAACATTGAAAGGAAACTGATTTTCCGGATGCAGAACCAGGGATATCGCCCCGCGCCTCAAAAAGCACCCGCTGAACCGCCGCGTCCCCATAAGCGCCGTGAGCGGTTAATCCAGAAAAAGCGGATTTTCTTAGTTTGCTCGCTGACAGCCGTTGTCATCATCGTTGCGGCGGCTGTGGCAGCGATGACGCGAGGCGGCAACGAAGAGCGCCGCGCCTATAACGCCAGCCGTCAGACGTTTCTGGACGGTATCTACGTGGACGGTATTTCGCTGGGCGGGCTAACCTACAATGAAGCCTGGGACGCAGTTTCAAAGCGCGTGCAGGAGTGGGAAAACGCCTGGTCGCTGCAGATTGCCTGCAACGGTTTTGTCTATTCTACCGTTAACTACGCCGCGGCGGGCATCCATTTCGATTATGAGCAGATCGATAGCCTGCTGCAATCGGCCTGGGCCATCGGCCATACAGGCGGTTATGAGCAGTATCTTTCCGATGCGCAGCGGCTTGCGCAGGAAGCCTATCAGGGCTATATTGAACCGGCCGAGGGCTCGTCTGGACAAATCGAATATATCCTGCAGGTCATTGCAGAAAATGTATATCGTGCCCCGCAGGATGCGGCGGTTGCAGCCTTTGATCCTGCTAATGCCGAAGAACCTTTCACCTTTACCAATCCTGTTTATGGGCGCACGATTGATCAGGAAGCCGCGAAAGCAGAAATTCTGCGCCGCGCCGCAACGGGAGAAAGCGGCCGGTATGATATTCCCTTGGTCAGCATTGAACCGGAAGTTACCCTGGCGGATGCAAAGCAGAACGTGTCGCTTCTGGCCATGGCCTCTACGGCCATAGACCGCGCATCTACCGAGATCAGAAACGCTAACATCGCCGTTGCTTTTGCCAAGATCAATGGCCTTGTTTTGGAAAACAATGCGCGCTTCAGCTTTAATAAAACGGTGGGCAAGCGCAGCGTTGAAAATGGCTATCAAGTGGCGCTTGGGTATGTGTCCGGGCAGCTGGTCGATGTGGTGGGCGGCGGCGTATGCCAGGTAAGCACCACACTGTACAGCGCGGCTCTGTGCGCAGGCATGGCCATCACCAGCCGCACGCCGCATTCCATGCCGGTATCTTATATTTCTCTGGGGCAGGATGCGACGGTTAATGATATGCGCGGCCACGAAATTGATCTGGCTTTTACCAACAAGACTGGCGGGCGGGTATATATCACCGCAGGCATTGAGCCAACGCCCTCGGGGCGCAAGCAGTGCGTGGTGCGCTTCTTTGGTCAGGCGATGCCGGATAACGCTACCTATAAGCTGGAATCCACCATCGTGGAAAAGCTGGAAATTCCAGAGGACATTATCAAAAAGGATAAGGACGCTAAATACGTTACCTATGAGGATCAAAAGCACAAAGTATCCAGCGGTTCCGAAGGGTATGTGGTAAAAACCTATCTGCAATATTGCAAGAATGGCGTGGTACAATCGCAAACGCTGATTTCTACCGATACGTACCGTGCACGAGCGGCCGTCTACTATGTGGGCGTAACACCGCGATAATTCTGCATAAATGCTGTTTAATGCGAAAAAATATGCATGCACTTTGTTGCATTGAACGCTACGCTATGCTATAATGACTGCGTGTCACAAAATGTGGTGCGTAAGGAGAATGAAATGAAAAACGCAAGACAAACTGCGATTTTAAGTATTATCGAGCATAACGACATCGAGACGCAGGAGGATTTGGCGGCGCGCCTGCGCGATATGGGTATTATGGTTACACAGGCTACCGTCAGCCGTGATATCAAGGAGCTGCGCCTGCTGAAGGTTCTTACGCCCAGCGGCGTCTATAAATATGCTACTGCCGCCAAGGCGGAACATGGCGTTTCCGAGCGCCTGGTGCGCATGTTTATTGATTCCGTCCTGTCCATCACCTATGCCGAAAACCTGGTGGTCATTCATACCCTGGCTGGCAGCGCTAATGCCGCCGCCGAAGCCATCGACAGCATGCGATGGCCTGAAATTCTGGGCACCATGGCGGGCGACAACACCATCTTTGTCGCTGTCCGCAGCGCAGCGGAAGCGCCGGTGGTGGTAGATAAGTTTCACGAAATTCTTCAATAACGCAGGCGCAGAGCGCTGACGCACCAAGGAAGGGATGCTATGCTGCTGCAGCTGTTTATCAAAAATATCGCGCTGATCGATCAAATTGAATTGTCCTTTGGCAAGGGCCTACATGTGATGACGGGTGAAACGGGCGCTGGCAAGTCCATCGTGGTGGACGCCATGAGCCTGATCCTGGGCGGCCGTGCGGATCGCGATCTGATCCGCACCGGCTGTGACAAGGCCTATGCTGAGGGGCTTTTTGACATTTCGGATTGCCCGGCGGCGGCGCGCTGGTTGCAGGCACATGAGATCGACGCGGACGAAGGCACGGTTACGCTTTCGCGTGAGATCAATCAAAGCGGCCGCAGCATATGCCGCATCCAGGGCGTGGGTATGCCGCTGACGATGCTGCGCGAGCTGGCCGGCACATTGATGGATCTGCACGGGCAGCACGAGCATCAATCCCTGCTGGAAGATAAGAATCACCTTTCCTGCCTGGATGCCATGGGCGATGAGGCGCACGCTGCCCTGATGCGTGCGGCAGGGCAGGCTTATCAGGAATATCATGACGCTGCCCTTGCCTACAAGCGGCTCAAGCAGGAAAGCGCGCACCGTGAGGAGCGCTTGCAGGAGCTGCAGGAGCAGGAGCAGGAGCTTTCCGCCGCTAATCTGATCGAGGGCGAGGAGGAACAGCTGACGCAGGAGCGCGATCGTTTCCGCGCCAGCGAGAAGATTGCTCAAGGCCTGCGCGAGGCTTATACCGCCCTGTATGATCTGGCTGGCGGCCGCGCGGCCATCGAGCAGGCGCGCACCGCCATGCGCGCGCTGGCGCCTGTCGCGCGATACGGCAAGGAGTATGAGCGCCTTTCTCAGCGCGCGGAATCGCTTTACTATGATACCGAGGATTTGGGTCTCAGCATTCGCCAGGAGCTGGATACGCTGGATGATAATCCTGAGCGTGCCCAGCAGGTGGAGGAACGGCTGGATATGATCCGCAAGCTATCCCGCCGCTACGGCGCGACCATCCCTGAAATGCTGTCGGCGCTCGATCGTATCCGCGAAGAATTGTCTAAGTACGAAAGCATCGAGGATTCGCTTGAAAAGCTACACAAGCGGGCCGTGGAATCTGCTGCTGCCTATGATGCCCAGGCAGCAAAACTGTCTCAATCCCGCAGGCAGCTGGCGCAGCGCTTTGCCCAACGCATGGAGGAGCAGCTGAGCGATCTGAACATGCGCGGCACGCGGTTCTATGTGGATTTCGCGGCTGAAAACGCGCCGCGCAGCCCGCTGGGTACGGATAACGTGCGCTTCTTGATCGCGCCGAACGCGGGCGAGGAGAAAAAGCCGTTGTCCAAGATCGCATCCGGCGGCGAGCTTTCCCGTGTGATGCTGTCGCTCAAGGCGCTATCCGCCGAGCGCGCCGCCATTCCGTCCATGGTGTTTGATGAAATCGACACCGGCATTTCGGGACGCACAGCCCAGGTGGTGGCGCAGAAAATGTGGGATATCGCCCGCTATCGCCAGGTGATCTGCGTGACGCATTTGCAGCAGATTGCCGCCATGGCGACGCGCCATTATCTGATTCAGAAGGCCGAAAACAACGGCCGCACCAATACAAGTGTGACGGAGCTTACAGGCGAGGCGCGCGTGCGGGAGCTCGCGCGGATGCTCAGCGGCGTGAGTGAAAACAGTGAAAGCGGCCTGGCTCACGCGCGTACCATGCTCAGCGAGGCGCAGGCGTATCGCGAAAAACAATAAATGTCAATTCTGCCATGATCTGCGGCTTCTGGAAAATGAAGCCGCTTTTTATGTGATTTATTTTACAAAATTGTTTCGTTTGCATGTAATTCCTCTGTACGCGCAGGGGGAATTTGTGCTATAATATGTTGTGCATCTTTTGGCATAGATGCGGAAAAGGAAAGCTTTGCAATGCAGAATTCATTGATATTAGCATCCGGCTCGCCGCGCCGCAGGGAACTGCTTTCGCTGATGGGCATCACCTATCAAATATGCCCGGCGGATGTGGACGAGCATATGAACGGCGCGCCGGACGAGGTTGTCATGGCGCTGTCTCGCCGCAAGGCGCTGGCAGTAGCTGAGCGGCATTCCGGCTGCACAGTGCTTGGCGCGGATACGCTGGTTGCCTGTCGGGGCGAAATCATGGGAAAGCCCCAGGATCAGCAGGACGCTATGCGCATGCTCATGCTGCTTTCGGGCGGCGAAAACAACGTCTATACCGGCGTAACCGTGATTGACGGCAAAACGGGCCGTGTCGATACGCGCTGCGATCAGACACGGGTGCACTTTGTTCCGATTACTCCCGAGGCCGCTCAGCGCTACATTGACAGCGGTGAGCCTATGGACAAGGCTGGAGCTTACGGTGCGCAGGGGATGGGCGGCATGTTCGTATCCGCCATCGAGGGCAGCCCATCCAACGTGATCGGGCTTCCTATACACCTGGTGCGGCAAATGCTGATGGAGATTGGTTGGCAACTATAATATAAGGATGTGCAGATATGGCAATTATCGCCCCCGATATCGGTATTGATCTGGGCACTTCAAATACACTGGTCTATGTAAAGCACAAGGGCGTGGTGCTTAACGAGCCTACGCTGATGGTAGTAACCGGCGGCCAGAAGAAAAGCGTAAAGGCCTTTGGCGAGGACGCGCGCCTGATGCTGGGCCGCACCACGGGTGAATATCAATCAGTTCGCCCGCTTGAGGACGGCGTGATCAAAGATTACGATATGACCGAGTATATGCTGGAGTTCTTCATCCGCAAGGCCATTGGCATGTCTCGGCTTGTTCGCCCGCGCGGGCTGATTACCATCCCCAGCCGCGTCACGGCAATCGAACGCCGCGCCGTGCGTGAGGCTGCCGAGAATGCAGGAATCCGCAAGGGCGCGCTGCACCTGATTGAAAAGCCCTTTGCTGCGGCGCTGGGCTCCGGGCTGCCGGTGTTTGAGCCGCGCGGCAGCATGGTGGTGGATATCGGCGGCGGCACCACCGAGGTGGCGGTCATATCGCTGGGCGGTATCGTGGTATCGCGCTCCGTGCGCGTGGGCGGCATTCGCATGGATGCGGCGATTATCAATTTTATCAAGCGTGAATTTAACATGCTGATCGGCGACCGCACGGCCGAGGATGTAAAGTTTGACTTGGGTGCGGCTCTGCCCATGAACGATGTGCGCCGTGCATTTGTACGCGGCCGTGACCTGGTGACTAACCTACCGCAGACGGCGGAAATCACCTCTACCATGGTTTATGAGGCGCTCAAAGCGCCATGTCAGGCCATTCTGGCCGCCATCCAGTATGTGCTGGAGCGCACGCCGCCCGAGCTTGCAGGCGATGTGATGCGCAGCGGCATCCACCTGACCGGCGGCGGCGCGCTGCTGTGTGGCATGGATCGCTTTATCGCCACCGAGCTGGATATGCCTGTGCTGCTGGCTAAGGAGCCCATGGATTGCGCGGCGCTGGGCATTGGCCAGCTTGCTGAGGATTTGGAGCTATTGCAGCGCATGTGCCAGAGCGCCCCGCAGCGCGATGACGAGGAGGAAACCACCTTCTAATTCTTTAGCATTTTCGGAGGAAACGCATGCCCCTTAAATTGCCTCATAAAAAGAAAAAGGATAACGCCCCGCAGCAGGAAGCTGAAGCCACGGAGCAGCAAAGCGTAAAGCGCGGTGCCGGCAAAAAGAAGGATCATACCGAGGCCAAGCATCGCCTGCGCAACACGGCTTTTGCGCTGATTGTGGTGGTGCTGCTGGGCGTAATCGGCTGCATGATCGCATCGCAGTTTTTCCCGGAAATCTCGGTGCTGGATCTGCCGCGCCGCGTGGTCGCCAATGTGATGCGCCCCGTGGAGGAGGCTTTTTCCTCCGGCACGGGCTGGTTCTTTGATTATGTAAAGCGGCTGAAGCTGCGCAGCAATATCGAGTATGAGTATGAAAAGCTCTATGAGCAGTATGACGATATGCTCAGCCAGGTTATGCGCGTGAACGAGCTGGAAAACCAGCTCAACGAGTATCAGGATCTGATGGACGAAATGCAGACCCACTCGCAGTTTGACGGCGTGCCCGCGCGCGTGATCGCCAGCGACAGCACCAACTATTTCTCCACCTTTACCATCAACGTCGGCACCAAGCAGGGCATTCAGAACTATATGGCTGTGGTTAAGTCCGGCGGTCTGGTAGGGTATACCTACGATGTAACCGAGACCACCGCCAAGGTGCAGTCTATCATCAGCAGCGATACCAGCATTTCCGCGCTGATTGAATCCACCCGCTACCAGGGCACCGTTAAAGGCACCCTGGGCGTAAATGGCGAGGCTATGTGCCGCATGTATTACCTGCGCGATAACCACCTGCCCCGCCAGGGTGATACGGTGGTTACCTCGGGTGTTGGCATGGAGTTCCCCAAGGGCATTCCCATCGGCGTGGTGCGCGAGAGCACGCGTGGCATGGAGGAGGGCAAGTCCTATGTGGTCATCGAGCCGATTGTGGACTTTGAGCGCATCGAGCATGTAATCGTCTACCGCTATACACCTTCCTATGCCGAGCAGGCGGAACAGCGCGATGGCAGCGACGGCCTGGTATCCTCCAGCCTGCCCACGGCGCGTCCTGTGCCTACCTTTACGTTGGATGGCATCGGCGACTTTAACATAAGCGATACGCCCACGCCCAATCCCAATCAGGATGCGCAGCAAACGCCGACCCCTGATGAAACGCCTGCGCCGGGCGAAACTACCTTGCAGCCCGGTCAGACGCAGACCCCGCGGCCCACGGGCAACCTGTCCTATCAGGATGTTCCCGGTACGCCCACGCCTGAGCCTACGCCCACTCCCGAGCCCACGCCTTCGCCTACGCCCACCTTCTCGCTCAGCGATATGACCCAGGAGGCGGATTGATATGCGCAAGGTGCTCAAGGCGCTGCTGCTGACGATCCTGGCCTATCTGTTTCAGGTGTGCGCCATGAATCAACTCAAAATCGGCGGCGTGGTTGCCAATCTTCTGGCGGTCAATATCGCCATATTGACCGTATCCCTGGGCAAAAAATATGCCTTTGGTGCGTCCTGCGTCACCGGCATTCTGCTTGAGGTGATGACCTCAACTGTCGGCGGCTTTTATGCGGTGATCTATCCGGCGGTCAGCATGCTCTTTGCCCAGCTTTTCTCGGATATGAGCGATGAAAAGCGCGAAATACGCCGCAATCGCGAAAAGAACACCCGCGACGTCAACCCGCACATCCGCATTCCGCTGGACGCCATGTGCATCTCCGCCGGAATCGAAACCATTCTGCTTACCTATCTTACGCTGTCGGGCGCGGAGCTTTCCGTGCGCCTGATTGCCCGCGCGCTGCTGTCTGTGGTCTATACCGGCGCGCTGGCCGTAGTATTGATGCTGCCCGTGCGCGCATTCCTGCGCATGTACGGCGGGCGCGTAAAACGCGCTCTGGTTGAAGGAGAACAGGAATAAACAATCATGAAGAAATCACACACCCTGCGCATTTTGCTGGCGCTGCTGGTCATCTTCGGCGCCTTCGCCTATATCGTTTACGGGCTTGCCCAGCTTCAGCTGGTCAAGGGCGAGGGCTACTCCGATTCCGCCGGCAGAAAGAGCATCAAAACCATCCGCACCACCGGCAAGCGCGGTATGATTACCGACGCCGATTCCGTCATCCTGGCTATGACGGAGGACGTTTATAACGTCACCTTTTATCGCGATGCTTCCAAGAGCAAAAAGGCCGATTATCTCAATTATACCAAGTCCATCATCGAGGCCATTCAAATCATCGAAAAGTACGGCGGCGAGCTGTGCGTGGATTTTGTAATCGGCCGCGATGAAAACGGCATGTGGCAGTACCAGTTTGGCGACGGTATTTCCGAAGCTGCCTGGAACACCCGCAGCCAGCAGTGGCGCAGCAACCACTATATCACCGAGACCAAATACGACGATCCCGAGGTCGCCTATCAATTCTTGTACGGCCGCTATCAGTTTGCGCAGCTGAATCAGGTTCCCGACGAGGAAACGGTGCTCAAGGTGATGGCCATCTACAATGAAATGCAGATGAACCTGTACAATTCTCTGCCTGTGGTCATCGCCAAGGACGTCAGCTACGCCACGGTATCGGAGATCGAAGGCCGCAGCATGATGCTGGATGGCTTTGCCATCGAGATCGGCTCCAAGCGCGTTTATCCGCGCGGCTCCCTGGCCTCGCAGGTCATCGGCTATGTCGGCCCCATCTCTTCCTATGAAACCTATTACAGCGAGCTGGAGCCGCAGGGCTACAAGCTGACCGATACCATCGGCAAGGACGGCATCGAGGCCAGCATGGAAAGCTGGCTGACAGAGAACATCTCCTCCCGTTCCGGCACCCGCATTATGGAAAAGGACAGCAACGGCAAGCTGACCCGCGAGATTTCTTCTTCCGAGCCGCAGGACGGCAACAACGTCAAGCTGACCATCATCGCCAGCTATCAGCAGGCTGCTGAGCGTGCCATTGAGGATAACGTCCGCACCGTGCGCTCCGATCAGGAATCCAAGATGGCCGAAGCTAACTGGCTGGAGACCAACAAGGAAAAGCTGAACGAGCGCGATTGGGACAAGTATCCGCTGCAATTAGCCGATACGGGCGTATTTCTGGTATTGGATGTTGACAATGGTAACGTGCTGGCCATGGCGCAGTATCCCACCTACGATCTGAACGCGCTGATCGCCGGCGGCGAGGAGGCTGCCTCCATCCTGACCGACGAGCGCAACGTGATGATGAACTACGCCATCCAGCAGCGCGCCGAGCCTGGCTCCGTATTCAAAATGGTGACGGCGCTTGCCGCGCTGGTCAACAATAAAATCACCCCGATTACCACCATCAGCGATATGGGCCCCTATACAGCATATACCAAGAACAAAAGCGAAGCGCCCACCTGCTGGGCTAATAAAGCCGTTCGTAACAGCAGGCACAAGAACCTGACTATCATCGGCGGCCTTTCCAACTCCTGCAACTATTTCTTCTATGAGCTTGGACATCGCCTGTATGGCGACAGCGGCAGTACGCTGCTGTATCAGTACTCGGTCGATATTGGCCTGACCAGCAAAACCGGCATCGATCTGCCCGGCGAAAAGCGCGGCATCGTGGGCAACCAGACCATGCTGTACGATTCCACGGTTTCCCTGGATGAGCAGCGCACCTGGCAGCCCATGCTGGTGGCGGCCAAGGTGAAGCAGCATTTGCAGAATGTTGGCGCCAAATATGGCGTTTCCTATGATGAAACGCGCCTGAACAAGTGCGTGAAGCGCCTAATGGATATGGCTGTATCCACCGGTCAGGATAAGTGGGTTAGCTCCATTCAGCCCATTCTGATGGAAGAATTGAACATGACCCGCGATATCGTTATCCTGAGCGCCACGGTAAGCGATATCTTCATTTACCTGAACGATATCAAATGGGGCGGCAGCATGGAAATTCAGACCGCCATCGGACAGGGCATCACGATGGTTACGCCCGTCGCCATGTCCCGCTATATCGCGGCTCTTGCCAACGGCGGCGTCGTGTGGAACGTAAACATCATTGATTCCATCATTTCGCCTGAGGGCGAGGTTATCTCCAAGCGCAAGGCCAGCCGCTTCAACACCCTGGAGGGCGTGGCGGAATATCTGCCCTACATCAAGGAAGGTATGAAGGGCGTGGTAGACGATTCCGGTACTGCTGGCAGACAGTTTAATGGCTGGAAATATGAAAAACAGATTTGGGCTAAAACCGGTACGTCTCAGGTGACGATCGGTAAGATCAAGCTGGATCTGGAGAACAACGCATGGTTCTGCGCGCTGACGCCCTATGAGCAAGCCGAAATCGCCATCGTGTGCTTTATCCCGAATGGCTACGCCGGCGGCCGAGCGGCAACGGCTGTAAAGGAATTTATCACCTGGTGGATGGACGAGCAAACCAAGGATACCGGCGAGATGGCTGTTGTATCGGGCAACGAATTGATGCCCTAACGCTATAAAGGAAAGAAAATGGGAAAAATCATAGCGCTTGCCGCCGGAAAAGGCGGCACCGGAAAAACGCTGCTGACGGCGGCGCTGGGGGAAAGGCTGGCCGCGCGCGGAGAGCAGGTGTGCCTGCTGGACGCCTGCGCCGGCCTGCGCGGATTGGATCTTAGCCTGGGACTCCAGGATCAGATGGTCTTTGACTGGCTGGATTTATCGCGTGAGGACTGCGCCATGGAGCAGGCGCTGCTGCGCGGCGTGGGGGAAGGGCAGCCATATCTTCTGGCTGCGCCGCAGGATCTGCTGCCGGAGGATGTCGATATTGCCCAGCTTCAAAAGCTGCTGACCCGACTGCAAAAGCGCTTTGATTATGTGCTGATTGACACGCCCAGCGGCATCGGCAGCCTGACGCGCAGCCTGTGCGCCATGGCGGATGAAACGGTGCTGATTACCACGATGGACGACGCCTCGCAGCGCGGCACAGAGCGCCTTTCCGCCCTGCTGCGCGAGGCGCAGCCCGAGGCCATCATCAGCCTGATTATCAATCGGCTGCTGCCTGCCAAACGCAGACAGGATGACCCGGAGGCTGCTGCGGCGGCGCTGTCCGGCTACCTGGATTTACCACTCTACGCTGCGATACGCTTAGACGATACCATCGGCAGCGTTGACGCGCGCAAAGCCGCCGCCCAGGCTGCGCGCAGTCCGCAATGGCTGACCGCGCTGGAGCAGGCGGCAGATCGACTTTGCGGCAGCGATACGCCGCTTAAGCAAGATCGCGTAAGGAGGAAACTGTGGCTTTCTCGCATAAAAGGATGAGCTTTCACCAAGGCTCGGGCGCGATAACCTCCACGGAGGATCGCCGTACGCGGGCGCATTTGGATATCCCGCTGCTGATTATCACCTACGCGCTGGCCGTTTTCGGCGTGTACTGCATCGCCATTGCCACCTTTAATCCCGATAAGGGCACGGATTTGTCGGTACTGAATTACATTCTTAATTCCAGCTCCGCCTCTTGGCAGGCCATTTTCTGCCTTGTTTCGCCCATCGTTCTGGGCTTTCTGGTGGCCATTCCATATGAGCTGCTGCGCATTCAGGGCCGGCTGGTTTACTATGGCATTGTAGGCCTGCTGATTCTGGCGCTGTTTTCTCAGGCCATTTCGGGCGTAACGGCGTGGATTCCCATCGGTAAGGGTCGTACCATTCAGCCGGCCGAGTTTATCAAAATCGGCATCATCCTGATGATGGCGCGCAGCCTGTCCAACACCGATAAGCCCTTTGGCACCATGCGCAATGCGGCGTATAACCTGGGCATCTTCCTGCTGCCTGCTGGTTTGACGCTGCTGCAGGGTGAGTTGGGCTCCGTGCTGGTCATGTGCGTAATCTTCTATGTGATGCTCTACTTTGCCGATACCGAGACGTGGGTGCTGATCACCATTCTGGTACTGGCTGTGGTAGGCATCGGCGCAATCCTGGGGTATATGATGGTTAGCGGTTCGGAAAGCTACCGTCTCAAGCGCATTCTTTCCTTCCTGGATCCGCAGGCCTATTACAACAGCGCAGGCTATCAGATTCTCAATTCCCAATTGGCCATTGGCTCGGGCGGCAAGACGGGCATCGGCACCTTTGTGGTGGGTTCGCTGAGCCAGCTGAACTACGTGCCCGAGGACTGGACGGACTTTATTTTTTCCGCTGTGGGCGAAGCCTTCGGATTTGTCGGCTGCATCGGTGTGATCATTGCATATCTTTTGCTGATGCTGCGCATGCTGTATTTGGCACACTTCACCATGGATCGCTTTGGCAGGCTGATTATCGTGGGGGTTATGGCCATGTTCTTGGCTCACGTAATCGAGAATATCGGCATGACCATCGGCGTGCTGCCCATCACCGGCATCCCGCTGCCGTTTATCAGCTACGGCGGCTCCAACTTTGTTACCAACATGGCGGGCATCGGCCTGGTGCTGAATGTGGTCAAGAATCGTTCCAGCGCGACGGCAATCAACACGCCGCTTATGCTGCGCAATCAGCGCGGTTCCTGGTGGCGGCGCGGTAAGCATGCCAAACAGAGCACCCTGTAAAAGGGGAAATCCTTTCTGAAAAATAGATCTCCAACTATTCGCAAAAGGCATCTTTTACGAATAGTTGGATTACTTTTTGGGGTGTTTTAAAGGGGGTGGAGTGCTTGCGCTGATGTAGCGTCCTTGCCTGGCACAATGCACGGCGAAACGTAATGGTTGTGCTGCTTTATGATGGATATCGTGCTGTGTTCCGGTAAAGCTTTTTAATTTGTATTAAACCCCCAATGATCCTTATTCTTGTTTGCCTAAACCATCTATCTGCTTAGTTAACGTTATATATCGTGGAGGTTTGCTTTTTTACTTCAATTCAAGTGCAACAGCTTCCTGGATGGCCCTGGGCTATCAATGTGCTGTTCGAGCTGCGCTTGCTTTTCGCCTTTCTCTATCCATTTCCATACAGCCATTTTTCCTGCCGCTTGTGGGTTGACAATCGTAATGGATCGTAGTATCATGTCTTTTGCGAATAGTTGAATGGAGGAAAATGCTGTGCCTGCACCGGATTATCATCAAAGCATCGAAATTTCCCGCAATCGCCGCATCCGCGAATTACAGGCAGAGCTGCCCGACGTTTGCGCGGATTTTTTTAGCGCCATATCGCAAACTACCAGTTCCCTCACCCGGCTGGCTTATGCCTATGATCTTCGGTTATTCTTTCAGTATCTATGCGCCGAGCAGCCGCAGTTTGCCGATACGGATATGCGCCTGATCACCACCGAGCAGATCGGCCAGATCACAGCGCGCCAGCTACGCGGTTTTCAGGATTATCTGACGCAGTATATCAAGCCTGCTGATGATGAAGGCGGCGAGTTGATTGTCAATAATCACGAGTTGGGCATTATGCGCAAGCTCTGCGCGCTGCGCTCGTTTTTTGAATATCTATTCAAAAATGTGCTGATTCCCGGCAATGTCGCCACCCTTGTCCCCCTGCCCAAGCGCCACAGCAAACCCATTCTGTATCTGGAGCCCAACGAGGTGGAGCGGCTGTTGACAATTGCAGACCAGGGCGAGGGGCTTTCCAAGCATCAGCAAAGCTATCAAAAGATGACCCGCAAGCGCGACGTCGCCATCCTCTCGCTGTTTCTTGGCACTGGCATCCGCGTCAGTGAGCTGGTAGGCATTGATCTGGAAGATCTGGATTTCACCATGAATGGTTTTCTGGTCACGCGCAAGGGCGGCAACCAGACGATCCTGTATTTCCCCGAAAGCGTGGCGGATGCGCTCAAGGCATATTTACAGGAGCGCATGGCCATCGAGCCATTGCCCGGCCATGAAAAAGCGCTTTTTTTGTCCATGCAGCGGCGCAGGATCACGCAGCGCGCCGTCGAAAACCTGGTCAAAAAATATGCTTCGCTGGCCGCGCCGCTGAAAAAGAAGATCAGCCCGCATAAGCTGCGCAGCACCTTTGGCACCAGTTTGTACCGTGAGACTGGCGATATTTACCTGGTTGCGGATGTTCTTGGCCATGCGGACGTGAACACCACCAAGCGTCATTACGCCTCAATGAGCGATCAGCGCAAGCGCGAAGCTGTGAAAAGCGTTGTGCTGCCTGTGATAGAAAACGAAAGCAAAGAGGAGCCTGAAGAATCATGAAAATGTGCGTTTTATATGATCGAGAATGCATCGACTGCGGCGAATGCGATCAGTGTGAGCTGGATCCAACTAAGCGCTGCAATAACTGCATGAAATGCGTATCCGGCGACGCTGAATACCGCGCTATTCTGATTGATGAAGTTGTTACCGGCCCAGGAACCCAAACGCAAGCCGCAAAAATAAAGCGAACAGACGTTTCATTTTATACTTGCCAAACGTTTGTTTGCATGTTATAATATGAATAGCGAGTAAATGAGGTGAGCGAATGGCGGCAACAAGACGCGCACGCGGCGATACGCAGCAACGCATTTTGGAATTTATCGAAAGCGAAGTGGCTTCTAAAGGCTATCCCCCTTCGGTTCGCGAGATTGGAGACGCCGTTGGGCTGAAATCCACCTCCACGGTTCACGGCCATCTCCGGCGGCTGGAAGCACGCGGATTGCTGCGTCGTGACGCTATGAAGCCACGTGCCATGGAGGTGCGCACGGAGCGCACCGCGCCTGAAGCATCGGACGCTTTCCGCATAGTGCCGATTGTGGGCAACGTTGCTGCGGGTTCCCCCATCCTGGCGGAGGAATATGTGGAGGATCAAATTCCTCTCCCCGAGGTTATGCTGGGCGATGGCGAGCACTTTATCCTGCGTGTGCATGGCGATAGTATGATTAACGCCGGCATCATGGATGGCGATTATGTAGTGGTTCGTCAGCAGAACACCGCCGTAAATGGCGAGATTATCGTTGCTTTGATCGACGGCAACGCTACCGTCAAGCGCTTCTATCGAGAAAACGGCCGTTTCCGTCTACAACCGGAAAACCCAGCCATGGCACCTATTTATGCACGCGCGATCGATATCGCAGGCAAGGTTGTATCGGTCTATCGTCTATATTGAATAAGCAGCCCTTTCGCATTTACTTGCGAATGGGCTTTTTTTAAAAGCGTTTATGGGCATGCGCATATCCGTCCCCCACGTTTACAATAAAAAAAGAGGCTATCCCTTGCGGGACAGCCCCTATGTAAATGAGCGCAGACTGTAAGCCGAGTTCTGTCGTGAATAGTCATCTATCTACGCGACCTGTCGCCAGGCCGCTCAAGCGATTTCGAAGACGGGCGAGCCACCCATAGCCTTCATCAATCTTGCACCGGATGGGGTTTACATGACGGACGAGTTGCCAGGCCGCCGGTGCGCTCTTACCGCACCTTTCCACCCTTACCGGCATTGCTGCCGGCGGTATATCTCTGTTGCACTTGCCTTGGAGTCGCCTCCACCAGCCGTTAACTGGCATCCTGCTCTGTGGTGCTCGGACTTTCCTCATGCCTTGCGGCACGCGACTATTCATCTGCCTCAATTACGACGATTAAATTACAGCTGGATCAACAGTCTGCCGCAGCTTTCGCATTCCACCGGCGTGCCAGCGCGCACGGAACGTACCACGGCGGAAGGCAGCGACATGCGGCAGCCGCCGCACTGATCGCCGCTCAACTGGGCCAGCGGCGGCATGCTATGCTGCTTAATGGCCTTGTATTTTTCCAGATAGGAGGGCTCGATGCCCTTGGCCTTTTCCGCCACAGTGGCGCGCAGTTCTTCCAGCTTTTTCAGATTTTCTTTGTATTCCACATCATATTCGGCCTTCAGACGATCGTAATCACCACGAACCTTGGCCGCACGCTGCACGATATCGCGCTGCTGGCTGTCGCGGTCGGCAGCATCCTTGCGGATGCGGCGCACTTCCTGCTCATAGCCGGATACGTTTTGCAGCAAACGCTGCGTCTCCTGGATATAATTCTGCATGCCGTCGCTATCCTCGGGGCGTTTGGCCTCGAAGCGATCATGCAGGGCGCGAAGCTGCTCCTCGGTGTGGACGATGGCGTCCTTCAGGGCGTCCATGCGGTCGCCCATGGCATGCACTTCCTCCTCCAGACGGGCGTTGGCAGCCTTTTGCTCACGCAGATATTCCTGATATTTGAGCAGACGCTGACGAGTAGGCGAGCGCTTCATGGCGTTTTCCTGACGCTCAGCCTCCACATCGGCCTGTTGATAATCCCAAAGCAGTTCCAGTTGACTCATGTGGTACCTCCTTCAATATCCGCTCGTCCGCCGTAAGGCCGGTAAACGGATGGGTAAACATAGACATAATATTGTAACGCATTTAACGCGTTTTGTAAAGCCCCGGCCAGCTTAGGCACCAGCACCGCCTCAGTGCCAAAGTGCCCGCCGCCAAAGAGCACAAAACCGCTTCCAACGGCTGCAATGGCGTTGTGATGGCGAATTTCGCCTGTCAGATACGCCTGCGCGCCCAGCTGACGCGCTTGCAGATAGCCCTCGTCAAACGCGCCGCCGCAGATGGCCAGCGTACGGATGGGCTTGCTGGCATCGCCATACAGATAAATATATTCATCTTCTACTTGTGCGATGCATTGACGCAGTTTATCCGCCGTGGTTTCGCCCTCAGGCACGTCGCCAAGAAAGATGAACCCCTCCTGGCGGACATTTTGCAGGTGCAACAGCTCTGCCAGCACGGCGCTGCCGCTGTAAACCGGGGATTGATCCAGGTTGGTATGCGCGGCGATCAGGCTGATGTTATGCTGGATCAGCGTGCGGATCACATGTCCCTCGTAATCGTCCTCCAAGAGATTCTTGGCGGCATGAAACATGAGCGGATGATGGGTCACAATCAGCTGCGCCTGATGGGCAATCGCTTCGTCAATCACGGCGGGTGTTGCGTCCAGCGCTACCAGGATGCGCTCCGCCGGAGCAGACATGCTGCCCAGCAGAAGCCCTGCGTTATCATAGGCTTCCGCCATATCAAAGGGTGCGATCTGATTCAGCCAGTCGTATACGTCGCGAACGGATGCGGTTTTCATTTTGCCAGTTCCTCTCTGATCCATGCAAGCTGTCGTTCATGCCCGGCTTCGCAGGCGACCACGCCTTCGCGCCAGCGCAGATAATTCTGCCACAAGGGTGGCGGATTATCCAGCAGCGCAGGGCCAAGATATAACTCCCGCTCGGTATAGTGAGCATTGCCCGGTTCTGCACGCATCAGCACATAAAACCGACCCTTAGCGCGCACAATACGCTCCGCCGTGATGGCATAGCCGATTTGCATCAGCGTTTGCCGCACCAGCGGGATGTCCGTATGCGAGGACAGCACCAGCGCCGCGCCCTGCAGCAGGCCGCAGCCATCGCGCAGGATCTGCGATATCAGCCGCCCGCCCATGCCGCACATTACCGCGCACTGCACATTGGGACGGCCGCGCAGGGCGTTTAGCCCATCAGCCACGCAAAAATCAGCGCGATCCGCCAGTTCATGCAGCGCTAAAAGCGCCTGCGCCTTGGCAAGCGATTCTGCGCTGATATCGCTTACGATCATGCGGGCACACTTGCCGCTATGCAGAAGATGGCAGGATAGCCGTCCATGATCCGCGCCGATATCAGCCCCGTATGCACAGACGGGAAAAAGATCGGCCGCTGCCTGCAGCCGATCGTCTAATTGCGGATAACGCACGGCTTATTCCAGATAATCCTTCAGTTTTTTGCTGCGGCTGGGATGACGCAGCTTGCGCAGGGCCTTGGCCTCAATCTGGCGGATACGCTCACGCGTAACCTTAAATTCACGGCCTACCTCTTCCAGCGTACGCTGGTTGCCGTCGTCCAGGCCAAAGCGCAGGCGCAGCACCTTTTCCTCCCGCGGGGTCAGGGTGT